>Ga0180301_10001728_pt1 | contig 17138 bp, 6 predicted proteins | sample GuaBasSediGuay16_FD_121797 | JGI IMG/M metagenome (GOLD analysis project Ga0180301, IMG submission 121797) | Subseafloor sediment microbial communities from Guaymas Basin, Gulf of California, Mexico - Guay16, Core 4569-2, 12-15 cm | ecosystem: Environmental > Aquatic > Marine > Hydrothermal... | reverse complement strand
TAATCTTCTATCGGTCAATAATTTCAGGATAGCCTCGGCTAAAGAATGAAAATTTTCTGGCTCGACCAATACAGCAACTCCCCCCAGCATTCTCCTTACCTCACCTACATTACTTGCCACAATTGCCTTGCCCATTGCCATATATTCTACTATTTTTAAAGGACTTTTGCAACGTGTTACTTTCGTATCTCTAAAAGGAACTACACAGATATCTGCAGCAGCGATATATTCAGGAATTTTATGATGGGGCATAGAACCCGTAAAAATAATTTTATCTTCAATGCCTAATTCTTCTGCTAGTTTTCTTAGTTGCTTTTCCATAAATCCTTCTCCCACGATCATAAAGGAAACGCTCGGATTTTTATGTAAAACAATGTTTGCTGCCTTTATAAATAAGTCTATATACTGTGCTCCATGAAGTTGGCCGATATATAGAATCAGAGGCCCAGTTATATTGTATGCACTCTTTATTCTACATCCATTGATATTTGGGTTAAAATGAACTAAATCCGCACCTACCGGTATAGAAAAGATGTTTTCTTTCCTTACTCCAAAACTTAAGGCTAAATTTTCTAAATATTCACTTGACACAGAAAGCGTATCACTCAGAATCGGCAAAAATCTCTCCAAAATTTTAAATGAGAAACCAATAAATTTAGAATGTAAATTTCTTCCACAGGATTCATACCAAATCATCTCCTCCCAATCATCCCAATCGTAGTGCAGAGGCTTTCTGTTTAGATACGCAGTTACAACTGCAGGCACGGATGCATAATGGTGGCATTTCTGAAAGTGAATAATATCTGCCCACCTTCCTAAATTAATAAACTTTAAGGTATTTTTAAGAAAAACTATCGGTGAAGGATACCTATTAAATGGAATAACCTCATAGCCATCTAAAAAATGTGTTTTTTGATTCCCGCCATTGGATAGGGGGAAATAAACAAGCCTAACTTCATACCCATTTTTTACTAATTCAATCGCTAAGGATTTAATCCTCCTCGTCCAGGGTTCAACTGGAGAATGGATATCGTGAGGATGAATCATAAGTACCCGAAACACTTAACTACCTCCCAAAAGTGCCTTGCCTCTTAATTTTTTAAATATCCAGAAGTAGGTAATGTAAAATAAGGTGTATATAAAGATAAAACCTAAAAGAATAAATTTTAATAGGAGATGTTTCTTTAAAATTCTTGCTTTGGTCTTTCCCCGAGGGAGCTCCTGCAGATGATTTATCTCTATTTTTAACCTTTCTAATTGCTCGGGTAGACCCTTTTTAAAAAGGTCCGGTGGTAATAATTCTTCCTTGCCCTCTTTTATATTGGTTTCCATTACCTTTAACCTTAAGTCATAGGCTAAATCCAATAGCCTTTGGGCTCTTTCTTTTCTTATCTTGTAAGTATTCCCATCATAAGTTTCCCAAAGGTAATGCCAGTTTCTCTCCGGCAGGGCTTTTAGATTATATTTTTTGTAGTTTTCATAAACATCTGTTCCGGCAATGAGATGTAAGGTATTTATAGATTTTATGGTATCAATATAGGAAACATTATTTTTAATGAACTTAATGGTTTCTTTAAACTCCCTTTCCCCTTCACCGGGAAAGCCAATCATAATAAAAACTTCAACTTCCATTCCAGCTCTTTTAGCAGCTCTGATATTCTCTTGCGCAATTCTCGCGGTATAAATCTTCCTCATGTTGCGCAATACCTTATCTGAACCGCTTTCTAAGCCAATCTGGATTTTACAACAGCCAGCATTATGCATTTTAGTAAATAATCCGCGATCCATTTCTTTTCTAGGAGCTATCTGGCCTGACCATTTTATCTTAAAGCCATTCTTAATCACCCTATCACATAATATACTGAGTTGATTAATATCTCCGTTCATCAAGGGGTCACATACAGTAAACTCCTTTATGCCAAACCGATCAATAACATATTCGAGTTCCTTAATTATAGATTCTGGACTTCTGGCTCGATATCCCGGGACTAACAAATGGTTTTTACAAAAGCTACATCTGCCAATACATCCTCTGGACCACTCCACTAACAGGGACTTGCCTCCATTGTATTGATTTAATTCGAAACCCTCGTAGTCCGGGAAAGGAATGCTATCGATAGGATTTATTGGTCGGCGAGAAAAATATTGCCACTTACTATCTGTTTTTATGGCAACTCCCGGTATATTCTCGACATGCAGGGCGTTTTTCTCTCTTTGAATAATTTCATAGAGAGTCTCTTCCCCTTCTCCTACAACAAAGTAATCAATATAAGACGGAATGTTGTCAGTAAAAAAATTTCTTTGTTCTTCGGTAGAACAAGCCGGTCCTCCCAAAATAATTTTTTTGCCGGGTTCTTTATCCTTTATTCGCCTAATTATCTCTATTGTCAACCTCTCTTTAGGATCGACTACGGAGAAACCTATCAAATCGGCATTTGTAGATAATATTTTATCTACAGCAAAATCAATCTCGGATTTAAATAGCTCACAGATTAAAGGAAAACTTTTTTCATTACTCCAAAAATTTTTATTTTCTACATGCCAAAGCATTTTGTAGGTATCTGTGGCGTGATAGAAATAAATATTAAAGTCAAAGACCTGAAATTTTAATCCCTTTTGCTTTATATAGGAAGCTAAATATCCCAAACCTAACGGCGGATTCTCTATTCCCCAGGGAGGCAGAGTTACTAAAAGAATATCTATTTTATCTTGTTTTTCTCTAGCAAATACATTGGTTGTAAAAATAGGAATTTTGAGTTGCTTTAAAAGCGATATCGCTTTTAAACACCTATCCTTGCGTATGTGGTATGTGTTACCGGGACACCGCCAGTGCGAGTCTCTTAACAAATTATCTTTTGGAAAAATTATGCCATATTTTCGGTGATTATATGATAAATCAGAACCTAAGGTAGCATTACAGGTATTAATATTGGTAACCCCGGAAATATATTCTCTATTTCTCTTTATAAATTCTAATGTTTCTTGAAATTCTTCTTCATTCTCTCCGGGAAAACCAATAATAAAATTTACCTGCGTATTTATTCCTGCATTTCGGGTATTCTTTAGAACCCGTTCGATTTCTTCTATACGAAGCGGCTTTCTCATCTGTTCTAAAGTTTTATCTGAGCCAGATTCTATCCCATAATTCAATGTCAAACATCCTGCTTTACTCATTTTTCTAAGTAAATCAAGAGTCATCTTTGAAGGGATAGCCAGAGCTATCCAAGTTATCTTAAGATTATTTTGTATTATCAAATCGCAGAATCTTAAAAGCTCATTGGGATTGCCGTTAATTGCCGGGTCGTTAAAATAGAAGCTATCTATTTTATATTTTTTAATGTGGTGCATAATCTCTTCTAATAATTTTTCTGCCCGACGACTCCTATATTTACCCATCAATCTCCAATCATCACAAAACGCGCAGTGAAAAATACATCCTCTACTCATCAGAAGCGGCAAACTTTTTTCTCTGTATTTTTTTAGATTAAATTCGGTGTAAGCGGGGAACGGCAGTTCGTTTAAATTTTTGATAATGTAGGGGTTGATATCTTGAAATCGGTTTTGAAAAGAAACTATCCCTTCCAGATTATCAAGATCTTGTTTATTTTTAAATTTTTGAATGAACGTAGCTAAAAGCTCTTCTCCTTCACCGATAAAAAAATAGTCTACTATTCCCTCAGGAAATATCTGCCTCTCATGTGATGTAGCTACACCCCGGCCTCCCGCTATTATTATTTTTTCCGGGTTGCGAAGCTTAATTCTCCGCATCACTTCAATACTGAAAAATCTATTTGAGGCATAGACAGAAAAACCAACCAAGGTACAATCAAAAGACAATATCTCGTTAACGTAATGCTCGATTTCTTGTTCGAGTTTATCTTTAATTTTATTAAAAAACGGATAATCGTCCCAGCTTTCTGCATAAGACATCTCCCAGAATTTTTTCAGGGAATTATCGACATTATTAAAAATATCTATATTAAGATCCAGAATTTTATAATCAATTTTTTTTGACTTAAGATAAGAGGCAAGATATGCCAAGCCCAAAGGAGGCATATTTGTTCCCCAAACCGGACAAATAACCAAAAGAATATCTGACTTTTTAGTTTTGCCTTTAGCTATATCTTCTATCGAAGGCCTTGGCTGGGAGTAAGATATCGCTGCCTCACATCTCTTACAGATAAAATTGTCGGATGACTCTTTTTTGCCGTCTCTTTTATCTCTTATGTCCTTATAACATTGTGAATTCCAAACTTCATAGATACTTTGCCTATCTATATTTCCTAAAACTATTTCCCTTTTCCAATCCATACAGCACAGAATTACGTCACCATTTTCTACGATATGTATCATCTCGTTAGCCCAAATGGAAGTGCAACCCCTTATTTCCCTATGCCTGACTTGTGGTAAATCCTTAACATTGCCGGCACGGCTTATCGGCCCGTCAAAATAACTAATTCGCTCAATTCCTTTATTCTGCCAAAACCTTATCGCTTCCTCCTTTTCTTCCAATGATAGATCCTTATGGCGCAAAAATGTAACCATTACAAATTCCCGAATATTACGCCTTTCCTTTGCCTTTTCTATGAATTTTAAAACACGCTTAAAAGTCAAATCATAGTTTAGACCCATTGTTTTTTCGATTGTTTCTTTCCTTATTCCGTGAAGGCTAAAGCCGATCCAATCTAACTTTGAATCGAGCAAATTATCGGTTAACTTATCCGTCAATAAGCTTCCGTTGGTTAAAATATGCACACTTGCCCAAGGAACCTTCTCTTTGGCGTAGTTTATCCTCTCTACTAAATAAGGGTCGGTTAAGGGTTCATTATTTAGATAAAGGATTATCCTTTCAATATTCTGATATTGGCTGCATTCATCAATGATTTTTTTATATAAGTTTTTCTCCATTACCTTTCTTGGAAATAAATCTTTTATCTGACCATAAGGACAAAAGGTGCAATGGCCGTTACAAAAAGAGGTAGTTTGAATAGATAAATATCTGGGAAATTGCATATTATTGTAAATATCCTAAGCTCTTAAGCCTTTCTTTAGTTTCTTCATCAAGGGATTTTGTCAAAGGAGTTATCTTTGGTCTTGGTCTGTTCATCCATTCTTCTAATTTTGTTTTAAGAAATTCAAATTGTTCTTTTTCTATTTTAGCCAGATTAATTGTTTCTCCAGGATCAGTTCTTAAATTATATAACTCATATTTATTAGTACTTAAGTTATGGATTAATTTCCACTCTCTGGTTCTGATAGATTTTAGATTCATTCCTTCGTCATCCATAACTTCACTAAAAGCGAAATATTGATTATCGTTCCTGCCAAAAATAATAGGGAGCAAATCGATCCCTTCCATTTTAATATCTACTTTTATCTTAAGAATAGAAAGGATGGTTGGCATAATATCGATCAATTGAACTTGCTGATTAATTACTTTAGCTTTCGGAATGGTAGGCCCTTTAATAATGAAAGGAACTTTCAATAGTTGATCATATAAATAGAAACCATGCTGAAAATAATAATCGTGTTCACCTAAACTTTCTCCATGATCTGCCGAAATAATAATGAAGGTGTTTTTATCTAAATTTAGATTTTTCAATTCATCTAATATCCTTCCTATCTGTTCATCACAATAAGCAATTTCTCCATCGTACTGTGAAATATAATAATTCACATCAGTTATATTATTAACCACTAGAAAAGCTGGAATGAAACCTTTGATTCCGATACCTTTACCTATCGGAATATTTTTTTGTCTCTCATAAGAAATAAACATTTCATTGTACGGTGGAGAAGGAAGATAAGGTGCATGTGGGTAATCAAAAAAATGTATCCAGATAAAAAAATCTTTTTTTGCGAATTTTCTTATCCAGGATATAATCTCCTCAATTTTAATTAATCCATTAGTTTCAGAAATATCAAGAAAATAATCAAATCTTCTTCTTAGGTCTGGAAAGTTTTCAACTATCCAATCCCTATCGCTTGAACAGGCTGTAGCATAATTATTTTTCTTAAGTATCTCTGCGATGGTAATCAATCTTTTATCTAAGGCAGTACCGAATTTTTCTATTCTATGTGTACTAGGATAGGTGGAGGTTAAAAGTGATACTAAGGCATTTGTCCAAGATGCCTGGCTGATTGCCTGAGTAAACAAAACACCTTCCTTAGCAAGTTTATCAATATTAGGCGAGGTATTTCGATTATATCCGTAGCAACCTAAGTGGTCAGGCCTTAAGGCATCGATAGTAATCAGGATGACATTAATGTTTCTCTGTGCATTTGAGTAAGATAAGAAAAATTTTACCCCGGTAACCGCAAAAACAATTAATAAGAATATAAATAATTTTTGCTTTCTGTTTAACTTCATCTTTGAAAAACTTCTGTTTGCATTTTATTAAAATTTAGAAACTTTTAAATAGGTTTAATAAGTATACGACCGTATATTAAATAAAAGGCTATTAGTATCTTTTAAGTTAAACAAATTGGTAATTTGGAAGAACCGTAAGATTTCAAATTAAATTCGCTAAAATCAATAAAATCCCTTATTCCTTTTTCTCGGTCAGCATCCAATATTCTTCTTTCAGACTTTAGATATTCTCCGTCTTTATAAACGCTGATATTGGGTAACGACTGATAATCAGTTTCGGTGCTTAGGATTTTAGGAAGAATTACTTCTTCTTGCGCAAAAACAAGGATATCTATCAATCCTTGGGGAATTAATTCATAAATACCTTCTCGTTCAAGAATAGGGCCAGCAAAAATAATAACAGTATTGGGATTATATTTTTTGAGCAGGGAACTTATTTTTAAAGAAAAGATAAAATTTTCTTTAGTTATCAAAAAACAAAATATATTTGTTCGTAACGAAATTAATTGCTCTGTGCATAAGAACAACTCTTTTTCTAACGAGCTAAAAATAGATAAAAGCCCTTGCTTAAAACTCCATAGATGCCGATTCTCAAAATTCCATAAACCTTTTAATCCCTCAGAAGCTCCTTGATATAAATTAATATTGAAATCGTAAATAAAAGGATTAAATTGTCTGGTGCGCAGAGAAGAATACAGAAATGTTAGTCTCAAAGGGATCAAATCTATCCTCGCCGGAGGACAAAAGACCAAAGCTATAGTTTTTTTATTGCTGTGGTTTTTAATTCCCGGCTGATTTACTATCACATTCCGAATCTGAAGAGTAGAAATTACAAAAATAGTCTCCCTTACGCGCCTAAGTCTTCCACTGAGGTCTAATTCGTTCTCATCGGCATAGAAATTCAAATCCTTATGTAGGGGCGGTATTTTAATTCCATAATCTTGGAGATGTTTGCCAATTTTTGAAGGAGGCATTATAACAAAAGAAGACACATTAGTAATTTCGGAAATATAATCCTTATTCCTTTTGATAAAGGATAAGGTTTGCCGGAAATCCTCTTGCGTTTCTCGGGGGAAACCAACAATAATATTTATAGCCGCTTGAATTCCAGCTTCATGCGTAGCTTTTATTACTTTTTCCGCATCCTCTGAAGTGTAGAATTTATTCATTCTTTTAAGCGTGCGGTCGCACCCGCTCTCCACTCCATAGCATAGCCATATACATCCTGCTTTTTTCATTTTCCTTAGCAATCCTAAATCCATGTCCTTCCGGACCATGGCATAGCTGCCCCAGGTAATATTAAGCTTGGACCGATCAATAAGGTCACAGAGTTGCTCTAATTGCCTGAGGTTTCCGTTACAAATCAAATCATTGAATGAAAAATGATTTATCTTATTTTTATTAATATGATACTCGATTTCTTCGAGAATCTTTTCGGGAGAGCGATATCGATATCTGCCGCACATCAAGTGATCGATACAAAAGGCACATCTTCCAATACATCCCCGGCTGATTAACATCGGAAGCAAATTTTCCTTATAGGAATCTAGTTCAAAATCTGAAAAAGTAGGAAAGGGTAATTTATCAATGTCTTGGGTATAAAAAGCATCGACAGGCTTTAAGAAATCTTTTCTTTTATAGATTACACCTGTAATATCCTCGAATGACTTACCATTCTTATGATTGCTGATTATCTCTTCTAACACCTCCTCTCCCTCTCCGATAACAAACGCATCAATAGAATCCAAATCATCGGGGAATACGAGGCGGCGGTCGTGTTCCCAAAAACAACCCGTTCCGCCAAAGATAATTCTTTTGCTCTTGTCCTTCTTTTTAATTAAACTCGCGATTTTCCCGGCAAGACCTATACTGGCAATATTTACAGAAAAACCTATCAAATCACAATCTAAAGAAACTACTTGACTTGCTATCTCGTGTATCTCATCGCTAAAGGAATTAAACATTTTAGAAGTAATGTCCTGAGGTGGCATAGAATTAATATTATGAATCTCCCAAAAGATCTTCTTCTGCAAAGGGGCTTCTTTAAAAAGCTTTAAATTAAAATCTAAAACTCTGGACTTTAAACCTCTTGATTTCAGATATTCACTTATATAGGCTAAGCCCAGAGGGGGCATCTTTGGCTCCCAAGGCGGAACCGTTATCAAAATTACATCGTAGCTCATCTTAAGATAAAATCCTTATCTCGCCGTCAAAATACAAATACTTTCCAGGCGAATATCTCTTATTGGCTCTTTCCACCCTGTAACATTTCAATTTCCGAGCGCAAAAAAATGAAGAAGTATTTAGGATGCTTAAATAATAACCGAAATTTAAGTTCTTGCTTTTGAACAATATAGAAGGCAGCCCATTATTAAAATTCTCAATACTGACTGATTTAATTTTATCTACTTCCTTTTCAAATAACGTTACCCATTCTTCATTAAATGACCCAGCAAAAATACCGCGAGAGCCATCCTCGCTTAACCAGGAATCATACTCATTTGTTAACATTACATTCGCCTGCTGCTCTCCTTCGATAATTATATCTTCGAGAACCTCCATTTCGACTTTCCAATTAATATTCGTGTCTTCTGTTAGTTCTATTTCCCATATCTGAATTATGGGTAAAGCCTGCCATCTGCCTTTTAAAATCATCTTTTCTTTATTTACTTTGATTATCTTCCAATCAGCGTGTTCTGAATCCTGCCAAATGCCAGATGAAAAAATCGATGTATACAAACCAAGGCCCCTGGTCAATTCCTGATTCTTCCAGAATAAACGGCCTTTGCCATTGTCAAAAACGAAACTCAGGTCTTTTCTTTTTAAGGTATAGGGCTCGACAAGGTTTTTCACATAATCCAATATATGAGGGTCGGGTTCTATATTTACTATCGGAATTCCTAATTTAGAGATTCTGGATAAATAATTTTTATAGTTTTCCTTCAAAGACCCTATATTGTTACCCTGCTTTAAACTTGAACATTGCTCCCAATATTGGCAGAAGGGAAATGCAAAGGGTAATGCCTCTTTTTGAGAGAAATTGCTTAAACAGTATGTTATTCTTGTTATCTCATCGATAACAGAAGTGTTTTTAGCCAAAAATTCTAACGTCTCATTGTAATCTCCATCCGACTCTAAAGGAAAACCTAAAATTAAATTTATTCCCACAATGAGGCCGTTTTGACGAGCTAAACCCAAAAGTAAAGATATATCTTTTGCAGTAAAGTTTAATTTCATCTTGTCAAGAAGGTTATCTGAACCCGTAATTATCTCAAAAGTTATTTTTTCACAACCCGCTTGGCGCATTTTTCTAAAAGTCGCTCCTTTCATATTCATATTAATGATTGCCTCTGCTGACCAGCGCATATTTAATTTATGTCTTATAATTAAATTGCAAAGTTTCTTCAGTAAATGTAAATCGATATTACAAAAACCTAAAAATTCATATTCTTGTATTTTGTACCTTTTTAGATAATATTGAATTTTATTAAAAATATTTTCCAGCGAAGTGCGTTCTATTGTTGGCGCGGAAAAATATGTATTGAGCTTCTGCCAACATTGATTATCTACAAACAGAGAAAGTTTTTTTAGGTCATTCAAATCCATTCTCTTTAAGTATAAGGTTTTAAGCGTAAATGCATCTGTTCATTATGCATCAGATTATCGCACATCTTCATACAGCCAACGTCAGAGAAGTAAGGGTCGGTTTTGGGAAGATGCTTAGCCCTTGCACGAAACTCATTATAATTCTGACTAAACCATATGTCCTTAAAATCCCGCTCATTGACATTGCCCATAGGTTTTTTTACTCCTCGGCAGCAAGGACAAACTGTGCCGTCGGCTAGAATACGGGCGAAAAACCAACCAACATAGCAGGGTATTTGATTTATCCTTTGCTGGTCATACTCGCCTACCAATGACGCCTCCTCGTTGAGGCGGGAGATAAAGCCATCAAAATAATCCAATTTTATTCTCTTTTCCTGGGCAAGACTTTGTTGAATTCGTTTAATCTTCTCTGCCTGTTTTAAAACCTCCTGCCTTTGACTTTCGTCCAAAAGCAAACAATCTGTGGCTCCTCTAATTGTATCAACAAGGGTAAAATATACTCCATCTACTCCTGTATCTTGAGCAAATCTAAACATTTCTTCTACTTCTTGATAATTTAAGTTACAGATAACATTGCATAAGGTTACAGAAGGTTTATTCTTTTTCTCATGAGTTAAAATCATTAAATTCTCTTTAATTTTTTTAAAAGTATCTGTTGCAGCTCCGGGATGCGTCCTTTGATAAGTTCTCTCATTAGACGACCAAAGGCTAATGGCTAATTCATCTACCTCAAATTTTATTAAATCTTTTACTCTGTCTTTGTTAAGTAAAGAAAAATTGGTGGTTATACAGCATATAAGACCTTTGGCTTTTGTATACTCAACTAAATCCATAATCTTACTATGCATAAATGGCTCTCCTCCGCCGGTAAAACGAATCCGCTTAGTACCTAAGCTAGCCAGGTCATCGATAAGACTTTTTGCCTTAGAGAAAGTTATCTCTTGCTTAAGCCATTGATTGCTTGGTTTTTCCTTTAAGAGTGGCGAATAAAGCCAACAGCCTATACATCTTTCATTGCAACGATTTGTTATATCGATTACTACCTGCTCCGGGCCAACAAAGGCCTTTCTACCGTTAATGATTCCCGATATCAGTAAGTCTTTGGAATTAATTTGTGAATCTAAGTTTAAATCCGTTTTTTGCTTTATCTTAGAAATGACCCTTAAAAGACCCCGCTCAATTGTGGTTAAAGACATTATGCGGTTATGGATATAAATATTCCTGCCAATATCGTCACAACTCTTATAGCAACCGGCTTCTTTTATATCCGGGTCATTACCGATAAGTCTAAAAAATGGATCATTTTTTTTATAAACTAAGGTTTTTTTGCGGAAATGTTGTTGCTTTTCTCCATTCCAAATTTTACAAAAATTCTCTTGATACAAATTCCCTACGGGTATCCTATGCGCTTTAAGACAAGCATTTACGTCTCCGTTGGGCATTATTCGGCTGAAGCACCAGCCAATATAGCAGGGAAGTTTATCGATGATGTTGCGGTCATAGGTGGCTTTGGACAAATCTGAAGAAGAACTGATGCGCCGCAAAAAGGAATCAAATCTAAACAACAAAACTCCATCCAAATAACCGCTACAATCCAAGCTCTCGGCAATCTCTTGAGCGCTATCTTGTAGTTCTTTTATTTGATCTGAATTTAAAAGTAATCTTTCGGTCTTGCCGGGAACTGTATCAATTAGAGTAAATTCTACAGACTCTGAGCCTGTATCTTCAGCGAAATCAACCATATCCTTAAGCTCGTGATAATTCAAATTGAAAATTACATTGTATAATTTTATATAAGGCGTCTGCCTTTTATTTTTGTTTAAAAACTTTAAGTTTTCCGTAATCTGTCTAAAAGTTTCCTCATTTTTATTAGGGTGGGTGAGGGCATATGTTTTTGGCGTAGCTGACCAAGTGCTTACTGTTAAGTGCTCAATGCCTAAATCTATCAACCTTATTATTCTTTCTTTATCTAATAGAGTAAAGTTTGTATTTACATAGCAGGTAAAATTCTTCTTTTTGGCATACTCTAAAATCTCCATAATCTCTGGATGGATAAATGGCTCTCCGCCACCAGAAAAATAAATCTCTTTTGTTCCTATATGAGATAATTCCTCAAGGAGTTCCTTTACTATACCGTAAGGCAGAGTCTGTGCTTTTATCTCAGGACTCAATTTCTTTTCTTCCAGAAGGGGAGAATTACACCAACAACCAATACAATTGTTATTACAATTGTTAGTCAAATCAATCTGCACATGAAAAGGCCCCTTAAAAGCATAGTGGCCATTAAATATGCCTAAAATATCCAGATAATTTCCAACAAACCTTCCAGATTTTATATATCTGAAAAGTTTAGTTGCAGAATTAATAAATCCCGTAGCCGCGAATTTGTCCTTCAATAGCCTTAAAGCCGAGGGTTGTTGATAAACATATTCAGATAAAGACCTATCTGTTTTTTTCTGAATATGTTTGATTCCTTTAAGAAAAGCGAAACTGTGTATGTGAGGAATAAAACCTTTAGTGTATATCTTTAAAACATGTTCGCCTTCTTCAACATCGAGGATAGCTTCTTTAAACCAGAGCAGATATTCTACTGACCAGCCAGATGTAACAGAATTTAACCCTAAATCTGTGACTAAATTGTCATCGAAAAAAAGTTGAACCGGTCGTAATTCTTCGGTTGCATAATAAGACCATAATTCGTATTTGCCACTTTTCTTTATGCTAATCTTATATTCGGCAAATCCAAAGCCTTCGCCCCCATCAATAACTATGCCTTTTCCAAACGTATGCTTTTCAATATTTAAGTTTCCTGATTTAAATTCTCTAGCCGGAATAATAAGTTTTACTTCTGCCTCTGGAAGATTGCCTACTCCTATGGCTTTTCTTTTCTGAGGATGTTGATAATTTAAATTCTGCTGTTTTTTGGCTAAGAGAATCGCCTCTTTAATTTGTAAGTTCATACCTACGTTATCGCAAGATTTATAGCAATTAATTCCTTCAAAATAAGAGTCGCTTTTAGGAAGAAATTTTGCTTTATTTCTAAACTCCTGATAGGTACCGGAATTCCAAATGTCTAAAAAACTATTCTTATAAATATTGCCTAAAGGCTTGGAGGCTGCCTTACAACAAGGAATGACATCTCCGGTAGATAAGACTCGGGAATAAATCCATCCCACATAACAGGGAATATTATCGATAACCTCGTTTTCATAATACTGCCCATATATATTAGCTGAATTTATTCGACGCATAAAAGAACCAAAGCTAAATATTCTTAAAAAGTTAATCTTAATCTTACAGTGTTTATCAACGGGGCAAGATCTTTTAAACTGAGGGCATTTTTTACAATCATCTTTTGTAAATCTAAAATTCATCTTATTGTCGAATTCGTTAATTAGGGGATTTGTCTTAGAGCATAAGGTTGAAAATCCTTTGGGGCATATTAACCAACGCTTTACTGCAGAGCGTTCTTTATCTGTCACCCATTCTTTAAGTAAGAAATTTGGAGGGACTCTTATAAAACGACCAGGAAATTCTTTCAATTCCTCTGGTTTTGAAGTATTTAAATTAAATAATTCTAATTCTTTTTTGAAATACAAATCATTGCGCTTAGTCAAAGCATAGAATTGGTCTTTAATATCTTTTATTTGTTCATTGGACAAGGCTAAAAATGAAGTTTCTCCATCAATAATATCCATTATTTGAAATTCGATAAACTCAACTTTTGCATCCAAGGCGAAGTCAATCATTTGTTGTATTTCTTTATAATTTAGATTACAAATTACATTATAAATCTTTACGTGGGGAAGATATCTGTTTTCTTTGAGCTTCAACTGAGAAAGCATCTTAAGGCTATCTTTTATTTTATAAAAATCTTCTTTTGTTTTACCTGGGTGAGTCTTTACGTATGTTTCTGGCGTAGCAGCCCAGATACTTGCCGTAATCATATCCACGCCTAAGCCTATGAGCCTCTTTGCCTTTAATTCGTTTATCAAGGTAAAATTAGTAATTATATTAAGTTTGATTCTTTTTCTTTTTATTAACTTTATAATTTCTAAAATATTGGGATGTAAAAAAGGTTCGCCCGCTCCAGAAAGATAAATTTCTGCCGTTCCTAAGCGAGAAAGATCTTCTATCAGAATCTTAATTTTTGAGTATGGTAAGATAGTATTTTTATCGCGAGGTGGGGTTTTTATAAAAGGAGAGTGGACCCAGCAGCCAATACAACTGTTATTACACTTTCCGGTAAGATCAACCTGTACAATGTTTGGGCCAATAAAAGCTCGTTCTCCTTCTTCTATTCCCTCTAATATTAATTGATTAATCTTTTCCATTTAAATATGACTTTCTTTTTATCCAGACAAATTCCAAGTAATCTCGAGTTTTAAGAAGTGTGTTTTTTAAGCCGTATCTTTGAAAATATTCTCTAAATCTTTTTATGTCTCCCTTAAAACCTCTTTTTTTTCTGATATGGTCACCCCATAGACGATATGCTTGCCTTTTAGCCCCTTCTAAATCCTGAGGGCTGAGGTTATCAGGTTGAAACACGCAATAATAATGGCCGTCGAACTTAGAGAAATTCTTAGTTAAGATTCTGCCTTGTCTATCCAGTTCTTCAAAAAGCCTTGTTCCCGGGAAAGGAGTCAGAATGGTAAATTGTATTGAGTCAGGGTCTGATCTTAAAGCATAATCTATAGTTTCTTGAATAGTGCCCTTGGTCTCCCCAAAGATGCCAAAGACAAAGGTAAGGTGAACCTTTATACCTAAGTTTTTAGTCATCTTTATTATCTGCTCAGTTTTTTTGAAATTCATATTTTTTTGATAATTTTCCAGTAACTTATCAGATATAGTTTCCACACCATATTTTACCGCCCAAAGTCCTGCGGACCTCATCTCTGTTAGAATCTCCTCGTTCATTAAATCGGGTCTCGCCATTATTGCCCAGGGTATATTCTGTAAATCTCTTTGTTTTATTGCCCGACAAAATCTTAACATTCTCTCTTTACCAATATTAAAAGTATCGTCGTCGAAATAGACAGATTTAAAACCCCTTTCCTTTACTAAATATTCCATTTCATTGACTACATCTTTTATCTCTCTGGCTCTATAATGATTGCCTTGATACATTACCTGCGGCCAGAGACAAAAATTGCAACCAAAAGGACAACCGCGCGAAGCAAGCATCTGAACCGAAGGAAAGGGGATATTGCCGGGCAAATCCCAATACTTTTCCATAGGTAGCTGTTCCCGATTAGGCCAAGGCAGTAGATTAATATCAAACGGAGGATGCTTAGCGTTTTTAACTACATCTTCGCCTCTGCGATAAATTAATCCTTCTATTCCAGATAAATCCTTTCTTTCTTGAAGATAGTTAATTAACTTCAATAAGCTAAACTCGTATTCTCCGTACAAAACAAAATCTATAAATGAGTGTTCATTTAAAAATTGTGGTTTATATATCTCTGAATTAGGTCCGCAAAGTATTATTGGTATTCCGGCTTTATTAATTTTTTCTAACATCCTCAAATCATCATAAAACGAAGGTACGGAAGTTTCAGCTACCAAATAATCAAAATCCATACCAAGAATTTTTTCCATAAATCTCTCTTCGGGCAACTGTTCCGCAATGGCGTCAATTATGTGGGCCTCCAAATCATTTTTTTGCAGCAAGGAGGTAGCGTAAGCAAGAAAAAAAGGAAAAGGTAAATAATTACCTTCGCTCTTGTCTTTAATGTGCGGCCAGCGAGACCCTGCACGCACTCCCCAGCTGCCATTTTTCTGCCAGGGAAGATTGACTAACAGCACTCTTATTCTCCGCATAGGCTTCCTGGAAGGCATTTTATGCTGGATTGCAGTCTGTAACAAATGTTGTCGTAACTCTTCGACCTTCTTATCCAAAAAATAATCATCGCTGAATAAACTTAACTTGCCCGAAAAGAGATTATAATAACCCGGCTGATAATCTCTCTTCTCTTCGGAATCTATCTTTTTAAAACCGATATAATGAACGTTGAGCTCTGAAGGGGAGTTTTGAATAATCGGAAAAATGTTGTCTACTGGGGTTTGTTGCAACTCTATGGCTAAGGATGGCCGAAATATCCCTTCTTTAGGAAATCTTACTCCTACTAGTGAACTGTAAATATTCTCCAAAGTTATACTACGCCAATCATTACCTAAACACGGAAAATCACCCTGCCTATGATTATTAATCCAAGTTTTATAATCGGCCGGGATCAAGCAAGCCATACGAGCTTCATCAATGTGAATTTCCTGCTCTACTTCCATTTCTATTTGCCATGCTATTTCTTGCCCATTCTCTATTTTTATTCTCCAGATTTGATTTATGGGCAGATTCTTAAAAACTACTTTGAGGTTAAAGTAATCGATGCCTTTATGCAAAATCTGCCAATCGGCAAACGAAGAATCTGTCCAAAGTCCCAATGTGTTTATTGCTGAATTTAAACCTGCTGCCTGAGTAACCTCAATATCATTCCAGTATATTCTTATTCCGTATCCTGAGCAAATAACCCTGATTTTATCTTTGCAGATCATATTTCGTGGCATTTTTTTTATCTGTCTGTGCCATTTAATGAGAAAAATAAAATACTTTATCCCCCTCCACATGGCATAAAATACTCCACCTGTATTCAACTGTTTTTTGAATTTTTGATAATTAACCCTGAGAGCCAATTTCTATCACTCCTTCAAAGTAATTATATTTTCTAGGCGAGATTTTATCTGTATTGCTCTTTTGATATTGAAGCAATCTGGCTCGATATAAATTATCGGTGTTCTCTACGACCGCACGATAACAATTCTTTTTTAAATTACACTTAAAAAGTACGAAAGGTAAACTGCTACACATAACACCGATTCCCTCCTCGGGCAACCTCCCGTACCAGAATCTAAAAGGGAGAATATCATAATACCGAGTATATTCATCGAGTAACTCTCCCTTATTTATGCCTGGGACTATCCAAGCCTTATATTTAGACGAAAGCATCAGATTTGCCTGCTCTATCTCCAAATTTACTTCTTCATATATTTCCATCTTTACTTTCCAGAGAATTAAATCTTTCTCAATTAACTCTAAGTACCAGGTTTGCGAAATTGGAATGTGTGGCCATTCTCCCAGCATAACTATATTATTTTTGCCTTTCTT
>Ga0180301_10001727_pt1 | contig 17147 bp, 15 predicted proteins | sample GuaBasSediGuay16_FD_121797 | JGI IMG/M metagenome (GOLD analysis project Ga0180301, IMG submission 121797) | Subseafloor sediment microbial communities from Guaymas Basin, Gulf of California, Mexico - Guay16, Core 4569-2, 12-15 cm | ecosystem: Environmental > Aquatic > Marine > Hydrothermal... | reverse complement strand
TAAGTTTTCTGTGTTTTTCACGGCTTATCCTCCTTCTTTTTTATTAAATTCACTTGTTATTAGGAGGATAAGCCATAATAATTTAATTGCAAGTGAATTTACACATGACTTGGGACAGTACCAGCAGATTTCTTAACCACTCCGGGAAGAACTGAATTAGCCCGTGAATGTCTTTGGAATGAATGGCTTGCAGAGAAAACTTATGAGTTGATAATCAAAAGATGTATACCGATCTTTATAAAAAATCAAAAATGGAAAATGAATTTCACGAGAATTTTATACTCTCCCTGGGGCGGTCATGAACTATTTGAAAATAATATTAAAAAACCATTACGAGAATATTTACAAAGAGAACCCTGCCTAATTGCCGAAGATGGTTCACAGATAAGACCTAATGAGGCAATACGAATAGAGGATGTAAACATAAAGGAATTACTTACCAAAAGTGATTTAGAAACATTATACCCAGGTAAAAAAATTCTTCATTCTGATTGTTTATTACCATGGGAGATAGAAGAATTAATAGAAAAAGAGCCAAGATTTAACGCTTCTTCCGGAGCATCCCACAAAATGCAAGAGTTATTAAACGCTAAGGCTAAAGCAGGGGATATAAACTTTTTTATAAATTTTTATCAGAGATACTTAATAATTTATAAGAATTCAAGCCCATCTACACTATCTAAATTAAAATCCCACAGTATTATACTCACTGAAAATTTAGATTTAGCAAATGCTTATTCAGCTTATATAAAACCCGCAGATCTTGTGATCCCTCAAGAAATAAAAGATAATTTCAAAATTGTCCATCCTGAGATAGTCTCTAATAGTGATATATTAGAAATGTTGAAGATACTAGAAGTAAAGGAACTAACCTCTGAACATATTCAAAATGTTTTAAAGGCAGGAGAAATACCAAATATAAGTAAAAATTGGGAGATTTTTTCAGACACCGAAAAAATTGAAAAGGTTAAATTGTGTTATGATCTATGGAAAAAGAAACAGATAGACACAAAAGATTTAAGTTTTCTAAAACTAAAGACAAAATCTGGGAAATGGCTTCAACCCAAGGATATAGTTTTTCCCAAGGAGTATAAACCTGAACATCAAATTGAAAGTAGAGTTGAAAGGGGGCTGTTTGATTTGCCAATAGAGTTTTTGAGCACAGAGTTTATAAAAAATGAAACCGATGATGAAATCAGTAAATGGCGCAAATTCTTTAAAGAACTTGGAGTTGACGAAAGAATTGAGCGTGAAAAAGACAATATAGTACAAAGAATTGGAATATTAACAGCGCTTGAATACGAAAAAATCAAAAAGCGAAAGGCCAGAGAATTAGGAGAATCAGAGAAAAAGGGTTATGATATAGAATCAGGATCGGAGGGCGAGCAGAGATATATAGAAGTGAAAGGCAGCAGCCGTTCTAATCCGGATATTTTTATAACTACAAATGAATTTAGAACACTTCAGGAAAAACGAGATAAATATTTCATTTATGTTGTAAAAGATGCCTTACAAAATCCAACATTATGTGTAACTCGTGGAAGTAAATTGCTTGAGATTACAGATATAAAAACAATTATACCATTTAATAAATGGTGGGAAAGTGCAAAGGAAGAAGAATTTCAACCGTGGATTTAATAAGTGATGTACAATTATATCATTTCTCAGCGACATTCACCCACACTAGCAATCTGTGCATTTTGAGAAGACGTCCATCACTGTAAGCCCCTTGGCAACATCTTTGTCCCACATGTTTGTTACTGTGGTCTTTGACAAATTTTCATGCCTTTCACCCTCAAACTATGCTTCCTTAACATTGTACAACCTCCATAATTTTAAACAGCCTTGGGCCATAAGGCCCAAGGCTTTCTCAGCCGAATCTCTGCTTCCAGAGCCTCCAGCAGCCTCTGCACAGTATATGGGTGTCTGGGATTACCTCACCGCAGATTTTGCATATGTTCATGGCTTTACCTCCTTCTCCATCTGCTTTGCCAGCCAGTACACCTTTGCCTCGCATTCCAGGCAAAGCCCGGTAATGCTGTGTGTCCTGTTCTCACAGCCCGCTATTCTGCACCTCATGTTCTCACCTCCGGTTTTCAAAAGCCTCCCAAGGTGTGGAACTAAGAAACCCCACCCCTTGGGAGCGCCCTAATTTTGTATTTTGTAGAAAAAGCGGTGGCCCGGGGTGAGAGTGGGGGTCGTGCAGTTAGCCAAAAGCAAATTAACCTGGTGGGAGGGCAGAAAGCGGAAGCTTCTGTCTGGTTTACTCAGGCATGTCGCATAGAGAAAAGATATAAAAAGAGGATTGGGTCTGGAAGCCTGTACAGGAGACCCCCTTTTTAATCTTTTTTGGGAGTTACCTTAGGCTGTCTTTAAATTGATATTTCCCCACAGATGTAGTATATTTTTGTGAAAGTTTTTGGGTAAAAGGAGGTTATTCAATGGCAAAGAAGATTTACAAACCTGGAGAGAGATGCCCACGATCCGGGCAATATGGAATCGTAGACCCCAGAGGTAGGAAGACTAGTCAGGAAAGAACGGTTGTAAAAGATAAACCATTCCCACCAACCCCTCAACCTGGCCAGGGCTATGTCCTTGTGGATCCTACAAAACACAAGAAACGGTAACCGGCATTTTTGTGTACTGTAAATGTTCCTTTGCAATGACTAACTTATAAATCTGGACTCAATAATTTTTAATAAGGTGGTGTGTTATGGCTCGACAAATATTACTCCCAAAAAAGGTAACCCGTGAGGAGTTAAATTCCCTTGTTGACAGGGCTGCTGATTTAATAAGGACGGCAGTTGATTATAAGTTCATTCTGGTCCTACTTTTCTTGAAAAGGCTTAATGATTTGTGGGGGGTTGAAAAGGAAAAATTCAAGCAAAGACTCATTAAAGAGGCAGGTCTGTCCGAAAAAGAGGCCGAGGAAGAGGCGGAGAAGGGCGATTTTTATACCTTCGATATCCCAAAAGAATTCCTCTGGGGTGAGGTGACAAAGGATGTGAAAAACTTGCCCGAAAGATTAGCCACTGGCATAAGCGAGATTGCCAAACTAAACAAGGAACTGCAGGGCGTTATCAACCGGGTTGACTTCCTTGAGTTTGCCAGAAATCAGGAAAACAGGGAGCTTTTAAGACAACTGGTGGAGCTTTTTAATAAATATGACCTGGGTGGGGAGGAGGTCTCTCCCGATGTTTTGGGAGACGCCTATGAACATATACTCATGAAATTCGCCCCCCAGAAGGCAAAAGAAGGTGAAATATACACACCACGGGAAGTCATAGAGCTTATGGTGGAGGCACTGGACCCTAAGCCCGATGAGAGTGTTTATGACCCATGTTGTGGTTCTGGGGGCATGCTTATAATCTCCCACTTACATGTGGCCGAAAAATACGGGGATGAGGAAACCAGACGACTTTTTTTGTATGGCCAGGAAAGGAATCCTGAGATTTACGCTGTTTGTCAGATGAACTTGATACTTCATGATATCAGAAACGCACACATAGACAGTGGTGACACCCTTGAGTATCCCAGATTCAGAGAGGATGGAAAACTCAAGACCTTTAACGTAGTGATAGCAAATCCGCCCTGGAATCAGGACGGATATCCTGAGGAAAGGCTTAAAACAGCAAACTTCAGGGAAAGATTTTCCTTTGGTTACCCTCCCCAGGACAAAGCTGACTGGGCCTGGATTCAGCACATGCTTGCCTCTGCAGAGGACAATGGCAGGGTGGGAATCGTAATAGACAATGGATGCCTCTTCAGGGGAGCAAGAGAAAAAACCATCAGAAGCAAAGCAATTAAGAAAGATTTGGTGGAGTGCGTTATTCTTCTCCCTGAAAAGCTTTTCTATAATACAGGTGCACCAGGGGCTATTATAATCTTTAATAAAAACAAACCCAAGGAAAGAAGAAATAAAATACTTTTCATCAATGCCTCAAATGAATTTATCCGCCATCCGTTCGTCCGCAGGCTTAACAGTCTATCTAACGAAAACATCAAAAAAATCGCAGACTTGTATAAAGGTTTTTCAGACAATCAAGGATTATCTAGAGTTGTGGATATTGAAGAGATTCATGCTAATGACTATAACCTTAATGTCACGCTTTATGTAATGCCTCTTGAACAAGCAGAAAATATTGACATTTCGAAGGAATTCTTAGATTTACAGAGGTTGGAAAACAAAAGACAAGAAGCTAGTAAGAAACTTAACAGATACATTTCTGAGATAACCCGAGCACTTGGTGGATAGGATGATGTTTTTCAAGGAAACAAACTTTAAAAAAAGTCCCATTGGTGACACTCCGCAAGAGTGGGAGGTATTGAGAATAAGTCAAATAAGCAAAGTAAGGAGAGGAGCTTCTCCTAGACCTATTAATGATTCTAGATATTTTTCTGATACGGGGAGAGGATGGATTAGAATAATTGATGTGACTAATACCTACAAATATTTGAATAGCACTACCCAGTATTTATCTAAGATTGGGGAGTCTAGGAGCGTAAAAGTAAATCCAGGCGATTTGATTATGAGTATCTGTGCCACTATTGGCAAACCGATAATACTAAATATGAAGGCTTGCATCCACGACGGTTTTGTTTGGTTTAGTGAATTATCCGATGGGGTAGATACTGAATTCCTATTTTATGTATTGCAGAGAAATGAACGAAAATTTATATCAATGAGGCAAACTGGTACACAGGGTAATCTGAATACCACATTGGTTGGAAAAACTTTTGTCGCTCTCCCACCACTCCAAGAACAAAAAGCCATTGCCGATGTCCTCAGCGCTGTTGACGATGTAATCCAGAAAACAGATGAGGTCATAGCAAAAACTGAAAGGCTGAAAAAGGGATTGATGCAGGAGCTTTTGACGAGAGGGATTGGACATAAGGAGTTTAAGGATACGGAGATTGGCAGGATTCCAAAGGAGTGGGAGGTTGTTAGACTTAAAGAAGTTGTTTTACCAACTGAAAACATTGATCCCACAAAGGAACATGGAAAAGAGTTCAAATACGTTGACATATCCAGTATTGATAACTTTGTGAATAAAATAACTGGATGGAATATAATCACTCATGAAAATGCCCCATCAAGGGCAAAAAAACTAATAAAAGCAGGAGATGTTATTTTTGCAACAACAAGACCATATTTAAAAAATATAGCAATTGTTCCAGAAGAATTAGATGAACAAATATGTTCCACAGGATTTTGCGTCATACGAGCGAATAGAAATTATGCTGTTTCAGAATGGATATTCTACAATGTTTTAACCAAACAATTCATTATCAGAGTATCATCTAAAATGAGAGGTGCGACTTATCCAGCAATATCAGACGATAATGTGTTGAATGAAAAAATCCCACTCCCGCCCCTTCTAGAACAGCAAAAAATCGCCTCAATCCTTTCAACCGTTGATGAAAACCTCGAGATAGAAAGAGAAGAAAAAGCAAAATTGCAAAGGATTAAACAGGGATTGATGGATCTGCTACTTACCGGGAAAGTTAGGATCAAGGTGAATTAAGTGCTTAAAAGTGATGAATTTCAGCGATGGATAGAAGCATCGCACGCAATGTTTGAAATCTTTGAAGGGCGTTATGACGTCTATCCCTTGGCGGTAAGATGGGCCAAAGAATGGCTTAATTTAAAAAAATTTAATGTAAGTAAAGAAGATACCGAGATAGTTAACCATCTGATTGATAGTTTTAATTACGATGCATACAGAAATTATAAAGACAAAATTGAAAAAAATGGTAATAAATGGGCAAATATTGTTAAAAGAGCTGATCAGCAATTTAAGACACTCAAAAACCTTAAGTCTGGAAACTGGGGAAATATTGGCTTTGGGGTTGCACCGTTTCTATTCTCTTGGAATTTTCAAAGGTTTAAAGAATATGTGAAGAAGAAAAGAAATTTTGACTTACAGAATTACGCTGAAAAATTGGGCAAAATCCTTGAATATAGAATTAAACTATTGAAGGAATTTAGTCATAAAAGGCTAACTCATGAGGAAGTGGCAGAAGAAAAAGTTAAGAAGATTTTTGATGATATAAACAGTGAATTGAGGAAAATAGGTATAGGAAACAATGAACCGGTGGGCACAATAAAACTGCTTCATGTTTTTTCTCCCTATTACTTTCCTCTCATTGATAACAAAATAGCAAGCGTTATTGGTCTCAGTAGTTTAACAAGCGATTCATACGTAGAGTGGATGAAAGTAGTTAGAAGGTGGCTTCAAAGATATTACGATTTAAATGAAAATCTGGAGCAAAAATTCCACTTTTCTATACTCAAACTGATGGATCAAGGACTCTATATAATGAGTTCGGTCAAGTTAAGGGCAAGAGTAGAAAACCTTGGCCTTAAGGTGAACTAAATGCGCTACACAGAAAGAGGGACGGTTGAGGATTTCATCATCCAGGAACTCGACCAAAGGCTGGGATGGAAATACATAAACCCCGGGGAAATGAACGCAAAGCGGGAAGAGGATTTTGAGGATCCCTTGGTCATAGAGGAATTAAGAAATGCCCTGAGGAAGATAAACCCTGGACTAGAGCTGACGGATGGTGACTTGGATTTTATCATTGTTTCATTAAGAACAATCCCGGCCAACCTTGAGGGAATCAAAAGATTTCTTGATATATTCAGAAACGGCTTGGTTATTCCCTTACAAAAAGAGGGAAAGGAAAGGGTTATAAAACTCATAGACCTGGAAATTATTGAAAACAATGAGTTTGTTGTAACCAATCAGTTCAGGGTGGAAGGTTTAAGACCCCGAAGGCCTGATATTGTTTTGCTGGTAAACGGGATTCCTCTGGTTCTGATTGAATGCAAAAATCCGACTGCTGGGGAAGTCGACTGGCTGGATGCCTATAAAGATATCAAGATATATGAGGAAGATATACCTGAAATCTTTAAGTATGTCCAATTTTCAATAGCAACCGATGGGATAAAAACCCGCTATTTCCCCAACGCATTCAATGAGGAAAACAATGATCATCTCAGCATCTGGAAGGATCCCTATCCCTTCAAGGTGGAAAAATTCAAGGGCGATAGTCTAAAAATTGCTGTTTATGGCTTGCTTTCCAGGGCGAACCTTCTAGACCTGATAGAAAACTTCACCTTTATCAGGAAACAAAACGACAAATCCACAAAGATAATGACCCGGTACATGCAGTTCCGTGCATCGAACAGGATTTTCCAGAGGGTTTTGAGAACCCTGCAGGGGAAGGAGGATAAAAGATTCGGGCTAATATGGCACTGGCAGGGTTCTGGAAAAACTTACACCATGGCCTTCTCGGCCTGGAAGCTATTCCATTGTCCGGAGGCTGAAAGACCCAGTATATTTGTTCTGGTCGATCGCAGAGACCTGGAAGATCAGATTCTAGAAGATTTTTCCTTTATTGGCGTTCCAATAGAAAAAGTGGGTTCCATTAAGGAGCTTATAGAAATTTTGAAGTGGGGCAAGGAAGGGAAAAGAGGGATTTTTTTAGTAACTATTGAAAAATTCAGCCCTAAGGAATTCAAGGAGCTTGAAAAACAGGGGGATAAATTACAGATTGAAAGGGGAAATGTAATTGTCCTGGCGGATGAGGTTCATAGGACCCAGTACGGCAAATTTGCAGCCTTAATGCGGAGTGTTTTTAGAAAGGCCTTTATCTTCGGCTTTACGGGAACACCACTTCAAAAAATAGAGAGGAATACCTTCCAAAAGTTCTGCCCGAGGCAAGAGCTGTACCTGGATAGGTATTCCATCCTGGATGCCCTGAATGACGACTTTACGGTCTCGCTGTCCTACCAGGTAAGGCTTCCGCAGTATCATCTTGACAGGGAAAGACTGGAGGAGCTTGCAAGGTTTGAAGAAGAAGAGATCGAAACCCTTTCTTCTGAAGAAAAGAAGGCATTAAAGAAGAAGGTCCGGGTGACTAGGGAACAGGCCAAAAGGAAAGAAAGAATCGAGGCCATAGCCAGAAACATAGCTCAGCACTTCAGGGAGACAGTGGAGCCTACGGGACTAAAGGCCATGATAGTTGCCGTTGATAGAGAGGCCTGCGTTATGTATAAGAATGCCATAGACCAAATTCTGTCCCCGGCGTATTCCGAGGTTGTGATGACATTCAATCCAAAAGACAAAGGGATTATAAGGGACTGCCTTCACAAACTCCAGGGAAGATATGACACCAAGGATGTGAAGGAGATCCACGATAAAATCAAAGAGAACTTTTTCACAAAGAAAAACCCCAGGATTTTAATAGTCACCGACATGCTTATAACTGGCTTTGATGCTCCGATTCTCTGGACCATGTACCTTGATAAGTCCCTGAAGGAGCACAGGATACTCCAAGCAATAGCAAGGACAAACAGGCCCTTCCTTAACAAAAAATTCGGGCTTGTGGTTGATTATATAGGGGTTCTGGCTGAATTGGAAAAGGCCTTTGAGAAATTCGAGGCCAGGGATGCCAAGAACCTGAAGATTGTCATAAGGGATTTGGAAAAGGACGAGTTCAGAAAACTTTTAAAGGGGGCCTTGGGGATTTTTGAAGGGGTCAAAAGAGAGGACACACATGAAAGCCTGGAGAGGGCTTTGAATGTGCTCATAGACCCGGAAACCGCAAAGAAGTTTGAAAAGGCTGTTAAGGACTTGATGAAATCCTATGAAATGCTTCAGGGAGATCCATTTATTGTTGATTATTTAGAAGAATACAGCTGGCTCGTGAGAATATATGTTGCATACTACAAGAAATTCAAAAAAGCACATGTAGATGAGTTAAAGATAGACCAGCTCTCAAAAAAGACCGTCCGGCTCATACATCAGATCATAGATGTCAAGCAAATCGAGGATACCTATCCTACGGTGGCCATAGATGAAAATTATATTCGTTTTCTCAAAAAATCTATACCAAAGACCAAAGGAGCGGCAATAGACATAATAACAAACATTCGCCGGGAAGTATCTGAACATCCCAGTTCACCCTTCTTTATAAATCTGAGCGGTGAGGTTGAAAGAGTTTATGAACAGTTAAGGACACACAAAGAATTAACCAAAAAGCAAATACAAAAGATGCTTGATTACTTAGAGAGGATACTTGAATGGAAAAAAGAAAGGAAGGAGATAGGAAAAGATAAGCATCCTCTCTATGAAGCTTTAAAGACCGCTGCTCCCGATGTAGAGAAGGAAAGGGCTGTTGATTTTATCAGTAGGCTTCTGGGTCACCTCAAAGCCAAGAAACTGCTCTTCAAGGGATGGCAGGAGCAAAGGGATGTCCGGCGTAAGGTCAGGACAGAGATAAGGCTGCTCTTGCTTTCAAAGTTCAAGAATTATAGAAGGAAAATAGACGATCTCGCGGACAGAATACTTGAAGCTCTGGAGGGAGCGACATGAAAACCCTGATGATTTTCGGTCAGAATTCTGAAGTGATAGAGCAGAAATCGGACAGGGATTCCCTGGAATTCAGAGATAACAAGATATTTATAACCAGTTATGAAAGAGACCCGGGATTTTTGCTCAGGGAGTTCCTGGAGGACCTGCTCTATACCCAGCTTTCCGAGATTTATGAGGAAATAAGAGGAGAGGGAAAAATCGATGTTTTTGGTAATCTGGATTTTGAGGTTGTAGAGAAGATTGACGGGAGAAGGGAAAGGATTGCAAAATTGAAAGGAAATAAAATAATTGTCAAACTGAGTGCCGTGGCTTTGCCAAAGGGCGCGCTTAAGTATGTAATAGCCCATGAGATGGCTCACATCCTGACAAAGAAGCATACCAAGAAATTCTGGAAGATTGTGGAAACGATTTATCCCGAGTTCAAGGCAGGGCTAAGGGATTTTATGGAGTATGGGAAAGTCGCGAGTGGGGTTTTGTAGAATGCTGTCAACTAGGGTTCAGAGAAAACAATTCTCAAAGATTACTGTAGAATATTTGACTTTAGTCTCTGAACTTCTTTTTCTTCCCACTCTCGAAAGGTGCTAGGATTTTGCCAAAAGACTTCCCAAGCCTTATTAAGCAGTTTTACTATGCTATCCTCACCAAGGTTTTCCAACCTTTTAGGAGTGACAATGGAAAATTCACTTCCTTTTATTCCTTCTAAAAAAATAGAAGCTATTTCTTCCATTAGATCATCTACATAGGCATATTGATACTCCACAACAGGCTGTCCGTCTTTCGTAAGGGGTATTGTCTTCCATTTGGATAATATTGTCTTTGCCGCCTCTGTAAATCCCAGTATTTTTAGACCCATTATCAACATCCTCATCCTAGCGTCATCAGAAGGATGTGTTTGTGGCAAAATAATGGAGAAATTATAAACATTTTCAGATTTTTTGATTGTGACATGAAGATGCGACCATGCATAAGCGGGACCAAGGGTATATAATGCGAATAAATCCGAAAAAAATTCCTCAAGCCAATAATCCTTCCACTGATCATGGATATATTTGATCAACCTCAGTATCTCTTTAGGTCCGGTTTCCCTTCTCTTCTTTGTTAATAATTGGCTATAACACTCGTTAATTTTTTTAATTGCTACAGAATAGTTTTCATTAATTGTTTTTAACTTAAGATCATTTTCCCTGTGCCGCAATATCTCATGGCCCATCTCATGGAATAAGTCTGGCAAATGTAGCAAAAAATCAGATTCTCCTATAGGAACGAAAATAACATTTGTAAGAGGATGAAAGTAATAGTAATTAGTTGATATACAAGCCACTCCTGGGGGAGTTAATGGGAAATTGATTTCCCGATGAATTTTGTGAACTAGCTTGTTAAGATACCCTATTTCTGGAGTTTGGTGATATAGGGCTGAAACGCCAAAATATTCGATTAATTCCATTTCTCTGGCACAACTTCTGAATCCTCTGAATATGTCTCTTAGATCCCGTTCATCTCTTGTATCAAGTTCGCGCAGAAGGTAATGGAGAAATTCAATATTTTTGTCTATTATCCTACTGCAACGATCTGCCAAGGACCCAAGTTCAGCATATTTTAATGGATGAGGGATTAATTTTTTTAAACTTAGCCCCCTCTGAATTTGCTCTGTCATCACAGCCTTTAAATATGTTTTCATCTACCCTTACCCATTCTATGAAACAAATTTGCACATTCAGCATCCAAAGCATCAGCAACATCATTTAAAATCTGGAAATCTACCTCGGATAGCTGAAATTTATCATAACCAAGCTTGGATTCCAATTTTAGTATATTTTCTCTGTAATCTGGCCAGTCTCTACTATGGCGTTCCTTGATAATATCTATAACACTACGTTCAGTTATTACCGTTGATTCAGAAAGTTTTTCTTTGATTCTGTCTGCAATAGGATTAATGACCCTTAAGAGCCTGTTTATAACGTCTACCGTCTCGGACGTCCGTTTAATCTCCCTCTCCTTTTTCATAAATCGCAGTGCTTCGTCAAACTCTCTTAGGGACTTACTATTAATATTAAATTTTGAAGCAATAACTCCCAAATTACTCATCTCCGCCACCTCCCTCTTCCTTTCTTTCATCTTCACCAAATTTATATGCATACTCATCATACTCACCCGCTACTTCTCTAAGCCTCAAATCTGTCATTTTGATTGAGAGTGGATCACGGGAACAGTCATCAATCTTAGTCCATGTTAAATTTGATAAATAGAAAATATCCTCAAGAACGCGTTCAAGAGACATATTGCCATCTACTTTCACAATATGTAGAGGTTTAGTTGTTCCTTTATGTCTGAAAGGATAACCAGTATTGCAAATAAAAGCTTCGTTTTCGCTTATAGGAAGATATGTTCCAATGACCGGATTCCGCACATACTCTTTTTGAATATGGGAAACAACCTTGATATCAAACAACCTAAGCGGCACCCTTGAAGTTTCTCTAATCTCCACAAAAGTGCACTTATGGTCTTTAGGAATTAATTTTTCCCGTGTGACAATTTTTAGGGCCTCTGTAACACCTTCCTGTTCTGATGGAAAGAGCTTCCCTTGCCTATGAATAACTATATTTTTAACATTAACAGAAGATAACATTTCTTTCTCTTCACTTAGAAATTCCACTATCTTTGAACGGATGTGTTCTTTACTTAATTGCTCTTTATCACGAGATTCACTCACAAAGAATCTTGTTTCAGCCCCAGTTTTGTAAATCAGGGTAAAGCCTGCCACATGATTTTTAATATCAATTCCTATCGTCAAGTCTGCATTCAAAGGAGTCTTTAGGACAAACGGCCAATAAGAGTTAAGGAGTAATATCTTATTCAAAGCTATATTTTTCAAATACCCTTTGATTACACCTCTTTGGTTATAGTCTTCCGTTATTTTCCACCCTCTGCTTCCATCTTTAAGTTCACCATATTCATAGCTCTCACTTGGTACCGTGGTATGAATTATTGAGACATAAATCTCTCTCTCCCTCATTTCTCTCATTATTAGATTTGCTAATTCATCTTCTTTTATTCTTTTTGAAGGTACCTTAGGTATCATAACGATACCAAAGCCGTTCCTAGCTTCGTTTTTCTCCACTGCCCTAACAATCTCCCTGCCTAAGTTATACACAGATCTCTGAACGGAATCGTCATAAGAGATTAGTATGGGCGAGTACTCGATCTTTTTCGAGAGAGGAAAGAGTCGCTGAACCTCTTTTTTTATATCCTCTATAAACTTTCTGCCAAATGTTTTATAAACTGATCTTGGCAAGATAAAATACTGACGATCGAATGGTTTCTCGGTAAATGGACCTGCTTCAGGTGAATAGAAGAGTTCCTTCTTTTTCTTTCCAAAATCCTTTAAGGTGGTATGATATAAATTTGAACTACCTCTGACAGACAAGACCTTGCCGTTTCCGAACTCTAAATCAGGAATGTTAATTTTTGAACTCTTCATGATCACGGGCTTATCTGCTAAGATTATTTTTTTAGAACCAAAAGTTAGGTCTCTTAAATACCTGTCAACAACGAATTGAATTTCTGCTCTTCTTTGTCCAGGTGATTTAATAGTTCTTTGGTGAAAATTCTTTACCTCTGGATGGTCCGTTGTGTAACTTAATCTACACAAACCCGAAGGAACATTTCTTTGTTCACCTGAACTCGCCTTATAAGTTAACACAGAGCAGTCTTTGGGAAGAGCCGAGAGATTCTGCGATTTCCACTGATTTGATTTTCGATGAACATCATCGAATAGAGATATACCGTTAGGAAGTATTACTTCATTGGCCTTTAAGTCATTCAAGCCTTCAATCTTTATTTCATACCAGGTATCTCCATATTCATATAAGCAGTTTAATCCTCTGTATTGCCTAAAATCCTCCCGGCTGATCTTGGTTGGAAGTGGATGGCGGGATACATACTTACTAGACGTATCAATGCAAATTCCAATCTTCCCATTTAGAAATACGACCCTAAATGCAAAACCTTTGTACAAATCAACATTTGTTGATTGCGACCTAAAGGTTTTGTCAGGGGATTTATGGTAAAAAGGACATCCTGACCGCGGTTGCCACAAGCAGGGATTGCCGTACAGGGGACTCTGCAATGCAAATTGTAAAAATCTTTGCGCTAAATTAGCGGTAGTTGAGTCAAGCGAATCAAACCTAAGCTCTCGTAATTCTGGTTTCTTCTCTATGTTAACCTTTGTCCTAATCAAATCGAATGAGTTAGGCAATTCTGGATACCCTTCTGGTTGTGCAATAAATGTACCCTCATCGGTCCTAAACAGAACACATGGTGATTTTGTTAGCCTGCTTAATTTATCAACCAAAAGTTGAGTATTTTTGTAGTATTCCTCCATATCAGGAGACAACCCGCGGACTTGATAAACCCTGTATTTGCAATTCAATTCTTCTAAATTTTTAATGAGGTATATATTTGTCTCAATATGATTCATTTCAAAACACCTCGAATAAACCTTTTTGAACCGGTATATTCTTCCAGCAAAGTTTTTTAAACTGACACCTTCCACAAATATCAGGCGAGCGTGCTGTTTGGAACTGGGAGGCGTCTAATCTGCCATATTTCTTACCATCGATCGCTCTGTTTATTTGCATAATCGATTGAAAAATGTAATCTTCTATGTCAAGTATATCCTCTGTATTAAATGAATACTCCCTTAATTGATTTTTTAACAACTGATACTCAATTGAACCAATAGTCGTTGGATCCCTCAGTTGATTGTAGGTGTCATTGGGGAAGTCCTTATGGGGATTAACCTTGGAAAGAGCGATTCCATAAATACCTAACTGTAGCCGATATTCTACATAAGCAAAACCATGTACTTTCCAATCAACAATTAATGGCCGTTCATTTTTGAAGAAAACGATTAAGTCAGGAGTGGACGATATACGTACGCCTGCAAAATGAAATGTTAATCTTCTCTGAGCAATTATCTGTGAGCTATGCCGCGCAATGTATTTAAGAAAATCAGAGCGTAACAGGTTTTTTAGGGAATTTTTTATATCTTCAATGGCCTGTTGAATCTTTGTTTCATCTACGTTGCCGTTATACTCCACGTCATAAAATGCGCAGTATGCGTCGCCAGCACTAGATTTTTTCATGTTTGGCAATCGATACTTGCCAGATTTTCCGAATTCAATCTGCTTAGCGGCAAGTTGCATTGCGTAACCAATCACTTCGCTCTCTGAAGGAAGGGTATGATGTTTTATCTTCGGCACAATAAGCTTTGTAATAACGGTGTCCACAAGACTACCTCTCCAAGCGTATATGGTTTGTAACTGTTTCAATAGGTATGCCTCTCTTTTTAAGGGATCCTTTGTAGTGGGGCTTGCCATGATTTTTGAATAGTACCACTTTCTCGGACACTGAGAGAATATTTTTGACGCTGTAAAAGACCAGTTCATTTTCCCGACCTCTTTTTAGATCTCAGAAACTCAAGATATTCCAGTAGCTTTTCCTCCTCTTCTTTGGTTAGTTCACCAAAGCTACTTCTCAACCTAAAGGTAGGCGCGAGTTTTTTCTCTTCTTTTTGTTTAGGTATGGGATGCCCAGCAAGTTCAAGTAAATGGTCGTAGGATACATTGTAGCAATTCGCTAACTTATACAAGACTGAAGGGGACGGTTTCTTTATTTTGCCATTTTCCAATTGGCTTAGATAGGCATTTGAAATGCCTGTTATTTCCTCCACAACTCTTAGAGTAAGATTTCGCCTTTTTCTTGTATCTTTTAAATATGTGCCTATTTTGTTCATATTATCTCAATAGTAAATAAGATTTATAAATGTTAAGTACATTAAGCATAAATCTTAACACACTTAGCAAGCTCGTCAAGGGGTGGTATAGTAATATATAGTGAGCCTTTTCAATAATCCAAGAACAGCCTGCCTAAGAAGCAATTAAAAGGAAGACAAATAAATATAAAGACAATCAGCATATACCCCTTATAATATAAACCAAAGGGTGATAACCTACCATTCAGGAAAGTCCATTGTGGAATGCCCATTTTGTCATAAGGTGGGTGTAGTCGCTTTTCATAAGCCAAGTTTTTTGCAGGGTAGAGTATCAAGAATATCCGCAGGGGCAAAAACCACCTATACCAGAGTGGATGAAAAATACTTTATCCAGGGAGACTGTCCAAACTGCGGAGCAAAGAAAAAGGATATTCAAAAATGGTATGACGGACAGTACGAAGGAGAAAAGAAAGTATCACACCAAGAGCGCATAAGAAGAATTAAAGAGGCAGGGCTGCCGACAAGAATCGAGGAGTAGAGCACTCTCAAATTAGGAATTCTTGTTGCAAGTTTAGTGTATTAACCTGGTGTTATTTTAAATAAAGACAATGCAAGAAGTAAAATGCAACAGGGTACACCAATGAGTATAACTAATACGATATTTACATGTAACACAAACATTGTTATCTTGACGTATTTCAAAAAATATGGTATAATATAAAAACTAAAATTGAAAGAGACAAAAAAATATGCTAAAGGATTTTGAAAAATTTACCAAGGTAGGAAGGTCTTTTAGACCTAAAATTTCAATACGCAAGCAGGGTCAGATAGGATTTAACAGTGGAGCAATAGAAAAATTTGGTCTAGACAGGTATACATATGCTACACTTTACATATCAAAAGATAGAACCAAAATTGCAATTGCGTTTACAAATGACAAGAATGAAGAAGGAGCCGTTAAACTTTTAAAAAGACCAGGTAACTATTCGGTTGCTGCCAAATCATTTTTTGACTACTACGGCATTGACATCACACGGACTAAAAATTATGATGCAGAATGGGTTGAAGAAGAAGAAGCGATATTGGTTAACATAAAGTAAAATATAGTGTGCTTTTGAGATAACTATAAGATAGGAGATTTAGATGACTTGAAGCTAAAACTTAAAGTTAAAGAAAAAGCCCAGATAACTCGCGTGAGGAGCTACCGGGCTTTCCGTCTGTGGCATGTGCCACACACCTGCTTTACATTATAAAGATTACCTTATTTCTCTTAATTAGTCAAGAAGAAATTTCCCGCACATGCCACAAAAAATAAAATTAAAGGAGGGTTTATTATGAGTATTACTATTGGTAATTATTCATTTGATGGCCCCTATAGTTCAACAGACAGGCTGAAAGATAAATCAGGGGTCTATGCTATACTTTGTCACAAACAGCAAAAGTACCACCTTGTTGATGTTGGCGAAGCGGCCAAGGTTAGATCTAGAGTAGAAAATCATGATAGAAAGAACTGTTGGCAAAGCAACTGCAAAAGTACTCTTTGTGTGGCTGTTTATTATACACCGCACTTACAGCAGCCTGGAAGACGGGCTATTGAACAAGAAATCCGCAATCAGTATAATCCACCTTGCGGTGAACGTTAATAGTAGATTCCTACAGTTTTAATTCTTCCGGTAGCTCCTCACCTATGATAAAGCCTAAATTGTCTGCCTACCAATCCCAAAGATCTTCAGATAATTATGGTTCAGCATGACTTTCAGAGGTAAGCCAGAAACTTAAAACAGTATTTTCTTATTAAAAATACCCTTGAATATACTAATACAGAAAAAAGGAAAAATCAGGGAATTTATATGTCAGACAACATAGCCGATGGCACTTTCTGCGACAAAATCTATCTGTTTTTTCTTTATATATTTATAAAAAACATAAAAGGAGACAAGAATGGACAATTACATTGCTCTGGACAAATATTCGTTTGAGCCAACCAGGAG
>Ga0180301_10001726_pt1 | contig 17152 bp, 18 predicted proteins | sample GuaBasSediGuay16_FD_121797 | JGI IMG/M metagenome (GOLD analysis project Ga0180301, IMG submission 121797) | Subseafloor sediment microbial communities from Guaymas Basin, Gulf of California, Mexico - Guay16, Core 4569-2, 12-15 cm | ecosystem: Environmental > Aquatic > Marine > Hydrothermal... | reverse complement strand
GTCTCTATCTCTCTTTTTATCCTACCTATTCTCTGAATTATTTCCTTTTCCTTCTGCCAGTGTGCCTTTAATTTGTCAGCTTCCTCTTTTAATTCGGCAAGTTCTTTTTCCAGTTTTTCAAGCCTTTCTTTGGAGGCCTCATCCTTTTCTTTTTTTAATGCCTGACGCTCAATTTCAAGTTGCATTATTTTCCTTTCAATTTCATCAACCTCTGTGGGCCTTGAATCTATCTCCATTCTTATTCTGGCAGCTGCCTCATCAATAAGGTCAATTGCTTTATCTGGCAGGAATCTGTCGGTTATGTATCTATGGGATAAGGTAGCAGCTGCAACAAGAGCAGAGTCTTTTATTTTTACTCCATGATGTGCTTCGTACCTTTCCTTTAACCCTCTGAGAATAGCAATAGTTTCCTCAACAGTTGGTTCTCTAACAAGGACTATCTGGAATCTTCTCTCAAGAGCTGCATCTTTTTCTATGTATTTTCTGTATTCATCAAGAGTTGTTGCTCCTATACAGCGAAGCTCTCCTCTTGCAAGTGCCGGTTTTAGCATATTTGATGCGTCTACTGCACCCTCTGCTGCTCCTGCTCCCACAACTGTATGAAGCTCATCAATAAAAAGAATAATCTGTCCTTCTCTTTCTTTTATCTCTCTTAAAAGAGACTTTAATCTATCTTCAAATTCCCCTCGAAATTTTGTTCCTGCAATGAGAGCCCCCATATCAAGTGCGAGGACTTTCTTATCCTTTAATCCTTCAGGGACATCTCCTGAAACAATTCTTTGTGCAAGTCCTTCCACAATTGCGGTTTTTCCAACACCCGGTTCACCTATAAGAACAGGGTTGTTTTTAGTTCTTCTTGATAAAATCTGGATAACTCTTCTTATCTCATTGTCTCTTCCAATAACAGGATCAAGTTTCCCTTGAGAGGCAAGTTCGGTAAGATCTCTTGTGAATCTCTGGAGAGCCTGATATTTGTCCTCCGGGTTTTGATCGGTAACTCTTTGGGTTCCTCTTATTGTGGTTAAAGCTTTTAAAATGTTTTCCTTTGTAACACCAAATTCCTGCAATATCTCTCCAGCAAGAGAAGCTGTGTTTGTGGCAAGTGCAACAAGAAGATGCTCTGTGCTTATATATTCGTCTTTAAGATTTGTTGCTTCCTTTCGAGCCTGATCAAGAACTTTTTTAAGTTCTGGTGATAGGTAAAATTGGGTTCCCTCCCCGTAAATCTTTGGAAGTCTGTCAAGATAAGAATTGGCTCTATTTATTACCTCGGCAGGATCAACTTCAAGTTTTTTCAATATAGAGCTTGCTATTCCCTCCTCATCTTCCAGAAGTGCAACAAGAAGATGCTCTGGTGTTATCTCCTGATGATTTTTTTCCTGTGCTATTTCCTGGGTTCTTTGTATTGCTTCCTGTGCTCTTATGGTGAATCTATCAAGTCTCATTTTTTTTCACCCCTTTCTAAAGAAGGTTGTAGGTTTTTTAAAAGACCCTCATTGATTAATTCTATTTAAAACGTGCCTGAGGTCAACTCTCATGCATTTTTTAAGGTGTAAGAGCTGATGGATTGATTTTTAAGAAGTGGAATTTGTAAAAAAGTGTATATAGCCCTTGACTTCAAGGGAGGAAAGCATATATTTATAGCGGGAAAAAATGAAAGAGGTTTATTCTACTTCTTCTTTAAGTGATGCTGATGTGGTGAAATCAATTCTTGAGGCAAATGGGATAAAATGTTTTCTGCAAGATAAAAATATAGCCACTTCTTACCCTCCTGTTACCTTCTCTACAGGGATAAAGATTTTTGTAAGTGATGAAGACTTTGAACTTGCAGGTATGATTTTAAAAGATTATCTTGATAATAAATAAGCTAACCTTTTCTTCATGAATCAGATAAAATCGGCAGCTTGACAAAATATATTTTTTAATTAGACTTAGGCAAGTCTAACTAAAATAGGTGAGCCTAATTAAAATGTTTACTCTTTTGGATTTGCCAGCAGGAGAAATAGCCGAAATTGTTGCAATTGGAGGGGGATGGGGAGTGCAGCGGAACCTTGCTGCGCTTGGTCTTGTCCCGGGGAGAAAAGTGCGCAAGATAACTGCACAACCTATAGGAGGACCTGTACTGGTGGAGATAGTGGGAGGCGGAAAAGTTGCCATTGGAAGAGGTATGGCGGCAAAGGTCTTTTTAAGAAAATAAAAAATATGGCCTCTCAGAAACTTATAAGAGCTGTATTGATGGGTAACCCCAATGTAGGGAAAAGTGTCATTTTCAATCGCCTTACAGGAGTAAAAGTGGTGGTTTCTAATTACCCCGGAACCACTATTGAATATATGGAAGGGGTAGCAAAAATTAACAATACCAGGCTTAAAGTAGTGGATGCTCCCGGGACTTATTCTCTTATTCCCTCTGATAAAGCTGAAGAGGTTGCTCTGGAGCTACTTTTGAAAAAAGAGACCGACCTTATAGTAAATGTAGTGGATGCAACAAATCTTGAAAGAAATCTTTATCTTACTCTTCAGCTCCTTGAGACCGGCATACCCCTTATTTTAGACCTTAACATGATTGATGCAGCAAAGCACAAAGGGATAGAAATAGATGTTCGTTATCTTGAAGAACTATTAAAAGTGCCTGTAGTGTGTACTGTAGCTATAAGTGGCGAAGGTATAAAAGATCTTCACAGGGCAATTAAGAAGACAATTTCCAGAATAACTTTTGAAAAGGAAAGTTAAGGATGAGGTTTGAACCTGATATAGAAAAGGCTATAGAAGCTATAGCCAGGAGAACGCATCTTCCCCGTTGGCAGGTTGTTCTTGCTCTTGAGGGAGTGGAGGAATTTAAGAGGAAAATTCCCCCGAATATTTTTATTGAAACTGTGAGGAAAGTGGAAAAGGATCGTAATGAGAAAATAGAAGCCATTATGCTGAAGGCAAGATTTGGTCAGGCAGGGTCCATTATAAGTAAGGTTCAAAAAGTTCATCACCATCATCCCACCTGGCTGGAAAGATTGGGTGATGTGACAGTGAAACCTCTTACGGGAATCCCTTTTGCTTTATTAATTCTTTGTGGGATATTTTACCTTTTTGTAACCCTGGCGGGTTGGATAACAGATAAGGTGATGACTCCTTTTTTTGAAGGTCCCTATGATAAATTGATAAGAACTTTTGTGGAGAGATTCTTTCCTGAGGGTTTGATACATGATATACTTCTGGGTACTTCAGGAGCCGGATATCTTGAATCTCTGGGACTTTTGACCACAGGAGTTTTTGTTCCTATAGGTATAGTTTTACCTGCTGTTCTAATTTTTTATATAATCTTGACTTTACTTGAAGATGCTGGTTATCTTCCAAGGCTGGCAGTCCTTGTAGACAGTATATTTCACAAGATAGGTCTTCATGGTTATTCTGTTATTCCGGTGATTTTAGCTTTGGGATGTAATGTTCCAGGAGCTATAGCCTCGCGGATACTTGAGACAAAAAGGCAAAGATTTATGATTCTTACCCTCATTGGAATATCTATTCCCTGCACAGCTCAGACAGCTGTTATTTTAAGTATAATAGGTCCTTTTGGTGTTGGGTGGGTAATTCTTGTTTATGGCATTTTACTTTGTGTATTTGTTGGGGCAGGTTCTTTATTAAATAAAATGGTTCCTGGAGAAACCCCTGAAATAGCGATAGAGATTCCTCCTTATAGACTGCCTCGCCTTTCAAACCTTGCTATGAAGACAGGTCTCAGATTGAGGCACTTTATTCTTGATGCTGTTCCCTGGGTGTTTGTGGGAATATTGATTGTTAATATTCTTTACACCCTTGCACTCTTTGATACTCTTTCAAGAGTTTTATCTCCTTTTTTAAGGGGGTTATTAGGACTTCCTCAGGAAGCAATTTATCCACTTCTTATAGGTTTTTTACGTAAAGATGTTGCAACAGGGCTTATTGCTCCTCTTTTGAAAGAGGGTTTAATGGACCTTCATCAGGCTGTAACTGTTGTGGTAATGCTTGCCATTTATTTTCCCTGTGTTGCCACTTTTGTTATTTTTTTGAAAGAACTTGGAATAAAAGATGCCTTAAAAAGTGTCCTTTTTATGATAGCAGTATCATTGGGGGTAGGAGGGCTGCTAAATATCCTGTTTAGAATGACAAGATCTTTTTAAAAGGTGACTTTGAAATGAGTAAAAAAATAACTCCCAGTATGGAAGCCTATCTTGAAACTATTAAAAAAATAGAGGAAGAGAAAAAAGTGGTAAGGGTTAAGGGTATTGCCCGCAGGTTAAATGTGAAAATGCCAACTGTCACAGAAGCGTTAAGGAATCTTTCCAGTGAGGGGCTTGTAAAATACGAGAAGTATGGACATGTTGAATTAACGCCGAAGGGAGACAAAATAGCAAAGGAAATAGATTTCAGGCATCGCATTTTATTTTCCTTCTTCACAGAAGTTCTGAGAATAAATGCAGACCGAGCAGACGAAGATGCCTGCAAAATTGAACATGTAATCTCAGATATAACTGTGGAGAGACTGGCAAAATTTATTCAATTCTTCAAAAAAGCTAAGGATGAACTTGATTTTCAAAGTTATATTTCAGAAAAAAACCAAGGAAAAGCGAAATAAATGGATTTATTTTTTATGTCTAACGAAATTCTTTGGTTTATCTTTATAGCTGTTGATCTTTCTCTTTCTGTTGTTGCTTTTTTTATCTGGGGAAAATACGGAGTTTATGTTATGGTAGCGACAGGAACCATAATTTGTAACCTTCAGGTGATGAAGACCGTTAAGATGTTTGGTCTTGTTGCTACTTTGGGCAATGTTGTCTACGCCAGTATATTTTTTAATACAGATATTTTATCGGAGGTATACGGGAAAAAGGAGGCAAGAAAAGCTGTCTGGATGGGTTTTTATGCTCTTGTTGCCGCTACAGTTGCTATGCAGTTTGCGGTAAGATTCAAACCTGATACAAGCGATATTATCCAGCCTCACCTTGAGGCTATTTTTAATTTTATGCCAAGGGTTGTGTTTGCCTCTCTTACAGCTTATCTTGTCTCTCAGCATCATGATATATGGGCTTTTCATCTCTGGAAAAAAGTAACACAGGGAAGGTGGCTGTGGCTCAGAAACAATCTTAGCACAATGGTGAGCCAGCTCATTGATACATCTGTATTTACTTTTCTGGCTTTCTGGGGAGTATTTTCTTCTTCTGTTTTCTGGCAGATTTTTATTACAACCTACCTTTTTAAGTGGATAATTGCAGCCCTTGATACCCCTTTTCTTTATCTTGCCCGCTGGGTTTATCACAGAAGAGAGAAGACAGATTAAATAGAGATGGGATATTTACCAAACTTGAGTGCTGTATCATAGAGCGTGCAGATTTTTTCTGGAGATACATCATACTGAATGTTGTGCACAGCAGCAAAAATAAATCCTCCACCTGCTGCGAGGTCTTTTATTCTTCTTTTAACCTCTTCCTTTATCTCATCTATTGTTCCAAAAGGCAGAATTTTCTGAGTATCACATCCTCCTCCCCAGAAAGTTATTTTATCTCCAAATTCCTGTTTTAATTTTTTAGTATCCATATTCCTGGCACTAACTTGAATGGGATTTAGAGCATCCACCCCAATTTCTATAAAGTCAGGGATAAGGTCATATACAGAGCCACAGGAATGAAGAAGAAGTTTTGCTCCTGAGTGTTCTTTTATAAATTGGTAAAGTTTTTTCTGTCTTGGTTTTATTATTTCCCTGTAAAGAGAAGGAGAGATAATGGGACCTTTTTCTGTCCCTAAATCATCTGCAACTCTTACCACCTGAATGTATTTTCCCACCTCCCTCAGGGCGTTTCTGGCAAGTTTTATCTCATACTCAAGGAGTCTGTCCAAGAGAGCTTCGGCAAATTTTCTGTTGACAAGAAGGTCCATGTAAAACTGGGCATGACCTCTCAGCCAGGAAGGAAGACCAAAAAGACATTCACTGAATCCATTTAGAGCAATAGCATAATCTGTGTTGTAATAAAGTTCTTCTGCTTTTTTCTTCAAACCTTCCACTCTTCTTGGATCATCAGGATCTGGCCAGGTGTATTTATCAAGATCCTCCAGGGTTGCATTTGCCAGAGGATGTTCGCACATATCGTAGTAGAAGCTTCCCTTTGAAGTCTTATATTTTATTCCCCATTCGTCAATATAGCTTCCATCAGGAAGAAGCTGCCATTTCTTTGCAGGCTTTAAATGAATATGTCTTATATCAACAGAAAACCTTTCAAGGACGGGTTCATCCACTTCTACTATTTGTTGCATGTTATCAATAATTCTGGGGTTTTTTTCATTTATCCCGAGGTATTTTTTAAGTCTAACATAGGCTTTTACGTGGATGGAGGTAACAGGACTTCCCATATCAACTGGGATCCTGTCAGGCTCTTTGTGTTCTAAAGCTTTAACAACTCTTTCTCTTGGCTTCATATTGCTCCTCTTTTTACGTATTCTTTTAATTTTTTTATCTGGTCACTGTTGCCAAGCACTATGAGGACATCTTCTGAATCAAGTTTTTCTGTTGAAAGAGGGTTAAATTTAAAAGTTTGCGTATCTCTTTTTTTAACGGCAATAACTATCAGACCTGTTTTTCGAGGAATTTGAGCTTCTCCTAAGGTTTTCCCTGCAAGCTGTGATGAGGGAGGTATTTTTACTTCTTCCAGATTCAGGGTGACCTCACCTGCTCCTGTCATGACATCAAGGAAGGATACAACATTTGGACGAATGGCAAGAGATACCATTCGCAAAGCTCCAGTTAGATTTGGCAGGATTACCGCATCTGCTCCTGCTGCAATAAGCTTTTTCTGTGTTTCCTCCTCAGCTGCACGAGATATAATTCGCAAAGAAGGATTTATCGCTTTTGCAGAAATCACCACAAATAGGTTATCTGCATCTGAGGGAAAAGTTGCCAGGATTCCTTTTGCCTTCTCAATTCCCGCTTTTTTTAAGATATCCTCATCTGTAGCATCCCCTTTTATACAGATAATATCTTCATATTTTTCAATGAGAAAGCTAACCCTTTCCTCCCTCTTTTCTATTATAACAAAAGGAGTTTTTGTTTTTATAAATTCTTCTGCTGCTCTTTCTCCAATTCTTCCCCCACCGCAGATTATATAATGATTTTCAAGTTTTTGGAGTTTTTTTTCCATTTTTCTGAGCTTTCTAATCTCCGTGAACTCTGTCTCTATAACAAAAGTGCTGACGAGCCCTACCATAACCGCCAGCATTCCATATCCACATATAACAAGGAATATGGTAAATATCCTTCCTGTTTCTGAAAGGGGGTGAACCTCCTGATAGCCAACGGAGGTTAGCGTTATAGCGGTCATGTAGAGAGAATCAAGTACAGACCATCCTTCTATGTAAACGTAACCTGCTGTTCCTGTAAGGAATATAATTCCAACTACTATCAACACAAAAAGGAGTTTCAAACGCAGTGAAATTTCCATATAATTTTACATTTTTATTCACTATTTATTCACTAAATGTGTCATAGCATACAAGCTCTTCTAAGGTTTTCCTGTATTTTCTACCAGGAGTGTCTGCAGGATAACCTAAGGGGAGCAAGGCAACTGCCTTATATTTTTCAGGTATATTTAAGATACTTTTAACCTGGTCCTGATAGAACTTTCCTACCCAGCAAGTTCCAAGACCTTCCTCTGCAGCAACAAGCGCCATATGTTCAAGAGCTATTCCCACATCAACAGCATAAGCAGGTACCCCACAGGTCATTACATACTCTGGATTAAGTGCAACAGCGACTATCACAATGGGAGCCTCACCCACAAAACGCTGATTGGCAGCTGCTTCCATCAGTTTTTTCCTGAGTTTTTCATCTTTCACCACAACAAATTTGTAGGCTTGAGAGTTTTTTGCAGAGGGTGCAAGTCTTGCTGCCTCTAATATTTTTTTAAGTTTTTCCTCCTCTACAGGTTTCTGCTGGTAAGCTCTTACACTTCTTCTTTTTTCAATAGCTTCCATTACATCCATCTTTACCTCCTCCTTTTCTCTTAATAGATCTGGGAAATTTGCAATTTTCAATGATTTAGCTTTTCTTTGTGGATTCTGTAGATAAAAGGATCTGGATTATTTTTTCTCCAAATTTCTCTGCTACATCAGGACCACTTGCTGTTATTATATTCCCATCTACCTCCACCTTATTTCCAGTATAAATCGCGCCCTTTGCTATTAATTTTTCCTTTTCACCTGGCCAGACGGTAGCTTTTTTGCCCTTTAATACACCAGCATTTGCCAGAGTAATCGGTGCAATACATATAGCGCAGAGAATTTTTCCTTGTTTTAAGGCTTTTTGAGCTATTGAGTGAGCTAACTTGTTATTCCAGTAAAAAGATGCTCCTACTCCCCCAACAAAGATAAAGGCATCATAATCTTTTGCATCAATTTCCTCAATTAAAATGTCAGGTTTAACAGTTGTTCCCAGCATTCCCACAGCAGTATCCTTTGAGGAAGAGGCTACATCCACTTTTATCCCGGCTTTCTCCATCATAGCCTTTGGTATATTAAGCTCCTCATCTCTGAAGTTTTTATGTGCGATAATCATAACTACTTTTTTTAAAGGTGTTTGTTTTTCTTGTTTTTCAGATGAGAAAACAGAGGATGAGAGAAGGGCAAAGGTTAAAATGCAACTTATAAATATCAGGTAAAACCTTCTTTTTATCATTTATTATCTCATCTCCTAATCTATGAATACTAAAAAAATTTCGGACATATGTCAAATTAAAAGCTTTTCGCGCTTTATGCGATGCATTGACATAAGGTCAAATGAGGCTATAGTAAATAAAAGGTTTCTTTTTAACTATGTAACTTAAAGGGGGGAAGGGATGGAATTTTACGAGGTGATAAGGAAAAGAAAGAGTGTAAGAAGGTATGAAAAAAGACCTGTGGAAGAGGAGAAGGTTAGAAGGATTCTTGAAGCAGCAAGGCTTGCACCTTCTGCCGCTAATCGCCAACCATGGCGGTTTTTTGTGGTGAATACAGAAAAGATTAAAGAAGAATTTCCTGATGAGTATAACAGAAACTGGTTCTGGCATGCACCACTTGTTATTTGTGCCTGTGGACTGCCTGGGCAGGCCTGGAAGAGACCTGATGGAAAGAGTTATCTTGATGTTGATGTTGCGATTGCTATGGAACATTTAGTGCTTGCTGCTACAGCCGAAGGTCTTGGAACATGCTGGATTGGAGCATTTAACCCTTCTGTAATAAAAAAAATACTTGCTCTTCCTGACGAGCTTGAGCCAATTGCACTTACGCCACTTGGCTACCCTGCCTCTTCACCAAAACCCACTTATAGGAAGCCCTTTGAAGAAGTGGTTAAAATTATTGGTTAAAGGGGATAAATTTGATTAAAAAATTTAATCTTAAGGGTGTAAGAAAGGGAAGTTCTGAAAAAAGCATAAATTACGAGGCGCATCTTAATGAGCAACAACTTGAAGCAGTAACAGCTGATAAAGGACCTATTTTGGTGATTGCAGGGGCAGGGAGTGGTAAAACAAGAACCATTACCTATAGAGTAGCCTGGCTTCTTGATTGTGGGGTATCTCCCGAAAGGATAATGCTTGTTACTTTTACTAACAAAGCAGCACGCGAGATGCTGCACAGAGTGGAGCATCTTGTGTCTTCTCAGGCCAGGAGAATAGTTGGAGGAACTTTTCATCATATAGGAAATCTTATTTTAAGGCGTCACGCTCACCTTTTGGGGTACGATAACAGCTACACAATAATGGATAGAGAAGATTCAAAGGATCTTATGGATGTTTGCATAAGTGAATTTATAGATGTAAAAAAGAAAAGATTTCCTACCTCTCAAATCTTATCCGATATAAACAGTTTGTCTATAAATACAGGAAAAAGTATAGAGGATGTTGTAAGGTATAAGTATCCTTTTTTTGCAGAGGAGATTGAGAAGATAAAAAAAGTTATAGAAAAATACAGAGAGAGAAAGAAAAAACTCAATCTCATGGATTTTGATGACCTTCTTTTTAACTGGAAAAGAATTTTTGTGGAACATCCTGATATAAGGACTTTTTATTCTGAAAGATTTCTTCATATTCTTGTAGATGAATACCAGGACACAAATAAGATTCAGGGAGAGATAGTGGACCTTGTAGCTTCTTTTCACCGCAATCTCATGGTGGTGGGTGATGACTCTCAGAGTATATATTCTTTCCGAGGAGCAGATTTTAACAACATAATAGATTTTCCCAAAAGATACCCTGATGCCAAAATTTTTAAATTAGAAATAAACTACAGAAGCTCTCCTCCCATTCTTTCTCTCACCAACTGTATCATAGCTTCCAATAAAAGACAGTTCCCCAAAATACTGCGCCCTGTCAAAAAGGGCGGCTTTAAACCAGCTGTTGTTCCCCTCAGGGATGTTAACCAGCAGGCAGAGTTTGTGGCAGAGAGAATTCTTGAACTCAGAGACGAAGGAAGGGAACTTAAAGATATAGCAGTTCTTTATCGCTCACATTATCATTCAATGGAAATCCAGATGGAACTTACAAGAAGGGGTATCCCTTTTGTGGTAAGGTCTGGTTTGAGGTTTTTTGAAAGGGCTCACATAAAAGATGTTACAGCTTACTTGAAGATTCTTGTTAATCCGAAGGATGAGCTTTCCTGGAAGAGACTTTTTAAAATGTTAAAGGGTGTTGGAAATGTCACTGCAGATAAATTATGGGAAGACCTTTTGGCAAGTGAAAATCCACTTGAGAGAATAAAGTCAGACGAGATTAAGAAAAATTTCTCAAGGGGAAAAACTCCCCCCGGTTGGTCAAGTTTTGTTGAAACTTTATCTTTCTTGCAGGAAAAGTCTTTCAGAAAGAATCCGGCCGGGATGATTCATTTTATTGTTCAGAGAGAATACGGAGATTACCTGAAATCAAAATATCCTGACTATGGTGAGAGATTGGAAGATTTAAACCAGCTTGCAAGTTTTGCCCGAAGTTATTCTTCTTTAAGAAACTTCCTGTCAGAACTTGCTCTTTATGGAAGTGTGGAATCAGAAACGGTAGTGTTTGGAGAAGAAGAGGATGAGTGCGTAGTTTTATCCACAGTTCATCAGGCAAAAGGTCTTGAGTGGGCTGTTGTTTTTGTTATCTGGCTTGCAGATGGCCGTTTTCCAGCAGCAAAAGCTCTTAAAAATCTTGATGGTCTTGAGGAGGAGAGAAGACTTCTTTATGTTGCGGCAACAAGAGCAAAAGAGGAGCTTTATCTCTGTTATCCTATAATTGGCGGAAACTGGCGACAGGCCGTAATTATGAAACCATCCAGGTTTTTAGATGAAATAGATGAGACAGTGTATGATAAGTGGATTGTTGATGATGAGGTGGAAAGGCTACTTGAAAAAGTAGAAGAAAGAGAATTTCTTGGGTGGGATTAACCAATTTTAAGGCCGGGCTGGGCTTCAAGAGAAAGAGAGGAGATTTGCCCCTTTTTTATCTTGTGATAAGCAAGAGCTGCTACCATGGCTGCATTGTCAGTGCAAAGCTCAGGAGGGGGAATGTACAGATTCACCTTTCCTTTAAATTTTTCTAAAAGAAACTCCTTTATGAATCTGTTGGAAGCTACTCCTCCTCCAATTACAACATCTTTAACTTTCTTTAGATTAACGGCTTGTGCTATCCTCTCCTGAATTATTTTTGCTACCTGAAGTTGGAAGCTTGCTGCTATATCCTCCACAGGTAAAGAGGTTCTTTTTTCTTTCATTTTTCTTACAAGATAAAGCACTGCTGTTTTAATACCACTGAAACTGAAGTCAAAGGTTTCCTCTTTAAATTGAGGTAGAGGGAGTTTTATCTTTGAGGGGTCTCCTTTTCTGGCAATTTTTTCAATAATTGGTCCTCCTGGATAGCCAAGGTTTAAAATTCTTGCCACTTTATCAAATGCTTCTCCTACTGCGTCATCTCTTGTAGAACCCAAAAGCTTGTATTCTCCCTCTTTGTTTATATACACAAGCTCTGTATGTCCTCCTGAGATGACAAGTCCAACAAGAGGTGGAGAAAGTGAGGGATTGGAGAGAAAGGCAGCGTGAAGGTGAGCTTCAAGATGATTTATTCCTACAAGAGGAAGGTTAAGAGAAAAAGCAATACCCTTTGCTACCATTACTCCCACAAGCAGAGAACCAAGAAGTCCTGGACCACAGGTTACTCCAACGCCATTTATATCTCCAAGCCCCACTCCTGCTTTTTCAAGGCTTTTTTTTAACAGAGGTAAAATTGTCTCAAGGTGTTTTCTTGAGGCAACCTCAGGGACTACCCCATAAAATTCTCTGTGGAATTCAACCTGTGAGGCTACAAGATTTGAAAGAATTTTTTCTCCATCTTCTACAACTGCGATTGCAGTTTCATCACAGGAGGTTTCTATTCCCAGTATTAGCATTTTAGCTCCTTTTGATTTCTTCTACCACAAGTTTCACTATTTGCGGTATTTTCTCTTTTAAACACGGAGAAAGTTCCATTCCCCATCTAATTTCCCCAGGCTCTATTCCAATTATTATAATTTTTTCCTTGGGTATTTCTTCTTTTAAAAAACAAAGCATTTCCTCAATCCCAAGCTGATGTAGAGAAAGGTAATCTTTTTTATTCCATTCCAGATTGTCAACTGAAAGGCGATATATACTGCCAGGACTTCCTCCTGATTTTAATGCATCAATGATTATGACTTTCTCTTTACCTGTAATATGACTTATAAGAGATAAAGAAAAGACTCCGATATCCATTATTTCCACATTATCAGGAAGAGTTAATTTTTCAAGTTCTCTTATTACGTGAATCCCAATTCCCTCATCTCCCAGAAGTATATTTCCTGCACCTACCACAAGGATATTTTGTTTTGTTTTTTTGTTTTCACTCATAGTTTGCATTTTACTTTCAGCAAATTCTATGTCAAGAAGCGGCATTAAGCCTGGAAATATTTAACAACAGGATAAAAAGCTAAGAATGACCTTATTCGCATTTATCTTTTTGGCTCTAAGTCAAAACCTGTGGTGAAGATCTCATGGGAAGGGCCCCAACATCATTTTCTTTGCAATAAGCTTTAGGATTTCTCATACCAAAGTTTGTTCTCTTTAAAAGTTTTATCATTACATTGTGCCTTCTGTCTTTCTGCTGGAGTTTTTTCAGAAGACTTCAATTTGTAGCAGGATATATTTCTACTCCATAGCTTTCGCGAGACTTAAAATAGACTTTTTCTATTTATGAATTATACTAATTGTGTAGATAACTAATTATGAAGGGAGAATCTAAGATGCCAACAGTTAAAATACTTAGAAATGGACAACTTACTCTGCCAGCTAAACTTAGAAAAGCCTTGGATTTAAAAGAAGGGGATCTTTTAAATGCAGAACTTGAAGAAAATAAAATCATCCTCAAACCTTTAACAGTAATTGAGAGGGATAAAATAAGAAAAAGGTTTTTCCAATTAGTGGAAGAGAACTGGAAGAAAAACAAAGATTTAAAGCCAAAAGAGGTGGAAAAGATAGTAAAGGAAGAAATGGAAAAGGTAAGGAAAAAAGCAAAATAGATGCTGAAAGTGGTTATTGATACCAATGTTTTCATCTCAGCTACCCTCACTCCAAGAGGGAATCCTGCTAAAGTCCTCAAAGCTTGGCAGGAGGGAAAGATAGATTTGGTAATCTCCCCGCAGATCTTAAAAGAGATTAAAAAGGTAATCTTTAGACCCAGGATCAAAAAGCTAAGTTCCTGGACAGACAAAAAAAAGAGATGAGCTCATCCAGGATTTAGCAAAGATTGCCATTCTTACTCCAGGCTCTCTAAAACTAAAAGTAGTAGCTGAGGATCCCTATGATGATAAATTTGTTGTTGCAGCAGTAGAGGGGAAGGCAAATTATATTGTAACCGGAGATGAGCACCTTAGAAAATTGAGGTCTTGCAAAGGAATAAAAGTTGTTAGTCCAGCAGAGTTTGTAAAGATTCTAAGGCAGAAAGGGATAAGATAAAGCCATCTTGCTCATGTTTGCCACCTAAAAGGCAATTTTTAAGGTGACGTAAGATTGGTGATTTGTTTCTTATCTCAGATTTGATCCCTGTAATGCTCTATGGAAAAGGATCTTGGCATTCTTTGAAAAATTGGTAAGATAAAAGACATAAATTAGTTTGTTCGTAGTGCCAAATTCCCTTCTGGAGCAGAATACATCTTCTTACCACAATTTTTATTATACATCCTGAGCGACTTGACAAAAATAACAATATAGTGCAATATACAATAAAATATACAATTCTTTATAATCAACGATGAAAAGCCATTTAAATATAAGTGATAAGGTATACAAAAGTCTTAAAAAGCAAATTATTAATGAAAAATTGAAGCCTGGTGAACGATTGCTTGATACTGAATTAGCTTCTGAATTTGGAGTAAGTCGGACGCCAGTAAGAGAGGCTTTAACCAGATTATCTAATGAGGGATTGGTGGAGATTATTCCTCGTAGGGGGGTGTATGTAAAAAGGTTGAATGAAAAAGATATTAGAGAGATATATCAAATTAGAAAAGTGCTGGAGGGTTTAGCTACAAAGGAAGCAACTCTTTTTATTGATGAGAAGCAACTACAACGGCTAAGTTTTCTTCTTGAAAAAGCAGAGCAGTCTTTAAGTAGTGAAAATTGGAAAGCTTGCATGGAATTCGATATAGAATTGCATGGTATGATTATAAGTAATTGCCAGAATGACAGGCTTATTAGCATTATGCATAACCTTAGTACTCTTGTTCATGCGTTTAGAATGCGTTTAGCAAGAGATAAAGAAAGAGCCAGACAAGCTCTAAAGGAGCATAAAGCTATATTGGAGGCTATTAAAGCCCGAGATGCGGAAAAAGCCAAAAAAATGATGATGGAGCATATTGAAAAAGCCAAAGAGCGCATTTTTAATTATTTTGGGTTTTATTAAATGAGCTGGAAAATTTAATATTTTAGATTAAGGTTGCTTAAAGAGTGAAAGGTGGTAAAAGAGGGTGTACTTCAAAACTATACGAGGAGGTGATGAGAAGAAGCAGAGAAAAATCTATCGCAGGACAAAAAAGAAAAGAGGTGTAAATATGATAAAGAAGAAAAAAGTGATAAACATGATAATTTTGGTAGGAATGATAGTGATGGTGAGCGGCTTTAACAGTTTTTTGGCGGAGGCTAAGACAATTGTTATAAAGTATGCTCACGGAGGTCCTCCTGATCCTCTTAAGTTACCCGAGCAATCTGATGCTGTGTCATTCAAACATTATGTAGAGTCAAGATCTGGAGGTCGTATAAAAGTTGAAATCTATCCAGCCTGTCAGTTGGGTTCAGAACGCGAGATGCTTGAAGGTGTGCAGCTTGGCACCATAGAAATGGCTAATACAAGTGAAGGATCAGTAGCTGGATTTTATCCTCAAATTTTAGCCACTGCAATACCTTACACTTTCAAAAACAGAAGAATTGCTTGGGAGGTATTGGATGGTCCGTTTGGCCAAAAATTAATTGAGGATATCAGAAAGAAAACAGGCTTGCGGTGTCTTGATATAAACGATAATGGGTATCGCAATTTTACCAACAATGTTCGTCCTATACGCACCCCCGCAGACCTTAGGGGTTTAAAAATCAGAACAATGGAAAATCCTGCTCATATGAAAATGGTTGAAGCTTTAGGAGCAATACCTACTCCTATCGCTTGGGCTGAGGTTTATACTGCGCTTCAATTAGGTACAGTGGATGGCCAGGAAAATCCAGTAAGTCTCATTGTAGCAAAGAGATTTTATGAAGTTCAAAAATACTGCACTTTAGATGGACATATTTTCAGTATTGACTTCACCTGGATAAATGACAGGTTCTATCAGAGCTTGCCTCCTGATTTAAGACAAATAGTGCAGGATGGAGCTGATATGTCGGGTTTAGTTCATCGAGGGATGAAGATTTTGACTAATGCATTAGGTGTGGATGAACTGAGAAAACATGGTATGGAGGTCTATACTCCAACTGATGAAGAGCTTCGATTGTTTAAAGATGCTTGCCAGCAGCCTGTGATTGATTGGATTAAAAGTCAGATAGGTCCAGAATTAGTGGATGAATTTCTACAGGCAATTGAAGATGCAGAGAAGAAATTGGCGGTAGAATAATCTGGTACTTTCTTAACTAATAAAGAAAGAGGTGTAAGCGAGAGAAGGGGGATAGCTTGTAAAAGCAGATAAGGATTATAAGCTGAGTCTGCTTTAAGGAAGCTATCCCCAGAAGGAGAAGTTTTGACTGATCTGTAAGTTTTTAAAGAAAAAGAGGTGATAGATTTTAATGAAGCGGATTGTTGCTGCGTTAGGTGTTATTGATAGAGCTGTTACCAGGTGGGCTATGAGGTTTTTAGCATGTTTGATGGGTGGAATGACAACAGCCATTGTGTTGGCTATTATTTCTCGATTTATTATCAAAGTACCTATGCCCTGGACTGAAGAGGTAGCCAGATACTTGATGATCTGGGCAGCGTTCATTGCAGGAAGTTTGGGACTCAAAAGAGGAGTTCATGTTGGAATTGTCTTTGTTGTGAATAGACTTCCTTGGGACTTAAGAAGATGGGTGAGTCTCATTGCCAAATTCAGTGTTCTGTTTTTCTTTATAGTAGTTATCTTAGAGGGTTTTCGCATGACTATGTTTGTATCTACCCAGTTATCGCCTGTTTTAAGAATTTCCATGGCTTGGGTATATTCGGCACTTCCTGTAGGAGGAATATTATTTTTATTTTACACTGTCCAATCTTTGTTTGAAGATTTGAAGAATTTTTTCGGTAATCGGTAAGTGGTAGTTGGAGTATGAACTTCTGCTTTCAAATGGGGTAAGGAAGGGGGGGATAGAAGTGGTTATTTTAATAGTAGTAGTTTTTGTTATCACTGCACTAATAGGGATACCTATTGCTTTTTGTATGGGCTTAGTTTCGCTTGCAAGTTTGCTGGCAGGGGGAAGGGTATTTTTTCTTAAATTAATAGCACAGAAAATGATAACAGGAATAGATAAATTTCCCTTAATGGCTATTCCCCTTTTTATCCTTGCAGGGAACATTATGACTGGAGGCGGATTAACAAGGAGTTTGATTAAATTTGCTAATTTTCTTGTAGGTCATATTAGTGGAGGATTAGCCCATGTTAATATAGTTTC
>Ga0180301_10001725_pt1 | contig 17154 bp, 13 predicted proteins | sample GuaBasSediGuay16_FD_121797 | JGI IMG/M metagenome (GOLD analysis project Ga0180301, IMG submission 121797) | Subseafloor sediment microbial communities from Guaymas Basin, Gulf of California, Mexico - Guay16, Core 4569-2, 12-15 cm | ecosystem: Environmental > Aquatic > Marine > Hydrothermal... | reverse complement strand
AGTAATATTGGTAGCAGGTAGTAATCAAATTGAATTTAATATTAACAATGTTCAGGTTATTACCCAGCTTATTGAAGGGGAATACCCCGAATATAATAAATATATCCCCGCAGAGTCAGAGAATAAATTAAAGGTAAAAAGAGAAGATTTTCTTTCTAGTTTGCGCCGCGTAAGTATCCTTACCACACCTGACTACCCTGGTGTTAAAATGAGTATAGAGGAGAATAATTTAGTTATCTCTAAACACATACCTAATTTAGGGAGTCTAAAAGAAGAATTAAATGTAGAATACAGCGGCCCCAATATTACTTTTGGTTTCAATCCTCAATACTTAATCGATGTACTTAAAGTACTTAACAAAGATACAGTAGAGTTTAATATTTATGGGCCCGAAAGCGCAGTGGTAGTAAGAGAAACAGGGTATATTTATCTGGCTTTACCTATGAAGTTAGATTGATAGCGTATTAGTATATAAATTAAATGGAGAAGATAGGATCTATTGTAAATAGGATAGTAAGTAGTCCAAAGAAGTCTATTGATATTGCTCGTTTGTTCTCATCTCAGGAAAAGAGGTATATAAAAAACTACCGCTTGAAGAAAGATACACTATTTGTTTATGTTAAAAGCTCACCCCAAGCTTTTGAGCTTAAATTAAAACAGGCATTTTTTTTAAAAAAAGTCCAAAGTAACGGCTTCAATATAACAAAAATTATTTTTCGCGTTTCCTAATATAATATATATTCTAACAATGGCACAAAAATCTTCACGTTACGACGCAACTAACATTCATGTCTTAGAAGGGGTTGAGGCAGTACGCAAGAGACCTGCTATGTATATTGGTGATACCTCTGTGCGCGGCTTACACCATTTGGTGTATGAGGTCATAGACAACTCTATCGATGAAGCTATGGCCGGCTTTTGCGATAAAATTAAGGTAATCCTCCACATAGACGGCGAAGTTACTGTAGAGGATAACGGTCGAGGCATACCTGTTGATATACACAAAACTCAAAAAAAGCCTGCGGTAGAAGTGGTATTGACTACCTTGCACGCAGGGGGAAAGTTTGACCACCGCGTATATAAGGTATCCGGTGGTTTACATGGTGTAGGGGTTAGTGTGGTTAATGCTTTATCGGAGTGGTTAAATGTAGAAATTCGACGCGATGGTAAGATATATCATCAGCGCTACCAACGCGGCAAAGCGGTTACAAAACTTAAAGTGATTGGTAAGACAAAAAGTAGCGGGACTAAAATAACCTTTAAACCCGATCGCCAGATTTTTAAAAACACCAAATTTTCTTACGACGTTCTTAGTTCTCGCTTTCGTGAATTAGCCTTCTTGAATCGGGGCATTACGATTGATTTTCTTGATGAGAGAAGCGAGAAAGAAGCCACATTTAACTTTAAAGGAGGCATTGTTTCGTTTGTGGAATATCTCAATCACAACAAAACTCCTCTGCATAAGAAAATAATCTATTTTTCTACGAGTAAAGAAGGAGTAGAAATAGAGGGGGCACTTCAGTATAACCATGGTTATAAAGATAATATTTTTTCCTTTGCCAATAATATTAATACGGTAGAAGGAGGCACACATCTTTCGGGGTTTAAATCAGCCCTCACTCGTGCTATTAACCAATATGCGCGCGAAAAGAAAATAGGGAAAGAGAATATCACTATTTCCGGCGATGATGTACGAGAGGGATTAACCGCAGTCATAAGTGTGAAAGTCGCTAATCCTCAATTTGAGGGACAGACTAAGACGAAGTTAGGAAATTCAGAAATAGAAGGGATTGTGGCCTCAGTGGTATTTGAGGCCATAGGGAATTTTTTAGAGGAAAATCCTTCTGAGGCCCGTAAAATTATTGGTAAGGCAATTCTTGCCGCTCAAGCCCGCGCCGCGGCTCGCAAGGCCCGCGAGCTTACCCGCCGCAAAGGTGCTCTCGATGCTGGAAACCTGCCAGGTAAGCTCGCTGATTGTTCTAGCCGCGATGCAGCTAGCTCTGAGCTATTTGTTGTAGAGGGGGATTCAGCAGGGGGAAGCGCCAAACAGGCACGCGACAGAAGTTACCAGGCTATTTTACCCATAAAGGGTAAAATAATTAATGTAGAGAAAGCCCGTCTAGACAAAGTATTGAGTAATGAGGAGATAAGAACCATTGTTTCTGCTTTAGGTACAGGGGTGGGGGACGACTTTGACATAAATAAGCTTCGCTATCATAAAGTAATTATTATGGCTGATGCTGATGTGGATGGCTCGCATATTCGTACGTTACTTTTAACCTTTTTTTACCGCCAGTTCCCGCAACTTATTGAAAATAATTATATATATATTGCCCAACCGCCTCTTTACCGTATTAAACGCAAACAAAGAGAGGAATATATACATACAGACGAAGAGATGGATGAGTTTATTCTAAGTTTAGCTACAGAGGCGGTGAAGTTAGAGATCAGCCATAAAGAAAAACATTCTTTGTCTCAAGCTGATCTGCGCAGAGCCACAGCGCTGCTTTTAGATTTGGAGAAAATATTTCATGCCTTAACCCGCAAAGCCATAAGCCCGCAGGAATACTTATCCGCTTATGCGGCAAAGAAGAGATTCCCTCTTTATTTGAAGACTAACGGAAATGAGAAGACTTTTATTTTTAAGGAAGAAGACTTGAATCCTGAAGAAAACGAATATCTTTTTGAACTCTTTGAGAGTTACCGCATAAAAGAAATAGCGGCGGAATTAAGAAAACTTAAACTAGATATTACAGACTATTTAGAAAAAAAGCCGCCACGCTTTATCCTTTGGGATTTGGAAAAAAAACAGCCTTTAACCCTGAGTTCTCTTAAGACCGTATTGGAAAAAGCTAAGGAGATTGCTCTGCGTGATGTGACTATTCAAAGATATAAAGGGTTAGGGGAAATGAACCCTCAACAGCTTTGGGAAAGTACCATGTCGCCTCAAACACGCACTCTGCTTCAAGTAGACCTGGAAGATGCGGTTGAGGCGGATAGGATTTTTTCTATTTTGATGGGCGACCAAGTCGAACCACGACGGGAGTTTATAAGAGCTAATGCTCAGAAAGTGAAAAATTTAGATATATAAACGATATGGGAGGAAGTACCGGCCGTATAATTACGCGTTATTTGGAAGAAGAAATGAGAGATTCTTATATCTCTTATGCCATGAGTGTCATTGTAGGTCGAGCTCTACCAGATGCCAAGGATGGATTGAAACCAGTGCAAAGAAGAATTCTTTATACCATGCACCAGTTAAACTTACATCATAGAGCTCCTTTTAAGAAATGTGCGCGTATCGTAGGGGAATGTTTAGGAAAGTTTCATCCTCATGGTGATGTTGCCGTTTATGATGCTTTGGTAAGGATGGCGCAGGATTTCTCTTTGCGCTATCCTTTAGTAGAAGGACAGGGCAATTTTGGCTCTTTAGATGCGGACCCTCCTGCGGCTATGCGTTATACCGAAGCGCGCCTGGCCGCCATTTCTGATTTTATGCTCCAGGACATAGAAAAACAGACGGTAGATTTTGTCTTTAATTTTGACAATTCTCTCAAAGAACCCACCCTTCTGCCCGCAGCTATCCCTAATCTCTTAATTAACGGTTCCTCCGGTATAGCCGTAGGGATGGCTACTAATATCCCTCCCCATAATTTGTCCGAAGTAGCTGATGCGATTAGTTATCTTATCGATAATCCTGCTGCTGAGATAAAAGAGTTAACCAAAATTGTTAAGGGGCCTGACTTTCCCGGCGGAGGAATAATTTGCGGCAAGAAAGATATTTTAGATATGTATACGCGGGGACGGGGGCATATTACCCTTAGAGGCAGAGCTTTTATTGAGCATCATAAAAATAAGGAAGCTATTGTCATTACCGAGTTACCTTACCAGGTTAACAAAGCCAGCCTTTTAGAATCTATCGCTAATTTGGTTAAGCTAAAAAAGATAGAGGGAATATCGGACTTGCGGGACGAATCCGACAAAGAAGGCCTGCGTATTGTTTTAGATTTACGCAAAGAGGCACAGGCCCAGGTAATCCTTAATCAGCTTTATAAACATACTAATTTAGAAGTAACCTTTGGAGCCATAATGCTGGCTTTGGTAAATAACAAACCAGAAATCTTTAACCTTAAGCAACTGCTGCAAATTCATATTGGCTTTCGTAAAGAAATAATTGTAAAACGTAGTAAGTTTGAGCTGGAGAAAGCAAAACGGCGCGCTCACATTTTGGAAGGACTAAAAGTAGCCATTAAGTTTTTAGACGAAGTGATAAAAATAATCCGCAAAGCAAAATCGCCCTCTTTAGCTAAAGAAACATTAATGAAACGACTTAAACTTACAGATATACAGGCTCAGAGTATTCTGGAACTTCAATTACAGAGGCTGACTGCTTTGGAAAGGGAAAAACTGGAGAAGGAATATTTAGATTTGATAAAAAAGATAGAATATCTAAATTCTATTTTAGCTTCAGAAAAGAAGCAGGAGCTACTGATAAAAGAGGAGCTGGCACAAATCAAAAATAAGTTTGGCGATAAACGCCGCACAGAGATTACCGGCCAAAAGCAAGATTTGGATGTAGAAGATTTAATTAGCGAAGAAGATATGGTAATTGCCATCACCCATGGGGGATACATTAAACGCCAACCTCTTTCTGTTTATCGCCGCCAGGGAAGAGGAGGTAGAGGGGTTACGGCTATTGCTACCAAAGAAGATGATTTTGTAGAACACCTCTTTATCTCTTCCAGCAAGGACCAGCTTTTATTATTTACTAACAATGGCAAAGCTTATACGCTTAAAACTTATGAGATTCCTCTCGGCAGCCGTACGGCGCGAGGACGGGCGGTGGCTAACCTTTTACATTTAGCTAGCGGCGAAAGGCTAAAGGCAGTTTTATCCATAAAAGAGTTTTTGCCCGAGCACTTTGTTATTATGGCTACCGAACAAGGTTATATTAAGAAAGTCTCTCTCAAGCTCTTTTCTAATTTGCGCAAGAGTGGCATTATCGCTATTCGGTTGGCTAAAAAGGATACTCTTATTGGTGTCTCACTTTCTGAAAGCAATGATGACGAAGTTATTCTAAGCACAAAGGGAGGCAAAGCCATTCGGTTTAGAATTGGTAAAATTCGCTCTATGGGCCGCCAGGCCCGCGGCATACGGGGTATACGTCTAAACCGGGGAGACAAAGTGTTAAATATGGTTTTGGCTTCTGCGGCCATGCTACGCCAGAAGCGTTTTTATCTTCTGGGAGTAAGTGAGAAGGGATTTGCCAAACGGACCTTATTTAATGACTATCGCCTGCAGGCACGAGGTGGCAGGGGAACGATTGCGGCTAAACTCTCAGCCAGAACAGGCCAGATAGCTGCGACCTTACTGGTTCTGGAAGAAGACGAAGTGATTTGTATTACCCAAAAAGGAATACTAATCCGCTCTCAAGTAAACTCTGTACGCCCTTCCGGTCGTAATACCCAGGGGGTAAGATTTATCCGTTTAGATAGTGATGATAGAGTGGCTTCAGCAGCACGCGTAATTAAAGAGGGTGAAAGTTGATGGCAGACTTGAGAGGAGCCATCTTTGATTTGGATGGAGTGATTGTCAATACGGTTCCTCTTCACTTTAAAGCATGGCAGAGGATGTTTTCTGAGTACGGTAAAGAGTTTACTTTTCAAGATTATAAAGAAAAAGTCGATGGCATTCCTCGCCTCAGCGGTGCAAAAGCCGTATTGTCTGATTTAGACGAAGAAGAATTAGTTAGGGCAGCAGAGAAGAAACAACGCTACTTTCTTGATCTTCTTCATAAGGAAGGTGTTGAGGTATATCATTCAACTGTGGATTTAATAAAAGCGCTGCGGGCGGCGGGGATAAAAAGAGCTGTAGTGTCGTCTTCCCGCAACTGCCCTTATATTTTACAACGCGCTTCCCTCTCTGACTTGTTTGATGTCATTATTGGGGGGGGAGAGATTGTGCGGGGTAAGCCACACCCAGATATTTTTCTTTTGGCAGCAGAAAGGATTGCCGAGAGTCCCGAAAATTGCTTGGTGTTTGAGGACGCAGTATTAGGTGTAGAAGCGGCCAAAGCCGCAGGTATGAAATGCGTAGGAATTGATCGTTATCAAAACCCGCAGCGACTTTCTCAGGCTGATATAGTAGTAGAAGATTTAGATAAGATAAACTTAGATAAATTAAGGAGTTTGTTTTAATGTACGAAGAATATACTACCGATGAGCTGTGGCTGATTAAAGAGAGCGGCTTTCATAAAGCATTGCAAAATATTCGAGAGTCACAATTTACGCTAGGCAATGGTTATTTTGCTAGCCGCGGCATATTGGAAGAAATCCCTTACGACAGCCAGGCCGGCACTTACATAGCTGGCATTTATGATAAGTTTGAGGCTAAGGTGGCAGATATGGTAAATCTCCCCAATCCTTTTAATTTTAGTTTTAGTACCAAAGGGGGGGAGAAACTAGATGTAGTAGCTATGGATGTTTTGTCTCACCAGCGGGTGCTTAATCTAAAAAAGGCCCTCTTGGTTCGCACTACAGTTTACCGTGATAGTCAAAAGCGCCGCTACCGCTATGAATCATTACGTTTTATATCTTGGGCCGACAAAAATTTAGGCTTTTTACAGATTGCCCTCACCCCTTTAGATGCTGACGCTAGCTTTTCTATCTCTACCGGGCTTGATACTTCTGTCTATAATGCAGGGGGGATAAGCGAAGGGCGCAAACGGCATTTTCGCATAAGAGAGTTGGGGCAGGTACCTGAAGCAGGATTTTTAGTGGTAGAGACGCTGGAGAAAAAATATACCGTTGTTTACTGGAGTGGATTTCATTATCAAAATGTTTCCCAAAAAACATTTGCCCCTGATAACATTTTGAAACTTAAATTGAAAAAGGGCAAGACGACCGTTTTTACTAAGGTCTTTCTTCTGCAGCATTTTCCCAGCTCTACCTATAAAGAAAAACACAAATCCGAACTTTTCCGCCGCTTCCGTAAATATCTTTATGCCAGCCCGAAAAAGTTAATAGAGAGACACATATCTGCTAGTGAAGAGCTTTGGTCTAAAGTCGATATTGTAATAGAAGGGACGGCAAATTTGCAGCAAAATTTGCGCTTCAATCTTTACCATCTTTTGATCAGCCGTCCGCAGGAAGGAGGATTCTCCAGTGTAGGGGCGCGCGGCATGAGTGGAGAAGGTTACAGAGGTCATATTTTTTGGGATGCGGAGATTTTCATCTTGCCCTTTTATCTCTATAGCCTGCCGCCTGCTGCAGCGGATATGTTGCTTTACCGCTTCCGGCGCCTGGAAGCCGCACGACGTTTAGCACAGTCAGCGGGATATAAAGGAGTAATGTTTCCTTGGGAGTCAGCGGACAGCGGCGAAGAGGAGACTCCTGCCTGGGCCAAGGATATAGACGGCAGTATAACCAAAATTTATACCCATAAATACGAACATCATATTACGGCTGATATTGCTTATGCCATATTTCGTTATTATGAGGCCACGGAGGACCGGGAATTTATGGAGAAATTTGGCTATGAAATGGCATTTGAGATAGCGCGGTTCTGGGCTAGCCGGGGCGAATTTGAGCGGGGCGGCAGGCAATTTTCTATAAAACACGTAATTGGCCCGGACGAATTCCACATTGATGTGAACAATAATGCTTATACCAACATGATGGCCCGCTGGAGCCTTATCTTCGCCAGCCGTGTTTATAAAGAACTAAAGAAGAACAGGAAGCTCTTTGCCGCGCTTAAGCATAAATTGAATCTGAGCGAGAATGAAGTAAAAGAATGGAAACATAAACTGGGGCTTTTAAAAATGAAAGTGAAAAAAGATATTATTGAACAGTTTGACGGATACTTTCGTCTCAAAGACATTTCTTTGAGGCGTTTTGATGAAAACGGCTTGCCAATTCTGCCTTCTGCGGCTCGTACTGAGGATATAAATAAAACCAGGTTGGTTAAACAAGCAGATGTACTTATGTTCCTTTACCTTTTTTCTGACTACTTTAGTCAAAAAACCCTGCAAAAGAATTATGAATTTTACATAAAAAGAACCGTGCACAAATCATCTCTTAGCCCCGCCATACATTCTATCTTAGCTTCTTGGGCAGGGGATATGCATCGTGCTTATACTTTGTTCAATGTAGCGTTGCGCACTGATATCAGTAATCTCTACGGCAATACTGCTGAAGGCGTACATTTGGCTTCCTGCGGTGGCGTATACCAGGCATTGATTTTTGGTTTTTGTGGCTTGCGCATTCGTAAAGGCAGACTTTCTATATTACCTCGCTTACCTTACACCTGGCGAGGCGTTAAATTTTCCTTTTTTTGGCAGAATTGCAGGCTGCATTGGGAGGTAACCAATTCTCAGATTCAACTACAGATAAGCTCAAAGAAAAGGAAAAATCTGGATATAACTGTCTTGGGAAAGCCTCTAAAATTGAGAGTAGGTAAATTGTATACTTTCAGGAAAAAGAAAACTTTTAGAAAGGAGAGTTGGTACTGATGCGCAAAAGACAGCTCACTATAGCTCACTTACATTGGGGATTTCCTCCTATTATTGGAGGTGTTGAAACACATTTGACTGTTATCTGTCCTCAGATGGTGAGGAAGGGGCATAAGGTAGGCATTCTTACGGGGGCCGCGGAGGGGTCTCCGGATCGCGATAACTACCAGGGGGTACTAATTTGGCGCAGTCCCCTTATGGATTTAAACTGGCTTTATAAGCGAGGATTGAAGGGGTTAGAGGAAGAGATAAGAAACTTGTACCGTGACTTTTTTTATGCTCTTTCGCCCGATATCATCCACGCTCACAATATGCATTATTTTAGTGAAGTTCACATCCGTATCTTGGAAGAATTGGCTCGCAAGAAAGGGATACCCTTAGTTTTAACTGCGCACAACACTTGGGACGACTTGCTTTTTTTAGAGCTGGCGCATAGAGTTAACTGGTCTCATATTATTGCTGTAAGTCATTACATAAAGAAGGAACTTATGGGGGTGGGGATTGATGACCGCAAAATAACGGTTATTCACCACGGTATTGACGAAGAAAAGTTTAGGCCCGATATTGACGTAAAAGGCATACTTGAAGCTTACCCTCAACTTAAAGGTAAAGAAGTTATTTTTCATCCTGCGCGCATCGGTCTGGGTAAGGGATGTGATATCAGCGTGAAAGCTTTGAATTTGGTATGCCAGAAACATCCCCGGGCGGTACTGGTTCTGGCGGGCTCCAAAAATATTATTGACTGGGGCGCTACGCAGCAAAAAGATATAGCCTACATTGTTCAGCTGATAAAGCATTTTGGCTTGGAGAAGAATGTTTTAATAGATGTTTATTCTTTAGAGAAAATGAAAGAGCTTTATGCTCTTTCCCGAGTGTGTATATATCCTTCTAGCGTGGGAGAGCCGTTTGGGTTGGTAATGTTGGAGGCAATGGCTACAGCTAATCCTATAGTAGTTACTAATGCCGGGGGTATGCCCGAGATTATTAAAGACGGGATTAATGGTTTTGTTATTCCGGTAAGAGACTTTGAAGCTTTAGCTTCGCGCATTGTGCAACTTCTGGAAGATGACCGTTTGCGCGAGCGTCTGGGATATACCGGGCGTCAGATAGTGGAATCTCAGTATACCAGGGAAAAAGTTACGGCTGAGACATTGAGCGTTTACCGTAAACTTCTTTAGCATGCTGAAGAATTGGGATAAAGACGGGGTTCTGGAATTAGTAAAGCGGAGAATTTCTGACTATTTATTTGTAGTAGCCTCCAATCGCCAACCTTATATTCATCGTTTCGTAAAGGGTAAAATAGAATCTTTTAAGGGTCCTGGAGGAGTAATAACAGCCCTGGATCCAGTGATGCGTCAGATAAAAGGTCTGTGGGTCTGTTGTGGTACTGGCAACGCTGACCGTGTAGTAGTTAAGAAGACGGGCAAGGTAAAAGTACCTCATTGTTGCCCCAGTTACGAAGTAAAATATCTCTGGTTGAGTAAAGAGGAGAATCTAGGATATTACTTTGGTTTTGCCAATCAATCTCTTTGGCCCCTCTTCCACTTGGCTTTTGTAAAACCTAAATTTCGCCAGGAAGATTGGGGAATATACAAAGACGTGAATAAAAAGTTTGCCCAGAGTATTGCGGAAGAAATCGGCGATAAGAAAGCCGTTGTTTTTGTGCAGGATTACCATTTGAGTTTAGTAAGCAAATATTTAAAACAAATTTGCCCCCAAGTTATCACTCTCTTGTTTTGGCACATACCTTGGTGCAATTACGATATTTTTAAGATTCTGCCTTACCGGCAAGAATTTTTAGCGGGGCTTCTCTCTTATGATTTGCTAGGGTTTCATATTAGCTATTTTGCCCATAACTTTTTAGAAGCAGTGCGGGGTGAGTTAGAGGCTAAAGTTAATCTGGAACAGGCAAGTGTGATCTATCAGCGGCACCGTACTTTAGTCCGGCACTATCCTATCAGTGTAGATTTCGTAGGAATTGATGAACTAGCGCGTAATGCTAAAGTAGAAAAATTGCAGAGAGCCCTAGAGAAAGAATTTGCCCTTAAGAATTATAAGGTTATAATTGGCTTAGACAGAATTGATTATACTAAAGGTATTCCCGAACGTATTAGAGCCGTAGATTTATTGCTAGAGAAAAATCCCTCTTGGAAGGGGAAAATGGTTTTTATTCAGATGGGAGAGATGTCACGCATTCATATTCCCGAGTATAAAATGCTCAATGATCGTATTAATTCTCTGGTAGAGGAAGTGAATTTTCGCCACTCCCAGAATTCCTGGGCCCCCATAATCTTCCTGCGCCGTCATCTTTCCTTTGAAGAAATTGTAGCTTTTTACCGCCGTGCCGATGTTTGTTTGGTTACTTCTCTCCACGATGGTATGAATTTGGTAGCTAAAGAATTTGTCTCCGCCCGTTGTGACGGGGGAGGGGCCCTCGTGTTGAGTCGCTTTACAGGGGCGGCGCGCGAGTTAAAAGGCGCCATAAGTTGCAATCCTTACTCTGAAGACGATATAGCCCGGGCTCTTATAAAAGCACTTACTCTGGAGGAGAATGAAGTGCGGCAAAATATGCAAATCTTGCGTCAGCAGGTCAGCCGCAACAATATTTGGCGCTGGATAGCTAAAATTATTGGCGATATTCCCTTGCGCAACCCAACCCTGTAGATGCAGTATCTGTTTAGTACGCGGCAGTGGGAAAGTAAAATAGTAGCAGCCAGGCGGATTTTTCTTTTTTTAGATTTCGACGGTACCCTGTCTCCTATTGTAAAACACCCTTATCAGGCGCATATACTTCCCTCTCTGAAAACTTACCTGCGCTCTCTCAGTTGCCGCAAGAATATAGTTATAGTTATTATTAGCGGTCGGCATAGGGAAGACTTGATCAGGCGCGTAGGGATTCGTAGAGGTATTATTTATTTTGGCTGGCACGGTCTAAAAGTAAGATTTAAAGGTAAGAAGCGCTTCTTGAACACTTTGGTCCAGATAAAAGCCGTGGTAAAAAAGTGGCGTCGGCATTGCCCCCACCTTGTTAAGGAAGATAAAGAAATAATATTAGCCCTGCATTACCGCAATCTTAACTCACAGGAGAAGGGGTGCTGGCAGAAGCTAAAGAAGGAACTGGCAAGATTTGTTGCTGCCGGCAGTATACAGCTGGGTTTTGGGAAGAAGGTTCTCGAGATAAGACCGCCGCAGAAATTTGGTAAAGGGGAAGTAGTAAAAGAGTTGCTGAAGTCAAAGGGCAGGCGGAGAGAAGATTTAGCTATTTATATTGGTGATGATTTGACGGATGAGGAGGGTTTTTGCGCCTTGAGAGAAAAAGATTTGACTATACGCGTAGGATATAAAAAAAACTCAGCCGCGCGCTATTTTCTTCGTAGCACCTTGGAGGTCGAAAAAGTTTTAGGTAGTTTACTAAATCTAAAAAGCGAGTACAATTAATTTACCCTTATGGAACCTTTTCATTTTCATACCAGAGTTATTCAGGTAGAGCTTTTAGGTATAACTGCCTCTAGTGTGCGGGAGCTTTTAGCAGGGATAAAAAGAGTACCGGCCGCCAGTATTTACCACCATACGCACCATTACCTGGAGCAGCATCGTTATTTTTCTCCCGAACATCCTAACGATTTCTCGTACTGGATTACTACGAGCCTCGGTATAAAATCTTTAGGAGAAGAAATAGCCAGCGTAGACTTGGTGCAGTTTAAAGACATAGAGAGCCTGCGCCAGCGTTTTGTGGAGATTCTAGATAACTACCTGCAGCGTGTAAAGAAACCCCGTATGTGTTTAAAAGGAGAAGAATTTCGCTTTTTGTCTTCGCGCATTTTTATTTTGCCCACGCCTTTTAAGGCTAATAATTTAGAGGAATTTCTGGAATGTTTAAGAAAAACAACTATCCATTCTATTTATTTTCACACCTTTGAGGCGCGCTTGCGCCTTAAGAAGGAGGACAATGATTTTTCTTATTGGTTGCGCGATAATGGATGGCAGGCTCTGGCGGATAAACTCTCCTGTCTTGATCCTTATACTTATACACTGGAGGGATTGAGAAATAAAATTATTGATTTGGTTAGAGAAGAAATTAAAAACAATGGCCAAACTTGAGGAATACCGCTCCATAGTAGGGGGAGAAATAATAGACGAACTTTATCTTTTGGCTCAAAAGCTTAAAGGTATATCTATTCAAAACATAAATTCGACTTCTTTCGGAGGAGGGGTAGCGGAAATTTTGGGCCGTATTGTGCCTCTTTTGCAAGAGCTGGGAGTTGATGTATGGTGGGATGTTATAAAAGGGGACGAGAATTTTTTTGCTATTACTAAAAGAATCCACAACAGTCTTCATGGTGCCAATATTATTTTGAGTCGTAGAGAAAAAGATTATTTTTTGTCCGTAAATCGCCAAAACGGTGCACGCTTTAGCCGCTGGGGGGATATTGTCTTTATTCATGATCCGCAACCTGTAGCTTTAGTTGAAGAGAAAGCTCGTCTTAAAAATAAATGGATTTGGCGTTGTCATATAGATTTTTCCGCACCCCAACCAGACACATGGTTATTCTTAAGAAGATTTATCATACACTACGACAGCAGCGTGTTCTCGGCACCTGCTTTTGCCCGCCGTCTTAAAATACCGCAAATATTAATCTCTCCTTCTATTGATCCTTTAAGCGAAAAGAACTGCCCTCTGGAAGATAGCTATATCGACTCCGTTCTCTACCAATACGGCATTGACAAAAAACGCCCCCTTATTACCCAAGTCTCACGCTTTGATTACTTAAAAGACCCTTTGGGGGTTATTAAGGCCTATCGTTTAGTAAAAAAATATACCGATTGTCAACTGGTGCTGGCGGGAGGAGCGGCAGGTGATGATCCTGAAGGAGAAAAAATTTTAGCCGCAGTCCAGGAAGAAGCGAGGCAAGACCGGGATATTTTTGTGCTCAATTTACCTCCTGATAGCCACCGCGAGATAAATGCTCTACAGCGTGCCTCCACTCTGATTTTGCAGAAGTCATTGCGGGAAGGATTTGGCTTAACAGTTACAGAGGCCTTATGGAAGAAAAAACCTGTGATTGCCTCTTGTGTAGGCGGCATTCCTCTGCAAATTGCTCATAAGTATTCCGGCATACTGACTTATACTATAGAAGGAACAGCCTACTGGATAAAACAGCTTTTGCACGAACCAGCTTATGCGCAAAGGTTGGGGCGTAATGGTTATGCGCACATAAAAAATAATTTTCTTATTACTCGCCACCTTCAGGACTATCTGCTTTTGTTTCTTTCTCTTTCGAATACCAATGACACAGTATATTTATAGAAAGGAGATAAGGAATGGGCCTCGCGAATCTTTTACAAGAAGCAGCACAGGCGAGAACTAAGGAGGAGGTTGCGCCTGAGAATCCTTTTAGAGAGTTGGGGTTCGATCAAAACTTGCCTCGTTTAGGATGGGCGCGCAGCTTAGATAGAGAAGCAGTAAAGAAAGCCATAAAGCAGGCAGAAGGAGCACTGGCGGGTAAGGAGCAATTTATTTTTGTAGGGATGGGCGGTTCCGCTAATGGAGTTAAGGCTTTGGCGGAGGGGGGTGGAGAAGGAAAGCTATTTGTTTTGGACAGCCTTTCCTCTTTTGTCTGGAAGAAATTGAGCAGAAAGATTCACAACTGGCACACCGTCGAGGTAGTGGCTATTAGTAAATCTGGCTCTACGGCTGAGACACAGTATTTGGCACGTAGTTTAAAAAACATCTGGGGCGAGAAGTGGACACAACATTTTCTTTGGTTAACGGACAGGTCTGCTTTTAAGAAATTGCAGCAGGAAGGTTGGGGGGGAGCCAAGATGTTACCTATTCAACCGGAGGGACGTGAGGATATTGGGGGACGCTTTTCTTCACCGCAAACGTTGGTATTTCTCTTGCCTCTTTATATTTTACTTGGCCGCAGCCAGACAGCCTTAGAAGATTTTATCCTTACCTATTTAGAAACAGAAAAACTTCAGGCGCTGGCTTTAGAGCTGGCAGAGAAATATAGACAGAACCAGCCTTTGTTTAGAGTTGATTTACCTCAGGAGTATACCAGGGGGTTTTCTCTTTGGATAACGCAACTTTTTAATGAGAGTTTTGGCTCTAAGAAGGGCTGGTCGGTTAAAACTTTAATTGGGGCTCAAAGCAAGTTTACAGATTTCTCTCAGGTTAACCTTATGCCCCACAAAAACAGATTTTTATATTTAGCGCAAAATATGTATTTTTTGGAGTATTTTGTCGCCTTTTATTCTTATTTCCAAAAAATCAATTTTGTCAACCAGCCTTTTGTGGAAAAATACAAACAGGCCATGAGCGATATGAGGGATTCTTTAGATTTGCCTCCCGCGGTAGATTTAGAGGGATTGAAAGAGGCCGTTGCTAAAAAAATTCAAGCCTCTCAGCGCTTTATTGAAATAGTGTTATATTTTCCCCCCTCAGAGTCTCTGAAGCAAAAATTAAAAGAGATTTTGGGTCAGGAGTTTGGAGATAAGGAAATATTAATTTTTGAGGGAAGTGACTGGAATCATCATTCCTATCAAGCAGCTTTCAGCGACAGAAATACATTGTATGTATTTGCTCTGTGTGCTCAGAAGGCAGAGGTGCCGGCTGAGTTTATAGATGTCTCTAGAAGGAATGAAGAGCTGCTAAAAAAAATAAGTCAGGCTACTTTCAAGACACTTGTTCACAAAAGTATTTACCTGCAGCTGAAAGAATGTTAGAATTATTTCGTTATGCCTAAGACGCTTCTAACTCACCACCGACCTCAATGGCGTACCCATATAGGGTTTATTCTGGCGGCTATTGGTTCCGCGGTAGGCTTAGGTAATATCTGGCGCTTTCCTTATCTTTGCTATAAGAATGGGGGAGGAGCGTTTTTAATACCCTATTTCACCGCGCTGTTAGTGGTGGGGCTGCCTCTTATGATTTTAGAGATATCCCTGGGTCATAAAATGCGAGGCTCTGCTCCGGCTGCTTTTGCTGATATTAGTCCACATTGGGAATGGTTAGGCTGGTGGCAGGTTATTTTTGTTATGTTCGGTATTGTGCTTTATTATTCGGTAGTGATTGCCTGGTGTCTGAACTATTTTTACTTTTCCTTTAATCTCAGTTGGGGCCACAATCCCAACCACTTCTTTTTTCATCAGTTTTTAGCGGTAAGCAAAAGCCCTTTTGACTGGGGTAATATTCGTCCCCAGATTCTTTTTTCTTTAGGTATTATTTGGTTTCTCAACTGGCTTATTGTGTTTTTGGGGGTGGAGAAAGGCTTGGAACGCGCTAATAAAATCTTTATGCCTCTACTGTTTATTCTTACAGCCTTCTTGGTATTTTGGAGCCTGCGTCTTCCCGGTGCCCGAGAAGGTTTAGAGGTTTATCTCCGGCCGGACTTTAATAAGTTGAAACAGGTAGGAGTATGGTTAGATGCTTTTTCGCAGATATTTTTTACATTGAGCTTAGGCTTTGGCATTATGATTGCCTATGCTTCTTACCTACCACGCCGCAGTCAGATACTTAAAGATGCTACTTCTATTAGTTTGGTAAATTGCTTCTTTTCTATATTTGCGGGGTTAGGAGTGTTTGCAATATTAGGGTATATGTCCTATCAGTCACACCAACCTATAGATAAGGTGGTGACCCAGGCAGTGGGGCTAGCTTTTGTCAGTTATCCTCAGGCCATAAGCTTGTTGCCGGCCTTTGCTTCTTTATTTGGAGTGGTTTTTTTTGGTATCTTAGTAATTGCCGGCCTTTCTTCTTCCATCTCCATTATGGAAGCATTTACCTCAGCTGTAATTGATAAGTTTAACTACCGACGCCGCAGTGTAGTCTCAGTGCTGGCGGTAAGCGGTTTTTTGGGCAGTATTATTTTTGCTACGCAAGCCGGTCTTTTACTTTTGGATATTGTAGACCACTTCCTTACCCAATACGGCTTGGTCTTAGCGGGTCTATTAGAGGCATTGGTAGTGGGTTGGTTCTGGGGGGCTGAAAAGTTACGCTCGCATATAAATTCTGCAGCCCAGGTGAGTCTTCCTTCTTTTTGGGACTGGACAATTAAAGCCATAATCCCTTTTACTTTAGGGATACTTTTTATCAACGCCTTAATCAAGGAGTTTTCCGCTCCTTATGGTCAATATCCTCCCTTGGCTTTAATCCTGGTAGGACGTGATTGGCTGCTTTTTACTCTTTTTTTCGCCGTAGTTATTGCGGCGCGCCGCTGGGCAAATAAAGAATAGTTTAAGCAACCTATTTATGGAAAAGAAAAGTTTGCCAGAAAAAGTTGCTGCGGCTCTTGAAGAAATAAAACCTTACTTAGTAGCGGATGGAGGAGATTTAGAGCTAGTGGAGGTAACTGAAGAAGGAGAAGTAAAGGTGAGACTTAAAGGAGCCTGCAGCAGTTGTTTTATGGGAGAGTTTACTTTGAAGATGGTAGTAGAGCAAGCCTTGCGGGAGAAAGTGCCGCAGATTAAGCGGGTGGAAGCCGTATGAACAAAAACGGGCCAGAATTATTAGAGAAATTGCACCGTTTTCAACGCAACGAGATAACGAACATTTTATTTATAGAAAGTTGGGCGAGATGGTAAAAGACAAAAAACCAAAGCTATTCTAGCTAAGATTGCCGAGGAAGAATATGCCCATTATCGTT
>Ga0180301_10001724_pt1 | contig 17162 bp, 11 predicted proteins | sample GuaBasSediGuay16_FD_121797 | JGI IMG/M metagenome (GOLD analysis project Ga0180301, IMG submission 121797) | Subseafloor sediment microbial communities from Guaymas Basin, Gulf of California, Mexico - Guay16, Core 4569-2, 12-15 cm | ecosystem: Environmental > Aquatic > Marine > Hydrothermal... | reverse complement strand
TATAACCTTAGACAACTCTATCCCCACTTACACATTAGGTGCATCGGGGCAATTAGCTCTTTGCTCTAATACATGTTTCCAGATTATCCTTGTTGACATCCTTAGCGATAATCAGTTATGAAGGGTGTTTCCATTTGATGGTTTTCTCTGAAAACATTGTTTATAGCCGGAGGCCCCGGGTCCAAATCCCGGCGAGCCCGCCACAGATCCTATACCTTCACCATTTTCTTCAATGGTTCGATGCACTCATCATGATGGTGCAGATGATATTGTTCTTTAACGTGTCTAATCCTCCAGATGACGTTTCCCTCTCTCTTCGATATCAGTACCTCTATCATAATATGTTTAATGAGGAGGTAACACGAGGGGTAACCATCACCGTGAAGGGTCCTCTGTAATGAAATGTTGGGGACCTAACTCCAACCGGGCCATCACCGAAACCGCGAGACCCCAACTATCAGTTGTTGAGCGGTTGGGAAAGAGTAGCAAAATCTTTACGGTTAAGGGAATATGGGGAGCAGCAATCACCGCTTGACGCTTCTCCCTTCCTGATACGGGTGTAAAAACATATAAAATGCGTAGAATCTGTATAGCGTAGCCTTTATAGAATTTTCTTACCTCTAAAGTCAACCTCCTTAAACAGTTTCCCATAATCCGTGTACACCTTTACGTGGATCTTCCTGCCTATTCAACTCCTTCGGAGCACTTGTGAGTATATTATGATTTTAGTTTTTGTACTTACAGCTCCTCTTGCCCTTCTCTAGCTCTGCACTATCTTCAAAGACCATTCTCCCAGCAGTTCTAGTCCTCACATCTAATTTTTATCGAGTAGGAGAAGACAATGGTTTCAACCATTTTTGGCAGGATCAGAAATTATAGAGAAGATAGTTGGAGGAGCTAATCGAGACTGGAAAAGCACGGAACACTTCAACTAGCAGGATACATGAGAGTAAATATGTCGAAGAAGAGAATGAGAGGGGTATTCGGGAATGTAAAAGTGTTAGCAAGTAAGAAAGGATACAAGGTATTAATGAGTGAAACCATGTAAAATAAGCCCGAACCAAAGAAATAGTAAATACGTGCTGAGGTGCCCGAGTGGACTAAGGGCTGGCCTTAAGAGCCAGTGTCGCATCATCTGTCGCGCGGGCTCGAATTCCGTCTCAGTGCCAAGCTTCCCTAATGCTCAGATATTAACAATGTTAAATCAGCTACGATCATAGAATGTCTTATGAACCACATGAGCTATCATAATTCAATAAAAATCTTTTAGACCAAGAGCAGGGTGTGTTATGGTGAGGTGAGATCGAAGATGGTTAGGTTTTTTGACTATTATGTGTGGTTTAAGAAGAACTGGGCGAAGATAGGATTCATCCTTGCAATTTATCTGTTCACGTTATTAATATTTGTTGTGAGACAATGCAATTTCGTATTGTTTGTTCTTCTACTTCATACCCCAGTATACATGTTGCATCAAACTGAGGAGTACGTTTTTCCCGGTGGGTTTAGAGAATTTTTTATAACGAAAATATATGGTTTAAGCAGAGATGCTAAAGTACTAAGTGACGATTTTATCTTTTATCTTAATGTAATCCTGATATGGATTATCTTGCCGACTTTTGCGATATTATCGACTATAGATTATGCCTATGGATTATGGATACCATACTTCTCATTATTTGCAGGAGTCGCTCATGTGGCTTTATCGATTAAAGCTAGAACAATGTATAATCCTGGACTAGTGGTGAGTCTGGTTCTCAATATCCCTATAGGGTTATGGTCAATTATTTGTTTGAAAAATATAGGCTTGCTTGATGATCCACTTCTAAATCCTTACATGGCAATAGGGTTAGCTATTAACATGACTCTTCCTGTCCTTGGAGTAATAATGTATAAAAGATATATGAGGAGAACATGATGACGAACACATCATATCGCAATATCGCGTATTTTCCCTGCTGCAATATAGTTCTTGCCAGAACATACGTTTATGGACGTATATTGTATGGCAGTTATTTAAACCGAGGATTTTTCAGTTGGAAAACGAATAATTGTGTGACCTATTCGTGACTCGATGAATACACATCTTTGTATGACGCTGGGCGACAAATACGGTAAAATAATTTTCTAAACAACCCGACGTAACTTATGATGACTAATAAGACCAGGAACATTACTTGATTAATTAATGACATCATACCTTTCTTAATCTAGGCCTTGTACTCAGAATAGGCTACGGGATAGTAGTTATGTAATATACCGTAACAACGTTAGTTTTAGTCATACACTTCTATGTACTTACGTTTGACAATCATGGATAGCCTGGCTTGGGCTGTAAGTTATTTGATTACAGAGGCTATTCTCTTAGCTAATCTCGGTATTGGATTCTTAGAAGGCATAGGAGATTAGGAGATATAGATCACACCATTCCTCGCTGAAGACAAGAGGTTAAGTGTAATGAACTCAGAATCTCTTGCCGGCATTGTTCTCCCAAGCTTGTTTGCTATTCAGATCAGTTCCTCATCGCTGATGCACCTTGCATCCTTGTCTTGTAGATATTTAGCATTCACCAAAAGTATTTTTCCTATGGAGCGTTAAAGTGTTAAAGAGGAAAACTAGAGCCGATTCATAGGATATCATGCAGGCCTAGAATCTGAGGATTAGTCTATTCTTAAAATTAAAAGGATAAAACATGGTTTCAGATCGTGCTGTTTAGTAATGGTTGAGAAGGTTCTCCTGCTATAAGTGGTTTGAAATAGTTCTTGGCAGATATAGTGGGGATACTGCTATGAAAGGCACGAGAGTAGCTCTTGACGGTATATTGGAAACACTTACTATTGACTGGAAACCCAAAGAGGTTGCAGGGGAATTCGAAGGTAAAACATATTTGTAAGGGATTTCTCGTGGATTTATAGAAGAATTTTAGATTTTATAGTCTTTCAGCTGATTCTTAATCTCTTTTATTATCTCTAAGGCCTTTTCTCTAGGTATTCCTGTTACTATAGCCCTAGCTATTATATCAGCGAACTGCTCCTTACCAGGTGGTGAGGGCAACGAGGGTAGCGGGACAGGTACGTACTTTTTGATAATCGATAATGGGTCTATAGCTGAGTTAGTTATAATAACTTTGACAATCTCAGCAAGTACTGAAGGGGCTTCCATCTCTGTGAGCTTCTTCTTAAAGATCGTCATATAATCATCCCCGCAATGACATATAGTATGCTGGAATTTAAATACATTACTATCTAGCTAGTTTTTAGTTATACCGTCTCTATTTAAGAGTAGGTCTGTGTTTAGCTCTAGTGCTAGAACTATCACCTCTGCTTCACCCTTATCAACGAACTCTTCGAGAAAAGTTATTAGTCTCTTGTCACTTGCTTTCTCCACTTGTATGAATTCTGCTCTCAATATCTTCTCGCGACCAGGTTTACCCTCAACTGTTACCTCCTTCCAGACAGCTTCTGGGGCAATGACTTTCTTGAAGAGCTTCTCCAAGAGCTCTAAACGACATATCCTGGTGAATGCGATAATAACACTTGAATTAGAGACTATAAACAGTTCTTCCTTCCCGGCTTCACTATCTCTTTGTTCTACCTGCAAGCTTCTTAGTAACCTCCAGGTCTTCCTTCAGCTCCTCCTCTCCGTAGCATACCTGGTATTCCCTCTCTGGCTAGTAGTTCTAGGAAGTCCCATTTCGAGAGCCCTGCTATTCTCCGGGCCTGACTCAAGCTAGCCATACCCTTCTCGTAGAGGTGAAGTGCAAGCTCTATCCGTAGCCTCTCTTCAAGTTCGTCAGGAGGAATTCTTCTGGGGTTCTCGGGAACCTCGATGACAATCCTTTCAACGCCAGCCCTAGATACTCTAGCCCCCTCATCAACCATTATACTCATAAAGCTATTAATTCTTAGCTACTCTCACAACAAGCCAATTTTAACGACACTTAATCCCAAATCAGCTGTCCCACATATCTAGAAAATAAGTATGAAAACCATACCTAACTGTCCCAGCCTCCCATCAACTTATGGGACAATAGTATTTAAGGGTCGGCCTTCGGAGTCGGAGGCCCGGGGTTCAAATCCCGGCGGGCTCGCCGCAACTCCACAACCTTCTCTAATGGAGCAACGTACTTATCGCCGTGATATGGATAGTATCTGTTCTCCAACTTTCCTATCTATATCTTGCCATATATAGAGTGTCAACCTCCTCGAGAAAGCCGAGCTCCTTGAGATCGTGGGAAATAGTTCACGCTTAAGGTCAGCTATACGGATCTCTACTAAAACATTCTATTATACTAGAAGACGTCCGGTGTCCAAGCACACGATAGATCATAACTCTGGGCTCGAAGCCTAGCTTACGTAGCAGCTTCGCAATCTTCCTGGGTCTAATAACGCGGAATTGCTTCACCTTAGGTTCATAGCGAACAAGTAGATCGTCGTTGCCACAGCCATAGAATTGCACTTTCTCGAAGCGGTAGCAAGGTATGGGCGATAAGGTCTAGCGCTGTAGCTCGCTTCCTCTCTTTAACCATCATCTTCACCTCCTCGACAACACACCTGACATAGAACCCGGGCCCTGGGTTCACCTCCTAGCTTCTCTGAGATATTTTCAGCTGTCTAATCATAGCTCCAGCCCTTCCTGCAGCCGTGCTCTCACTCTCTATTATGAAGCAAAATCTACATTTATACCTGCGCGATCGGTACAAATCATGCATGAAATAGAAGCGCATCATAGAGAAGCACGACGCGGCGCAACAACGATCCAGCGGCACAAAGGTGCGGTGATTCTAAGCGGCAGGCGCACGTGGGACAGCTCCGCATGGCTCGGGCTAGAACATCACGTCCGACAGTAAAGCTTTAGTCTAAGCCACGCTTTGTTCTGAAGGGTCGCGAGAGATGTTCTTCGAAGAAGCTCACTGAGTTAGAGGCACCCGCGGTCCTGGCAGAGATAGTCAAGGTTATAATAAACAACGCAGCGCTGGATCCTCTTGATAATCAAGTAGATAATACCGGTACCCCTACCGCCGCTGCCCTCGCCACCCGGTAAGGAGTACTTCAGCGAGGTGCTGGCCAAGGCGAACGTGGAGGCTATCTCCAAGGAGAAAGTGTTAGAGATAGTAAAGGAGATAAAGGAATAACTCAAGGAATACAAGGTGTAAACCCTTGGCTGGGGAACTAGCTTGACAAAACCATACCCCTTTCCATTTATACTGAGTGAAACGCCTTCGCAAAGTCTGCTCTGACTTCTTCTCATAATGCTACGACGCTAGAAACAGAAGGCTACTATGTGCAAGTCCTGAAGACTGCTAAAGAACGACGGATACCCATGTAGTCCTTAGTATAGACTACCTACACCAGCTGCCCTCACAAATCTAAAAGACTGCAATTGCGATACGGATACAAAGATAGAAGAGGTTGAACCTTAGACGATGAGGCAAGAAAATGCCTCGAGAACCTGTATCAAGAACTTGATAAATACGTGAAGAAGAATGATGGAAGAATTCCCGAGGTATGTTGAATAGTTCAAGAAAATGGTGAAGAACCACGTATCAGCTTCTTAGCATAATCCTCTTCATAATTGCTGTAAGTCTAATAAATACACCACAAGTTCTTCTCATTAGTATTGGTAACTGGAATTAGTTAAACTAAATCCACGTTCCTATCATGTGAATAACCTTAGTAGTAATTATGAAATCATATCCAGCCTTTCTTCCTGAAGTATATAAGCTGCGTTATAGCTATCAGGGCCATCACTGCGAGTACTATAGGGTAGGCTAGTGGATGGTTTAGTTCGGGCATATACTTGAAGTTCATTCCGTAGATACTAGCTATAAGTGTTAGAGGTAGGAATATTGAGGATATCACTGTTAATTTTTGAACTATGTTATTGGTTCTATCTGTCAAGATGATGTAGTTAAATTGCGTCACCATCATTAATCTATCGTAGAGGTTCTCCAGATGTTCTATCAACATAGATATTTCACTGACAATGGATCTATTTATATCCATAACTATCCTGGCTTTATTGGCCAGTGTTCTTAACGCCATAGCTGACCTGCGTATCTTTCGTAACCCTTTGAAAATATCCATGATACCGGTGACTTCTCTAGATTTTGACAATGTTTCCTCGATAGTATCGAGTTTTGATTCGAGTTTGCCAAGGCTTTCGTAAAGCTGGTCTGTGACAGAATATATTATTGCTTCGACAATGTTCGAAATGCTAGTATAATGAGCTTTTATACAAGACTCCATAGTCCTCCTTACAAAAGAGGCTACTTCTCTAACACCCCATGTCAGAATCCTATCCCTACATAATATAACGTGTAGACTACGCTCTACCGCTGGAAGCGGTATATTTAATGTTCTACCTAAGATATTTTCACATTTTAATTCATTAGGGAGTTTTCTCTCAGCTGTAAAGACATGTATCCATAAACCTTTACCTAGACAATGGGTATGATTGCTTGAGGCATCTAATTTGTCGTCTTCTTTTACTAGACATATAATTGTCAAGTATCTAACACCGTTTTCAAATAGTTTATGGTTTTGAACCGTGTTTGCCTTTTCCAGTGAACTCAATAAGGTTTTCCTAGTGACGTAATCTCTCGAAAGCCTTATAGTCCCGTTTACCCTAGGCTCAGAGCCCCAAATATCAATAATTGATATAGAATTAAGGCTTTAGTATATTGCAATAATCATTAAATGTAGTTCCTGTGGTCTTGAAGAAGAATTGTATCTTTAAAATTTAATCAGAAAGGCTAAATAAGGCTATTATTCTAGTTGAGAGTGCCGCTTCTTCGCGGAGATCACGGCTCCCGAAACTACCAATGTAGTAATAGTAGTCATCATAAGCGCTATTGCCCCTTCGCTTTGCAGAGGTGAGCCTATATCTAAAGTTCCGCCAACTACTGGGGGTGGTGAAGAGCCCAGCGATATGGGGGTGCCAGCAAGATCTGTTAGTGAAGGTGTTGTTCCACTCGTTATGGTTATCTCTACATATCCTGAATACCCGTTCTGGTCGGTGGTGTTCACTAGGTAGCTACTACACATGATCCACTTATCGCCATCCCACCAGTACGGCGTTATCTCTGTTTCGGGTAGGCTTTCGAGCTCGTCTGCTCTGTAGTAGATCCTTACCTTGATAGCTGAAGGTGCTGAGGGGTTACTTATGTGTACATCGATGAACTTGAATACTTTAGGAGGTGCTGTGTCCACAGGGTTTATGCTGTACTTAATTACTGAGACCTCGACCGTTCCTGATCCGTTAGCGAAGACCTGTGCGTCGGCCTCCTGGGTAGCGTTAACGATCATCATCTCGCTACTGCTTAGAGTAGCTGATGCTTTAGCACCATCACCTGAAATCGCCTTACCGCTTGGGTAGGGGGCGTTAAGCCAAGGCTTGTATATGACGTTGCCCGATACAGGAGCTCCTGAACCCAGCCCCTCACCACCGGGGCCGCTCAGATCACCCCACCAGTTAAGAGAGGCATTGACCACATCGTTGTTGGGATCGTTGTAGACACCCCATTCACTCACATCCACTATATTGTTGAAGTGAACCTCAATACGTGAGTTGCCGAAGCCGATCCAAACACCAGACCCTGCAACACTTAAGTTATTCTTAACAACTGTAATGCCTGAATTATTCGTGTTGTGGGTTAGGTCTATGCACGCCCAGCTAACGTTCTCAATACTATTACCCTCAACCAGCACCTCAGAAGAATTATGGATAAACACCCCTGAATGACCAGCATCCCTAATAGTACTCCCCACAACATAAACATCGCTACTTTCATAAATCGCAATACCAGACCACACTATTTCGTCTAAGGTGCTGGAATTCACAGAGACATTTGTAGATGTAACAATCGCAAATCCATCATTGTTTATGTGGTAAACACGATTACTTTCAATCATTATATTTGAGGAATTGGAGTCTACTTTAACGCCTGGCCACTCCGTGGTATTCTCCACGATATTACTCGCGATCAAGCCACTGGTCACATTATAGAAGTGTATCCCGCCCCTTGAGTTAATGACCGTATTATTAATGAAATAGATATCCATTGCTTTGAAAGCTACTATTCCTTCATCGTTTCTTGAGCAGTTCACTATATTGTTCTTAACTGTTACGTTTGAGATTCTAGCACCCGGTCTTAGCGCATCTATAAGAACACCTTTGCTGGTTAGATTCCTTATGTAATTGTCGACTATTACTACATTGCTTGCTGATGAGTACGAGTCCACCCAAAACACAATACCGCCTGCCCACGACGCATTGTATAGATTGCTTATGTGATTATTCCTCACAGTTATGTTGTGTGCGGTAGTACCGTATCCGACAGCCCCTACCCATATAGCATCGAAATCCTTTCCTAAAGCATTAGCATCATATATGCTGTTTCCTTCAACGGTAGTGTCATTAGTCAACGCAGCAATCCCGAAGCCCCAGTCACCATACATCACCTTGAATCCGTGGCCTGTGTTGTTCGCTATGAGGTAGTTATTTCCTCCGTATGCTAATATGAAATCCTGGGTTTCCGAAGCTTCATTCCCTACAACACTGACCTGTGAGCAGTTGTTGAGGTCTATCGCTTCTGGCATGTTGCTGAAGCTGTTGTTCTTTATTATTACCTCCGTGGTGTTTGCCAGGTAAACACCCTCCCTCTCAATGTTTACTATATGGTTGTTCTCTATTGTTATTAAGCTGCTGTTAGACGTTTCTATTCCGTTCCAGCCCATATTACTTATACTATTGTTTCTAATAGTAATGCTGTTGGAGTGCTCAATTTTTACACCAGTTCCACTATCAGTATTATTGGGATCTACAAGGTTACCTAGAATCTCAACATTACTCGTATTTAGAATATGAATACCATTATTAGTTATATTTGAGATCGTGTTGTCTTGAATCGTGAACTTCCCAGTGCTGTGTTCCACTCCTATACCCGCTATATCCGATACGTGACTTACACTATTGTTTACTAAATCTACGTTTCCATTAATATGGTATAAGAGTATACCTCTATTGGTTGCGTTGTGTATAATATTGTTTGCTATAGTTACATCATTTGATGTTCCTCCCCATTTATTGCTTACTAATATGGAGTTGTCGGTTACATTTTCGACTACGTTACTTATCACTCTAACATTACGCAATACACCATTGCCATAAGTGCCTACCCATATACCTTCGCCAAATAGGGGGTTGTATATGTTCTTAACTACATTATCTTCTACTGTAACGTTGTACACTAAATAGTCTGGAGCATATATTACTATACCATCAGTATAGGAGTCACGTGGACCATTAACATTCTCTATCTTATTTCCTCTAATTATGGTGTTATTCGCAATAGAGTAAATACCGCATATCACATTTAGGTCTGTTACCTTTTCTATATTATGCACGTAGTTGTTCTCTATAACACCATCTTCACCTTCTACATAAATGCCGTAGCTACAGTGTGAGATTGTGGTATTCGATACTTCGAAGTTGGTAACGTTAATAAGCAGTATACCGAAATCTCCGCCGAAGACCGTTACGTTCCTTACTATGAAGTACTTAGTCGTATTAGCTATGTAAATTCCAGTATTGAACTGCTGGCCATCCAGCGTTATAGACATGTTTGCTGGGATTACCCAGTTAGCTATTATGTAGGGGTTTTCCTTAGTGCCGTTACCTGCTATGACTCCATTTTCTTCGGTGAAGTTCGCGTCCCCCACAATGTATATTGGTTTGTGATTCGGTGTCGGGTTAAGGGTATCAAGTACGTGTGCCCCGCTATACGGATCCTTAAGTACAGAGTATGCATCATGAGCCGTTACCGAGTGACTCATCACATCCAAGAAGGATGTCATCAGAGGCAGGGCAATGAGTATTATAAGGGTCATTAAAACGGTTTTTCTGAACACTCCGTTAAAACCCGTTATCAAGCACCTCACAACTAGTATTTCAAGTCTTAGATTTAAAGTTTTCCCTTTCTCGAGAAAACATGTTTGGTTATTCAAGGTACCCTGATTTCATACGTGAGATTAATTGAAGTCTGTAGCTAGGTTCAGGGGCAATCTCTGAGGAATTAAACGCTGTACGATTCCACTTAGTTCTCAAGGAGGAGAATCCTGGGAAAGTTGTTATCGTAGCGCTTATTTTTATTTTGACTTCCGAGAAAATCTAAGCGGTAAAATTACTTTGTTAGGTAACTATTGGCCGAAGAGCATGTCCAGTATTTGGATCGCTTTTCTCTCATCTCCCAGAATGCGTTTGCTGTAGAACTCGGTGTAGCCGCATCTTCTACATGTTACTGCTAGGTACTCGTAGTGTTGCCAATCTAGTAATCTTGTGAAACCAGTACCTGTAAAAGCATGTTCGTTAACAACTATCTCTGTTGAACCGCATTTAGGGCATTTCCACCTACCGCTGAAGACCTTATGCCGGTCAACCACATCTAGGCACCATGGACCGCTAGTTTCCTCATAAAATAAATGTTCAATAATGTCTAGTTAATGATGGCTTATACCAGCTCTAAACCTTCCTTCACCAGCATCATGATGCATTCTGGAGGTTTCCCTGTTTCTACCCTGACCTATTGTGCATCAACATAGCGTTTCTCCGTTCAAGTTCTTTGACACCGTACAGCGTGTTAGGGGTACAAGTTAAGGTGTAAGAGTTCGAAAGACGAAGCTTGCGATGATTGGTAGATGTGTTATACCCATTCGCTAAATAGCAAGGTATGAACTCTTACGCAATACTGTTATTAGTGACGTTGAATGATGTGATAAGTATGCATGTTCATATTCATAGTTAGTAGCCTATGGCTATCCTCCAGACCTTTCGCTAATGCTAGGGTATCCCGGGAATCGATGATATTGAGATGCTTTACTGCGAAATAGTTGAGGTTCAAAGAAGCTAAGTGTTGAAGGTGGTGTTGAAATTGTGAATGGTGATAGTCGAAGTATATTAAAACTTGTGGATGAATTGTAATATTAGGTATTACGATGCTACTAATGTCGGTCTTCAAAAAGGCTTATAAATATAGTCCCCAAAACTTTCTTGGGATATACCAAGAGGGGTATATTAATGCACCCCCTAGTCAGGTACATTATCCAGAGATTTCTAAGATTCCTACTAACTATATGGATTGGCCTAACGATAGTTTTCATAATCTCGCGTGCTATGCCTTTCAATGCCGCAGATCTTCTTGTGAATAGAATCTTATCCTACGGAACGAGATTGAGTGGTGAAGAGATAGAAGCTATGAGGAGAACAATATATGATTTGTTCGGACTGGGCGCTCCCATACACATACAGTACTTCAAATTCTTGGTTCATTATTTAACAGGTGATATGGGTCCTTCGCTAGCGTATTTCCCGGAGAGGGTATCGAATATAGTCGCCCTGGCGCTGCCCTACACAATATTCCTTCTTCTAATGGCGTCTCTGATAACGTGGGTCATAGGCAATTTAGCTGGGGTTCTAGCTGCACTGAGTAGAAGGGAGAAACTTAGTAGGGCTATAGAGTACATTGCGCTGGGTGCGCAGCCAATACCCTTCGCGGTATACGCATTAGCTTACCTAATGCTCTATGTTCTCGTGCTTGGACTATCACTACCAACCGGCGGAATAGTGCAGGGAAAGCCATTTTGGTACATTCTGCTGGACATGTTTAATCGTAGTCTTCCTCCGCTAACAGCGATAGTTATATGGGGGTGGATGGGGAATTTCCTAGCTATGAAGAACTTAGCTATGAAGATAAAGAATGAGGACTTTATAGAGTTTGTAAAGCTTACGGGAGCGCCTCAAAATGTTATATTTAAATACGTACTAAGAAACGCCTTTGTTCCGCAGTACACCTATCTATTGCTAAGCTTAGGAATGATGTTTACGGGCAACGCGCTTATAGAGTACCTATTCTCTTATCCAGGACTAGGTATGCTCTTCTATACATCAATTGTCAATGCTGATATCAATCTAATGCTGGGCATAGCCTACATGGCTATCGTCGGCGTAGCTACAGCAACATTCGTACTTGATCTAACCTACCCCTTGGTAGATCCTAGGATAAGGTACCCAGGTCAGAGGTGATGGGTATGAGCTTTAAGGATCTTATCAAAGATAGAGTATTCATAGTATCACTATCGATCGTCGTTGGCTTAGCTTTGTATACAGTGATATATCCCGCTTATTTCACCAAAGTAGATCCAACTAAATGGTATACATACCCGCAGGGCATTCCTCCGTGCCCGCAATTTCCGTTCGGAACAACTCTCACAGGGCAGAATTTAGCTGATCTTGTCCCAGTAGCACTTCGTAATTCTCTAACAATAGGGCTGACGACAGCTTTAACATCAACAGCGATAGCTATTGCAATATCAGCTCTCGCAACATTGATAAGAAGACTATCAACCGCCGTAATGACCTTTATAGACGTAATGTGCACTATACCACCCCTACCAATTCTAATAATACTAATCTTCACGTGGAGAGAATACATAGCAATACCGACGATAGGTCTAATCCTGTCTATAACCGGGTGGGCCTGGCCCTCCAGAGCACTGACATCTATACTCTCTAGCCTGAGAGAAAGAATGTTTGTGTTTACAGCATATCTATGTGGGCTACCATTGTATAAAATTGTAGCTAAGGAGTTTATGCCGTTTTTAATGAGGTACATCTTCGTTCACTTCATAAATCTGACGTTGTGGGGGATAGGGATGGAGACAACGATATCTCTGTTTGGAGCCATGAAGATGGAGACCCCCACCATAGGCACGACGTTGTACTGGGCGCTAAGGTACCAGGCATTTATTCTTGGGTTATGGTGGTGGTATCTAATACCAACCCTGTTTCTCATAGCGTTTCTCGTGTCACTGTACACGATCAATATGAAGGTAGACGAGTATTTAATGACATAGAGGTGTATGAAAATGGCTAAGACGCAGATAGGCAACGAAGCCATCCTCAAAGTGATCGACCTAGATGCTGGGTATGCTATAAAACACAAGAACAAGCTTGTAAAATTTGTCCATGCAGTAGACAATGTTTCACTGGAGATACGGCCAAATAGAATTACGGGTATTGCTGGAGAATCCGGGTGCGGCAAATCAACTCTTGCCAAAGTAATCTATGGAGCTATAGAACCTCCGTTAGAAGTTAAGCGGGGATCAGTCCTATTAAAAATCTCTGATGAGTATAAAGACCTTTTGAAAATGAGTAGAGCCTACATCTCTAGAAACATATGGTGGAAGTTCATAAGCTATATACCCCAGAACTCTATGAACGTGCTCAACCCTATGAAGAGGATAAAGAGCATCTTCACGGAGATCTCTAAATTCCATGGACTAGAAGTTGATGAGGAGGATGTGGTCAAATACATTAAAGAGATGTTTAAGGCGTTCGGCATACCTGCCGAGGCTATAAATGCCTATCCACATCAGCTCAGCGGCGGTATGAGGCAGAGGGTGGTCATAGCCCTCGCATTGATGTTTAATCCAAGTGTGGTGATAGCCGACGAGCCCACGACGGCTGTAGACGTTGTTACGCAACTCGGTATACTAACGGCATTGAAAGAGTGGCAGAAAGAGAAGAAAACGACGATGATCATAATATCACATGATATGGGAGTTCATGCCTACATGGATGATGATATTGCCGTGATGTACGCTGGTAACATTGTTGAGAAGGGAAGTGTTGAAGATGTGTTTGAAGAACCATTGCATCCCTACACAAAGCTACTGATATCATCACTCATAAGGAAAGGTGAGAAGGAGTTTAAGTGGGGTATATCGGGTTCCCCGCCGGATCTATCCAACCCGCCGCCGGGCTGCAGATTCCATCCTAGGTGCCCCTACGCCATGGAGAGGTGCAGAAGAGAAAAACCTCCTATAACTACGATTGATAAGGATAGAATTGTTTCGTGTTGGCTATATGAAAAGGGGTGATACTAGTGAATGCCGATGTAAACAACTACCTACTGTATATAGATAAGATAACGAAGACTTATGGCTATGGACTGCTGGGGCTGAGGAGATTTAAAGCTCTTGATGAGGTAACACTTGCTCTTCCGCTTCAAGAACCAGAGATCCTCGTTCTGATAGGTGAAACAGGTAGCGGCAAGACAACACTTCTAAAAATAGTTCTGAGAATAGTTACGCCAGACGCGGGTTCTGTCTACTATAAAGGTAAAGACATTTTCAAACTCAGGTCATCTGAGGTTAGATGGTACAGAAGAGAAGTTCAGGCAATATTTCAAGACCCTTACGAAACTTTCAATCCTTTGAGAACAGTAGATGGTTATCTGTTTGATACTGCAAAACATCTCCTAGGTTTAGATAGAAAAGAAGCTGAGGCGCTGATCGATGAGACGCTAAACTTCGTTGGATTGAGTCTGAGTCGTGTTAAAGGTAAGAAAATAAAGGAATTCTCCGGCGGAGAACTTCAGAGAGTGTCTATTGCAAGAGCAATACTTACGAAACCCCGTCTTCTGCTAGCAGACGAGCCTGTGTCCATGCTAGATGCCTCCCTAAGGGTAAACATACTGAACATATTTAGGGAGATGAAGAAGAAATTAGGGCTCTCAATCATTTATGTAACGCACGACTTGGCTACGGCCTATTACGTAGGTGATGAAATGGCTGTTCTATACCGAGGTGTATTAGTAGAAACGGGTTCGGCAGAAGATCTATACAAGGAGCCTCTACATCCCTATACGCAGCTCTTAATGAATTCTATTTTAGAGCCTGACATAGGTGTTAAAAACAGGATAAGACCGATCAAATTATCATCGATCGAGATAAAGGAGTTCATAGCACCTGGATGTAAATTTGCTTCTAGATGCCCGTATGCGACACCTAGATGCCATAAGGAGATACCTCCAACCATAACTGTTGATAATAGAAGATATGTAAGATGTTGGTTGTACGCAAAATAAACAAAAGTTTATTCAAAGTTAAACTTTATTAAGTTGTGAAGTGATTGACACTACTTGGAGCACACCTGGAAAAGGTGTTGGGTGTTGGAACTTGTTGAAACGTAGCCTAAGCATATTGCTGGTACTTCTATTAACAGCAGCAATCATGACAGCAGTGTTAGCACCCCACACGTATGCTCAACTACCTTTACCTCCAGGTGTAGAAAGAAAGGACGTCGTAATACTCGATATAATACATGGAAGAACTCCCACACCTGATAACTTCAACGTATGGGTTATAGGGAATCCCCAAGGTCATATACATCAGCTCTGTGTAGATACTATCTGGTACGCAAATCTGTCAGACCCCCGCGGCACTCTCGTCAATGTTCTTGCAGCTGAACCGCCCTCCTACGAAAACAATTATAAAACCCTCATCATAAAGCTCAAACGGGGAGTTTACTGGAGTGACGGTGTCGAGTTGACAGCAGATGACGTTGTATTCACGATAAAGGCGATGGCTGCGAACCCCAACCTGATCTGGCACGTCGGGGTAAACACGTGGGTCGAGGACGTCAAGGCTTTAGATAAATACACAGTTAGAATAGACCTTAAGAAACCTAATCCATACGCTCACTACATGTTCACCGTTCAAGCATGGAATGCTATGTACATCATGCCCAAACACTACTTCGAAAAAGTTGGTGTAGAGAACATACATACGGATAAGTTCTACCCACCAATATGTATAGGACCATACGTGCTACACTCTTACGATCCAGGTGGAATGTGGTTCCTCTGGAAGAGAAGAGATGACTACCTGAGATCAAGTCTTGGCGACCTGATACAGAAGTATGGATGGTACGGAGGACCTGAGTGGGTATTGGAGAGAGCGTTCCTAGATGAGACAAGTAAGGTACTAGCCGTACTTGCCGGCGAACTGGATACGATGTTTGACCCTTCACCAGAGGCGTTTGAAACCATACTGAAGAGGATGGGTGGAAGGATAAGGACGTGGCTTCCTGGATGGCCATACTTCTGGGGGTTCGACCCAACGAATAGAGGTATATACTTCAACCACATGGTCTACCCGTTCAACATAACTGCTGTAAGGTGGGCCCTAGCGCTGGCCATAAACATGACAGAGGTCATGATAGAAGCTTACAGAGGGATTCAAAGAATCTTCGTAATGCCTACGGGAACCTTAGGCCCTACACTATTCTGGGAGAAGAGGTTATTGCCGTGGCTAAGAGATCTCGAGATAACACTGCCAGACGGATCGAAGTTCAAGGTATTCGACGAAACAATACCGTTCAAAATTTACGAATGGGCAAAGTCTAAGGGATACATTAAGGAGGAGTGGAGCAGAGAGAGAATAACAACGACATGGGGCATTGGCTGGTGGAAGTACGCACCAGACGTGGCCGCGAAGATTCTAACGGGCTTAGGATTCAAGAAGGGTCCCGATGGGTATTGGTATCTACCCAACGGCACCAAGTGGAAGATCACGATCTATGTACCGACATACGAAATGGATGCGGTTAGACTTGGAGAGGCAGTAGCGGCTATGTGGAAAGAATTCGGCATAGATGTGAGTGTCCAAGTATTAGAGTCAACACCGTTCTGGAACGCCGCCCAGTACGGAAGATTCCAAGTAGGAGCTTACTGGGGTCTATATGCATTTGCCTCAGACCCATACGTAATACCATACAACTACCACATTCTGCACTGCCAATTCGTACAGCCTATAGGTAACTACTCACCGAATTGGGCAAGATATTGTAATCCAGAAGTATCTAAGTTACTAGATGAGGCATTAGCCCTTCCACCTGGAAGCCCTGAACAAATTGAGAAGGCCGAGGAGATAATAAAGGCAGTGGTGCGCGACATGGTAGCCATAATAGCGGCGGATTGTAAGAAACTGCTGTTCTTCGTAACAGACTACTGGGAGGGATGGCCGTCCTCAGAGAATCCAGGCGTCAACCCAATGTTCTGGTGCGAGCCATTCAAGATTCAGCTTGTACAGCTCTATCCAAAGGGATGGAAACCCACCGCTACTCCTTCGCCTTCGCCATCCCCAACAACATCTCCGTCTCCAACACCATCCCCGACACCGACGGTGACTGTGACCGGTCCGGGTGTGACGGTCACGGTGACGAAGACTGTTGAGAAGACTGTGACCGCCGGTGCTGCAACCGTCACCAAAACAGTTGAGAAGACAGTCACCACAGCAACAACAGTGAAGGAGACAACAACCATC
>Ga0180301_10001722_pt1 | contig 17164 bp, 12 predicted proteins | sample GuaBasSediGuay16_FD_121797 | JGI IMG/M metagenome (GOLD analysis project Ga0180301, IMG submission 121797) | Subseafloor sediment microbial communities from Guaymas Basin, Gulf of California, Mexico - Guay16, Core 4569-2, 12-15 cm | ecosystem: Environmental > Aquatic > Marine > Hydrothermal... | reverse complement strand
TTTTTCCGTTTTTAGCATAGATCACACCTTCTTCTTCAAAAACGATGTAAGCTGAATCTTCTGTGAAGCTTCTGGGTTCAATTTGAATCATTAAGCTGGATTTTTGGCCATAAACGTACCCTAGACGATACGATAGTAAAGCAACAGCAAACAATAGAAGAATATAACATAACAATCTTACCGCTTTTTTACTACGTTTAGATTCTGGTTCTCTCACCGTAATTGCTGCAAGTATGGAAAGTCCAAGAATCGGGAATGTTATCAGAACAACATTGCATCCTAAAATATTATTTAAGGCCACGTATATCAATGGTGTATATGTTTGCTCCGTTTTAACCTCAACCCTTGTACCTTGTTGATTAAACATTAATTCAATCTCTCGTTCTGTTTCATTTAGCCGTTCTACTCTTTGTTCAAAAAACTCCATCTGAGTCGGAAACATATACAACACATGCTTTAGTTCTGTTTTGCCTTGTTCAAAAACCATAGAAACATTTCTACGAACTCCCATCAAATACTTCATACGTAGCTCCTCTACGCTATCCACACCATACTTCTCCTGTAAATATCGAATAAACAAATCTTGCTCTCGCTGCCGAATTACTATAGCGGTCTCGTACCCTATCTCAAATAAGCCAACAAAGAACACTATGAGTAAAAATATTGCTGCTAATGTTTGCATGTTAATTCTCACATAAAATGCAGTTATTTTTCATACCTCCCGCAGTAACATGTGACCCCTCGTAATTATTTTAGACAATAAATGTCAGATGATAAAAAATTTCATAGTTTTGACGAAGAAGATTCATAAATTTACTATATTATTTTTGCTCCCTTCTCGGTAACTTAAGTAAAAAATTACTTCGCATTATCATGTAATTTTTACTGATTTTGAACTGCATTAGTTTAATGGAACTTTACTGATCAAAGTTTTACACTTAATCATTTTGCCTTAATTTCTTACCTGCATTTTCTATCGGTCTATCCCCTTTTATAACTTTCTATTTAAACTCTACCTAAATGTCCCTTACATTATACCTTTATGTAACATAACTTACAAAATTTTATAAATTGCAATTTAATTTGAAAAATTGAAAGTAGTTATTTCATTCCTTTTCCTCTTTTTGGTTTTCCCAAATAATAGATTGCTAGAACACCTTTATGACATCGCTATATAAAGAACTTCGCAAAAATAATCAATCAATATAAAGACTTAAACAATCAACAAAAAACACTAAAGTCAATAATACTAAACCTAAAACCTTATATACAGAAAAAGCATAACCATAAAACAAAACAACTAAAAAAAACAAAAACGCAAACATAGTAGTCATCAAAACAACAAAAGTCAACCAGAACACGCCAAAAAAGCTACCAGGGTACAGAAAACAAACCGTCCGACAAAAAACCAAAGAAAAACTACTTTTGCGGGTGGCAGAAGCTGCCCGTAGCCCAAAACACGGGCTAACAACCCGATATTATCTACAAATCAACCAACTAAAATTTTGCATCAAACCCCTTGGGAGAGGGGGGAATAACTATTGAATGAAATAACAATTATAATACCAACCCTAAATGAAGCTCCAGGCATCGAACCAACAATAAAAGAATACCAAAAAGCATTTCCCGATGCCCACATACTCGTGGTAGACGGAGGAAGCACCGACGGAACCATTGAAATAGCACGCAGCCTAGGAGCAGAAGTAATACAACAAGAAGGAAAAGGCAAAGGAAAAGCAATAAAAACAGCAATAGAACGCATAAAAAACAACAAACATCAACCAAAATACGTAATAATAACCGATGGAGACTACACATACCCAGCAAAACCGGCAAAAACAATGATAAAAATCTTAGAAAATCATCCTGAAATAGGCATGGTAACAGGAGACAGATTCCACATATACGGTTTGAGAAGCTATCTTACAAATACCTTCGGCCTAGGAAACTTAATACTAAAAATATTACACATTTGCCTAAATAGAGTGAGGATGAAGGACCCATTAACCGGGCTAAGGGCAATAAAATGGAAATTAGTAGAAAAATGGGAACCAAAAGCAAAACACTTCGAAGTGGAAGTAGAAATAAACAACTACATAAAAAACAAAGCAAAAATTGTAGAAATACCAATAAACTACCGTGAAAGACTGGGAACTAAAAAACTAAAAGTAAAACATGGAATACCAATAGCACTACAAATAATAAAAAACATAAAAATCTCTGTACCAAAGCTATCAAAAATATCTACAAAAATAAAAACATTTATCAAAACAAAAGCAATGAAACCACCATTACCCAAAATAGAACAACTACAACCAACCATAGAAAAAGACCCCACATAAAATACACCCAAACTCATTTTACAAAATAAACAAACACGGAGAAGTTGACGATCGGAATATACCAAAATAACTAAAAGTGAACATATAGGCAACAATAACGTCTTAACCAGTAAACAATAACTACAGGTTCAAACCACTCGTATGGTTAAACGCAAAACCTCGCAACCAGCACTTGTATTTTTTGCTATAAAATTCTGAGGTAAAACGTATTAAAAGACATAAAGAACTACAATATTCGTACTAGATAAGCTTAATCACATTACCGTACTAAAACACAACATAAATTGTTAATACCATGATAGACTTACTATTTATAGTAGCATTAACACTAACAGAAATTCATTTCGGAGTCCCACTGATGTACTACTGGTACGCAAAAACAAAGTGGCTACCTAAGCCTTGGAACATAAAAACCGATAAAAACTACACACCAAAAGTAACAATCATAATACCAACATACAGAGAAGCGAAGCTTATCGAAAATAGGCTAGACAACATCTATAACCAAAACTATCCAAAAGAATTAATAGAAATAATCGTAATCGACAGCGGAAGTGATGATGAAACACCTGTAATCGTTGAAAAATGGGCCTCTAAACACAAAAACATAAATCTAAAGCTAATTAAAGAGAAGGAGAGAAAAGGAAAAGCAAATGCGCTAAACCACGCATTAAAATATACTACGAGCAATATAGTAATCACAGCGGATGTAGACGCAACCTGGCCAAGCAATGCTCTCAGAGAAGCCTTAAGATGGTTTAGAGATCCTGCGGTTGGAGCAGTTTCATGTCTAAAAGGACCAACACACTCAGGTCCTGTAGGCGTCGAAGAGGGCTACAGGCACTATTATAATATCCTAAGGATAGCTGAGAGCAAAGCTTACTCCACACCAATATTTCATGGAGAATTAGCGGCTTTCAGAAAAAAACTCCTAAAAAAACTTGGCGGTTTCCCCACAGATATAGGGTCAGATGACAGCCACACAGCAACACTCATTGCGCTAATGGGATACCGCTCCATAACACCAGAAACGTTGTGGATCAAAGAAATAGTGCCTAGGAAAGGATACCATGCATGGAGAATAAGAAGAGCTCAACACTTAGTGCAACATTTCCAAAAAATCTTAAAAAAAGCGATAATAAAAACCTCAAAACGTAACAATGGAGAAGCAATAAAAACATTCAAAACAATACTAGCAATAGAAGAGTATCTACACCTAGCAAATCCATGGATCTTGGCAATAGCAATAATCCTACTATTGATAGACACCCTAGTATTTAACTCGTTCTCTGCTCTCATCACCCTACTACTAGGATTAACGTTATTAAGCATAAAAAAGTATAGAGTATGGATTACGCAACAATTCCACCTTATAACAGCAACGCTCAAAAACGCGTGGTCTAAAGAAATCATCTGGAACAAACAAGCAAAACAATTAGATTAATAGATATTCTCTAAAATTTATCGTCTCAAAATATAAACTCAATTTATGTTTTGTATAATTTGCGGTGATGTTTAATAGTCTAGTTTGTTCTAGACAGTAATATTTTCGTTAAAGCAAAATGCTCCGTAGTGCCGATAAAATAAACAAAACGAGTATCTTATTGGGTATAGTATCTTATGATAGACCTAGCTTTTTTAAGTTGGCTATTGCCAAAGTGATGTTAACAGGGTTCGTAAGATATATAATTGCTGTCTGCGATGCATCCACACCTAAACTTTTTGAGAAATATAGGTATGCAATACAATGGTTAAAGAAGTTGGCAAAAACAATAGGAATAGAAATATTCGCAGATATTCAACTGGGCAGAAGAGGTTCAACAACTGCACGTAACATAGTTCTAAATAAAGCATCACAGTTCATGAATGATGATGACATATTAGTGATGATAGATGATGATTACATAATACCCGCTAAAAGTGTTTTAGCATCAGTAGTACTGTACTTTGCAACCGATGATAAAATCGGCATGATCGGAGGGCGTCTAATCAACATTAATAAAAGAAAAATAGATCCAGATTTTTACCTCAATATTATACCTGGATTAGCTGATTCACTATCCAATTTAACGGGTTTTATTTTTCTAGACACCAAACACGGACCTAGATACGCAAATTATTTAACACCTCTTATGGCTATAAGAGGAAAAGTTCTTAAAGAAGGCATAAGGTATGATCCAAACTTTAGTGGTAGTGCTTACAGAGAAGAAACAGATCTACAAGAACAGGTTAAACATCTAGGATATAGATTGCTACATAACTCAAAATTTTATGCTTACCACTTAGCATTGGAAGTAGGAGGTAATAGAGAACAGCAGGCACCACATATTCGCTTCTACTGGAAAGCGAAAAATCACACATATTACCTTAGAAAATATAAAAAATCACTACTGAAGATAGTTATGGGAGCCATAATGATTGCACTTTACTCTATTATCTACGGTCCTAAAGCATTGTTAGCTGTCGTAATGGGCTTAAAAGACGGGCTTCATCTATGAGGATAGCCCATATTTTTCACCATTACTATCCATCTTTTGGCGGTTTAGAAAAGACCATTCAATCTTTAGCGGAGGAACAAGCCAAGTTAGGTCACGAAGTTTATGTAGTCACGACTGCTTATGGTGCTAAAGGAAGGCCTAAAACCGAAGTAATTAATGAGGTTTGCGTCCATAGAGTAAAATCCATTAGATTGCATTTCCCTGACCTTACGATACCCCTTGAGATACCCTATAACGTGTTAAAAAAGGTTGATATTGTCCAATGTTATAGTCAGAATAGTCTCTTCACGTATATTACTTGCGAAAAAGCTAAAAAAATAGGAAAACCGGTAGTTTTCTATTTCATTGGTGTAGAGTATTTAAGATACCACCACAATAGTGTTAAGAGAATTTTCGGTTACTTCTATCAAAGATACATAACCAATAAAGTGTGCAAAATTGCCGATCTCATATTAACAACAAATGAATACGAAAAACAACTCTTAAAATCGACACATAATGTCGATGCCGTAGTTATACCGCATGGTATTAATCAAGTATACCTAAAGATTCCTAATAGGGCCGATAAGTTTCGAAGCAAATATAATATTCAAGGTATGATCATTGCATATATAGGGAGATTACATCCAAGTAAGGGAGTTGACATCTTAATTAGAGCATTTAGAAGGGTGATTGAGTTCACACCTCATGTCATACTTGTAATAGTAGGTAGGGGTAATGAGGGTTATGTAAGAAAAATTAAAACTCTCGTTAAGGCTCTTAATCTTGAAGACCAAGTGAGAATTCTAGGCTATATACCGGAGATAGATAAAATAGGGTTAATTGATGCTTCTGAAGTTATAATATTGCCAAGCAGGCATAGAGGTGAAAGTTATCCACTTGTTATTGATGAGGCTAAGGCTAGAGGGAAGCCTCTAATAGTGACAAATACTGGAGCATTACCATTTAGAGTAAAACACGGAGTTGAAGGATTTGTGATTCCTTCGGAACATGAAAAAATGTTAGCCGAGGCAATTATCCGAATTGCCAGCGGGAATAAAAGTCAACTCTTAATAAAATCCAGGGGTATTCTAACGTGGGGAAACATAACTTTGAAAATACTTAAGCTTTACCGAAATCTACTATATAACGCCTAAAGGTAATTTTTGATGTAAATAGCAGTGTAAATCATCACATTTAAGGTTAAAAAGGGGTTTCTGGAATCCATATAATTTATTTCGATATTGTATAGAATTCTTGAACCACAGGAAGATGCTTACTACTTTTTATCGCCTTGACTAGCAATATTCAAGGACTGTTTACCGCATCATTATAATATCTCTTTTTTAAGGGTAGTTGTAAAGAGAATTTCTGAAAGTCTTTATGACTATGTAAAACGCGTATACTCAGATCACAAGAGAATCACTAGGTTCATTAGCAGTCTCTCTACTTGTGGAAATTATTTCTTAATAACATAATTTTGAATAAATTTCCCAGAGAGAGTTTTTCAGATAATGCAACAGGAAAATCGTAGAAAAATTTCTATATAAGTAAGTGATATTGAAAATGATGGCTTTTGCTCAATCAAAGCTTTCTGAACATACACCCCACATTATAGGAATTACCCTTACACTAATATCTTTTGTTCTAACGCCTCGCATCGGTAGCATCTGTTTCGACAACCCAACTCAATATATTTTCTACTATGCAAAAACCTTGCCATTAATATATTACATTGCTCTAGCTTATAATGCTACAGTAGCCGTTTTAGGTAAACGCAGAGGACTTAAACTACTTCTAGTATTAAATACTGCTCTGCTGGTGGAACTTACACCATCACTTATGCTAGCTAATCCATGGCTTCCAGATCAATATCCATATCTTGCAGAAGCTGCTTGGCTAACCAAGTATGGCCATATAACTGATATTCATTATTTAAATGAGGTTCCTGGTCTAGGACTCATGTTTTCTCAGTTAATGCTGATAACAAACTTAGGTCCATTTAACATTTCAAAGCTATACCCATGCTTAACATCTTTAGCCTTAGTATTACCTTTATATATTCTTTGTGAAAAGCTTTCCGGTAACGGAGCCCTGGCGCCGTTACTATTTTTATCTATTAACTGGACACAGGTTAATACATTCCACAGAGCCACATATTTTTTCATACTTTTTTCGATACTAATCTTAACCATAATTAAAATGGTAACGACACAAACACCTAGTGTTTACATAATTGTAAACACATTACTGTTTTCAGCTATGGTACTCACATATCCAGGAACAGTAATAATATTGACCATGCTACTTGCAACCATTGCTACCCTTAGGGTAATTGAACAACTGAACAAAGAACAGAACAGAACCCGCAGGTACGGACTATTCAAGTTATTCTTAATCTTCTCTATTATCTTCTTAAGTTGGAATTTGTGGACAGCGAGAGGCGAATTTTCACGCCTTATCGGGAATACGTACGGTGCACTAAACGAGTTAATAAGCCTTAGCACTCCCATGAATATAGAGCCTAGACATTCCTTCTCACAAGGCCTAACCAGTTTGTTTCGCATAATAATTTACATAAGAGTGATAAAACTAGGTTTCGTCGTTATCTTAGGTATATTTGGAAGTTTATATTCATTAAAACTAAAAAAGACTACCCCAATATTTGTGGCAGCATTCTACACAGGTATTGTTCTGTCCATCATAATTTTCGCACCAACCACATGGAATCAGTGGTATCTGTCGAAATTCAATCATCATATAGCACTTTTAGCGTCGTTGTGCACCGGGATTCTCATAGCTGATAACAAACATAAGAACTTTTTAAAGTATTTAATTTTAATATTTATTTCAATAAACTTACTAACAGTACCGGTTTTAAGGTACGCATCAATACCTTATTTACACGTGACTACACAAGAACTAAAAGCCATAGAATTTGTCCACATCTATTACGAAGAATCAGCTCCAATTTACTACGAGGAATATCCACCCTACATATTACCTCGTTTACTATTAGATAAGGACATCTCATGGGATATTCAAGGAAGTGGCGCCGGTTTTATACCGTTGGAGCCAGAGGTCAATTTCTTAACATCCCAACGTCTAATCACGCGAGATGGATACTACATTCATCCTATAGGGGGTTATAAGAAATATTTAGACTCACGTATTAAATTACTAACAGAGACTCACAATCTAGTATACGCTTCTGGAACTTACACTAAACTGTTCGTCGTGATAACATAAAACGGTTAAGGATAACGGGTAATTGCGTCCTTTTCACGCATAAGTTGTAATAACACTTTCTCTCAATGGATAGAGGCCTCTTTTCAGAGGCTAATTTAGTAATTCCTAGAGATTTGCGGATTTATAATATGTTGTCCGCTAAGCGAAGGGTTATAAGCACCGATCCAACGAGGGAATTTATGAACCTCGTGTGAATATTAGTGATAGCATATTGACCTAATAAGACTAAGTATAATTATAAGGGAATCACGTGGATTGCTAAGTTGAGGTGCTTAACAGAGTGAAACACACAGGTAATGTTACAGTATCATTTAACGCGATAGTTTACAATAATATGCCGTGGGTTAAAGAATCTTTGTTAAGCATTATCCGCACTTGTAAGATTCTGAAAAACGTGCATGGTATAAATTGCGAAATAATCGTCCTTGATAACTATTCTGATGATGGTAGTTATGAGGAAATCCTGAAGATGAAATATAAAATAAAAGACATACCCATAAGGGTTGCCAGATATAGAGGTAAACGAGGCTTATGTAGGCATTTAGATTTACTTCTTAGCAACGGTAGCTATGTAATTTACGTTGATATGGATACCATATACAATAGTAGGCTACTAGCTGAGTTAATTGCAAGATATTTAAGTAATCCACTACTTTTAACTAAATCATTATATATTACATTGGTACCAAGAATGCTTGCATTGAAAGTAGGAGGCTTCCAGGATCTAAATAGAACGGAAGATGTAGAATACTGCGCAAAACTGGCAAAAGAAAGAATATCACTTCCCTTAATTGATCCTGCAACTTTTAGGCTCCTCTTAAGTGAACCACTAGAGAAATTTCATGAGAAGAACCATCTTTATAAAAATCCCTCTGCTAGAATGTTTATTCAGACATATTCAAGCGAAAGACGGTATGCTAAAACTTTTAGGGGATATATAAAAAGAGAATTTAACAATAAAATCGATATGATATGCGGTCTTGGACTTACGCCCAGAAAAATTGTTAGAGAGCTTTGGTTTTTAAAGAAAATACGAGGATTAAACTTTCTCATTGGCATTTTTTATCACCTTACTTTCTGGTTTATAACAGTATTACTCAAGAGAAAAATTTACACTCATTCAAGGTATCTAAGCAATAGTGTACTATGTGATTACGGGATGATTATCAATTATATAGAACTGTTAAAAAAAGCAATTAAATTAGGACTTATAATGAGCAATAAAGCTATTAAATACTTTCGAGAGATTCGTGAAAGAGCACTTACTGCATTAGCGTATGCAAAGTCATTTGAATCATAGGGTGTTTTATTGAATTATTAAATGCTTGCATGAAAATCGTGATTTAACTAAATATTTGTCTAGGTTTGCTGAGAGAGATGACTTATCCCATAATAACTATAGGTATGCTCACCAAAAATAGGGCATGGTGCATCAGGAAAGTTCTAGGAGCAATTGAGAAATTAGAATATCTAAAGAAGAAAATTAAGCTGGTATTTGTGGACGACCATTCCACAGATGGGACTTTTGAGACACTCGCAGAATGGCGGGCTAAAATAAACAATTGGTACTATGACATCATCTTAATTCAGGAACGGACAAACATACCGCAGGCAAGAAATATTTGCATTAAACACATGGAGGGTAAATATCTTCTTTTCTGGGATAGCGATGTAATACCTCCTAAAGATTTACTAAAGCAGATGGTTGACATAATGGAATCAAACCCCGATATTGGGATTATAGGGACTGACTATCTATACAAACATACAAATATGTACATGCGTATGCTAGGTAAACCTGTAACTAATAGGTTCACACATGCAGTATACATGGGATTCACCTTGATTAGAAGGGAAGTGTTTGAAAAAGTTCAAGGGTTCAATGAACTCTTAAGTGTTGGTGAGGACACCGAGTTCTGTATAAGAGTTGCTGAGAAGACAGATTATAAAATTATGTGGGCTCCCAGACCTGTGATTCATTTAAGACCCCAAGAAGCGAAATTATTTAAACAAAGTTTTAATAAGTGGTTATCATACAATTTTCATATTCGAGGAAAAGAGTACGCGGAAAGCTTTAACAAGCTTCCCTTGTTTTTAAGATTTAGGATATTTTATTACACTTTTTTGCCTCTAATTTTGATTTTCTCACTCTTTATAGCATATTATACAAATTTAGTCTGGGCATTGTTAGCATTCATCACGTATTTATTGCCAGGTTTGTTCTTAGCTGTACGTAACTTAGGCATTAGAAAAGGAATCTTGTCATTTCTTATCCTTAACATACCGACAGGTGTTACTCTCTCTTATGGAGTTATAGTATATGCATCCAAAAAACTCCTAAGAAAGTAGTTGGCAATGAAAATCTCTGTGGTAATTATAGCTAAAAATGCCAAAAACACCATTTGCTATACCTTAGAGTCTCTAAAACAACAAACTATAAAGCCTGATGAAATTCTTGTCATCGTACCAACCACTAACGATCAAACAATGGATATTCTTAAAAAATATCCAGAAGTTCAAGTTATTGTGAGCGGCCAATCAACACGCGGTTTTCAGCGAGCAACTGGAGTACAACATGCTTGCGGTGATATAATTGCATTCATTGATGCAGACTGTGTAGCTCATTGTCGATGGCTCGAAGCTTTAAAAAATTTGTATGTGAAGGAGGATGTTATGGTACAGGGAGGACCTATTCTCGAAACTCAGACTTTAGAATATGCTTTAAGGCACCTATCTCAACGAGGTATTGTCGAGTTAATGAATTCCTCTCCTAGGCGTGTAAAGTTCCTACCCACGGCAAATATCTCCTTTAGGAAAGAAGTTCTTGACATTGTAGGCAATTTTAACAAAAGACTACATGAAGGGGAAGACTTAGACTATTGTATGAGATTGTTGAAACATAAAATTGGTATTATTTTTAACCCAAGAGCTGTAGTCTATCACCCTGTTGGAGCCACCGAGTTTTCTATAAAGAGGCCTATAAGATACGGTAAATCTAGAGCTATGTTGTTTCTGATGTATAAACGTTATCTTTTTTCACCAACCCTAGTCGCTATTATCCATAGTTCCCTATTCATGATAGCATTTTTCGCGCTGGTAGTCCACCAATATCATATCTTTTTGACCTTAATGGGAATATCGCTAATACATCAACTCTACAAATTTTGGCGAAAACCTATAATAGGTAAACAGAAATTAAGGACATTCATTGTTAACACATTATCAGCCTATCTACTATATGCTTCGTTCATTATTCATCTTTTGTATTATCTATTAACTTCTATTGCAAAGAATCGCTAAAAACTAAAGAGCTTTCTGTGAGTGATTAGATGATTCCAAAGATTTATGTAGCTTTAACATTTGATGACGGTTACATATACCATTATGCTGTTGCACAATTACTAAACCGATTAGGGATAAAGGCAACCTTTTTCATCATAACGCATCTTAAGAAGTTTGAGGGAAAAACACTACTTACCTTAAGACCAGAGCTTATCGGGGAAATTGTTAAGTATGGTCATGAAATAGGCTCACATACAAAAACTCATCCAAACTTAACTACAATACCTCTATATAAAGTAGAGGAAGAAGCCAGAGAATCTAAACGACTATTAGAGGACTTAACAGGTAAAGAAATAATAAATTTTGCATATCCATACGGGGCTTACAATACCAACACCATTAGGGTTATCAGTAGGTATTATGAATATGCACGAGGAGGGGGTGTAAATTCACTAGAAGATTCGTTTAACGTGAATCCAAAAAGTCGATATATAATAGGAGCCTTTGTGAGGCAAAGAAAATATATTAGAAAGCTATTACAGCTACCAATAAAACTTATTCAACATGAGTATAGAGAATGTATCAGAATCGTTATCGTAATGCACATGGAAGGTATGTTTGAAATTCTAGCATTAATAACTTATCTAAAGCTTTTGCCTGCGAATGTTCGTTTTATAACGATGACCGAACTTGCAGAAACTCTCAGAAGTGAATAAGTAGTCTGCTAAGTGTATAAAGATTAATTTCAATGTTAAATTTACATCATAAGGTATTTTTTTACTTTATAAACTTTTAATAAAAATAGTAAAGTGTTAAATTACATAAAGCTTTCTTTATTCCTTTAGTCGTAATCGATATAACATCTAGAAGTGGGGATACCAGCTATGGACGTACATGCAGTAACGCTCATTGGCACAGTGAGGTCATTTGGGAATAAAGGCGATGAGGCTATATATATAACCTCGATTAAGTTAATCAGGAAATATTTACCAAATATTAAAGTAATTCTAGCACCATCCGAGTTCTCACCCTCATATGCGGTACTCAGAAGCTATAGACCAGATACCATAATTCGTCATCCTATGTGGGCATTAGTTGAAGCTCCATTCATATCAGCCTCCCGTGGTCATGCGTTAAAAAGAGCAGTAAAAGCGTTTAGTTACCATAGCCCGCCCAGAATATCCGCATTAATACTAAAGGTGCTTAATTGTGAAACTAGCAAATGCTTTAAAGATACCGATTTGTTTATAATAACTCCACATCCGCTCGAGATTGAGGGGTTCCCTACGTATATAGCTTCTTTTATGATACCAAGTTATTTTAATCCGAAAATTCCCATTATAGCGTTTCCTCTCTCGATATCTACATCAATAATGCATAGTTATAGGCGAAGAGTTCTTGTGAAGAAAGCATTAAAGAAAGCGAGCATTATTCTTACTCGTGGTAGATATACAACAAGATATCTTAAAGAAACTTTCAAAGTAGACAATATATTAACATCGTTTGACCCGGCAATTATGTTACCCAAGATTTTGCCGAAATGTAAACCTTCTAATGGTATAATGATAACTCCTGCAGGATTAACATTACCACCTCAATTGTTAGCAAAACTTATAGACTTATTGGTGAAGAAACTTGAGCGCAAGTGTTTTATATGTCCGACGTCTACAGGGGATTTACACATAGCGCGTGATGCACTCCGTATAGTTGAGAACAAACATTCCTGTGAAATATTGGATACCAAAAATATGAGTCCCCATGAAGTTAAGGGACTCCTAAGTCATGCTGAAGTGTTAATAACATCTCGTGTTCATGCAGCGATATTTGCTTTAAGCGAATTTGTGCCTGTAGTATCCATACTCCGTGAGGATGATGTTAAATTCTATGATGTTTTAGAAGCATTCGGATTAGATAATTACATCATTAGCCCTGGGATTAATTATATCAACCAGCCAAGTATTGCAATAAGAAAGGCAAAGAGAAACTATTATGGCAAAGATACTATAAATAGAGTTGTGAAAACAACTAAATCATTGATCGACAATCGATCACTCTTTGTAAAGAACATTAAGAAAAGATTACCTCAGGTTATTGCAAGAGCTGAGCTTGCAGGACTAGTTCTTAAAAACTTTATAAGTGAGTGACCAATTATGTCGGGGCTTCATTATTTGCAGCTACTAAAAAGATTTTGCGTGGGTTGTGGAGCATGTTTGGGAGTTTGTCCCAAGGATGCCATCTTACCAAAAGTATTTGCTGGCTATATTTCGGTAAGCATAGATGTTAATAAATGCGCCCGGTGCCAATTATGTTATGAAGTTTGCCCTGTGCCTACGAATTTGAATTCTAAGGATAAATCAATTCAAGCTTTTACTAGTAGAATGTTCATAGGATATGCAGCTGATGAGAAGATTAGGTATCAAGGCGCGTCTGGTGGCGTAATAACAGCGATACTGTCATATCTCTTGGAAAAAGGCGAAGTAAATGGAGTACTAGTTGCAAAAATATGCGGGAAGAATATATTACCTTACATAGCTACTAATCCAGGACAGTTGGCAGAGAGCCAAGGTTCGATATATTTCCCAACGTTCAGTTTAAAGCTTCTAAAGGAATTAAAGCATAAAGAGGGAAAATACGCGGTAGTGGGCCTTCCTTGTCAGATAGATGCCCTCATAAGGATCATTGCTGAGGGTTTCTTAGCAGCAAATAAAATTAAATATTTATTAGGATTGCGGTGCTACCATGTAAATGCGCCATGGTACCTAACTTACATGATAAAACATATGTTAAGGTTGCCTGTAGACAAGGTGAATGAGGTTTCAGCTAGAAAATACGGATGGCCAGGTAAAGTTATTGTAAAGAGCAAAATGGGTACCTATATTATACCTCATTTCTATAATAGAAAATCAGGGATAGGACTGTGGAACCCGTTGGCATTAGGAGATTTTAATGCACAATTGGGCTGTCTTCTATGTACAAATCACGAAAATACCAATGCTGATATAACCTTTGGCGACGCTTGGTTTTCACAAATTATGAGAAAGGATAAAATTGGAACATCACTTATTATCGTCAGAACAGAGAAAGGCCGTAAACTGATTGAAAAGGTCGTATCTGAAGGAAGAATAGTAATACGTAATATAAAAGAAGAAAATTATCCGCATCAATCACTTACAGATGTACGTATTATCCGCATACTCGTTCTACGTACAATGATTAAGAAGGGATTCGTAAAGACTCTTCGAAGATGGGGTTTAGCATGCTTACTTACAACAATACCATACTTTGTAATTTCATCTCCATCGTTAAGACGGGTTTTACTACACATAATGCCGCCAAAGATCTTAATGGAAGTTATTAGTGCTTATATGCAGATGCTTAAATGGTATCTCGCACACACTTTAACAAATGGTAAGGCAAAAATAGCTATGGTTAGATAGCTTCATTAATTTTTTGAGTCGAGGTTTACAGATTACGCTTAAAAAACGAATGTAACGATCAAAGATAATAAAGTATTTCCTTTTTATTGTTGGTCTCTTATCTAACCAAACCTCTGCAGGTGGCAATGCCATCTTATGAACATTTTAACAGTTACTGAACAATACTGGCCTGAAGGCGGTGGTGGCACGCTGGCTACTCATTTAATAGTTGACGTGCTTTCTCGATTTAGTGATATGGAAATAAGAGTTATAAGCGGTACGAGAGAGCCAATTAGGGTGGATGGTGTAAGATATATATGTACTCTCCTATTAAGGACTAAAAACAAAGTGAAATTATGGAGTAATTTGGTGTTTTTGTCTAAGCAAGAATGGTTCGTGAAATTGTTGCGCTCGACTGATGTCGTGTATATCTCTCGATATTGTTATCCGTTAATACCTGTGGCTAAGAAGCTAGGTAAAAGGGTTGTTGTACATCTTCACGACTATCAGCCTATATCTTGGAGTGCTGTGGTTTTCCCTAGAAACAGGGACCATAAAGAAGAAGTCGTTAAATACGAGCTATTAGAGCATAGTAGTATTGTTAAAGCATTTATCGGAACCATGTTAACTTATCCTAGCACATTTTTATGTAGAAAATGGCTCAGTAAAGCTGATACTATAATCTGCGTCTCTAAAAAGCAAGCTGAAATAATATCGTACTCTGCTTCCGAACTTAAGGATAAACTTACTGTAATTTATAATCCTTTGCCGAGAATTCCAGAGCTTAGAGATAAGTTTAATGAGCCTACCTTAATCTACTCTGGTGGAAGTAGTTATGTTAAAGGCTTCTACGTTTTCCTGAGAACACTTTTAAAAGTATCAAAACAAGTAAGTAAAGTTAAGTTCTTGCTTACCGGAGCTAGGAATTACAACAAAAGAGACTTGGAGTTTTTGAAGACATTACATATCTCTAAAGGGATAAAATTTTTGGGTCGTTTGCCATACGCGGAGGTGCTAAAGCTATATGCTAAAAGCTACGCGGTTCTTGTGCCTTCTATTTGGGAAGAACCTCTTCCTTACGTCGTTATGGAGTCTATGGCTTCGGGAACCATCCCAATAGCATCTAATGTTGGCGGAATACCTGAGATAGTCGAAGATACATATGCCAAGAAAGTGTTGTTTAATCCAGGTAATGTTGAAGAACTTAAGGGGCATATAGAGTCTGTGCTATCCATGAACAAAAGTGAATTAATAGCTATCGGATACCAACTCAGGAAACATGTCAAAAAGAAATTTAGCTCAAGGACTTTGAGAAAGAGGTTATTAAACGTATTCTTATCCTAGGAAACAAGATAGAGATACCACGTATCAAACAAATTCTCGAAATTTGCTTTTAGATGCACTATACAATTTTTAACATTATTTATTTAAAACATTATCTGTGGTGATTTACTACCATTTGAACTTATATCAATTATTCACAGAAAACTTAATCGCGGAAAAGCTTAATATCAGGGAATTATGAACCATAGTAAACCTGCGATAGGAAATGATGTACTAAGTAGCTGTAGGTAAGACTAGAAGGAGACTTTGTTACCAATAGAGAGGAAATTTAAGCCTCACTATCATAGAGGTTTAGTGTAACAATTTTTTATCTATGTTAGGACTATGTAAAAATTATGTTTTGTTATCGTGTTAAGTTATCTTTATTTTAGAACTTGGTTTAAAGTTAGTAATCATGGTAACAAAGGTACGAGGTTAATACGGTATGTTGAAACTTATAGGGAAACGGCAGAATTTCATCGTTGCTATAGTTGGTCCTGTCGGGGTTGGTAAGTCTACGTTAGGTAAGTTATTAGCATTTTCGTTTATAAGACTGGGGCATAAAGCTTCTTTGCATTTCATAAAATCTTTTCATGGAATGACATATGTAGTGTGGCGATTAGTTCATATGGTTGTTTTGGGTAAATGGAGTGTAAGTTGGTTAGCACCTTGGTACGTATTAGGCAGAGTTCGCCCAGAACTCGCTAAGAAACTTGTTATATTGTCATTATACATTGATACGTTGTTTGCACTACCACTTAGCATTTTTTCACGTGTGTTAATACCTAAGCTACTTGGTAAGATAATTATTATAGAGGAATATTTGCTTGGTACAATTGCTGACTATTTTTTCAATCTTCTACGTTTTTCTATAAGTTTTCGTAGATTTAACGTTTTATTGAAAATATTAATAGCTATGTATGGGAAGTTTCATCCAGATATCGTTTTGATACTTGATGCAGAATTCGATGAGCTATTTCGTAGATGGAAGAGTAGAGGATATGGAGATCTACAACTCTTCTATGTGGCTTATCAAAAACATATATTACCCTTTTTAGCAAGAATGTTAAATGGC
>Ga0180301_10001720_pt1 | contig 17166 bp, 19 predicted proteins | sample GuaBasSediGuay16_FD_121797 | JGI IMG/M metagenome (GOLD analysis project Ga0180301, IMG submission 121797) | Subseafloor sediment microbial communities from Guaymas Basin, Gulf of California, Mexico - Guay16, Core 4569-2, 12-15 cm | ecosystem: Environmental > Aquatic > Marine > Hydrothermal... | reverse complement strand
GGCTGGAATCGAATTTTATGGATTTTTATGGTGTACTTTTAAAATTTGAGAAAAGAATATGCAGGAATATGCAAAAAATCAATTTAGAATTATGGATTATGGGTCGCGTTACGGAGGGGGCTAATAAAGAGTTATGTATCCTGTTTTGAGGGGTTTTTCCTTTTCCTCATCTATAATTTCTTCCACTTCCGCAACTTCCCCGAGCAACACCTTCCCTCGATATTTCGGCGAAAAGACCAGGTGATCGGTCAGCAATGACACCGTATGGTTGTCATGCCTGAGATCGTGCCTTGTTACCGTTTCCCCCCTCGCTTCCACTTCGCCCATCTCTCTTTAAGGTAATCACTAAAATGGTTAAAACCCTATAAAAACTTTTCGGTTTTTCACACGAAAAAGATATTTGTTATAATCGCTCTATTCGTGAAATAAAGTAAAAAAGTCCTGTGAAGTTGAGAAAACAAGATCGCAAAAAAGAAATCAAGCAAAATTTTTATCGAATATTCATAATAACCGTTAAAATCGAAAAAGGAGAAAATTGTCCCGACAAAGTTTCCAAACGGAGCAAGTAGAAAAGAGATAGATCCCGGCTACATGTTTTGCATCGTGTATCTTCTCATTTTCTCGTGGAAATCTGTGTAATCCTGTGGTTAAGTTGCAAGAATCTCTCGTGTCCCACTGAAATAAGAACCACCCTGCTTTTCTCTGATTCGTCTTCAAACTTATACCCGTAATCGCATATTGAGGCTAACGCCTCTTCGATTTCACTTGCAAATTGTTTCACTCGCGAATGCGATGGCATAGCCTCGCGAGGCAACCGTTTTCTTGAATACCCGATGTGCATATATGCTTTCACCTCGACAAAATCAGGATTCGCTATTTTTAACAATTCTGCATACCCCCCTGGATTTACCATGTTTATTCCCTCGATACAAGTAATCCTTATCACCGTTCTCGTTCTACCTTTCTTCATTCTCAGCTCTTCCAGCGATTCTTTTATACGCGACCAGTAGTCGGCGTGTGCAACTTTTTTATAAATGGCTTCATCGGGTGCATTCAAGGAAAGATACAACTGAGAAGGGCTTATTTCACGCAGCACATCTGGATTTGTGCCATTCGTCACCACAAAAGTGGTCATGCCACGCGAATGAAATTCCTGTATAAGCTCCTTTAAATAAGGATACAAAGTAGGCTCTCCTATAAGTGAAATAGCAGCATGCTTTGGGACCTCTGCTTCCATAAAGGCAGTACGGTTTGTCTTCGGTGAGCCTTTAAACCCCGAAATAAGTCTTTTTTGTTCTTTTATGCATCCATCTACTACCTCTTCAGGAGAATCCCACTCGGTTGGTTGCTTCATTAGTTTGGTCTCTCTTCCTATGGTGAAAGCTTCAAGAGGACGCCAACAATGGACACATCGCTGGTTGCAGAATATAGAAGGCGTCATCTGGACGCATCTGTGCGCGCTGACACCGTAAAATTTTCCCTTATAGCAATTTCCTTCCCCTCTTATTGATTTCCACAGCCATAGACATGTTTTTACCGCACTATGTTTATGCAGTCCCACAAAATGATATCCCTGCTTTTCCAATGTTTTCCTCGTTCCGTCCTCCTCATCGTATTTCAATGTAGCCTTCGGTTCCATTCACAAGCACCTCCTGCCCATCCTGTATCAGTTCGCCTTCAATTGGGTCAATCTCAAGCGAATCAACAGCAGGTATCTCTGCTATAATCGCACCCACTGCCACTATTGTATCTGCACGACGACTAATCAAGGCACAGGGGTTTTTTCCATGCTTTTTTAGCTGGTATATTACATAGGAGCCAACCGTTGAGCCTTTACCCCCCGGGAATATCAAAATACGATTTGCTATTTCTTTTCCATAGATGTCAAGCGATTTATCCACGATGATACCCGTGTTAGGATCTACTGCACCGAGGAATGAGATTTTCTGCTTTGAAATTAACGCTTTCCCGGTGGCTACTCCTTTTGAGATGCTCCTGCCTTTTATTTTTCGGTTTACCATTACCCTTGTTTGACCGACTAAATATTTTTAATATCTCTTATCTTAAAGTCTTAATTAAAGAAGAAGTGTTGTAATAATAATACTTGAAGCTTGAAGGAAAAGGGATAAAAATGGAAGAAAGAGAGCTAAGTGAGAGAGGGAGGGAGCAGGAAGCAGAAGTGCAATCCTTGGTTTTAAGATTGCGACAATACCAGGCGCAAGCCGAAACAACATCTCAAGAGATGGTCTTTGTCCGGCAGGCGATTGGGGAGCATGAGAAGGCGATTGAAACGATAAAACAGTTGAAGCGCATGAAAGCGGGAGACGAGATGATAGTGCCAATCGGGGCTAACTCTTATATCTACGTTACGCTTGGCAATACCGATAAAATAATAGTTAGAATAGGTGGGGGCGTGAGTGCAGAGAAAGACCCTGATTCTTCAATGGAGTATCTTAAGGAAAAAAAGAAGGAGTTAGAGAATTCACAGCGTGAAATGGCTGGAGTATTACAAAGGATAGAGCAGGAGGCGCAGAAAATACAGACCAGACTGCAAGAAATCGCAGCCGCAGGCAGCAGTGGTGCCGGCGCAGGCAGATAAATCTGGTCTTAACGAAACAAAAATGTTTGACAAACTGAGGAAGAAGCTACGGGACTTCTCTAAAACCATCGAGAAGAAAATAACAGAGAAGGGGAAGGCGTTATTAGAAGGAGAGACGATTTTGGCTGATAAAGATTTGAATAAGCCTTTAGAGGAGTTGGAGACGGCGTTATTGGAGAGTGATGTGGCATTATCCGTAGTTGAGGCACTGATTTCAGGTGTGCGGGCAGAATTGGTGGGCAGGAGTAAGAAATGGAGCATGGATACTGGAAGATTAGTGAAAGGAGCAATAAGAGATGCGTTGTTAAAGGTTTTTCACGGTGAGAAACTCGATTTTGAAGAGTTCGTGAATAGAAGGGATAAGCCCGTAAATATCGTTTTTGTCGGCGTGAATGGCACTGGAAAGACAACGAGTATTGCAAAGGTAGCAAAGAAGTTACTAGGGCGTGGGCATTCGGTAGTGATTGCATCTGCTGACACCTACCGCGCTGGTGCGACGGAACAAATAGAGGAGCTCGCATCTAATTTAGGAATAAAAGTGATAAAGCATCAATATGGTGCGGACCCTGCCGCGGTTGTATATGACGCGATGAAATATGCGAAGGCAAACAGAAAAGATGTGGTTCTGGCAGATACCGCAGGGAGAATGCATACTTCTATAAATCTCATGGAACAGTTGAAGAAGATATGCCGGGTGACAAAGCCCGACCTGGTGATATTTGTAGACGAAGCGACAGCAGGGAACGATGCAGTAGAAAGGGCGAAGAAATTCGACGAGGTCGTAGGAATAGATGCTTCCATCCTGACAAAAGTTGACATAGATGCAAAAGGAGGAACTGCTATTTCCATTGCGCATTCTACTTCTAAGCCCATTTTATTTTTAGGCACGGGTCAGAGATATGAGGATATGAAGAAGTTTGATGCGGAATGGCTCGTGGATCAGTTATTGAATGAAAATGGTGGTGATGGAAGAAATGTTTCCTGAGGAGTATAGAAACAGCATTTTGGGGTTAGTAGAGGCAAATGAGGGTATGAAGACACTGCTGGGAATATTTTATCTATTGAAAGGATATACAACAGAAGAAGCACTTGTGAAGAACTTCCGCGCGATGACAGGAAAGGATTGTAAAGATTTGTTAAAATTGCTGAGAAGAGAACGAATTCTAAAAATAGGCCCTTATAAAGAATATCTTTGCCTGTCTGGCTACGAAGAGGTTTTCAACGATATTGCAGCCGGATTCTCACCTCAGCCATCCGATTTATCAGAATATTTTGAAATAGCGGTGGAAGAAGGAAATAAAGCGGCACTGAAAATGATAGAATTACTTCTGAAAATGGGCATGCAAGGCATCGGCGAGTTCTCACAATATGACTGTATAAAAAGTGACATCTCCGAAATGTTTTCTCCTGCGGTCTTCAGCTCATTGGAAGAGGAGTTTATCAAGAAGAATCTGTGCATATATGGGAAAAAACAAACAAAGGAATTTCTGAAGTTATACCAGGGAGAGGATAAAATAAAGGAAGTAAAAGCGAGAATAAGGGATTGGAAAACGAATAAACTTGCTGAGCTACCTGTTAAAGAGACAGTTGAAAAAGCGACAGAAAAACTTATAGAGGATTCGAGGGGGAAAATGAAGCGTGAAAAGCGAAAAGAGAAACTTGCAAAGACGCTTGGCATACCAGAAACTGAAAAAATAGAGGACACGGTGGGGTATTTCAGCGGGTTCACAACCGATGACACCCTTATGATGATCACCGGCAATGCGCTAATAGATCATGACAAACTTTTTTTGGTCATTACTGATAGCTTGTCGAGGTATGAAGCAAGGGAATGGAAGGACTTCCCCGTGATCTTTATAACTGAGCGCATACCGAAATGGATAAGGAATATTGATGTTGTGTTTAAGGATGCGTATCCAAAAATATCCGAACGAAAGATGGCAATAGCAGTCCCTAATCAGGTCGCATACTCAAATTTCAAGCAGGAGCTTCTTTTTAAGCTCGTAAACCAGTTGGGGATTCGTGAGGTTGTGGAATTATAATAGAGCCGAGCTACTGTTGTATCACTCGTTTATCCACAACGCTTTCCGGAATTATCTTCTCCACGCCAGTTGTGAAACTCTTTATCTTCTCTATGAACTTCTTCTTTAGTTTACCCACTAAAACATGTTCAAGCACGTCCTCTATTGTCACCACTGGTATTATTTTCACCTTATCCTTATACCTCTCTTCGATAAGCACATCATTCAGGTTTGACTGGGGAATCAATACTTCCTTGATGCCTGCCTGAGCAGCAGCCTCCACCTTCGGTGTTATTCCTCCTACAGGCAGCACATCACCCCGTACGGACAAAGAACCGGTCATCGCCACACTCTGGTCTACTGGAATATTCTCTAAAGAAGAAATAACAGCAGTGGCAACGGAAATAGAAGCAGAATCTCCCTCCACTCCTTCGTGTGTGCCAACAAATTGAATATGGATGTCTTTCGTGGATATGTCCTTCCCAGTGAACTTTTTGAATACTGCGGAAACATTTTGCACTGCTTCCTGTGCTATTTCCTGTAATCTGCCTGTTGCTATTACCCTACCCTCCTCTTTTGATTGCGCTGGTGTAACTTCTGCGATTATTGGGAGCATAACACCCGAATCTCCAACTACCGCGAGCCCATTCACCCTGCCTATCTCAAACCCTTCGGTTTTAAACAATTTATAGTCCTTCTTGTGCTCCAGGTATTCATCAGCCACCTGCTGCTCCACGGATTTTGCCATCGCCTTTGCTTTTATCACATGTTCTCCAGTTACATATTTAGCACCTTCTGCACGGGCAATATCTCCTGCTACACGCACCAGTCCGCCCAGATCCCTTAATATCAAAGTAAGGTGTCCTTTTCTACCAGACCTTCTTCTCGCTTCCCTTATTATCTCTTCCATGCCGCTTCTATCGAAATGAGGAATCTTTCTGTCTCTCTTCACTTCCTGAGCAATGAACCTGACGAGTTTTTTTCTGTTCTCTTCGGTATCGTCCATCGTATCTTTCATGTATACCTCGTATCCATAGCCCTTTATTCGAGAACGAAGGGCAGGATGCATACCAGCTACTGCATCCAGATTACCAGCAGCGATCATGATGAAATCACAAGGCACCGGGTCCGTTTTCACCATAGCTCCTGCACTTCTCTCTGATTGTCCTGTGATCGGATACTCCTTCTCTTGCATCGCAGTGAGCAGGTTTTGCTGCGCCTCTATCCTCAGCGTGTTTATCTCATCAATGAAAAGAACTCCTTTATGCGCCTTATGGATCGCGCCTGCTTCTACTCTATCGTGTGCTGGCGTTTCCAATCCACCCGATTGGTATGGGTCGTGCCTGACATCGCCGAGGAGGGCTCCGGAATGCGCTCCTGTTGCATCTATGTATGGTGCGGTTTCATGCCCGAAATTGGAGACAAGCAACTTCGGCATCATTGCCTCCTCCTTTGGCATCATCCACCTGAACACTAAAAGCATAACGGCAGCGGCAATTATCGCCCAAAAAATGTATTCAAATTTCCCTGTTTGTACCGCATAAATCAAACCCATACCCATAATGAGGAAGAAAGTGAACATAAGAAAAGTACTTCGCATCTGGACGCGCTTTCTCACTTCTTGCTTCTGTGCATCAACTATCTCTTTTCCCTTACCATAAGGAACAACCCTTATCTTTGGGTTGTTTTTATCCTCGGCGTTGGGATACACCAGAATATCCTGTAATTCCTCCTTTGGCAGCAATTCCGCCATGCTACATCCAAGCATTGACTTCCCGGTACCGGGGGTGCCGATCAGCATCACGTGTCTTCTCTGATTAGCAGCCTTCTTTATCACTTCCACGGCATGCTCCTGCCCTATCACCTGGTCAATCAGCAGCTTTGGAACTTCCACTTTCTCAGTTGTTTTTATATCCTCGCCTGCTAACAACTCGGTATCCACATGCTCATCCACACGCTTATCCCCTACCTTCTCAGATCCAGTCATGCACATCACTTTCTTTTTTTATTCTCCTATTAAATGAGGATCTTTATAAGATAAATAGTTCTTTTTTTTATTAGTTAGTTAACCCCAGATAAAATCCAAATACCTATATTTTGGTAATATTTAGACATTGGGATTTTTTTTTCGCCTTCTAACTATCCTCCCATCTCAAATACATCGTGTATCGCTTGTGCCGCCTTATAGGCATCTTCCTTCTTTACTACAAAAGAGATATTAAACTCTGAACTGCCTTGAGAAATCATTATCACGCTTATTCCTTCTTTACCAAGAGCGGAAAAGACTTTACCGGCAACTCCAGGCGTTCCTGCCATTTCTGCTCCCACAACGCCCATTGCGCAAACATTGCTATTGGACGTGAAGTTGCGTATCACGGTGCCATTAGTGTTCACGCTTTGCATCGCACCAATAGCTCGGTCCAGTTGTGCACTGTCTATAACGATGGATATTGTTCTCTCCGATGAGCCCTGACTTATCATTATGATGTCCACGCCTTTAGCGGCTAAAACAGAGAATATACGTGCTGCAACGTCTGATATGCTCCTCACACCTGCGCCAGCGATATTGATAATGGAAGTGTTTTCGATGAGCGTAATAGCTTTGGCAGCCTTTTTTGTTTTTTCCGGTTCTGCACCAATAAGTGTGCCCTTATCGTCCGGCTTGAGCAAATTCTTCACTCGTATCGGTATCCTTTTTCTCATCGCAGGTTCTATCGCCCTTGGATGAAGGACAGACGCACCGAAATAAGATAGTTCCATCGCCTCTGAGTATGAAATATACGGTATTTTTCTTGCATTCCGTATTATCTTAGGGTCTGCACTCATTATCCCCTCCGTTTCTTTCCACAGCCATATTTCATCGGCATCTATCGCTGCGCCAATTATGGTGGCTGTATAGTCTGATCCACCTCTACCCAACGTTGTTATTATCCCTTTCTTCGTTTCTCCGATATATCCACTAACGACTGGTATTTTCCTCCCGTTCAATAAAGGCAAGATTCTCGCTCTTACCGTCGCCTCTGCACTTCTTGTTAACTGTGCATTGCCATAGTCTTCATTCGTTATTATTCCCGCATCACCGCCGGTAAGATGCACTGCGTCCATTCCCGCTGATTGTAACGCGCCAGCCAATATGGGCGCTGCTAATCTTTCGCCGAACGAAACGATATAGTCAAGTGACCTCGCGGTCAATTCGCCTAAAAGGCATATACCTATCAAGGCTTTCTCCATCTCCCCCACTCTTTCTTCTATTTCTTTCTTCACCACGTTCAACACATGCGTATTATCTATCGCCTTTGACGCCGCCACTTCATGCTTCTTTTTCAAATCCTCCACGAATTCTTTTACCTTTTCTACTTTTCCCTCTTTCGCTACCCTGGTTGCGCTTTCATGTAATGTATCAGTAACTTCGAAGATTGCAGAGGTAACCACGACCATTTCCATTCCTTCGCCTTCTTTGCACCTCTGTATCAAGTCCGCCACAGCCTTTATCTTTCTCCCATCTGCCACTGCTCCTCCACCAAACTTCATCACCAGTCTCATACTCTCCTTCCTCTCTGCTTTTGTATCCTCAGCTTTGACCGTCGGTTGTTCCAAATTTTTCGAAATATTTTATATTAATATGATTAAATTAAATGCTTAATTATTTCAAGGTGATAGGTATAATTAGAGAAGGGAGGGAGATATAAAAATGGCAGGACAGTTAGGTGGAATACCGGTATTGGTGTTGAGAGAAGGGAGTGAGAGAACACGAGGGAGAGAGGCACAGAGCACGAACATAAATGCGGCGAAGGCGGTTGCTTCTGCGGTTCGTACTACTTTGGGTCCCAAAGGAATGGATAAAATGCTTGTGGATTCCCTTGGTGACGTGGTTATAACAAACGATGGTGTGACCATTCTCAAGGAGATGGACATAGATAGCCCGGCAGCGAAGATGATGGTAGAGGTTGCAAAAACGGTGGACGAAGAAGCTGGTGATGGTACGACAACTTCTGTTGTTGTTGCAGGCGAACTGCTAAAGAAGGCTGAGGAGCTATTAGAGCAGGAGTTGCATCCATCGGTAATCACCTCAGGATACAAACTTGCGGCAGAAAAAGCTAAAAAGGTGCTGGAGGAAATTGCAACAGATATAGACATAGACAATGACGAAGAGCTGAAGAAAATAGCACGAACCGCAATAACAGGGAAATTTGCAGAGAGTTCTCGTGATTTCCTCTCGGAAATTGCAACAAAGGCAGTAAAGGCGATCGTGGAGACTGGTTACGGTGGGAAAAGAGTGGTTGACACGGACAATATAAACGTGGAGAAGAAAGTGGGAGGAAGAATAGGCGACACCGAGTTAGTGCGGGGAATGGCACTGGACAAAGAAATAGTGCATCCCGGAATGCCGAGAAAAGTAGAAAATGCGAAAATAGCGTTGATTAACGCAGCGCTGGAGGTGAAAAAGACTGAAACGAGTGCAGAAGTAAAGATAACGTCATCAGATCAGTTAAAGGGGTTCCTTGACGAAGAAGAAAGAACGATGCGCCGGATGGCGGAGCGCATAAAAGAAAGTGGTGCGAATGTCGTGATATGCCAGAAGGGGATAGACGATGTCGTGCAGCATTATCTTGCGAAGGAAGGCATTATTGCGGTGCGGAGAGCGAAGAAAAGCGATATGGAGAAATTGGAAAGAGCCACTGGAGGTAAGATAGTAACTGCAGTGGATGAGATAAGCGGAAGCGATTTGGGGCATGCCGGATGGGTAGAGGAAAGGAAGATTGCAGGAGATAAGATGCTGTTTATACAAGAGTGCGAGAATCCTCATGCGGTGTCAATTGTGCTAAGAGGCGGTACAGAACACGTGGTTGATGAAGTTGAGCGCGCTTTACATGATATGCTCCGGGTAGTAGGGTGCATAATCGAGGATGGAAAAGCAGTTGCAGGCGGTGGTGCCGTAGAAACAGAATTGGCTCTGCGCGTGCGAGAGTACAGTGCGTCGCTGAAAGGGAGAGAGCAATTGGCTGTGGAGAATTTTGCAGCGTCGGTAGAGATAATACCACGAACGTTGGCTGAAAATTCCGGGCTCGACCCGATAGACAAGCTGGTTGAATTGAAAGCCGCACATGAACGGGGCGAAAAAAATGCTGGTTTGGACGCTTATACCGGAAAAATCGTTGATATGTGGCAAGGAGGTGTGATAGAGCCGCTGAGGACAAAGAAACAATCGTTGGAATCTGCAGTAGAGGCTGCAACGATGATACTCAGGATAGACGATGTGATTGCGTCAAAGCGAGAGACATTGCCGCCTGAGGGAGCACCCGGAGTTCCTTCTGGTGGTATGGGTGGTATGCCGCCTGGCGGGATGCCACCATATTAATTAAATTTCACAATCTCCTTATATCTCCGATAGCTCTCTCTGTTTGTAAAAGCTCGCGCTTTAAACTGGGATAAGGTTTCGGAGGCTACAATCGGTTTTATACAAAGGTTTTAGCCCTGCAGGGCTTCATCAGGGATGCTGGAGGTGAATTTTAACTGATGTTGATACACGACCAGGATATTTATTTGAATATATTTGAGGTGGTTTGATTGAGCGGGATACACCATTTTCTATCCTATTTTACCCGACATAAGGTGGTAAAGATGTGCATAATAAGCGGTGCAACGTTCATCATCGCTGCGTTGATAGATGCGGTATTCTTCCTTAATGTGCTGAATATGTTTACCAATGATTTCATAGACGCCGCGATGCTATTGCGTATGACTTATGAATCAACGCTCATGTTCATAGGTTATACAATCCTCCTGTTCGGGATGTTAAGTTCTGCATTTTCCATGTTGCGAGATCATAGATTCAAAAGCAATTCAAAAAAGCTTCAAATTCAGTTTATCATCCTTTCCTCTTTTATCATTTCTTTCTTCATTGCGAGAACATTTGTTGTGCTTTTAAGTGCCGATATTAATCCTGCATGTCAGTTATGGATGAAAGGGTATCGGGTTCATCACTTCTTCTTTGGTATCGGGCTGCTCGTTATTGGCGGCTGGCTTGGGCATTTTCAGCATGGGCGGCGACTTGTGACCTGGATTTCCGCAGGTCTTTACGGTGGTGGCTTGGGATTAGTCGTGGATGAGTTTGGATTGCTATTGACCTTTGGAGATTACTGGGCAATCCAATCATACATATTTTTTGTGTTGATCTCACAGTTTTTTTTGATAACGCTCCTATTTGAGTCATATAAAGTATTTAACGCTTCACGGGCTTAGTATTTTGTTTTGAGCACCTTTGCAGTGATTATAAAACCTACAATTAGATTGGAAAAGTACGTAATCCCCCTCCAAGCTCCCACAAGAACGCCCACGGCATAAGCTGTGACGAATCCAGAATACAGGTAAAGCATACCGGCTTCTGCAATCCCACTGCTTCCGGGAGTAATAGGAATGAGCGATAAAAGGACGATGATAAGTTGTGAAGTGATAGAAAAGAGAAAAAAGGGGTTCTGTCTAAATGCCATCAGTACTGCAGATGGAACAAGAAATTCAAATATCCATATCGCGGCGGTGAGCAGGATTACAGTCGTTATCTGATTGAACGAGTTGTTGGCTAACTTCCGCGCAGCATCACTGAACAGTCTCAATTCATTCGTAATATAATTGCAGATTTTTTCTGCTTTTTCGGCTTTAACTTTAAAGAACTTTTTCAGCACGAGATACAACTTTTCGACCAGTACATCGGCTTTTTCGGGCTTCTTTACTCCGATGTATAGAAATACAATGAATATCACCAGGGCTACGAAAAATACAATTCCTACTTTCAAACCTAATTTGGCTGAAAAGCCGGATAAAAATACGAAAATGGGCAATGCCGAGATAAAAAATACCGCATCAAGAAGCCGTTCAGCCAGAATAACCGCGCTTGCTGAGCCAATACTCGCACCCTTATCTACGAGCATTTTGACCCTTAGCGGTTCCCCGCCAGCCGAGGAAGGAGTTATAGCAGCAAGAAACATGCTTGCTAGTGACGTTTCGAGAGCATACCCCAATGAAATTTTTTGTTTGAGAAATGAGAAGAGAAGTTTGAGCCGGAAAGCCCAGAAGAGCCAGAAAAGAGCGTGTAAAATGAATGCAATTAAAAGCATCTCCGGCTTTGCCTGTGAGATTGCACTCCAGGTTAAGTTTGTCTCAGTAAGCTTGAAAATGACGATTATTGATGCGATGCTTATCAATATACCCGCAAATTTCTTCATCTACCACCCTCTTCTCTTCATTGATTTCCACTCAATGCTTCTTCCACTAACAAAATTGAAAATGGCGGCGATTGCCGCGTATTGAAGCGCAAGGGTGTACAGAATAAGTCCTGCAGACACTGATGGAGATATTTTGGGCGAGGTTGAATACCGCAGGATGATGAAAGGAGAAACTAAAACAAATGGAAGAAAGAAGATTATACAATAAGTGATCGTCAGCGCCATTACCCAAGAGCAGATAAACGTTTTGTTATTACTGCGCTTAACATCAGCCCAGTATCGCCAGAGCTGCAAGCCACCGTAGTACCATCTCTTTCGCTGACTGAGTAAATCCCGCCAGCGAACAGGTGATTGTTCATAAATGGTTGTAGAGGGGACAAGAATTGCTTTGTAGCCCCTGGCATGCATTCTCGTTGCATAATCTGCATCTTCTGCGATGGCATCTTCATTTAGCTTATGCTTGTAGAGCAGGTCAGCTCTGAGGACACCAATCAATCCATTAAATTGCTTGAAGGCAGATATTTTGAGCAAAAAGTTCAGTGTGTAGTATTCAGCCTGGATAGTTCTCGAAATAAGATTCACCGGGTTTGATATGTAACGGCGAGAAGAGGCTATGTATGCCCTCGTATCGTTTTCAAGAGCATCTACACACTCGCTAATAAAATTTCGTGCTGGTCTGGAATCAACATCGAATAGTGCAACAAAATCTGGGTTGAAATCAGCAAGATAGATAAGGGCGTCATTTATTGCTCCTGCTCGTCTTCCTCTCATCCGTCGCGAACAGACTTCTACACCCTCTTTTTTAAGCAATTTAATTCGCTCATCGTTTTCTGAGTTAATATCAACGGCGTACAATATTCTTACAATAAGGTGCTCATCATGGTCTAAAGCAACAATTCTTTTTACTGAATTTAAGACCACCTGCGTGTCTTCTGATTTTGATACAGGTATTATCACCGCGATTTTTTTCATTGTTTCTCACTTGTTATTTTGTAGAGCGTTTCAATTTTATCAAGTACCGCTTCCCAATCATAGTTCTGCTCAACATTACTTCTCCCTCTTCTGCCCAACTTTGTTGCCAGCGCATCGTCTTCCAGTATTCGCGTAATATTCTGGACAAGCTCCTCTTCATCTTCAAACACCAGACCGCCATTCCGCGCAATTTCCCCGACACCGGGAATATTTGATGCGATGACTGGCGTATTGCATGCCATTGCCTCAAGCAGAACGATACCAAACGCTTCCAGTCGGGATTGCGCAAGTAAAACAAGTACGCGTGCTTTTCGCATCCAGTCCTTCAGTTCGTTATCTGATACTTTACCTCTAAATTCTATTCTAACATCAATTTTTTTTGCAAGTTTTTCAAATCTAAATCTGTCTTCCCCCTCGCCTAAAACCACAAGTTTTGCTCGAATATTTTTCATTGCTCGGATTAAAATTGGCAGACCTTTATATTCAACAAGCCTGCCTGCATAAAGAACGATCCCATCTCGAGCTCCTGCATCTTTTCCCGGTAAAAATTCCTGCACTCTTATGGCATTGGGAATTATCTCAACTTTATCCAAATAATCTCCCAGTACTGGGGAGGTTTCCGCATAACTCCTGGTTGTGGCAATTATGACCTCCGCATTATCCAGAATAGGTCTCACAAGCTCGTCATTCTTTTTCTCAATCCATCTGGATACAAAATCTGGTATGCGCTTCCCATCCACCCTATCCGGGACAAAGACATCGTTGTGATACGTAATGACATGAGGACGGTAGTTCTTTTTCATCACCGCCCGTGCAAAAAAGGGTGAGGGTATTTGTGAATGGTAGACATCTCCCTTTACGTCAGGGAATTTAAGCGGGATGGGAGAATAAGGAATCTGGATGGATGGAATTGTTTTCATGTCAACCTCGCTATCCTCGCCGATGGACGTCACAACTCTAACCTCGTACCCTCTCTTCTTCAGCCCTCTTGCAAGGTTCTTCACATGAACTTCAACCCCACCAATGTGAGGGGGGTAGTAGGGTGTTGCTATCACGATTTTCATATTGCGCCCAAACATCCGCAGTTGCAGACCGAAAACAGCGAGTGCCGTGTACGGCTCTATTTTCTACTTATTTAAATTACTTAGCGTATTTTTAAACTTTTAAGTGAGTTTTACAGCTTTTCCGTGCCGGAGATAACGAGTGCGTCCAAACTTGCAGTTGAGCTTGCAAAGAGAGCTCACAGAGCTTACAGAAGAAGGAAGAGAAGCGAAGAAAGTGAAGGAAGAAGTGCCTATTTTAGTTATTCTGGGGAATCCCCCGTATTTCGGCATTTCTGAGAATAAAGGGGACTGGATAACTGGATTGATTGAGGATTACAAATATGTTGATGGGAAACATTTTGGAGAGAAAAAGCACTGGCTTCAAGATGATTATGTGAAGTTTATCAGGTTCGGGCAGTGGAAGATTGACAGGACGGGAGAGGGGATTTTAGGATTCATCACGAACCACAGCTATTTAGACAATCCCACATTCAGAGGTATGCGACAATCGTTGATGAGGAGTTTTGATGAGATATATTTGCTGAATTTGCACGGGAACTCGTTGAAGAAAGAGAAATGCCCTGACGACAGTAAAGATGAGAATGTGTTTGACATCCGACAGGGTGTAGCTATTGGGTTGTTCGTAAAAAACCTTTCTTTAAAAAAGAAAGCTTTACCAAAGAAACAAGAGCAGGAAGAGGGAAGGATTGCGAAAGTGTATTATGCTGAGAGGTGGGGACTTCGTGAGGATAAATACAGGTGGCTTTTGAGGAATGACATTGAAACGACGGACTGGGAAGAATTAAATTCTATTTCTTCGTGCCGAGGAAGGAGACCTATTTGGATGTTTATGAGAAATACTGGAAGATAACAGATATTTTTCCTGTAAACTCCACAGGTATTGTCACAGCAAGGGATAAATTTGTGATTGATTTTGATAGAGAAGCTTTAAGTTAAGAAGACGAATAGAGATGTTCAGGGATTTGTCCTTATCTAACGATTTCATAAGACAGACTTTTAAATTGAAAGAAAATTACATGTGGAGAGTCAAAAAGGCAAGAAATGACCTGAGCAAAGTCCAGAATTGGGAAGATAATTTCACAAAAATCCTTTACAGACCTTTTGACATTCGGGAGATTTATTTTCACGATTCCGTGGTTTGGCGAAAACGAAAGGAAGTCATGCGGCACATGATGCAGGAGAACTTTGGGTTAATTACTCCAAAACAGTTTAAAGAGGAACCCGGAGCCTTTGTTACAAGACATATTAATGGACATAAAACAGTCAGTGCTTATGATATCAATTATCTCTTTCCACTATATCTCTACCCTGACGAATCCAAAGGAAAGAGATTAGACGAGAAAGCAGCCAAACCAGAACAGGTTCCAAACATAAGTAAAGAATTTTTACAAGGCGTAAAGATTAGGCACAGAGCCAACCGCCTTCCTATCGTAAACGCTACGAGGAATTTTTGAAGGTTGATTTTCCGAGAATTCCCTTGCCTTTAGATACAGAGAAGTTTAAGAAACTGAGTGAACTCGGAAAGGAACTGGTAGAACTTCATTTACTGAAGCATCCTTCGCTTAGCGAGACAGAAATAGGATTTCCAGTGAGCGGCTCAAATACGGTGGAGAAAGTTCGTTACAATGAAGAGCACAGAAGGGTATACTTCAACAAGTGAAGTATTTTGAGGGCATCGCTAAAGACGTGTGTGAATATCACATCGGTGGCTATCAGGTGCTGGCGAAGTATTTGAAGGATCTTAAGAAGCGGAAACTGTCATGGGAGGAGATAGAGCATTACAGGAAGGTGGCGATGGCGATTGCAAGGACGATTGAGGTGGTGGTGGAGGAGGAGGTTATAATGGTGCGAGAAAAATGACAGGTATATTAATTGATTTTGAAAGGATTGATGGTTCTGGGAAGGAAACACAATCAAGACTTCTTGAAAGGGTGTTACCAGATGAAAAGAGAAATTAAATTGTTTTGGTTCTCAGATATTCCTTCCAATGGTTAATTTCTCGAATTAATTCTTCTTCATTCCTATACATTGTACGTATTTGTCCCATTCTCATGAAATATTCAAGGAAGGGACTGGGACGAGGGAAGGGATAATAACCAAAAACAGGCTTCCTATTGTGTCTTGCGTAGATTATTTCTGCCATAACTCCCGCAGATGGTTCCTTAGTATGATGATAAACAACCACGGCGTCCACACTGTCTATAATCGCAAAATCTCTACCTACCACCTGTGTTCTTATCGAACTCAAAGCATCTTCTACTTCTTTCCTGGGAAGCTCAACATCTCCTATTTTCATACTGTTCTGATTTTCTTTTAAGCTATCATAACTGTTGACTATATTCCAATCTTTAATCGTAAAAGGATCAAAGACAATGTAATTTTCGCTTAATTTATCTCTAAATTCTTCAACCTTTGAAAGTTCCTCCCTGCCTTCCGATATCGGATAAGAGAGATATAACTTTAATTTCTCATTCATTTCATATATCAAAGAGGTGAGAGTTTCTTTTGAGTGCTGCCGTGCAAAGATATAAAAATCCGTTACAAATCCCTCTTCTTTTCGCTTTATTGGATCTTTCCGATATTGGCATTCTATGGACAGATCATGTAAGAAATTAACCGAATCTTCTCTCCATTTTGCTAAAAAATTTAACGGAGGACCTCCACTTTCCGTGAATATCCTATTCCAGCGCTCACTATTTAGCAACCTTTTCTTCATCTCTATAAGGTCATCAATGAATGCTATCACAATATTTGGTTCAATAATGTGAAACAATTGTTGGTTAAGCCCTTCCTCTTTACTCCAATCTGCGTAATAGAAGATACAAGTGGTGCTAACAACATGGTAATGCTTGTCACTTCGCTCTATTTCCTGTTTAATTTCATTAAAAGCTTCGTCTCTCCACTTTTCACGTTCTTGTTTTGAAAACAGCGAATCTACATTCATTTCCTCCAATTTTTTACCAGCTCTTTCGGCAGCCTTCTGCATATACTCAAAAACGCTATAATACTGGGTATCTGTCCCACTTTCAATTGCTCCTCTTAAGTAGGCATCTCTATCACAACCGGAGGGCCACTTATAAGAATTACTTCCTTTTCCATTACTCTTCTCTTTCTATCTCCAAATAGAAGTCATCTATGAAAGATAACCACGCAGAACTATTTGTAGAGTATTTGTTTAGCTCATTTCAAACAAAGCTCATTGACGAGCAATTTTTTGAGTTCGTCGTAGACATCTTTTCCCTGTAACCGCCACGTGGCGAAGACGGAAGCGATGTACTGGTAATATT
>Ga0180301_10001718_pt1 | contig 17168 bp, 28 predicted proteins | sample GuaBasSediGuay16_FD_121797 | JGI IMG/M metagenome (GOLD analysis project Ga0180301, IMG submission 121797) | Subseafloor sediment microbial communities from Guaymas Basin, Gulf of California, Mexico - Guay16, Core 4569-2, 12-15 cm | ecosystem: Environmental > Aquatic > Marine > Hydrothermal... | reverse complement strand
GTCCCCCCATGTGGATAAGAAATCAAGAGAACAGTTTGAGATCAGGACCCACAAGCGCTTGCTCGATATTTTGGAACCAAGCCAGCAAACGGTTGATGCCCTAATGAAGCTGGATCTCGCAGCCGGCGTCGACGTTGAGATAAAACTGTAGAGGAGCCCGGCTTCCATGGTGAAAAAGCTTTTTGGAAAGAAAATCGGGATGACTCGCTACTTTCTTGAAGAGGGCGACAGTGTTCCCGTGACCGTCGTTAGGGTTGGCCCCTGCGTGGTTGTCAGAAAGAAGACCTTGGAGAAAGACGGCTACGAAGCAATACAGGTTGGTTTTGAAGCCCAAAAGGAAAGCCGTGTGAACAAGCCGCTCAGGGGGCAGTTTAAGGCATTGGGAGGACGCTACTTCAAGCACCTCAGGGAGATTGAGGTGGAGAGTTCAGAGGAGTTTGAGGTGGGTCAGGAGATCAGGGCTGACATCTTTAGTATTGGCGATATTGTCTGCGTTAGAGCCAGGAGCAAAGGCCGGGGCTTTGCCGGAGTAATAAAGAGATGGGGTTTTTCTGGAGGCAAAGACACCCACGGCTGTCGGTCCCACAGGGTCCCTGGCTCGATTGGCGCCAGTGCAACCCCGTCAAGGGTTTTCAAGGGCAAGAAACTACCGGGGCACATGGGGACTGAACAAACAACCGTGAAGAACCTGAAAGTTTTGGATGTAAGACCTGAAATGGATCTGATTGCGATCAAGGGAGCAGTCCCTGGGAGCCGTAACAGCCTGGTTGAAATAAGTAAGGTATAGGAAAAAGAAAAGCAAGAAGGACGCTACCTTTGGGCTGGAGTGCGAACAGTTACTGCTATTGAGGCAAGTTATATGGCCAGTGTTAATGTTTACAACATTGAAAAGGAAAAAGTTTCTGAGATAGAGCTGAACGAGGACATTTTTCTTGTTCCGGTCAAGAAGCATGTCCTTCATCAGGTTGTTACCAGCCAATTATTGCAGAAAAGGGCCGGGACTGCTTCGACAAAGAGCAGATCAAGAGTGAAGTACTCCGGCAGAAAACTCTATCGCCAAAAAGGAACTGGAAGGGCGAGGGCTGGAGCGGCGTCTTCTCCGACAAGAAGGGGTGGTGGCGTAGCTTTTGGGCCAACCCCTCACAAATATTTGCGGAAGGTTTCTAAGAAGCTGAAAAAACTGGCGCTTCGCATGGCGTTGAGCGATAAGCTGCGCAATGAGCAGTTGATAGTAATTGATGACTTAACCTTGCCTGAAATTAAGACGCAGAACTTTGTCAGGGTGATGGAAAACTTTGAGGTGAGGAAAGCCCTCATCGTTACTGAGAATAAGAACGAGAACCTGGAAAAGTCCTCCAGGAACGTGCCTTGGGTAAAAGTGATGAGGCATGAGGGCTTGAATGTTTATGATGTACTGAATCATGAGCATCTTTTCCTTGATCAATCTGCTTTGCCCAGGATAGAGGAGGCATTGACTTCCTGATGGAAATTTACAAGGTGATCAAAAGACCTCTGATAACTGAGAAAGGCAGCCTGCAAAAGGAACTGTATAACCAGGTTTGCCTTGAGGTCGATCGTAAAGCCAACAAGGTTGAAATCCGCCGAGCCGTTGAGCAGCTCTTCAAGACCAAGGTTGTTGACGTAAAGACGATGAACATGAAAGGCAAGAAACGCCGGATGGGAAGAAATTCGGGCAAAAGGCCGGACTGGAAGAAAGCGGTGGTCAAGCTGGCTCCAGGACAAAGTATTGACTTTCTCGAGGGGACTTAGCGCATGGCAATAAGAACTGTTCGACCTACATCTCCGGGAAGGAGATTTCAGACATACTCCAGCATGGAGGAGGTTACAAAAACTAAACCGGAGAAGAGCCTTCTTAAAGCTTTGAAGAAGACCGGCGGAAGAAATGCGCTTGGAAGAATGACAAGCAGACACAGGGGCGGAGGACATAAGCGGCTTTACAGGATCATAGACTTTAAGCGGGATAAAACAGGGATTCCTGCCAAGGTTGCCGGTATCGAGTACGATCCGAACCGATCGGCACATATTGCGCTGCTTCATTATGCTGATGGTGAAAAAAGATATATTCTGGCTCCCCTTGGGCTCAAGGTAGGGGATAAGGTGATGTCAGGGGAAGGAGCGGAGATAAGAACAGGAAATGCGCTTAGTCTGAAAGACATACCTCTTGGCACGCCGATACACAATATTGAGTTAAATGCCGGGCATGGTGGTCAGCTGGTGAGGAGCGCAGGGGGTTATGCCCAGCTTATGGCCAAGGAGGGCAAGTATGCCCAGGTAAAGCTCCCATCGGGTGAGGTGCGAATGATTCCACTTGAATGCAAGGCCACCATTGGGCAGCTCGGGCATATCGAGCATGAGAACGTGAGTTTTGGAAAGGCCGGAAGAAGTAGATGGAAAGGTATAAGGCCCCACGTTAGAGGGGTTGCCATGAACCCTGTTGACCACCCCCACGGTGGTGGCGAGGGTAAGTCATCCGGTGGCCGGCACCCCGTAACTCCGTGGGGTGTGCCTACCAAGGGCTATAAGACAAGGACCCGAAAAGCAAGTGATAAACTTATAGTGAAGAGGCGGAAATAAGGTCTGAATTCCCAAGGGCAGGAAGAGTTAGGAAAATTGTTGGATAAGGAGCAGGAGGTAGCGCTTTGCCGCGATCTTTAAAGAAAGGGCCGTTCGTTGACGAACATCTTCTAAGAAAGGTTCAGGAGGCAAGGGAAACTCAGAGCAGAAAGATCATCAAAACCTGGTCGAGAAGGTCAGTTATTCTGCCTGAATTTGTAGGCCTGACATTTGCCGTCCACAACGGCAAAAAGTTTCTCCCTGTTTTCGTTACAGAGGACATGGTAGGGCAGAAGCTTGGTGAGTTTTCACCCACGAGAACCTTTTACGGCCACGCTGGGGGTAAGAAATCCCGCTTGAAGGGGGCTAAGAAGTGATGGAAGCAAAGGCTGTGGCAAAATACGTGAGGATATCGCCCCAGAAGGTCAGGCTCATAATGGATGAGGTCCGGGGCAGGAAAGTGGATGAAGCGCTGAAGCTGCTTTCCTTCTCTCCACAAAAGGGGGCGCACTTGTTGAAAAAATTGATCGACTCAGCCGTAGCCAATGCCGAGGCTAATTCAGAGATAGATGTGGACAACCTATTCATCAAAAAAGTGTTTGCTGATGAAGGGCCTACAATGAAAAGGTTTAGACCGCGCGCCATGGGACGAGCAACCAGAATCAGAAAGAGGACAAGTCATTTAACCGTTATTCTTGACGAGATGTAGGGGGCTGAGTTCAAAGGGAGTGCCTGTTCCACGCGGTGAATTTTCGGCCGCAAAAGACTTGAGGGAGGTAAGTATTGGGACAAAAGGTTAACCCAATCAGCTTCAGATTGGGGATTCACAGGAACTGGGATTCGAGGTGGTTTGCTGGCAAAGAGTACAGTAGTTTTGTGTTGGAAGACTACCAGATAAGGCAATTTCTCAAGAAGCGGTTGGTCCAGGCCGGGGTTTCAAGAATTGAGATTGAAAGAGCCGCCAACAAGGTAAGGCTCAGGATACATACTTCGAGGCCGGGATTGGTTATCGGCAAGAAGGGCGCGGAAATTGAAAACCTGAAAAGGGAGCTTGAGAAGAAGATTAACAGAGAGGTGGTCATTGACATTCAGGAAGTGAGAAAGCCCGAGGTAGATGCGCAGTTGGTGGCCGAGAACGTGGCCTTGCAGCTTGTCAGGCGGGTTTCTTTCCGGCGGGCTATGAAAAAAAGTGTAAGTTCGGCACTTCGGTTCGGAGCGCTCGGTATCAAAGTAGCATGTAGCGGCCGCCTGGGTGGGGCAGAGATGGCCCGGAGGGAATGGTATAGAAAAGGAAGGGTTCCATTCCACACTATTAGGGCTGATATTGACTATGGCTTTGCTGAGGCATTCACCACCTATGGAACCATAGGCGTTAAGGTGGCTATTTTTAAAGGCGAAATCTTGCCGGAGAAAAAAGGTTAGGAACGACAACTATGTTAAGCCCAAAAAAAGTCAAGTACAGGAAAAGACAGAAGGGGCGTACAAAGGGTAAAGCAACAAGCAAGGGAGCCACGTTGGAGTTCGGTGATTACGGGCTTCAGGCTCTAGAGTGTGGAATTATGACGGCTCAGCAAATCGAGGCGGCCAGAGTTGCAATTACCAGGCATGTCAAACGTGGCGGTAAAATATGGATTCGCGTTTTCCCTGATAAGCCCGTTACAAAGAAGCCGGCGGAGACCAGAATGGGTAAAGGAAAAGGGGCACCGGAGGGATGGGTTGTCCCGGTGAGACCTGGCAAAATCCTTTATGAGATGGAGGGAGTCCCTGAAAACGTTGCTGCAGAAGCTTTTCGGCTTGCAGGGCACAAGCTTCCATTTGCCACAAGGTTTGTAAGCAGAGGGGTTTCGTCGTGAAAGCAAAGGAGCTTAGAGACCTGAGTTTCGAAGAACTGAAGGAAAAAGAAAGAGAACTTAGCCAGGAGCTTCTCAATTTGAGATTTCAGAAGGCGACCGGTCAACTGGGAAACACTGCGATGATTGGCAAGACCAAGAAAGACTTGGCCCGGGTTAAGACCGTGCTCAGGGAACTGGAACTTGGCAAAGCGCAAGGCGAGAAGAGGGAACAATGAAACAGCGTGGTGTGCGCAAAAAACTGACCGGAGTTGTTGTAGCGAACAAGATGGACAAGACTGCAGTCGTACAGGTGAAGCGACTGGGAAAACACAAAATGTACAAGAAGTATGTGACAAGCCAGAAAAAATATTTGGCACACGATCCACAAAACAGGTGCAAGGTCGGAGACAGGGTAAGAATTGTCGAATCCAGGCCTATAAGCAAAACAAAAAGGTGGCAAGTCATAGAGATAATCGGTGGGGGCAACCTGCAAGGACCGCTCAACACTGAAGGTCTTTCATCGGAGTCGCAGCAATGATCCAGGCTGAAACAAAGCTGAATGTGGCTGATAACTCGGGAGCGAAATTGCTGTTATGTATCAAAGTGCTCGGCGGCTCCAGAAGAAGGTATGCGAGCATTGGAGATATCGTGGTCGTTTCCGTGAAGGAGGCAATGCCGAACTCCAAGGTGAAGAAAGGTGACGTTATGAGGGCTGTCATTGTGCGAACTAAGAAGGAGGTTCGCAGGCCTGACGGCTCTTACATAAAGTTTGACGATAACTCAGCGGTTCTGATCACGCAACAAAATGAACCGATTGGTACGAGAATTTTCGGGCCTGTAGCCAGGGAGCTGAGGGCAAAGAATTTCATGAAGATAATTTCCCTGGCACCAGAGGTTCTTTAGTTTCTTGGGTAAGGATGGTGTAGTTCAAGTGCAAAAGAAAAAGCACCCTTTGATTAAAAAGAACGACAAGGTGATCGTTATCTCCGGAAAAGAAAAAGGGAAAATAGGTGCTGTTCTGAAGGTGGACTCGGAGAAGGGACGTGTCATTGTTGAAAAAGTAAACATGGTAAAGAGGCATGCCAAACCGGGTGCAAAAACTGCCCAGGGTGGCATCATAGAAAAGGAAGCACCTCTTCATATCTCTAACTTGATGCTCGTTTGCAGCAAATGCGCCGAGCCTACGAGGATCGGTAAGCGTATTCTGGAAGATGGATCAAGGATGCGAATTTGCAAGAAGTGCGGTGAGCTGCTGGATACCTAAACAGGGATGCGTTGAATTGTTGCATGGAATAAATGGAACTGCGGGGATCGAGATTAAGGAGTTGGTTTTGTCACGGCTGAAAGAGAAATATGAAACAGAAGTAGTACCTGCGATGATGAAAGAATTTGGTTATAGAAGTGTTATGGCAGTGCCCCGGCTGGTGAAAGTCGTGCTTAACATGGGTCTTGGCGAAGCTATTTACAATATCAAAGCGCTTGACAAGGGTGTTGAAGAGTTAACCCTGATTGCAGGACAAAAGGCTGTTGTGAGAAAGGCAAAAAGGTCGATTGCTGGGTTCAAGCTGCGTGAAGGAATGCCTATAGGGTGCATGGTAACCCTGAGACGGGAGAAGATGTTCGATTTCCTGGATAAACTTTTTAATGTTGGCCTCCCCAGAGTCAGGGACTTTAGGGGAATATCTCGAAAAATCTTCGATGGTCGGGGCAATTGTACTGTCGGAATAAAAGAACAAATTATTTTCCCTGAAATTGACTATGACAAAATAGATAAAATAAAGGGTCTGAACGTTTCGATAGTAACAAGTGCTAAAACGGACGAGGAAGGCTACACTCTGCTGAAACTCCTGGGGATGCCTTTCAGAAACTAAGAGGGAGGTTTCGCTTGGCAAGAAAGTCGCTTATAGCGAAGGCGCAAAGAAAGCAAAAATTTTCCACTCGGCAGTATAACCGCTGCCCTATTTGCGGACGACCCAGGGCCTACTTGCGGAAATTCGGGGTGTGTCGCATTTGTTTTCGCGAGCTGGCTTCCTGGGGAAAAATTCCTGGCGTCATCAAGTCGAGCTGGTAGGGAATTGAACCCTCGGTAAATGATTCGAAGGAGCAATGCAATGAGCATTAGCGACCCGATAGCTGATATGCTTACAAGGATTAGGAACGCAATGATGGCCTCCTACGAGACTGTGGATATCCCTCGCTCTAAGCTTAAGATAAACATAGCGAAAATTCTAAGAGCGGAAGGTTACATCAAAAACTATAAGATAGTGCCTGACCGACGCCAGGGATTTATTAGGATTTTCTTGAAATATGATGATAAAGGCGAGCCAGTAATAACAGGGCTTAAAAGAGTGAGCAAGCCGAGTGCCAGGGTTTATGCGCCGAGCGATAAATTACCATCTGTTTTGAATGGCTATGGCATTAACATCATTTCGACTTCAAAAGGTGTTATGACGGATAAACAGGCACGAAAAATGGGCATTGGGGGAGAAATTCTGTGTTCAGTCTGGTAGCTTTGAATCCGCTGAGGGGTGCAGTATTCGGTCTCGAAGGAGGCAACAATCCTGGGGTTTGTCCAGACCTATTTCACAAGTGGAGGCCGTAATGTCGCGAATTGGCAAGAAACCCATTCCAATTCCAAAAGACGTAAAAGTGGATGTGAAGGAGGACGCCATTGTTGTCAAGGGGCCCCGAGGTGTTTTGCAACGAAAAATCCACCCGGAGATCAGTATCCAGACAGAGGACGATCAACTCCTGGTTTCAGCATCTGATTCGTCCAAGAAAGGAAAATCTCTCAGAGGTCTGTACAGGGCCTTGATTGCCAATATGGTGACAGGTGTAAGCCAGGGTTTTGAAAGGGCGCTTGAAATTGTTGGCGTGGGATATCGTGGGGAAATCTCGGGAAGAAAGGCGATTTTTCACCTGGGATACTCTCACCCCGTGCAGTTTGAGCTGCCCGAAGGGATTGATGCAAAGATTGACAGGACCAGGATAACTTTAAGCGGGGCGGACAAGGAGCTTTTGGGCAAAACTGCTGCAAAGATACGCAGCTTTCGGAAGCCTGAACCTTACAAGGGTAAAGGTATTAAGTACGCCGAAGAAACCGTCCGGAGAAAAGCAGGTAAGACTGGCACAAAATAAGGTAGGGTCTGTGGTTTATGGGAGCTAGTACAAGAGCAGAGGCAAGATTGAGAAGAAAGAAGCGCGTCAGAAAGAAGGTTAGAGGCACTCCTGAAAGGCCGCGACTGAGTGTTTTTAAGAGTGCAAGGCACACGTATGCTCAAATCATTGACGATATTGAAGGGAAGACCTTGGCTGAGGCCTCATCACTTTCAAAAGAGATAAGGCCCCTGGTCCAGGGGAAAGCCGGCAACACGCAAGGAGCAAAGATTGTAGGGGAGTTTGTAGCAAAGCGTGCAGTAGAGAAAGGGATTAAAAAGGTTGTTTTTGATCGAAACGGCTTTTTGTACCACGGACGGGTTAAGGCACTGGCTGAATCTGCGCGAGAGCATGGCCTGGAGTTTTGATCCCCGCGCATCTGTCTTTAAGCCATTTTTGAAAACATTGAGGGAGAGTTCCATTGGTCGGTGAACAGGAAGAAGTACAGCTCATAGAGAAAGTGGTGCATATCAATCGAGTTGCAAAGGTTGTAAAGGGAGGGCGGCGCTTCAGTTTTAGCGCTCTCGTTGTCGTTGGCGATGGAAAGGGAATGGCTGGTGGCGGATTAGGAAAAGCAAACGAAGTCCCTGAAGCCATAAGGAAAGGCGTTGAAAAGGCGCGGAAAGATATGAAGTTTGTCCCGATTACCGACGATACTATTCCTCATGAAGTTATTGGGCGATGGGGTGCAGGAGCCGTGCTTCTTAAGCCGGCCGGACCCGGGACAGGTGTCATTGCGGGCGGCGCGGTGAGAGCCGTACTTGAGACGGTTGGCGTCCAGAATATCCTAACAAAGTGTCTGGGCTCTCACAATCCGCACAACCTTGTGAGGGCCACTCTCAGGGGCCTGAGATCTTTGCGCCCCCCTGAAGAGATAGCCTACAGGCGGGGAAAAAGCCTCGAGGAAGTGAAGCAGTAAAGCATCTTGTGACAGAGTGAGAAACCACCTGAGGCTTGAGACACATAGATCCATAGAGAAGCGGAAATTTCCCGGACAAAAAGAAACTTTCAGGACGGGGTGATTCAGGGACACAGAAACGATGGTTGATACTATAAAAGTTACTTTAGTGAAAAGCGGAATCGGCAGGAAGAAAAAAATACGCCAGACACTGAAGGGCCTGGGTTTAACCAGGCTTAACAAGACGGTTACCCTTAAGAACACTGCAGCGATAAGAGGCATGATTGAACGCGTTTCATTCATGGTGAAGATAGATGTCTAGTGCTGAGCCTTTCCCTTGGAACAGGAAAGTCCGGGCTTTTGTGGGATGGCTAGTCTTCAAAGGACTTAGAAAATGAGAATTCATGATCTTTCACCCTCAAAGGGTTCAAAGAAGAAAAGGAAAAGAGTGGGACGTGGTCCTGGTTCGGGACACGGAAAAACTTCGTGCCGGGGACACAAAGGACAGAAATCACGCTCCGGGGGTAATGTGCCGCCGGGTTTTGAGGGAGGCCAGATGCCGCTTCAGCGAAGACTTCCAAAACGGGGATTTACCAACATATGGAAGAAGAGCTATTCCCTCATTAATATAAAGGACCTCGGCAGATTTGAACCCAACACCACCTTGGATATAGAGGCACTAAAAAAGGCAGGCCTCGTGAAAAAAGACCAAGACGGGGTGAAGCTTCTTGGCCAAGGCGCCATTTCAATTCCACTGGTGCTGAAGGTGAGCAAGGCCAGCAAAAGCGCCCAGGAGAAGATTGAAGCTGCGGGGGGTAAAGTCGAGATAGTATAGCCTGAGTTTTCCCCCAGTACCAACAAGAAAGGAACAAAACAGGGGAGCAGCCAAATTCAATGATTGGCGGTTTTCAAAACATAACAAAGATTCCCGAGCTCAAGAAGAGGATCATCTTTACATTGCTCATGCTGGTAGTATACCGGCTTGGCTGCCACATACCCACTCCGGGAATAAATGGGGCGGCACTGGCCGCTTTTTTCAGCGCCAGGCAGGGTACTCTTTTCGGGCTTTTCGACATGTTTTCCGGAGGTGCCCTCAAGAGAATGTCGGTTATGGCCCTGGGCATTATGCCCTACATTAGCGCCTCAATTATCCTCGAGCTGCTCGCCGTGGTGGTCCCCTATTTGGAGAAGCTGAAAAAGGAGGGGGAACAGGGCCGGAAGAAAATTACTCAGTATACACGTTACGGGACGGTCCTGTTGAGCATGATTCAGGGCTTCGGGATTGCCATAGGGCTGGAAAGAATGAGCGGACCGGGGGGCGCAATGGTAGTGCCCATCGGAGGATGGGGCTTCAGGGTCCTTACCGTGATTACCCTTACTGCCGGTACCGCATTTCTGATGTGGCTTGGGGAGCAAATTACAGAGAGAGGCATTGGTAATGGTATATCGCTAATAATTTTTGCCGGTATTGTGGCTCGTTTCCCGGTGGCTGTGGCTAACACTGTACGGTTGATAGGGACAGGGGAGCTGACTCCCTTTTTCATGGCCCTGATTGTTGCTTTGATGATAGCTGTGGTGGCATTCATCGTCTTTATAGAAAGCGGGCAGCGGAGGATCCCCGTTCAATACGCGAAAAGGGTTGTTGGCCGCAAAATGTATGGGGGACAGAGCACCCATATACCACTCAAGGTCAATACTGCGGGCGTTATACCGCCTATTTTTGCATCCTCCATAATCATGTTTCCTGCCACGATTGCCAATTTCTTAAACGTTAAGCAGATACCGTGGCTGCAAACAGTTGTTAACGTTCTTGCGCCGGGGCATATCTTCTACGTTCTCATATACGTGATTTTTATAGTGTTTTTTTGCTACTTTTATACAGCCGTGCATTTTAATCCTGTGGACGTTGCAGATAACATGAAAAAATACGGAGGGTTTATTCCGGGAATTAGACCCGGGAAAAATACGGCAGAATACATTGACAGGGTACTCACAAGAATTACTTTTACGGGAGCCATTTACGTATCAGCCGTGTGCGTGCTGCCCCAGTTTCTAATTTACCGCCTTAACGTGCCGTTCTACTTTGGTGGTACGGCATTGTTGATAGTTGTGGGTGTAGCAATGGATACGTCCAACCAGATAGAATCGCATATGCTTACAAGGCACTATGAGGGGTTTATGAAAAAGGGATTTGCCAAGGTGAGGTAGGATGCATTTGAAGATAAAGAACGCCTTGTTTTTATGGAGAAGCGCTTGCCGTGCCTAAGGAAGATGCCATAACCGTTGAGGGGACGGTTGTAGAAACCCTGCCCAATGCAATGTTCAGGGTGGAACTTGATAATGGCCATCGGGTGCTGGCTCATATTTCGGGCAAGATGAGGATGCACTTCATAAAGATACTTCCAGGAGACAGGGTTTCAGTTGAGCTTTCGCCATATGATCTGAGCAGGGGTAGAATAACATACAGGGGGAAGTAGAGCTTTTCCCTGCGTGAGAGACAGGTAACTGAACCATGAAAGTTAGAGCATCGGTCAAAAGAATATGTAACAAGTGCAAGATCATTAAGCGAAAAGGAACGGTCCGGGTCATCTGCGTTAATCCGCGTCATAAGCAGAGGCAGGGATAGGCATTGAGAGAGGCTTGCACTCACAGAGATAATTTCCTAAAAGGAGTTGAGAGAAGGGGGTTTTGTCTTGGCTAGAATAGCCGGTGTTGATTTGCCGAGAGGTAAAAGAATTGAAATCGCCCTGACCTATATCTATGGAATAGGCAGGAGCACTGCTCAGAAGATTCTGACTGAGGCTGGTGTGGACTGGGATACTAAGTCTGATGATTTGACCGAAGGCGAGATAACGAGCATAAGAAAGATTATTGACGAAAAGTGCAAGGTCGAGGGGGATCTCAGAAGAGAGGTCTCCATGAACATTAAGCGCTTGATGGATTTGGGCGCCTATCGCGGGTTAAGGCACCGAAAGGGCCTGCCTGTAAGGGGGCAAAGAACAAGTACCAATGCCAGAACCAGGAAGGGGCCTCGCAGGGCTGTAATGGGGAAAAGGAAAAAATAGCATTTTAAGGAAAGCAAATGGTAAAGAAGGCAAGAAAAGGAAGTCGGGCCAAGAAAGAGAAAAGGAATGTTCCGGCAGGGATTATTCACATTCAGTCAACGTTCAACAACACTATTGTCACTGTTACAGATCCTGAGGGAAATGTGATCGCCTCGTCGAGTGCCGGAAGACAGGGATTTAAGGGCTCCAGAAAGAGTACACCGTTTGCTGCTCAGTTGGCTGCACGCGATGCCCTGAGGCAGGCCATGGAGCAAGGTATGAAAACTGCCGAGGTAAGAGTCAAGGGCCCCGGAGTCGGTAGAGAGGCGGCAATACGTGCCTTACAGGTAGAGGGCTTTACCGTAAGTGTCATAAGAGATGTGACCCCTATTCCACATAATGGTTGCCGTCCTCCGAAGAGGCGGAGAGTGTAAAAGCGTCCCTCGTCCTGCCATGTTCTAAAGGCCCTAGGGGCGATACGCTTAAAAGGAAGGGGACAGGAAACAGGAGGAAGTTGTTTGGCAAGATATACCGATGCTTCATGTAGGTTGTGCCGCAGGGAGAACCTTAAGTTGTTTCTCAAGGGGGATCGCTGCTATGGGGATAAGTGTGCATTCGAGAGGCGCCCGTATCCACCCGGGCAGCATGGTCAGAGACGCGGCGGGAAATACTCTGATTATCAGTTGCAATTAAGGGAAAAACAAAAAGTAAAGAGAATCTATGGCGTCCTGGAGAGGCAGTTCAGGCGGTACTATGAAAGAGCTGAAAAGCAAAAAGGAATTACGGGAACCAACCTTCTTATGCTGCTTGAATGCAGGTTGGACAACATGGTGTACAGGATGGGATTTGCCTCTTCACGGACTCAGGCAAGGCAACTTGTAAGGCACAGCCATTTCCTGGTAAACAAAAGAAAAGTCAATATGCCTTCTTTTCAGGTCAAGGTGGGAGACGTAGTGGAAGTGAGAGAAGGAAGCCGGAAACTGCCTGTTATCTTGGAAGCCATGGAAACGGTGGTGAGAAGAGGGATTCCGAGCTGGGTGGAGGTAGACAAGGAAAACTTCCGGGGGACCTTAAAAGCTCTCCCCACGAGGGAAGAGCTGACTATGCCCATCCAGGAACAGTTGATTGTGGAACTCTATTCAAAATGAGTTGTTTTTGCCTAAGATTTGAGCCTCTTCCAACAGTTTCCGGAAACCCGGGTTCTCCGAGAGGCTCCTGGCAGGGAAGTTCCGCCAGGGACTAAGAGTAAGCAGGGATCGTCGGCATGGCAATTTCTGCGAAAGGCAAAGAGTTGGGGTGTGCACGATTCCCTGCAGCCTGCTGCAGAGAGTTTCATTTAAAATAAGGGAGGGACATTCTTGACAGACTTAAAAGCAAGAAACTGGCGAGAATTAATCAAACCCAAAGGGATTGTGGTTGATGAGGAGACACACACAAATTTCTACGGGAAATTTGTGTGTGAGCCCCTTGAAAGGGGCTTTGGGATTACTATTGGCAACGCGTTGCGGCGAATATTACTGTCCTCGTTGCAAGGGGCGGCCATTGTTTCCGTTAAGATGGAGAATGTTGTTCACGAGTTCTCAACTATCCCGGGGGTTGTGGAGGACGTTACCGACATTATTCTGAACCTCAAAGAGGTGAAGCTGAAGCTCAAGGACGTTGAAGAAGCCGTGGTTCACATTTCCCGGCAGGGGGAAGGCGTAGTAAAGGCGGGTGATATTGAGACGGACGGACTGGTTGAAGTGCTGAATCCTGAGAAGCACATAGCCACATTGAACAAGGAAGCAAAATTGAATATGGAAATGTTGGTTAAGATGGGAAAGGGCTATGTGCCTGCCGAAACAAATAAGAGTGATGAAAAGGACATAGGTATAATTCCCATTGATGCAATTTTCTCGCCCATACAAAAGGTAAATTACGTTGTCACCAATGCCAGGGTCGGGCAGATTACCGACTTTGACAAACTCACCCTTGAAGTCTGGACTGATGGCAGCGTTTTACCTGAAGATGCAATAGCTTACGCGGCCAAGATTCTTAAGGAGCAAATGACGCCTTTCATCAATTTTGAAGAAGAGCCTGAGCCGGTGGAAGCAGAAGAGGAAGAGGAAGAAGAAAAAATAAATCAAAATCTTTTCCGGCCTGTATCAGAGTTGGAACTGTCCGTGCGTTCGGCAAATTGCCTGAAAAATGCCAATATTGAGCTTATCGGCGAGCTTGTGCAGAAGACGGAAGCCGAGATGCTAAAAACGAAGAATTTCGGCAGAAAATCTTTGAATGAAATTAAGGGAATATTGGAAGAAATGGGGCTTTCGCTGGGAATGAAACTGGAAAATTTCCCTCTGCCCAAGAAAAAACAGGAGCAGGCTGAGGAAGCTGGCAAAGGGGAACAAGATAAATGAGACATCGAAAGAGTGGAAGAAATCTGAGCCGCACTTCAAGTCATCGCCATGCCACGTTGAGGAATCTGGTGACTTCGCTTTTCAAATATGAGCAGATTGAGACCACGGATGCCAAGGCAAAAGAACTGAAACCAATTGCAGAGAAAATGGTCACCCTGGCCAAGCGGGGGGAATTGAGCGACAGGCGCCAGGCGCTGGCCTATATAAGGGAAAAAGGAGTAGCCCACAAACTATTTGAGGAGCTGAAAGAACGTTATATAGACCGGCAGGGTGGGTACCTGCGAATCGTAAAAAAGGGAACAAGAAAAGGGGACGGGGCTCCTGTTTCCATAGTTCAGCTCTTGCCTAAAGAAGAAACTATCAAGAAAAAAAGGGCCAAAAGGAAAAGCAAGCCGGAAGCTTCAGCCTCACGCTGGACCGGCCCCAAAGAGAAGAAAAAAGAACAGGCAAAACAGGAAGAGAAAACGAGCGACCCAACCCCATGATAAACCTCCTGGCTGTTAAATAGGCATGGAGGTTGCTATCTTCATTTGCCTGACAAAAGTCACTTTTTCATACCGGAAAAACTTTACAAAAACTTCTTCCCTGCAATGACTCATTAGGGTATTCTTACTTAAGCAAAGCAGCGGTAATACGGGGCCTGCAAATCGAGTGTTGCGCCGACAATTTGAAGAACGTGCCGGGAGGGGTAAATTGACCGGGAAAAATCAGCACAAGATTTTGGTTGTCGATGATGAGAGAAGCATGAGGGAGTTTTTGGAAATTCTGCTGTCAAAGGAAGGTTACCAGGTTCTTCTTGCCGGAAGCGGGGAAGAAGCATGCCGGATGCTTGACCAGGAACACTTTGACCTCCTCATTACCGACATCAAGATGAAGGATATCAATGGTATTGATGTACTTAAGAGGGCGAAAGAAATAAGTCCTGACTCGATTGTAATAATGATATCGGCTTTTGCTACGGCTGAGACAGCTGTAGAGGCAATGAAGGAGGGCGCTTACGACTATATCCCCAAGCCTTTTAAGGTTAATGAGTTCAAGAAAATTGTCCGGGATGCACTGGAGGCTGAAAAGAAGGTCGCCCGGCAGGCGGAAGGCGCCTCCAGCATAGAAACGCACCTGGGCTTCCTTGTGGGCGATAGCCCACAAATGAAAAAGGTCTACGACCTGATAGATAGGGTTGCCCCTACAAAGTCTAATGTCTTGATTTCCGGCGAGAGCGGAACCGGTAAGGAATTGGTAGCAAAGGCGATTCACAGGCAAAGCCCACGGAAAGACAAACCTTTTGTAGTGATAAATTGTGCTGGCATACCTGAGAATCTAATTGAGAGTGAATTGTTTGGATACAAGAAAGGGGCGTTCACGGGAGCCACCACGGACAAGGACGGACTGTTTGATGTAGCAGACGGTGGGACTGTTTTTTTTGACGAGATTGGAGAGCTCTCTCCAGCCATTCAGGTGAAACTTCTAAGGGTTATTCAAGAGCGCACTTTTACCGCAGTCGGTGATACAGAGGAGAAAAGTGTAGATGTGAGGTTCATTTCTGCCACAAACAAAGACTTGGAAAGCGAGGTTATCAAGCAAAAATTCAGGGAAGACCTTTACTTTCGGCTGAATGTTATCCATATTTCTATGCCGCCATTGAGAGAGAGAATCGGGGACCTGCCGCTGCTGGCGCAGCATTTCCTGGAGAAATTTTCGCGCGAGCATGGAAAAGATGTAAGAAAGATTTCAGCGTATGCAATGGACATTCTTAGCCAGTATTCCTTTCCGGGGAACGTCAGGGAGCTTGAGAACATAATTGAACGAAGTGTGGCCCTTGAGACTTCAAACATAGTATTGCCGGAAAGCCTTACTCTTTCGAATTTTCAACGAGAACGCATCCGCCAGGACAGAAGGCAAAGAGACCTTACTTCCAGGGGCATAAGCCTTGATGAGGTTCTGGCTGATATTGAAAAAGATTATATTCTGAAAAGTCTTGAAATAGCCCATGGCTCAAGGCAAAGGGCTGCTGACCTTCTAGGGATCAGCATGAGATCCTTTAGATACAGGCTTGAAAAACTCGGCCTCCAAAGCCTGCCGGATTAATCTCCCCAGAAATATGCCTTTCCTCCTTTTTGATGAGCTGTTATTAAAGAATGACGAAAATTGCGCCATGTATGACAAATTCTGTCATCTCCCGGCTGCTGATTCTTGCCATACCGGTTTCGGCAAGAGGCCGGGCCAGGATTTGCTGGCGATAAGCCTCCAATAATAAAGCATTTTTTTGAAAATTTTCTTGAATTAGATTTGTGGCACGGGAATTGAATGTAAACATCAGGCAGAAGGGGAATCGTTTAGCGACTCAACCGTAAATAGTTCCAAGAATTAAGAAAGGGGGTGAAAGGTTTTAGGTTTTAAGGTCAGGTATTGATCATGATCAATATTTACTTTTTTAGAAAAACTTAAACTTTTAAGGAGGAAAAAATGCTTACCAAGTTTACAAAAAAGAAAGAATCAGGTTTTACACTTATTGAGCTTATGATCGTTATTGCAATTATCGGAATCCTTGCAGCGATCGCTATCCCTCAGTTCGCAGCATACAGGAAAAGGTCATATAACGCCGCAGCGGAGTCTGACTTAAGGAATGCTGCGACGGCTCAAGAGGCCTATTATGTGGATTATGCTACTTACGCCACTGGAGTTGCAGACATCCAAGGTGCCACCTACGGTCTGTATCTCTCAGACAAAGTTGGGCTTGACATCGTTACTGCGACCGCAAACACTTATGTCATGACAGCAGCTCACAGCAGCGGCGACAAGACTTACACACTAAGCGGTCCCGGAGGAATACTCACCCATAACTAAAGGATGCTAAAGAGCGAAAGAGAAGTGAACTGGGTTTTCGCCGGTTCACTTCTTTTTTATATGCTGATAAAATCAAAAATTTCTTTTCCATTGCTTCATTTGTCGAAAGCATGTATTTCCCCACAGTAACCTGAATCATGAGCTAAAGATGTGCAATAAGATTCAAAATGTGGATTAATTCTTTTAAATAGGATACGGGAATAACACTGGGATGCCGAACTCATCCTGTGAGACAACTGTTGGGCACAGACAAAAAATCCTTTTTGTTACTATTTCTCTATCCTTAATTATTCTTATTATTTATTCCAACTCCTTTCACTGCTCCTGGCATTTGGATGATTTTACCAACATTGTCAAAAACCCAGGTCTGCACCTGGAAAGCTTAACCTTTCATGGTCTCAAAGGGAGTCTATTTTCGGAT
>Ga0180301_10001716_pt1 | contig 17184 bp, 17 predicted proteins | sample GuaBasSediGuay16_FD_121797 | JGI IMG/M metagenome (GOLD analysis project Ga0180301, IMG submission 121797) | Subseafloor sediment microbial communities from Guaymas Basin, Gulf of California, Mexico - Guay16, Core 4569-2, 12-15 cm | ecosystem: Environmental > Aquatic > Marine > Hydrothermal... | reverse complement strand
TAGAGTATATAACGTCTAGCAGCTATTGGAAGTTTATGCCAGTAAGTAAGGAGATCCATAACGTACACCTCGTTGGATGATGTGATATACAGTATTATATGTATGCTCGTCTTTCTGCCTATACTCGGAAGGCTTATGCCTTATATCTTTTTATCGTCATGCTCCTCCTCTTTTATAGTAAACAATAAGTGGTTAAGTATTTTAATGAAGTTTTAGCTTCTATAGGATAGCCTATCAGATCAGAACGATTTTATAAAAGAGCAGGTAATAAGATAAAATGAGGAATGTTGAAGTGAAAAAGAGGATAAAGGTTGGTAGGATAAAGGCAAGGACCATACGCGTTGGTAGAATAGTAGCTAAAGGTGTTCTCCTTGGCTGTAAGAGTAAAGTTGAGGATAAGAAGAAATAATATAACGATAGATGTCATAGCACTTGTTAATAGTGGATATGAAGCAGATACACCACAGCTAATGATACCCTTAGATATAGCCAGAGAACTCAAGTTATGGCCTCCCCCTCCTAATTCGCGAGAGACCATATTTGAGACTGCAGGAGGTCCTCTTAGAGTATGGATAATACCTAAATCGGCGTATATAAAGGTCATAACTGATAATGTCTCCTCGAGGGAAGTACTAGCCGACTTAGTAATATCAGCTTTAGCAGATGAACCGCTCATTAGCGACATGCTAGCAGGAGCATTAGAAATAGCTGTTGAAGACTTTGCGTTAGGCTTGTGGAGATTTAGATGGGAACCTAAGGAGAAGGTAAGGGAAAGTGAGAAGAAGGTATGAAAGAATACGAAAACGTCAACAATCTACAGATCAGCCCGTCCATCGCTCTTCATCAATCTGCTAAAGGAATTTTCATCATCTACTATGCTTTAGTCTACAGTACGCAATAAATATTTTACTAACGGTAGTGGATCTTCTGAATGGAGGCTTAAGGAGCATATGAAATCTAGTAAGGGAATGTTAGTTACTGTAGAGGGAATCGAATGCGTTGGAAAGACGCCAATAGCTAAGATGATAGTTAATTCGTTAAAGGAGATGGGATATCCATCAATTTACACATATGAGCCGACGAATGGGCCTTATGGGAGGATAATAAGATTGATGCTGAGGGGGATTATTAAGGATACTTGGAAGTGGGAGAGAGGACTTCTTTTTGCACTTGATAGAGCTTGGCATGTCGCAAACGTAATTGAACCCATGATAAGGCGTAATATCATAGTTGTTTGCGATAGGTATATTCACTCCCAGCTCGCATATCAGGCTGCAGAAGGCTTGACAATGACTGTAATTGAGGAGCTCAATAGAGAATTCCCCATCCCTGATATAGTGGTCTTCCTCGATTCCGAACCAAAATATGCCCTTAGAAGGGTATCTGAAATAATGAGGAGAGGAGATATAAGCAAGAGCAGTATCTATAATGAGGAGGTCTTTCTTAATAAGGTTAGAGAGCACTATATGAGGTATATTCAAGACAAGCGTTTTACTAAGGATTACGTGATCATTAATATAGATAAGGAAATCGGAACTGATATAATAGCTAATGAGGAGTTTCGAAGAAAAGCTCTCAATATTGTGCGAAGTAAGGTTATTCCTAAGATCATTAGTTATGTAAGAACACGAACCTAAGGACTTCTCCTTCATTTCTCTCCAGTCTTACAAAGCCATATCTCTCGAATTGCACTATCTCCCCTTCCTTTATGTACTGCGCATAGAATTCAGCCATTCCTTTATCAATTGTGCCATCAGGTTTTGATACCAAAGTCCATAACGCCATGTTAGGATGTACCCATTGTATCTTAGGCATTCCCTTTACAATTTCATCTCCGGAATACGTTGCTACTATTTTTTTCTCGCTTACTTCCTCTACTTTAATATTGAAAAGTCCCATGAGACGGATTTCCTTACCTTTAGCGAACATGTTGAGATCATCCTTTGATATCATGAGGTGCATGGGGGATTCCTTAAGCCTATATAGCTTAAAGCCTCTTTCGGGATGTTGTGGATGAAGACGGATCTTTATTTCGATAGGCGTTGGTGGCTCATTTATTATTAACTCAACAGGGTCTTTTACGAAGAAGTACCTATTGGCTTTTGGATCTATTATTTGTCTATTTATAGCGTAAAGGGTTTCCATGCTCAGCTTTATGTCATGAGGAGTGAGGCTTACCTCTATCGCAAGACGTCTTATGGTTTCGGGCTGTATACCTCTTCTCAATAGGGCCCTTATAGTTGGCAATCTGATATCATCCCACCCGCTTATCTCACCTTTTCTTAAGCCCTCACGGATATGCCTTTTATGAATCTTGAATCCCTCTATGTACACCATTCCGTACTGTATCATCGTTGGCATCTCCCAGCCCATAGCTTCATAGATCTTTGACTGAACAGCAGCATTATGCTCATGCTCCTTTGCCCTAATTACATGCGTTATTCTCTCAAGATGATCCTCAACAGCACAACCGAAATTATATAGGGGATATACACAATACTTATAACCAGTACGAGGATGAGGCACACTATCAACTATCCTTAATAATGGAGGATCTCTCAGCACGGGATTTGGATGAGACATATCAACTTTAAGACGAACTACTGCCTCACCTTCGGAATAATGACCTTCAAGCATCATATTCCAGCGCTTCATATGTTCCTCTACTGAAAGGTTCCTATCAGGACAGGGGATTTTGTTCTCCTTATATCGCCTGAAATCATCAGCACTACACGTGCATACGTATGCCTTACCTTCACTAATTAATTTTTCAGCTATCTCGTAATACCTTTCAAAGCGATCTGACATTATTACTAGTTTATCCCATTTTATGCCTAACTTAGACAAATCCTCCATTATCCAATCGTAGTATACCCTCTTTATTACACGGGGATCAGTATCCTCGATCCTAAGTATCATTCTGCCATTGTACTTCTTGGCATAGAGGTAGCTTAGCATTGCTGCACGAAGGATCTGCCCTATATGCAAGGCACCCGTAGGCGCTGGAGCAAAACGCGTAGTTATGGTGCCATATTTCCTTATAGCCTCCTCGACGTTAGGTAGTGGAGGAAGATCTTCGCGAGATATCTTCCTTTCCTCCTTAAGTTTCTCCAATTCATCCTTAAACTCCTTCGTTAAGAGATCCCTTTGTTCATTTATTGACATTGAGTTTACCTCTTCTACTATTCTCTTCACTTCCTTTGCTAATTCCCTTGCCATCTTCCTAAGATCTTTTCTCTCAGCCATAATCTTCCCCATTACGGCCTTAGAATCAGCTCTTCCACCATGTCTTATCGCGTTAAGCAATGCGTGCTTTAGTATCAACCTTCTAATCTCTTCATTCATTGAAATCACACTCCAAGGCAATGTTGGTCTAGCAATCAATAGCCTATGGTTAAATTTATTTATTACCGCATTTAAGGAAACATGCTGGTTAGTAGTTTGTAAAACTCCAGTAGGTATTCGTTTGCAGCATCTATATTTCTCTCAATAAGCCTCTTCTTTAGATTTGCCAAGTTCTCATTCCCCTCCTGGGCTAAAGTAAGAAGCACATCTATCGCGCGATGTCCATACCATGATTCGGGCTCAGCACCACATAGCTTATTATAACGAACTATATCACTCATAATTCTCCTAACGTGATCTAGTAAGGATGTACTGAGGGCTTTATTAACCTCTTCTATCACTATATCGCTTAAGAATTTACCAAGAGGGCCATTGCATATTCCTAGCTCAAGGTGAAGGGAACGACGAAGTAAGGCTCTTCTTGCAGTAGATACAGCTTTCTTAAGCGAATGTAATCCTAAGGGACTACTTTCCCTTACTGGCAATTTTACTGGAAGAGGTAATATATGAAGCAAGCTATAGATGGGGTAAGGTACATGAAGGCGTCCATTCCTTAATTTAATCATCATGCATAAATCAAGGATTACGTTACCTTTATCCTGTACTAAATGCTTAAGGAAATGCTCTAAACCTAGTCTTAAAAGATCAATGTGATGCTCACTTCTCTCTTTTTTAAGAACCATCTGATGAGCTATATCTAGGACACAATGTGCATTAATATTGGACTCACCATCATATATACCCATCAGATCGAAAACTGGAAATCCTGAAAGCCCTAAGTGCTCAGATTTTAAGAGTCCACAGTGGACTAGCTCAAGTATAAGAGCACTGATAGGCATAAATTCTTCAGGGTTTAAACCAAGATCTATTAACCCGTTTATACAATCAATAAGAGATTGGAAGTTGAATACTCCACATATCCCTGCACATATTATATGGCTGAGTTCTAAAGCAGTTTCTTGAAATGTAACACGACATCTAAGGGGACACATGGAGTCGCAAGCGATAAGCTCAGCATCAAGAAGGCTTCGCTTGAAGTTCCTAGCATACATATTTATTAGCTCCTTTACTGCAAGGTTTGCACTCCCTAAAGCATGACGCCAATTCAATACGCTCATTTTAGAAATATATGATATGACGGTAGATGTATACTTCGCTAGTATACGTGGCTTTACCTTATTAACATACTCCTCTATCACGTTATGCATCCTTCTAACGATAACGTCAAATTTGGACTTTCGTTCGAAGGTTTCCTTACTGGATTTCCCACCGAAAGCTATCGCTATTACGTTATGAGCCTTATACATCAGAGAGCCGAGACCGCCCCCTATAATGCCACCGTAAAACATTTCGGTCCCCCCTTGAGCCATAGTTAACGTCAATGCTGATCCATACGATGATATGATACCAGCTGGACCGATCCCAATAACGCTGAACTCCTCTAATCCCTTCGCTCCCCATGAACCAATTTAAGATCTTCTCGGCAACATATCTGACTAAAGCCTTAGTTCCTCTTAATCTCAAGTACGTTTCCATTAAGGAGATTACCTGATTCTCTTCAAGATATCTTATATAGCATTCTACGCCTCCGTCTTCCTTTCCCCTAAGGCCAATAATTATTGGTGCTTTCGATTTCCCTTCAAGCACTATTAGATCTACGTTTAACTTAGAAAGGGAACTTCCTAGACCAGGCACATTATTTATATATAAACCCCCTGTCAACGGCGATTTGAAGGATATTACTAGGTCGTTGAAGGCAGAGATGCCCATTCCAGCGAGTATGCTTGCTCCTAGACATATCACATTATTGGGATCAAATACATCAAGATCATAGCTTTTATAGCGATTTAAATGAATATGAACCGAGGCACTAAGGGGTCCTATGTAATCTTCTTCTATTTCCTCTACTTGGAATCTCTTTTTTGCAGCATTAAAAATCAATATCCTATAGTTCAATGGGCTCACCTAGATTAAGCACCTCAATGAAATTCTCAAGCGTAGCAGTTATATATGATTCCATGTAGTTGAGGTCTTCCTTAATTTCAGATATGCTAATCTTACCCTGAGCCATATCATTAGCATTTATTACTGACTTAAACCATAGGGGCTTATGCCTTTGCATTAGCGCTTCTAATGCATACCGCTTACTCAAAGAGGTCCATTTAAAGTCCCCGACACTAGCTATGAGCTTATTTATGGGAAGGACGCCTTCAACGAATTTCTTAACGTAATATAAATCCCTTACCTTATCTATTTCCGCAAGAAACTTCGATTTCTGACCGCTAGTGCCATATAAGCACCACCTATTGAGCATGCCAATTAAATCTAGCTCAAATTGCAATTGCCTACCTCTCTTCAATATGTCCTTTAGCTTTACGAATAGCCTATGTAATTCATCGTCTATAACGTATTGTTCGACGCTATTAATTTTATCCACTACATATCTTGTGTCTAGCGTTACAGAAGAGGGGGAGAGAACACTCATGAATGATATCATTAGGAGGAAATGCTTTAGTAGTTCCTTATTCACTGGGGAGATGTTTACTTTTATCAATGGTAATCCGTTCAGTAACCACTCAAATGATGCATCAGGGGGATATTCATGCCTTATTTCATAATGCGGAAAGAAGTACTTAACGCATCTTTCTATATCGTTAAATGGGGATAGAATGTACGTTGTCTTCTCGTGGCTAAGGGATATTACGATTCGCGATGGACTAAGAGTCTTAGAACATTCATAGTCCATTATGCCATGAGTTAAAATACTCTGATCACCAAAGTAGCTAGCTTCAAGAAGAAGCAATTCGATGCTCTGTCTTAGGAGATCCTCTAATGAGCGTAGAGCGTAGAGTACACATAGTAAGAACTCTATCTCGTAGTCCCTATCATAGTATAGAACTAATCTAACCATTGGTTCGTCACGATTTTCTAAATAGATCCTATATGCACATGCGTCTCTGTAGTAATTGTACAATTCTAAATTAATTTGTACGGTTTTTACATTCTTGATTGGGGTTGCAACATGAATTATGGGAATTGGGAATGATTCGGATTTAAGTGGATATGCCGCTTTAAGTGACCATTCGAAGAATACAGCCCTTACTCCCCTCTCGTACGCCTTTAGAGCTATAAGGTATCTTTTAGGAGATGTAGGGTGATCCGTTATCTTTACGTGAACTGCCGCGTTCTCCAAATTGTTTGAACTCGAAATTTCTTGAGATTTCACGAGCTTTAAGTTTCCACAAAAGGATGAAGACCATACCCCAGGAATGACATCGATTCTTTTTCCATTTACTTTAACCTCATTACTTACTACTTTACTATCTATTACTTTAATGAATATTTTACGATAGGAGAGACCTAGCATGTTTAATATATCCTCTATTAATTTAGCTCGCTCTTCAGGGGGGAGACCGATGATGACTGATGCGTATTTCTTGATCCTAATTAAGTCTAGGCTCCTTATTACGGTTAATATTTTGTCCCTTATTGACCATGTTCCTACGCTTAGGAACCCCATGTCCCTTCATAAGCCTCCTTATACCGTAGTCTAATATAATTACTATCAATGAGCCTATTATAGATACCACTATAAAGGACGAGATTAGCTTACCTGCATAACTGAATACTCTAGTTGCTGGTTCATTTGAATAGACGAGCCATGCGTGAGTGGTTTCATATATGTACCCCATGAGGGCATATACTAGCGTACTTAGGAGGATAACTACAGATCCCCATAGCGGAAGGAAGGCTTTCCTCCTAACCTTATTTGGGATGAGATCCCATAGGAAGGCTAGTAATATGAGACCGGGAAGGGAATAAAAGAGACCAGCAAGTACTCCCGCAATAATTAAAGCTTTTAGTGAGTAAGGGCCCACGAGTATCCTATATCCTGGCTCATCCTTAAGTAATGGTAGTTTCCCGTAGACGTAGAATATCGTAAAGGAGAATATATGAGCTAAAGTTGCCTTTAGACATAGCTCATCATAGCTCATTGTCTTACTGAACTCTTTAATCTTTAGTCACCTCCACTTCTTTACTTAGTAGGTCATAGTTAATATCCTTATCCTCAAAACCTAATCCAGGGGATCTCAATGGAAATCTATACGGTATCTCTATGGTATTTACGCTTACAAGCCTTTGCTCGGCCATGAGATCAGCATCAAGATCTACGTATTTTACTACGTTGAGGCCGCATGCAAAGTTTATACCAGCGAGAATGCCTACTTGTAGTTCTGCCATACAACCAATCATTGTAGGTATTTCAGCGGCCTCAGCAATGTATGCTATCTTTAAGGCTTCTCGTATGCTGGCAGCCTTCATGAGTTTTATGTTTATGACATCACAGGCATTTAGTTTTAATGCTATTAAAGCATCGTATGCATTATGCACACTCTCATCTAACATTATCGGTATCTCACTTCGTGCCTTCAATTTAGCTAGTCCTCTAAGGTCATTAGCAGGAAGGGGTTGCTCTATGAGCTGTATGTCAAGATCTTTTATTTGATTAATAACCCACAGTGCCTCCTCATAGGTCCATCCTTGGTTTGCATCTATCCTAATATTAACTTTGTCACCAACTGCATCCCTTACGGCCTTTAACCTTTCTACATCCTTTTTTGGATCCTCTCCTACCTTTATCTTAAGCGTCCTAAAGCCCATCTTGACCAGCGATAAAGCTTCCTCGACAGTTTCCTTTATCCCTTTTATACCTATAGTATAATCAGTCTCCACCCTATCCCTAGCACCTCCAAGAAGTACATAGAGGGGTTCATTATGAATTCTTGCCCATAAATCCCATAAAGCCATGCTAATAGCACATCTCGCAGATGGTGAGCCCCCGACTTTAGCTATTCTCCTCTCAAGTTCCTCCATTGATTTGATATCAGATCCCACTAATTCATTAGCTAATGACCTTAAAGTCTCAAGACATGATTTCATATCATCGCCGAGTATTTTACTTGACGGGCTTGCCTCGCCAAAGCCAATTAGTCCACCTTTAGTCTCAATGCGTACTAAGTAGCCACTACTAGTAATACTCGTCCCAAGGGCTATTCTAAATGGACTCCTCAGTTTTACGTTAAATGAATAAACGCTTATCTTCTTTATCTTCATTAAGATCCCAGATTTTATTTCTAATGGAAGAATAGCAAAATAAGCTTTAACTTTAAAATCGCGTACTAAGCATTATATAGAATATTCATCAGTCGAGTACTATTCTGTACGAGATAGAAGATCCGTTCAACTCAACATCACTTATGTACTTTACGCCACTATCAGTTATCTCAAACTCTATATACTTCGTGTCTTCATAGATGGAGGGTTTGCTAAGGTGTCTTTCTATAAAGGCAAATCTTCTGTTCCTAACTATGATAAGGCCTACTGCGTTCTTCGCTAGAGAGCCTAATGTCGTTATAGGCCATGGTGTATTATCGAGAAAGAGAAAGTCATGGGGATCGAATTCCTCAAGTCTACTAATATCCCTTCTCCGTCTTACCTCACTTACGATGAGTATCGTCGTTCCTTCATCGATAGCCTCCTCCTGAAGCTCTACTAAAGCATTGTATAAGTCCATTTCTATCTCATCCTCTTTTCCTCTTCTCGTCTCTATAAGGTAGGGTCTACTTATGCTATCTATTACTACAAGACCAAACCCATTCTTTATAGCATATCCAGCATAACCTAGGATCTCCCTTAAACTACGTGTACGAAGAAGTTTAAAGTGTCCTTTAATCCCATCTATGTCCAGTCCTCGTGCACTTAACATCTTCTTTACTCTTATTGGCGAGACGCCGCTCTCTGAGTCTAGGTACATGACTTGATGTCCTTTCATCGCTTCAGTTATTGATGCTGATAAGCAGAAAGAAGTTTTTCCTGTAAATGGAGGTCCAAAGAACATAGTCATGGTACCTCGCTCTATGCACAATGAGGAATCTATCCTCTTATCTCCAAAGCTTAAATAGTCGCTATTGACATCAAGAGGTACTTCACCGCGTATTCGTACCTCTATGAAGTCCAACTGATCACCTTGAATGAAAGAACCACTGACTGGCTATTTAAGATAATAGGAGTCTAATTAGACCTAATACCCTTCCTTTTATCTCAGGCCTTTTAGTTATTGTCAACATTATCAGGAAACATATCGTATAAGCTATGTTTAATATTAGCAAATACTTCAACGCTATTCCTAGAAATATCAGTATAAACGCTCTATGTAGTCTCGTGAGAGCCGTTAGATATAATCCCTCATTAAGGTACTTCTCTGCATCATATATATCACGCTCTATGAAGTACTTAAAGATATTAAAGGATCGAACTAGCTCCTTACACGTATTTAAGACTGTAACTACTTCGGATCGCTTAACGACGATAAAGCCCCATTCCTTAAATAGTGGATATACGTCATCACCTATTGCCTCGCTAAGGATTTCAATGAAGAGAGAAGTGGAAGTAACCTTGCACCCCTTAGCTCTTATTATAGAGAAGACCTTACGTATAACGGTTAAGCCGCCATAGGTATCCACGAGCTTTCTAAATATGATGTATGATACAGCATAATAATACATTATGTTCTGAGATGTGGAAGTTAATGGATTCCATTCCTGTACGAATCCATATTTATTACCTACTAAAGATGCAAGCCTTTCTAATAACTCCTTTCTCTTCTGGATTCCCGCAATGTACTTACCCTCCTTATCTACAATTGAAGTTATGGTTATCCCTAAATACTCAGCAAGGCCTTCATGAACCCAAAGTAAGCCATAGGGCGTTATGTTTGCTCTAATCAGGAAGTTATGCACTAATTCGTGAACAGCACCGTATTCTATCATGCCTTTAAAGGATCTAAAATACAGAAGATTGAGGTATATCTCATTTGGTCTTGGTGGAGGTCTGTAAGGAACAAAGCCTATTATATATGTTTCGGAGAAGACCCGAGGAACAAAGAACTGAACGATGACATCATTTAAAGTTACTCCAATAAGGCTCTCTAATAACGGATATGCACGGGAATATACGTCGAGAATCTCTCTTGCTTCCTCTATATATCTTCGCGGAGATATGAACGTAAACGGAGGAGAAGTTATGTTTACGAAATCTCCCCTTCTCATTATCCTAAAGAATATCCATATCCTAAATGGGCTTTTCATCCACTTATATTTCATTAAAAGATGATCCCTTTCTTTGATTATCTTGCTAGGATAAGGACTCACCTGTATTATGGTAACGTCAGAGAAAGGAAGGAATACACTAGCACTACCTATGGCCTCCTCATCATGATATATTATTGGGGATAGGAACATTGCGTTTGGCTCCACTATGAGCACACCATATTTCATGGTATAATTAAACTCAACTACGAATAATCCCCTATCATCAGTTTCGTATTCAAACACGTATACATTATAGAAGTAATTATACGGAACCCAGCTCCAGTGGATTATCTTCCCATTAAGGACGCGAATATTACTTATGTTAAAATCTGTAGGAAGGACTATTCTAGAATGTTCCACTTCATTAACATTCCCTCTTGCGACATATCGTATGTATACCTGAAGGATTTTCTCATCAATTACCTTAAAGTCGTACTCAAATGCTCTTTTACTTCTATAACGACGCCAAGCCTCCTCGATTAGGAAAGTACCAGCAACTATTAAAGCAGCAACTACTAGCACAAAAAGAGGATGTTTAACTATTTTCCTGATTCTCTCCATTCTCCTCACTTAATGGTAGAATCTCCGGATATTTTAACATTATCTAAAACATACTAATGATGAAAAGCCCTAGTATCGGGCTATTAACTACATAAAATAAGATTATTCTAAAAGAAGATTTGAGCCACAGTAGGGGCAATATCTTGCGATCTTAGGAATGCTGGATCCACATAGAGGACATATGCTTATCTCAGTTAGCGGTGGTACTGCTAAGAGACCATCCTTTATGGTCATCGCCTCTTCGAGAAGAGATAAATCCTTAGTTAAATCGCTTAATAATCGTTCCTTTCTCCTAACTATGTTCATAACGTTATTGAATATTCGTAGATATATGAGGAAGAGTGCCGAGGCCTTTACTATACACCATATCGTAACTATGTATGGCATGTGCCTTAGGTCTAATCCTAGTTTTAACCTCATGGAGAGTAACTGGGGGACGCTTCCGCTAATCCATAAGACGTTCATTAAGGACATTGATGGAAGTATAAGAAAAGCAAGACCAGCTAGATTTGCGAATCCCAGTACTATGCCATCAATAAGCCATAGCATTACAAACAATATGGTCAGTTTCTCCCTAGAAACCGTTATTTCCGCTTCCTTCTTGCAATCATTTAATAAACTCCTCAGAACATACAACGTTCCGATATCGAGGAAGAGGGCTAATAGTGCATAGGGAAGGACGAATCTCGCTGATGGAGGATTTACATTCATATATCTCCTTATTTTCGGATGCCTCTCTATGGGATAATTTTCCTTCTTTAATTCCTCGATTTTAGCCTTAAGCGTCTTTATGAGACCTCGCTCCTTCCATAATGTCTCGTAAAGGAGACGGCATGTAGTGTAACAGTACGTAAACACGCCCATGCAAGGTACTAGTGCGGAGATACTGATGAGTATTGATGATATGTTCTCCCTATTCAATGGCATTACCGAAGTGTATTTTTACTCAGGATATTTAAAAATATTAGATAGGATTGAACTTCTTAACGAGTCTCTCAGCTTCCTCTAGATCCTTATAAGTATCTATACTCTTCCAGAATATGTCGTTGTATCTAACCGCTACCAAGCGGCCTTCCTTAGCTAGAAGAGGAAGAGCTGTCTTCTCTATATCGCCCTTTTCTGGCAAGTATCTAAATACCTCGGGCTTAAAGTAGTAAACGCCTGCATTTATCCAGTAGTTAGGCAACGTTGGCTTTTCAATAAAGTCCTTAATAACTTCATTCTCACCTATTGTGACTATACCATAAGGCGATCTTAGCATTGTAACGGCTATAGCCCCTATGAAATTGTCGCTGACTTTTTCCTTAAGCCTAAGTGGGTTAAGGTTCGTAACTATATCTCCATTTATAACGAAGAATCCTTCTTCATTCTTTAAAAGAGGTTCGGCATTCTTTATAGCGCCTCCTGTACCAAGGGGTTCATCTTCAACTACATATGCTATCTTAACTCCGTACCTGGAGCCATTACCTAACGTATTAATTATCTTCTCCCTTAGATACCCAACGCATATGATGAACTCATCTATGCCATACTTCTTAAATAACTGTAACTGCCATACTATGATAGGTTTCCCGCCAACATTAACGAGTGGTTTTGGGGTATTTTCAGTAATGGGTCTTAAACGTTTTCCAAAGCCTCCAGCAAGTATAACCGCTTTCATCCAACATCACCTTTACATTAGCGAAAGCTAACGTGAGTCCTCCTTAAAGATTTTTAGCACTAACAGAATTTATTCTTTTGGTATTGCATTAACCTGCGTAGGGTAAGGTTTTACGAATTTAAATGTTGAGGTCAGATACGATGATCATGAATTTAATAAGAACGTAATGACAATAGGGTATTCTGGTGATTAGTCATTGCCTAAGGTATGGATTGACGCGCTTACAGCAAAGCAAGCGTTAATAGCAGGGATATTATCAAGTGAACTACGTAGAAGAGGCTATGAATGTATAATTACGGCAAGGGAGTATGATTATACGGTCTCGGTTCTCAAAATGATGGGAGAGGAAGCCATAGCTTATGGCAGATACGGCATATCAAGGGAGGAGAAGGCCGTATATACCCTAGAAAGAGAACTTTACCTTATTAAGTATTTCGTAAGGTACGGAAAGCCCGATGTCCATATCTCACTTACATCCCCTGATGCGACACACGTTGCGTTTAAGTTAGGTATTCCATCGGTTCTGCTAAGCGATACTCCTCATTCAGTATACGTGAACCCGTTAACGATTCCATTGGCTAAGATCGTCATAATTCCAAGTTTCATACCATTAGCTACATATAAGAGGATTAGTGAGTTACCTGAATACGTTCGCTTTAATGGAGTTTTCGAGCTAATGTGGATTAAGAGATTAAGACCGGACGTTAAGGATATTAAGAGGATGGATCTAGAACCGTTCAAATATGTCGTAATAAGAACCGAAGAGAAACATGCATCTTATTATCATGCTAAGTACTCTGAACCAACATCCATACGCGATATCATCTCATACATTGTATCTAAATATAGTCAAGAAATCAAGGTAGTCGTATTTCCAAGATATGATGATCAAAGAATGTACCTAATGAAGTTAGCAAGAGAAATAGGCAATATAATCATACCGAGGGACGTAATAAATCCTGTCTCGCTATATAGTTATGCAATATTTGTCCTAACAGGTGGTGCAACTATGGCCGTTGAAGCAAGCCTCCTAGGAACTCCTTCGATAATAACATTCCCAAAAGAACTACACGTAGTGAAGTTCCTTAAGGAGCGTGGATTCCCCATATTTCAACTATCATTGAATGATTCCCTTAGTCTTATCGAAGAAATTATGACTAATCATAGAAAGTGGAGAAGGGATACACGTGATGCCATTAAAGAGCTTGAAGATCCATTACCACTTATAATTGAGCAAATAGAGAAGATCACTAGTTCCTAAAGGGGATTTAATACGCGTACTCCATTGCGAAGAAGATATGCACTACAATTTCGACAGTAGTTCGCTTCCTTATAATCAGTATCATAAATACTATTGCTAAAGGTCATAACACATCGCCTATTCCTACAATGAAGAAGGCCGAATGTATGCCCTAACTCATGTAAGATCTCCTTAAGACACCTAGTAACGAAAAGCTCATAGTTAGGTTCACCACCATAAAATTCGGGTCTCAACCTTGCAAGGTAAACTACAGCAACTCTTCCACCAAGTTCAGCCTCACCAAAGACGAAGTTAAGGCCATTAGTATACGCATCTACATTAGATATGCCGACGATCTTATCATAAGGCAATTTCACGCTCCATATCTTAAGGTGATGAAGTATCGTTGTTGAAAGGTACTGTCCTCTTAAGTTATCAAAGGCCTCCTCTGGAATCTCGATGTATATATCGCTTACGTCTACATTAACATCAATTATACGCTGAAGTCTTCTGCATGTATCATAAAGTAAATTCTTATCTACATCGCCTAGCGGCTGCAATAATATGCTTGGCTTCATACCGCCCATTCATCATCATACCTCGTTATAGAGGAAACTCATGACCACAATTAGGACATTTAACGTAATTACAACCTCTTACGGATAGAGGACACGATGTACATGAGAATGCTCGTGCATAATATAAACTGAACGTATAGCCGCATTTTGGACATCTTACCAGTTTATTCTTACTTCTCATACCTAGAATATTTCGCTTAACGGGTTTATAACATTGATGTTCATTAGTTGTAATAAACGCCAAAAGTATTTTAGAGAGTTTAAGGATAATAAAATTTGGATGAAAAAATGATAATAGTTGAAAAGAGGGATGGAAGAGAGGAAGAATTTATCCCAGAAAAGATCGTAGTTAGTTGTCTTAAAGCAGGAGCTCCGGTGGATGTCGCACGAAAGATAGCGAAGATAATCGAAGGTAGATTACTTGAGGCTAATAAGGAGAGAGTAACCGCTAAGGAACTTACTAAGATGATCCTAGAACTTCTTAAGAAGGAGAACGAGGAATGGTACAGGAACTGGATAGTATTTGACAGAGCGGTAAAGAGAAGGAGAACAGAAGAAGAACTGAAAGAGTAAACATCATGTACTTTTGGCTTTTTATTTTATTTTAATTGTCATATTGAGAGTATAATAACGTCAGCTATAATCAGTATAGCAGAAATAATTCCACATTTTTGTTAAAGTGTGAAATAGGTTTAAATATTAGTGATAATTTGACGAAGGCGGTGGCATCGAGTGAGAAGTAGGAGTATTACAGTACGGGACGTGGACATTAATGAGAGGTTTGAGGTAATTGCATGGGTTCATGATATAATGCCCGAGAAGGGAGTCATCGTATTAAGGGATCCTACAGGAGTAAGGGAGTTCTTTATAAAATCAAGGTTATTAAAGAAAATCAGCATAACTAGAGAAAGCTTAATTGAAGCTAAGGGTATCGTAGAAAAGGGGGTTCCCGTAATTAAGGAGTTGAAGATAATCATAAAGGCTCCTCCAAAGCTACCAATAGATATTAGAAACCCTCCTGCAGACAATCCACAACTCTTCGGGAAGTATAGTTATCTAGTTATAAGATGTCCTAAGTACATGAAAGTATTAAGGATTCAACAATGGCTACTCTATGGCATAAGGGAGTTCCTCATAAGCAGGGGATTCATAGAGCTACTTCCCCCCATGATAAGTTCATGTAGCGATCCAGGACTCCGTGGCGCGAAGAAGTTAAGAACCAAGCTTTACGGGGAGGAATATGAATTAATGTCAAGCCTTATCATGTTCAAACAAGCCGCTGCATCAGCTTTAGGAAAGATATTCTTCGTGGGCAGAAACGTAAGGGAAGAACCTGTAGAGAATCTACATACGGGTAGGCATCTCTGTGAATTCACACAAATTGACGTTGAGTGGGCATTCGCTAGCATATACGATGTAATGAGACTATGCGAGGAGCTTATGGTTTACTCAATGAAGTTCGTTATGAGTAAGTGTAAAGAGGAATTACAGGAGCTAAACCCAGAACTGAGAGTGCCTAAGATACCGTTCAAGATGTTTACATATGACGAGGTAGTGGAGATGTTGAGAAAAAGAGGGGAGAAAGTAGTCTATGGGAAGGAATTACCTCAGGAAAGCGAGACTAAGCTTGCTGAGTACTTCGATGAACCGATATGGATAATAAAGTATCCTACAGAATCCAGAGGCTTTTATTATATTCGCGATCCTGAGGATCCAACAAAGAACCTAGACTTCAACTTAATACTCCCTAAAGGTTATGGTGAAGTGATAGACGGTGGTGAACGGGAGTACAGATACGATAAGATAGTGGAGAGAATAAAGATGATGGGAGAGGATCCACGTCATTACGGATGGTTCCTTGAGCTAGCTAAAATTGGGATAGCGCCAAGTTGCGGGTTTGGAATAGGGCTCGAGAGATTAACTAGATATGTCGCAGGATTGAAGTATATATGGGAGGCAGTGCCATTTCCAAAGATACCAGGAGTGGCTCCAACTCCATAACATCATCATGAAGACAAATTCCCTTCGATTCTTTGAATTAATGTATTAGATATCACGATATTTTGGAATCAGTTTAAGGGAGATTAGACAGGGCAAAATTTTTACTTTAATTAATTTTAGAAAAACATGAGAAGAGGGATATAAGTTGAGACAAGTGCTAGTCATACTGATATTGATATCTTTGACACTAGCAGTGACGTATGCCCCTCAGATGATATGCTTAGCAGAGGAACTAAGGAAGGCGATATACATAACGGTATTTAGCGATGGATCTGCCCTCGTCTCAGAGATATTTAGCGTTCCAGACGCGATAACAGTTAACGTAAGCCTAATCTCAGTACCGTTTTCCAATGTCGTATTCGTAATTGATGAGAATGGTACATTTCTTTATAGCGAGGTGATAAATGGTACTCTATTAGAAGTTTACACGTACGGAGCAAGGATAATAAATGTAACGTATGTTACGGAGACCTTAACTGTGAAGGAGCAAGATGTTTTAGGTACATGGCGATTAAAACTACAAAATGAATGTCCTTTAACAATCAGGCTTCCAGAGGACGCGGTATTGTTAAACATTACGCTACTTCCGGATAGAATATTAAAGGAGGACAAATGGACCGTCCTAGAGTTCTCATCAGCGAACATAAC
>Ga0180301_10001714_pt1 | contig 17197 bp, 20 predicted proteins | sample GuaBasSediGuay16_FD_121797 | JGI IMG/M metagenome (GOLD analysis project Ga0180301, IMG submission 121797) | Subseafloor sediment microbial communities from Guaymas Basin, Gulf of California, Mexico - Guay16, Core 4569-2, 12-15 cm | ecosystem: Environmental > Aquatic > Marine > Hydrothermal... | reverse complement strand
TTTTTATAAGAAATATTTCAAATTCACTACTAGTATTCATCGTAAAACGGTGGAGTGCAGCGAAGAACCATCGGCAATTGCATCCGATCTCCACGAGCCATTGGGTTAAATTTATCGGTCTTGCCAGTATCTTCCAATATACTGTGAAGATCATTGCATTTGTCGGGATGCCTGGGGCTGGCAAGGGTGAAGCATCAAGGATAGCAAGAGACCTCGGCGTCTCTGTTGTGAATATGGGTGATGTGATCCGCGAAGAAGCAAAACGGGTTGGTGTAGATATGGCTGAAGCTGGCAATCTTGCAACCGAACTTCGGGTTAGAGAGGGCGCTGATGTGGTGGCACGCCGATCTATACCCATAATCGAAGAGCTTGACACAACACTGGTTTTGGTGGATGGCATACGGAGCATCGATGAGGTGGAGGCGTTCAAAGAGGCATTCGGTGACAACTTCACCCTTGTGGCAATAGAAGCGTCCTTTAAAGAGAGGCTTGATCGTATCAAGGCGAGGAAGCGAGCAGATGATCCTGTAGACGAGTCCGGGTTTTTGTCTCGTGACGAGCGCGAGCTTGGATGGGGCATTGGAAGAGCAGTTAAAGATGCTGATATCACGATTGAGAACAACAGGAGTATTAAAGAGTTTCATGAAAGGGTGAAAAATCTTATGGATTCTTTTTGTTCAACCGAGAGAGGGACGAAATTAAAACTTACAGTCTCAGCGTTGGTATATCCAACCGAGACAAAGGAGTTGGTGCGTGGTGCCATCGAGACGTTATTTCCAGGTCTTCATTTTGAGGAAACGATGGAAAAAAGAGGTCTTTGCAGGATCGCGGGACATGGTGACGAATCGAATCTGATGGTATTCCACCGCAGGCTTCGAGAAGAACGCATACTGACTGCTGTTCGAGCCGTTTTTGAGAAAGTGCACGATGACGACTTCCTGGAGTTCATGCTGAACAAACAGGCTGCGACAGTAGGAGTTATAAGTTTTCCAGCCGATACCGAAAGAGAGCCGCTTGGAACCATCAAAGTCATGATCGAAGCTGATGAGCTGGAGTCTGTGATCGACTGGCTTGCACCACTTACAACAGACAGAAGACCTGCATTCGAGATCGAGTTTTGAAAAAAACAGCACCTGATACAATAGATATCAGGTATCACAACAAGGCTCTGGAAATGCTCGGATCAACGCTTAATCCACCAGTATTACACAAGGTTTATATATTATAAACTCCAAATCAGGGATTAATTAAGAGTATAACACGGTTTGGTCTGTGTTTATACAACTTAAGCACTGTAAAGAGTTTTTTCAAAAAAAACTCTTTGCGTTGGGACTTTGAAATGTGGTTGATACCATAAGTTCAGAAAAGCTCTAAATTGTTGAGTGTGATGTGATAATATGGCAAAGGCAAAGACGAATATACTTCCACTGGCTTCGGTTGAACGCATCATTCGGAGTGCAGGTGCAAAGCGTGTGAGTGAAACAGGTAGCCATGCCCTGGCAGAGTATCTCGAAGGGGAAGGCGTTAGGATTACCAGGCGTGCGATAGAACTTGCAAAACACGCCAAACGCGTGACCGTAACAGGAGAAGACATAAAACAAGCTCTAAAAGAGCTGTAATCCAAAACTGCACATTTTTTATTTTTTAAAATGTAAGGAAATATAAATTTTGCTGTACGCTTAGAAATGGCTTTTGATTGATGGCATAGGTTGATAGAAGAATCGTATTTTTGGCATTTATTTTTGTTTGTGTGTGGCAGGACATACTTTCACACATATACCGCATGCCCCATACATCCCACCCTGCGCAAGCACTTTGTTGTTATAAAACTCGCAGGCGCGCGTATCAAAGCCCTTTTCAGAGATTGCACCTGCGGGACACGACTGTATGCAGAGACCACACTTTAAGCAATCCGCACGCACACCATCGTCGCATATAAGTGGCGCATTGGTGACTATGGAGACGAGCCGTACACGTGGACCAAACTCTGTTATTAGGAGGGCACTTGTCCCGATGAAACCAAGCCCGGCGGAGGCAGCCGCGTGCTTATGCGAAAAACCCTCTTCAACAGACGCTGGCACAGCCCGCGCCGAGTAACCACTTTTAGCTATAAACTTTTCAACACGATCTGCAATCTCATCAAGCATTCTGCTGCTCGATATAACAAGATTATAATATTCGTCACTCGGCGCACGATTGACCACAGAATCCGGCATGCGTATGCCACATACAACTACCTTTGAACCGTCAACTTCCCCAACACCGACGAGAGCACAGTTAAGGCGGTGTGAATATCTCTTCAAATTATCGGTGAGCGACCGATACATGTTAACCTGAAACCTAACGACTCAGCAGATCCAGCACAACTTCATCGCGATCTGTTACTGTTGTAAACAGAACGCCTGAATGTTTCATGTACTCGATTTCATCATTTTTCAGATCACGTCCAAGATTGAAGTAGACAATTGTGTTTGCATAACCCACTTCATCTCGAAGCCGCAGATATTCATCCTCCACAAGGAAGTGATCAAGCATTATGCCAAGGTGAGGAATTGGTCGGATCCGTTTGCACTGAACGAACTCGTCCTCGTTGGGGACATGGTCAAGTAGGAGCAATATGTTTGGCGGTGGCACAATCTTCTGCAGATCACCACGAACCTCAAAATTTGGAACAGCCGACAGGAGAAAATTGTATTGGGGCAAGAATCTAAGACCTTTCACTTTCCTGCGTTCTTCATAGCCTGGCACGTATGTTATCAACACGTGAACGTGGAGATTGTAATCCACAACGAACCGCTGCATCGTTATCAGTTGCCTTAACTCGCCATCGGTTAACTGATGATCAAGAAAGACGTCAACACCCTCAATAGCATGTGGGATCGATCTAAAGCTCTCGAATTCATCATCATTCGGAACAAAAGGCAGTTCAAAGAAAAAATGGGCATTGAAGATACCTTCAAGCCTATCAGACTCGTTTTCATCAGGAATTTGCCTTAATTTAATGATGAATTCTTCACCTGCGAGTTTTTCAAGCTCTTTCTTTGAAGGAATCCATTCAAAATACTCCATATCGCCAGCCATTTATCCTATCACACCTTTCCACTCTGCAGAAAACGTATTTTCATATGTTATTCCATCACCTGTATTAAAGTCTGCCGCTTGAATCTGGAATAGTTCAGATTGAGGAGAGGTAGGTTTAAGAATAATGGAGTGTAGTAGATATTGAGCATTATGCCAGTAGAGGAGAGTGGTTTGTACACCCATGAACGATGGAATAACTGGATAGCGCGAGTCAAAGAGAGTGGGTTCACACTAAACGATGGGCTGGGCGATTCTGGTAAGGTCTTCGTTTATATGGAGGATGACATCATACTCGCATGCCTGAAGATAATTGCGAAGTACGATAGAGATATCCTAACCCCCAAGGATGCCGCATTGGAACTTGGTAGGGTGCGCAATGTTGTACTTGAAGAGATCGAACCGATAAGCAATGACATTGACATCATGCTGGCTTCACTCCAGACATCGCTTGTCGGCGTTATTGCCGCCTGCGAGTGTTACATAAACGGCGACTACACCGATGCTGTAACGCCAGAGGATCTTATAAAAGAAGCAGTTAATGCAGAAGCTGAAGAAGACACGGGACTGGCACTGTATAATATTGCTAAGATCGGTGCAAGAATGATACGCGATCGCCTGCACCTTGAAGATTCGGCAATAGAGAACGTACCTGATGGCATGGTTGCAGAATGGCTCGATGGATTAGACTCTCTAAGCGCTGCAATGCTCGGGGACGACAGTTACAAGCACGACGACGAGTGAAGATAACTAAATTAATATAATTGAAATTGATGGACTCAAATCAGCAAAAAGATTCAAAACAACACCAGCACCAAATTACTTTATAACCCCCCATCCAACCTTTCAAGGCTTGACCACTCTTGTCCTATCAAGTGTCTGCTGGAGCAGTTCTTCGATTCCAACCTTTTCTTCTGCCCGAAGCACCTCATTGATCCTTGCTCTTGTTGCTGGGTGATCTGGCACTGCAGTGCAACAAACGCCTGGTCCTATCGAAGGCGTGTACGTCCCGATCCACTCTGCAATTCTGATGATCTCTTTTTTGTCAAGACCGATTAAGGGGTGATATATTGGATAGTTGAGCCTGTAGGCTTCTGCCATCAGGTTCTGTGAAGTCTGAGACGCCACCTGCCCAAGCGATGCACCTGTGACGATCCCATGTGCACCTTCTTTTTTCATGATCTCTATTGCTATGCGGTACATCATGCGCTTGCAGAGAACACAGGCGAGTTTCTCTTCACAACAGTCAAGAAATGCTTTTAGGTTCCCACCATTCGGTGCCTCGTAGACTTTGAGTCCAATTGGCGACCATGCCTCAAGGGCTTTGATGCACTCCATGGAACGCCCACGCGTGTTTTCATCAGAGAATGGTTGGTTGTTGCAGTGAAGAAAGACAATCCTGCACCCGCGTTTCATCATCAGCCACGCTGCAACAGGCGAATCGATACCGCCCGATAAGAGAGCTATCATCTTTCCCTGTGTTCCGAGAGGCAGTCCACCTGTGCCCTGCACAATTTTAGTGTAGAGATAAGCACTCCCCTCTCGCACTTCGACGTGTATCTCGTGATCTGGCGACGTGAGGTCAACGTACACACCCCTCTCCCGCATCTCTTCAAGGATTGCATCGCCGCACTGAACTGCCACGTCCCGAGATGTGAAACTGTGACTCCCTGCCCTACGCGAGCGTATCGCAAAGCTCTCACCATCTCCGATGAAAGCACTTGCAAGCCGGGCTGCAAGCCCACTGACATCCACCAACCGTGAACTGGTCGTAAGTGCAGGGCTAACCGACACGACACCAAAAACCCTCGGCACGAGACCGATCACACGCTCATCCATCGTGTGGACAAAGATACGCCCACGCTCACGCGTGATACCAGTGTATCGTGCACCGCTCTTATCAAGCAGCATCCTCAGGTTGTTTATGAGGGTACGCTCGTATCGGTTGCGGACGTACTGACTCTTAAGAGCAATCTCATCATACCTCACAATCACAACATCAAAGCCCGTGCCCATCAAGACCCACCAGTAATCACACGTTGGAGATAAAAGCTCTGGTGAACAAGAAACTTCTGACGTACAAAGATACAACATACAGAAATAATACATCTCCACACAAAATAAAAAATGAAACTGTTCGCAATCGCTCACAGTTACTTAAGCATGCTGCTTACGTTGTAAAGAGCTCTATATTACAAAGTAATTGCGAACATAAAGCCCTGCTTTACGTACTAAAACGAAATTTTTATATACCAACAAGCTCTATTTAAATGAGAGATAGAGTGACTTGAATAGAGAGTTTTTTCAAAAATTCCTTTACGCGAGTATTTCTCTCATTATACTCATTGCTCTCTGTATGTTTTCTTGCGTTGTTGCGTATGATAGTCTTATGTGCCCACTGCCGTGTTTTCCGAATGCTGTTCCTGGTGTTGTGATTACGCCGCGTTGGAGTAGTTGTTGGACTACTTCTTCTGCGTTTCTTATTTTTGGGAATGCGTAGAATGCGCCTTTTGGTTGTGTGCATTCGATCTCGATCTCCTGCAGGGCATTCATGAGTATCCTTCGCCTGGTTTTGAATTCGTGATGCATCTCTTTTATGCAGTCCTGTGGCCCGGTCAGTGCTGCTAGTGCTGCTTTTTGTGATATGCTGGTTGCGCATGCTTGTGCGTATTGGTGTATCTTGACCATCTCTTCGATTGCCTCGGTTGGTCCAGTTGTGTATCCGATGCGCCAGCCTGTCATGGCATAGGTTTTTGATGTTGCGTTGATGGTTATTACGTTCTCTGTGTACTCTGCGGGGCTTACGTGTCTTCCTTCGTAGATTATGTGTTCGTAGACTTCGTCAGAGATTATCGTGAGGTCGTGGTCTTCTGCGAGTTCGCATATGCCTCGTATCTCTTTTTCTGTTTGCACGGCTCCTGTTGGGTTTGCTGGAGAGTTGATTATGAGGGCACGTGTGTGTGGTGTTATCTCTTCTGCCATTCCGTCTGGTGTTATGGTGTGATCTTTGCTTAAAGGAAGGCTCACTGGTATTCCCTCTGCTATCTGTGTGAGGGCATTGTAGGATACGAATCCCGGGTCTGGGATGAGCACTTCGTCGCCCGGTTCTATTGTCGCTTGGAGTGCGAGGTGGAGTGCTTCTGACGCGCCTGCTGTAACGATGATCTGTTCTGGCGTTGTGTTAATCCTGTTCTCTCTCCTGAATTTTTCTGAGACTGCTTCTCGGAGTTCCAGGATCCCTTGGTTTTCTGTGTATCCTGTGAATCCGTCTTTTATTGCCTTGATTGCTGTCTCGTTTATGTGTTCTGGTGTGCCAAAGTCTGGTTGTCCAAGCCCAAGATTTATTGCATCGCTCCCAGCGGCTTCAAACGCCTTCCGTATGCCTGATATATCGATATGCCGAACACGGCTTGAAAACTTCATAATTGTTGTTTGCTTTTGATCATTCCTGTTTTAATTTACTGGTGTGGTACCAGAGGTCGATTTCTTCGAATTTCGCCCATCTTCCAGCGTCGTTCTCCTCGATCGTTTCGATCACCCCTTTTGTGCCTGTTGGAGCATATAGTGCAGAGCTGCCAACTTTAAACTTTGGTGATGGTTCAGCGTATCGCGGCGGCATGTTTTCCCAGACTGTTCGGGTGATCTCATCGATCTTCTGCTCTGGGCAGGGGACGCCACGGGTAACATCGGTCACAACGCCCGCAACAGAACCTCGCGTTCCAACGTTTTCCTCCAAGGGTCGCACGTACTTCGTGAGGACGCCAATCTCTGCAAAGTCTTCAAAGTCTAAAGGTGATTGGCAGACGACTATGAAGGGCTGGTCAGCATTTCGAAGCAACATTCTTGTCTTATAAACAATGTGTGTTCGAACATTACCAAGATGGACGATTACCACCTTTGCAGGCTTGATCTGTTCTACTTCCATCGGTGTGAGGCGCATGGAAGTGGCTTTCACTGCAATCGTGCCAGGAGCGTCCACAGGCACACCTTCACCTGTTTGGAGTATCATTACACTGAGTTCAATTCCACGTTCCCGAAGCCCCATACTGATCTCGCACACAGGCTTGAAGACATGCCGCCTGCTCCCAGACATACCGATCACCAGGACATCATAATTGCGTGCAAGGCTCATGGTTCCGCGTTGAGCGACACCAGCAGTCACCCCAACACCCATTTCAGCCCGACAATCGATATACTGACACTTTCTACCGATACCAGTGGTAACTGTCATACAGACTTCTCACCCTCCCAACACTCCTCTGCCTAAGTATAAACATCTATCGGTAGATGAGGGTGTGGTCGATAGCTATATCTCGTTTGACGTGGTGGACTTCTGTTATGAGTTGGATTGTGAACATCGTAACAGAGGATGGTGGGGATGTGACCCGGAGTAAGATGCGGGTTTCGCCGTACGAGTTCACCCTTGCAACCCGTGCGAAGTGGGAGGCGATCATTTCTGATGAGAATGTGGTGATTGGTGAAGGGAGGGTTGAGGTTGTCGATATTGAAGAGGTTTTGGTGCAGAGGGATAGTCTTGCAATGCCCTGTGCGTTCACCCAGCACCCGATCGTCTCGGTTCTCAAGCTTGGTGTGAAGGGTGGGGCGAGGTCGGTGGAGTGTGATCGTGTGATCGACAGGGCGTATGTGACAGGCTTGCAGTCGGGTGAGATCTTGAAAGGTGATCTATTGGCTGTGATCAATGTCTTCCCGATAATGTTCACACGGGTGGCTGAGACGCCTGTTGCAATCGAGTAGATTAACTGTGGGTTTGGTATGGTATGAGGAAGCGTTGTGTGATCTGTGGTGGTGAGCAGGACACCAGGATATATGAGGGGTATGATATATGCACCGAGTGTGCCGATCTGATGGAAGATATTATGGGTGAATATTTTCTGAAGGTCGTTAGCCAGAGTGCCAAGGATTCAAAAGGCGGTTATGCTATGCACCTCTGGGATATGAAGATCCATGAGAGCGATTATATCAGGATAAAACAAGATATTGAGCGACATCACAGACATATCCGAGAGAGTGTGATGCGTGAACTTGCGGGAGAGGATAACGAGTCGAGGAGGCGTTATCTCACCCGTCTACTTGCAGACATTGAGTGGCTTGAAGAAAATCTAGATTTTTACCATCACTATTTTGAGAATCACTATCTATGCCCGACATGTGGTGGTTCACTTTTTCGGAACTACATAGTAGAAGAAAATGGGGATTGGTTTCTGATACGATGTGCTGGGTGTGATGGAATCGTTAAGAAGTACTTTTTACCTGCAATTCATAGGTTCGCACATGTGAAAAAGAGAGATTAAGTCCCCCTACCTGTGTGGACTTATCCCTTACTCTTAAATAGTTTTCTGAAGCTCCACAAGAGTTTTGGGTTTGTCTTGAACAGGAGTGAAACCATCCCAAAGAGTCCCATTTTAGAAATATTTCGATCTTTTATGGAGTGTGCGAGTGTGTTCAAGTCTTCATCGCTCAGTTGAACAAGCCTCTCCTTCACAACGAGTGACCGTTCAAGAGATACGCCGATCTTCTCTCGCCACCGTTTTTCATACTCTCCGAGCGCTTCTCTCGAAACATCTCCCTCTTCAAGCGATCCTGCCGCAACCTCGCCTGCGATCACACCGACGTCAAGTGCATTCAGGATGCCGCCTCCTGTCAGTGGATCTGATTGGCGTGCAGCATCGCCCACAAGCATAAGACCGTCTGCGATCGTCCTCTCGATAGGCCCGCAGACAGGAACGCCCCCAACGATGACCTCGACCACTTTTGCAGAGGGGAATTTGTCGTTGACAAAACGTGATAACAGTTCAATCGGCATGCCGCCCTCTGAGCGCGAACCCAACACCCCAATTCCAACGTTTGCCATCCCATCGCCTTTCGGGAAGACCCAAGCATAACCCCCTGGCGCAAGTTTGTTACTGAGATAGAACTCAGAGTGATCATCGTTGCGGACTCCCTTCAACAGAAACTGGGCACAGGTCTCGATCTCTGATGGGGCAAGTGTGGTGTTGATGCCAGCCCACCGCCCGACGAGGGATTCCACGCCATCAGCTCCCACGACAAGCCCTGCCTTGATCTCAACAGCTTCGCCGAGACTTCGCCCTCGAATACCCACAACCTGCCCATTTTTTGTGATGAGTCCCGTGGCAGGCGTCTTGACCATCACTTCAGCACCCGCGTCTGCGGCCTGCTCTGCAAGGACTCTATCGAATATCTTTCGCTCCAGGACATAACCGACCTCGGCTCCTGAGCGTTCTTCAGATATCTCAAGCTTTGTCCCATCAGGTGCAAATATCCGTGAGCCTTTAACTTCGGCAGATATCCATCTTGGATCAGGCTTGACGTGTCTCTTTATCCCTTTCTTACCAGCTCCCTCTGCACAGCGCACCGGGTCCCCGATCTCCTGCCGCTTTTCGATTAAGAGCACATCAAAACCTGCCTTTGCAGCTGTTTTTGCAGTGGAAGAACCTGCAGGACCTGCACCAACCACAACAAGATCGTATCGGTCCTTGATCACTCACCCCTCACCTCAAGAGCTCCGATCGGACAGATACTTACGCAGGCGCTGCAGTCATCACACGCCTTATCATTCACCGAAACCCATGTCTCCACAAGCTCAATAGCAGCATTCGGACAGACGCCAACGCAGGCACCACAGTAACCACACCTGTATCGATTAACACAGACCGTCATCTGATACCACTTACAAAATTCAGCCACAACATATACAGAGGCAGGATATAAAACTTGTCAGATCGTGCTAACTCTCAACCGATGAAGGACTTCAGTGTAATGAGATCATGTTTTCATCCTATACTGATCCGTCCAACGTCTCAAGCTTGAATAGTACTCCAAGTCCCGAAAGCGTCATCTGCACACGATCCCCAAATCTAAGGATTTCATCCACCTCAACACTGCTGTCCCATTCATAGACGTAATCATAGGCGCCCTGTATCGGCTTGAATCCCATGGACATCAATCGCTGCGTGATCTCTGACGGCCTGCCACCCTCGCTGTTGAACCACACCATAAGATAACTCCTCACAACCGATCACCAATAATTGAATCTCTTCCTCTACTTGACACAATAGATTTCTCAGTCAGTAATCTTCGTGTTACAACCCCACAGGTTATAAAAGTTTGCCACGCCTCTTCGTCTAACTCTTACCGATCACTGAAAAAACGTATCAGACCTATCCAAGATCCAGACAAAATAAGATGGCAGGAAAGGTTCTTATCTCATTAAAACAAAAACTTGATAATTGTTTATAGAAGTGGAGGAGTTTGGTTGAAGATTTATGTTCTCTATAAAGGCGGTTTTGGCAAGCGTTTGCTCGGGCATCTCACGAATGAGCGGGATTTCTGCACGGCGTGCGGTGACGCGTGTACCAATTGTCGGGATGTTCCAGAACTGGATTACTCCAGTGATATTATGGGGTTGCATACTTTTGCGGCTGGTCTGCCAGAGTTCATTGATGATGTGGGCGAGTATCTGCCTGCGAGTATCCCTGAGCACGATGTCACGGTTGCGATCAATCTGCACCCTGATATTATCACTGCTCTCCCGTCATATCTATCGAAGATTACACGGGCGATCATTGCTCCTGTGGAGGTTCCAACATGGGTTTCGCCTGGTCTTCGGGGTCAGTTGGAGTCGGAGTGTGCGAAGCATGGTCTGGAGTTTGCATCTCCCAAGCCGTTCTGTGACATGGAGGGCGAGGGCGTAATTCACGAGTTTATGGAGCATTTCAAGATTGGACGACCTGTTTTTGAGATAACGAAAGAGGGCGATGTCATCAGTGGTGTGCGTGTTCTGCAGAGCCATCCCTGTGGGTGTGCATACTTTGTGGCACAGAAGTTGATAGGTGAGTCGTGTGAGGATATTGATGCATTGAACGAGGTTATTTCTGGTGCGCACCACTCTTATCCGTGCACTGCAAGTATGCACAAGGATGTTGAACTTGATGATACAATCCTTCATTATGCAGGTTATATCACCAGAAAAGCGGTTCATGATGCACTCGGTATAGTTCAGTAATCTTTTTACCTTCATAACTCTCTTTTATAATTTGATGCTTAAGCAGCGATTTGTACTTGACACGAGTGCCCTTACCGATACGAATGCGCGAGAGGGTGTTGGCGACGGGACATTGGACTATTATATGGCGAATACGCTTGATATGATCGCAGATGCGAGGCTTTTACTTGGTATAAGTTGTTATATTCCTTATCCTTCAGTTTACAATGAGATGATGACTTTTGCAAGGAACAACAACTGTGATGAATCGACTCTTGCAAAGATTGACACGTGGCTTGTCAAGAAGGCTCCTGATCGCTATGAGGTAAAGATACCTTCAAAGATATTTTATGAGTACGTGGATCACATGCGCACCCGTATCAATAAGGGGATGGGGATTGCCGAAGATATCATTTGGGAAGCTGCAACGGTCTGCCTATTCACAACAACGAGGGCTACGAGCAGGAAGGAGATAGAGGCTGAGATTGAACGCGAGGTGGTAGGCTCGCTCATCGGTAAGTTTCGTGAGAAGTACAGGGGAGCGATGCGATACGGGATTCTTGATAGCGCCCCTGATATCGATGTATTGCTGCTTGCAAAGGAGCTTGACGCGGCTGTTGTTGCAAGCGACCTCGGAATCCAGAGGTGGTCAGAGGAGCTTGGACTGCGCTTTGTCGATGCCAGAGGATTTCCTCTGATGGTTAAAGAGTATCTCTCAAAGGTCCAGGATGGGGGCGGTCGTGCGTGATAAACATAGGCGTTATCGTAACTGCCCTCGCATTTACAGTGATACTATTTCTCACACTCCGGGATATTCGCATATTCCGCACCACTGGGATTGTATCGTATCGAAGAGGTGCAGTTCGCGGGCTCTTTGCAAGCTCTATCGCACTGCTTGGACTAATGGTTGCAGAAAACCCAGATACTCAGAATGTGGGATTGTTACTCTCATTCATAGCCGTTTTCTTGAATAAAAAGGGTGTGAGAGAGGAGGTGTTCACCCACAACGAGACCGCCTCCCAGCGCTTCTTCGGCGCAGTCTCGGTTGAGAGTTATGAAAGGCTTGGTGAGGGATGATTCATGGTTGAAAAGGGAGGATCATTGAGGGCAGACTTGATCCAGATCTAAGCTGTTCGGTCTTGGATTGTTGGCATCACAATAGATAGGTTTTTGTGGGGAAGTATACATGGTGTGAATAATATGGAAAGGATTAAATTTTCGACAGAAACACGTTTTAATAATATCACAGAATGCCAAATATTTTTAACGAGAAGATGTAACTTGCGCTGTGGCTACTGCAATCTTGCCAAAAAACAACTTAAAAGAGAGCTAAGCATCGATGAATGGAAAAAGGCACTTAAGAATTTAGATAATATCGGTATTAAAACGGTTAAGATACTGGGTGGAGAACCAACCATCATAGAGGGCTTTGAAGATTTAATCAGGTTCATGAATGAAGAAACCTCAATAAAATATGCAGTTTTGTCTAATTCCACGTTTAGTGAGGAAAAACTAAATAGTTTAGTGAATGCTGGGATTCAAGGATATTTTGCCAGTATAGACGGTGTAGAAGATGTTAAAGGTTTGGATGAACATGGAATCATAAAATCTAATGCAGGGTTTGATAAACTTAAAAGTTTTAAAGAGGCAGGAGTTAAAATTCTTGGCGCAAATGTGGTTATCACAAAGAAAAACCTGTTAAACATACCTGAAATTACAAAAATATTATCTGACAATGGTATTTGGGTTAATTTATGTCCTGTTATTCATGAAAAAGGAGATCACTGGGAATTTAGAGCAGAAATTCCAGAGGAGTCCAAATTTACAGATGCAGACATACCAGAGATTAACAATATTATGATAAAATTATTACAAATGAAACTCGAAGGCTACAAAATAACTGTTCCAGACTCCTATCTTATAAATATGTCAAAATATGGAGTTTATAGTAATTGGAAGTGTAAAGAATTAGTTCAATTAAGAATTGATGCAGATGGTGCTCTTATGATCTGTAACGAAATCAGAGGAAAAGTGGCAAAAAAATATAATGCAACCGAGATGGATAAAGAAAAATTTGAAGAGTTTAAAGAGGATTGGAAAAACGAGAGAGCAAAAATAGATTGTTCTGGGTGTTATTGGAGTTGTTTTTTAACTGCCGAAGACAATTTGAAGAATGGTAAATTGGAGTTTGATTGTATGGAGGAACAAAAATGAAAAAAATTGAAAATAATTTGTGGCTTGTTGACAGCGTTGTTGCACACGATGAATTGACAAAACTACGGGATAAAAGAACTCCCCAAGTTGGTTTTAGGAAGGGCATTGTTAAATTAGGACGAATCTGTGGGTATGAACTTATGGAAATTTTGGATAAAGAACAAATTGATATTGAAACGCCTTTTACTAAATTTAAAGGTATTTCCATCCAAGATAAAGAGCGGATAATAATAATTAACATTTTACGGGCAGCATTTCCTTTCGTTGAGGGTTTACTTAAGGCGTTTCCACATGCAAAACAAGGTGTAATAAGTGCTAAAAGGAGAGAAAAAGATGGAATGAAAGGAGGTTTTTTTGATATCGATATTAATTATGTAAAATTTCCACCAATTACGGATAAAGACGTCTTAGTAGTTGCCGACCCCATGCTCGCCACAGGAAGCACTATTTTAAGCATTATGAAATATACAATTGAAGAAAATTGCAAACCAAAAAAGTTAATCCTTTTGTCGGTGGTTTCAACAAGAGTTGGCATAGACAAAATCAGAAGAGCATATCCCGATGCTGCTATCGTTACGGTCTCAATTGACCCTGAATTGAATGATGATGGTTATATTGTTCCAGGTCTTGGCGATGCTGGTGATAGAGCGTTCGGGTCGGTTTAGAAGTATGAATTACATAACAAGAAATACGTACTTTGGTTTTGAACACCATCCAGATCTGAAAAAACCAGAGTTTTGGCATAACAACCGAGCAATTTGACAGCTCCCCACAAACACAAAAGCTATTATATTCTATCCAATCGTATCCTCTCTTCCGAGACTCTCTTGTGGTTGTGTTTAAATGGAAGAAGAGTTGCAATTCATGCTCTCACGAATCGATGAGCTGATGTATGGAGTTGACTTCGACCCCAAACGTGGTGAGGGAAAGATCATTGCCAACATAATAGTTGTTCAGCGGGATGATGCAGACGGCGTGCTTGAGGTCTTCAGCCGTGCTGTTGCAGCCGGTTTGTCACCAAGCCCGTTTGTCGCGTTGATCGATGGTGCAGAGCTTGGGTTCGGCGACGATGAGATCTGCATATGCACCACCTGCAGCATCACACTTGATGGTGTTCTGTTGAAGTTAGGGGTACCTGTGAACCTCCGTTTTGGTGGCGTGGTTGAAGTGGTGGAGAACCAGCCCACCCGCTTCACCGACATGCTCCTCTATGAGGGAACCACCATCGATCCGCTTGAAGTCTTGATCTCGCAGGATCTCACATCGGTCACGCGGATGATGAACACAGGCTCGGGTGCAATTCTCGCAAACATGCGCGAGGTTCCGATGATAGCAAAGGGCATTGTTGAAGAGAGGATTGCTGAACTTGAATTGGCAGGCTTCAGCGGCGTTCTTGAAATCGGAGAACCGAACAGCGAGATCTTGAGCGTGGAGACGGGCAGGGATCACATCGGAATTGCTGTGCTCGGCGGGTCAAACATGGTTGCAGCAGCAATAGAAGAGGGATATCAATTGAAGACACACTCCATGTCCATGCTGATAGACCACAGAGAGATGAGCCACATCGACAAACTCTGAATATAAAATTGGAGAGTGGTTGGGTGATTGGGTTTACCAAGCTCCAGTCGAATGGAAATGACTTTGTGTTAATTGATGAATACCACGAGACTGTGGTGCCAGACGAAGAGAAAGGAAAGTTTGCAGCAAGATACTGCGACCGCAGATTCGGAATCGGGGCAGACGGCATACTCTTCCTCAAGAATCACGACACAGCAGACATGGAAATGCGAATCTTCCAGCCCGACCGTTCAGAAGCTGAAATGTGCGGAAACGGAATCAGTTGCCTTGCCAAATATGCCGTGGACACGGGATACACAACGATTGGCACAACAACGATCAAGACGCAAGCAGGAATACTCACAATCAAAACACAAACAGAAGATGAAAAACTCTGGACAGAAGTGAATATGGGAAAGCCGCTCTATAGGAGAGAACAAATACCTGCCAAAGGCAATGGTAGGTTCCTAAACCAGAAGCTTCACGGGTGCAACGTATCCGCCGTTAACACAGGCGTACCACACGCAATAATATTCACCGAGAACCTCGAAGAGGCGCCCCTATCAGAGCTATCACCCATGATCCGCCATGACCCCATCTTCCCACGAGGTGCAAACGTCAACTTTGTCAATGTCCACACACCACACGAGATCAGCATCCGCACCTATGAACGCGGCGTGGAAAACGAGACCTTGAGCTGTGGAACAGGTGCAGTTGCAAGCGCAGCACTCGCCCAAACCATCAAAAAGACCAGCAATGAAATCACAGTCCACACCAGAGGTGGGGACGTACATGTAACACTCAAAGACGACGGAAATGCATACATGAAAACGTATCCAAAAAGTGTCTTCAAAGGAGAGATACTTTTTTAAATGCGGAGTATAATGTTAACTCGGTAGTGTTGTACAGGAAGAAAAAATAAGCAAAAAAGGTGATAGAATAATGGACGAAACAGAAGCGATGCAAATTAAGGAATTCACAAAAGATATGGATAAAAATCAAAAAGTCTTCTACTATGAGCAAAAGAGTAAGAGTATAGGCATAGCTACAGCACTTACAATCATCGTGCCGGGAGTAGGACAGATGTATATAGGACAAGTTGGAAAAGGTATATTGATTCTGCTATTTTGTTGGCTCATTATACCTTGGCTCTATGGTATCTACGATGCTTACAAGAGTGCAAAGGACTATAATGCACAGCTTTACTCAATAATTTTCAGCACACAATGATGGTCGCAGATCAAACAAGAAAACAATTAAAAAGGCATAGTTCAATTCAGCAGAATATTTAAGTAGGGAACAACATTTTGACTGAGGAAAACATAATTCAGGTAATTTGCGGAGATGCCAGCATAACCAGCACAGAAGATTTCATCCACCGAATCAAACAGATCTCTGAGAAGCATGGAATCACAATACAAGCAATAGACGCTGATTTTTTAGCAGGACGAAAACATGCAATCTTTGCCGCGGAAAAAGCCATCCGAGCATTCAAAAAAGGAGAAAACATTGCAAAAAACCTAGAAATGGAAACACTACTCTATATTGCAGGAACACGACAGATAGAAAAAGCACTCCAATTCGGAATAAAAAGAGGAAAGAACAAAATAGCACTCATAGCAATCAACCCCCAAACGAGAAAAACAGATGTCATAAAAGAACTCAGAGAACTGATAAGTGAAGACCCCAGAGCAATAGACTACACAAACTCAAAAAAAGAGAAAATCACCCAAACATTCAACATCACACACCAAGAGATAGAAGCAGCTGGTGAAGAAAAAATACCCGACCTCGTCCTTGAACGAGTGGCACTAACAGACCTCACAAAATAAGCCACCATTATTGTAGAAAACTCTATTTCTTATTTTATCTATCTCCTATCGGGCAGCTTAGTTATAAATAGCATCTGCAGGGTATTCGAATAAAATAAATAAGATTGTGACTGATTGTATACACGGACTCGGATGGTACGATGCAGGTATTCGAACTTGGTGAACGAGCAATCGTCGAACGAATAAGAAAACTCCTCGGAAATCCTGATATTGGGGATGATTGTGGTTTTATCAGGATCGGAGATGAAATCCTCGTAGCTACGAGTGACATGCTCCACCAAAAAACTGATTTCCCACCGCAGATGAGCGGCTACCAGATCGGATGGATGAGTGCAGCCGTGAGTCTGAGCGACCTTGCAGCGATGGGTGCAAAGCCAACAGGCATGCTCTTCGCAATCGGTCTTCCAGGGGACACGGAGACTGGGTTTCTTGACGAAATAATACGCGGCATCAAAACCTGCGCAGACCATGCCTCGACCAGGGTGATTGGAGG
>Ga0180301_10001713_pt1 | contig 17198 bp, 13 predicted proteins | sample GuaBasSediGuay16_FD_121797 | JGI IMG/M metagenome (GOLD analysis project Ga0180301, IMG submission 121797) | Subseafloor sediment microbial communities from Guaymas Basin, Gulf of California, Mexico - Guay16, Core 4569-2, 12-15 cm | ecosystem: Environmental > Aquatic > Marine > Hydrothermal... | reverse complement strand
GATTCAATGCCTCAAGCTCCACAAGAGCAAACACGGCGACGAGCCGTTCTTCCAGTACACGGCGTTTTACTCGCCGCACTTTCCGCTTCATGCCATGCAAAAGGATATCGATTCTTACCGCGACGCCTATCTCGAAGGATGGGACATCATAAGACAGCGCCGATGGAAACGCATGAAAAAAATGGGCATTATAAACTGCCCCCTCTCGCAGCGGGATACGGATGTTATTCCGAGCTGGAACCTCAAGCCAGATCAACTCAAAGAAAGGATCGGTCCGGGCGAAGCGCCGAAAGCGGTAGCATGGGAGACTCTGACCGACGAACAGAAGAAGTTCCAGGCCACGAAGATGGCGATCCACGCCGCAATGATCACCCGCATGGACGCCGAGATCGGTCGGATCGTCCGGCAGTTGAAGGAAATGGGCGCTTATGAGAATACGCTGATACTCTTTGCAAGCGACAACGGCGCCAGCGCCGAACAGATTATCAGGGGCGACGGCCACGACAAAGCCGCAGCCGCAGGATCGGCAAAGAGTTATCTTTGTCTCGGTCCGGGCTTTGCAACATTAGCCAACACCCCTTTCAGATTGCACAAGCACTGGAACCACGAAGGAGGAATCTCCTCGCCGTTGATCGCCCACTGGCCCGAAGGAATCTCGGCGCGCGGCGAACTGCGGCATGAGCCGTCGCATTTTATCGATATAGCGCCGACGGTTCTGGAGGCGGCGGGCGGGTCCAGAACCACTGAAGGGTCGGCGCCCCAACCGCCCGGCCTTAGCCTGCTGCCGGTATTTGCCAAAGACGGAGCCGTCAGGCACAAGGTTTTGTGGTGGTGCCACCAGGGTAACCGGGCAATCCGCATGGGCGACTGGAAACTGTCGGGACGACGCGGCAGGAACGGCGAGTGGGAGCTTTACAATCTCAAGGTCGATCGCTGTGAGATGAACGACCTGGCGTTAAAGCATCCCAAAAAAGTCGAACAACTGTCGCAGCAGTGGGAAGACATCGCCGAAGATTTCCGCAGGCGCCTGAAATCTCAATAGACAAGTGTCTCCAATGATTTAAGCGCCGCCTCGATCTTGCTGTTCTTGTAGTGTTTAGGGCGACCACACGGGGTCGCCCCTGCGGGTTTCGGCGTCTTGAGGACGGTCCGGTTTAGGGCGACCACACGGGGTCGCCCCTGCGGGTTTCGGCGTCTTGAGTTACGGGAAGACCAGATTCGTATCCGAGTGTCTTACGCCGTCATTGTCGTGTACGGTCGCTACCTCGGTGATGATTGCGCCTTCGGGTCCGCCGAACTGCCAGTGGCGCGAGCCGACGCGAACCAGCGGGGTAAACTCGCCGGGCTTGAGGATCACTTCGTGCTCGACTGTTACCGTTCCGTTCATGTGGCACTTGGGTACTATTGCATGCATCGGCCTGGTGGGTTCGCCTTCGCCGTAGACATAGCTGAGGCCGTGACGCACCAGCCAGCCTTCGTTCTTTGCCGGGTTCTTGGCGGTCTTGAGATGATAATGTTCGGGCAACATCTGGTTGGGCAGAAGGAAAAGGTCCATGACCATGTAGCGGGCTTCTTCGTTGTTTACGAACATGTTTGCGCCAAGACCGAGTTTCAGGAATTCGCCCGTGCCGTAATCCGACACCCACAACTTCTCGCGTATGTCCGGAAAGATCGGATAGCCGTGATACTTCATCATGGCGATGTAGGCGTCTTTGCCCGCATCGACATCGAACTTGCCGTCGGCATCGTAGAAGTCGGCGTTGTTGAAAGCGAGCCTGCCGGAGCCGGACTTGCCGAACATGGATTCGTTACAGCCGCCCGCCGCCAGACCGGTCGCGGCAAGTGCGGTCGTCTTGATTACATTGCGTCTGCTGATAAGATGTTTCTTTTCCATGGTAATGTTCCTTTGTCTTTTGAACGTGCTTTCAGTTTTCTCTTTCGTAACTGATTTTAGTCATCCCGATGAATCGGGACTCCGCTGCGCTCAGTTCGGACACAGAGTTCACATCGAGGGCGACCACGTGGGGTCGCCCCTACGTCTTCCATATCGCATCGAGCGCGGCGATGACTTTCTTGTAGCGGTCGTACTTTTCCTCGTAGAGGCCTTTCATCGCCGCGTTCGGCTCCTGGAGTCTCGAAAAACTCACCATTTTTTCGATCGCCTCATTATAGCCATTGAAGCACCCGCATGCAACTCCTGCGGCGATTGCCGCGCCCAACGCGCCCAATTCGGTCCCATCCGGTATCTCAAACGGCGTCTGGAGGATGTCGGCGAAGATCCGGACCCATTCGGTGCTTCTGGAAGCGCCTCCTGTCAGGCGGATCACATCAGGCATATCGCGGAATTTCAGCAGTCTTTCCACGTGCCCCTTATGGCCGAACACCACCCCCTCGAAGATCGCCCGAAGCACGTGGCCGCGGTTGTGCCATGCGCTTATGCCGATAAAGCTCGCCTTGGCGTCGGGGTTGGCGTTGGAGCCGAACAAAAACGGCAGAAACACGATTTTGGATTCTTCCGGTTTTGTCGCCGCCACGGCCTCGTTCACCACGTCGAACACGCTTTTGCCCCGGGTTTCGGCTAATTGCCTGTCGGCGTCAAAGAACTGCGTTACGAACCATTCGAGATTGCTTGCCGATGTCGCGCTTCCTTCGAGCATCAGGTAGTAACCCGGAATCGAATAGCACGACGTCATAAACACCTCTTCGTCGACGACGGGCGTCTTTGAGATGTACTGGTTGTTGCCCCAGGTGCCGGCGATCATGCAAAGCTGCGCCTCGTTGACAACGCCCGACGCCAGGCCGCACGCGTCGATATCGAACATGCCGCCTGCAACGGGAGTGCCCGCCTTAAGGCCGGTCGCCGCGGCGGCGGCGCTGGTTACAACGCCTGCGATATCGGCGGTTTGAATGATCGGCGGCAAAAGCTGGCGCATATCGGCAATGCCGAAATCAGCCAAGAGTTCATCGTCATAATCGCAGGTCACAAGGTTCATAAGGCTCGTGCCGGAAAAGTCGGTCAACTCCGCCTGAATTTTGCCCGTAAGCCGAAACCGCGTGTAGTCCTTGGCCATCAGCACCCACCCGGCCTTTTTCATCACTTCCGGTTCGTTTGCATCGAGCCATGCAAGCAGTGCGTTCGGCTGGGCGGGCCAGATACTCTGCATGGTCTTTGGCCGGACCTTCTTGTCGATGCCGTCGGCGAGCCACCTGTCGATATAACCCCGTGCCCGCGAGTCGGTGGAGATGATCGCGTTGCGAACCGGTGCGCCGCCTGAGTCGACGAGATACAGCCCGTTGCCGTGACCGGTGCAGGCGACACAGCATATTTCGCCCGGATTGATCCCTGCCCGGGCGATCACCTTTTTTATCGCATCGGCCGTCGCTTTCCACATCGCCGCCATATCGCGCTCGCTAAAGCCGGGCCTGGGCGTAAGCATCTCGGTCTTCTCGGACGCAACGCCAACCTCTTCGCCGGCAAGCGTAAACAGCGCAGCCTTGGAAACCGTAGCCCCGTTGTCAATCCCCATCAGGTATTTCGCCACAGTTTTCTCCTTAACAACATAGAAACGGGCCCGACCCGGGGGGGGGTGGCGGCCGCCGAACGAAGTGAGGTGGATGGTTGCCGCTAAAGTTATCCCATCCACTTCGCCTTTGGCTTCCCGATGAATCGGAACCACCGTTATTTTCTGAACTGAACCTTCCGAAGAAGCTCCTTACGCTTCAGTACTCTCATCAAATTCGGAAGGCGCCGCAGCCGCTTCCGGAGCAGGCGGCTCGGCAGCGGCCGCAACTTCCTTGATGTCATCCCTGAAAAACAGCGCCATTACTACGAGAAGAACGACCGAAACAATTGCAGTTATGATGAAGACAGGGCTCCAGTTGCACACATCATCCGCTGTGTACCGCCTGATGAGTTTGACGTTTACGAAATTCCCAACAAGCATACCCGCGCCAAAACAGATAAGTACAATCAACCCTTGAGCCTGGGCGCGAATCTCCGGCGGCGCCTTCTTGTCAACATAGACCTGGCCGCCGACAAAGAAGAATCCGAAGATTACACCGTGAATCAGTATTGCAATGTAATAAAACATCAACGGCCCATGCGCGAATCCACCCCACAGCACAGCATATCGCACAACAAGGGCTATCAGGCCAATCAGCATTGTCTTCTTGATACCGAATTTGGCAAGCGATATCGGAACCAGAAGCATCAGGCCCATCTCCACAAGCTGGCCCAGGTTCATCGTGGCGGTAACAAGGGTAAAGCCCTGGCTATCGAAAAACTGAGAGCCAAGGGAGAAATAGAGTGTGAAGGGGATCATCACAAGCATGGATAGAAGAATGAACAGAGCAAAGTTGGCGTCCTTTATGAGCGTCAGGGCGCGAAGCCCGAGAGCGTCAACGACAGAAGCCTTCCGCCCTTTCGCCGGTGGAGGGGTATTGGGCAACGTCAGGTTCACTAAAGCCGCAACAAGCGCGGTGGCTGCGCCGCACATTAACGGAATGGCTGTGTTGTCAATTTTTGTATCGAACATCTTTAAGGCAACCAGACTGAACACTAAAGAAGCAACCCAGCCAATCGAGCCTAAAGAACGAATCTGGGGGAATTTCTCGGCAGGACAATTGGCCATGGCAATTGCATTGGTAATGCTCCAAGTAGGCATATAGCAAAACATTGCTATCAGAAGAAAGACAAACAACATTGTGAGGTTTTCCTGCCTGGCTGCAAGGAAGAGCAGGACTGCACAGGCAAGATTGAGCCCGATCAGGACTTTGTTGCTGGCAAAATGACGGTCTGCAATCATGCAAACAAGAGGCGATACCAGACACCCGAAAGCCATTGTGCTCAATATCAGCCATGTTTGCGTGTCAGTCGCTTGAGCTTCCTTAAGGTATGCTGAAAGCGGCACCCAGAACACCGCAAAATACATGTACTGCAGGAACATCATCGCGCTTAGTCGGATTCTTGTGTTTAGCGGCATTTGTTGCTCCATGTCAGACTCCTTCTTATACTACAGTTCTAATCCTTCTACGGCCGACTGCACCGCCCTTATTCCAATTCGATCACACTGATCGTGTGCGGCGCGTCGTGTTCGTTGCCGTCCAGTGTCAGATCGATATTGGATACATATATCCTGTTGCCGCGAATACACACTTCCGAAGGCTTATCCAGCAGGCCGTCTTTGCCGCCGGAATTGTTCTCGTTGCGCCAGATGGTCGTAACCTTGCCCGTCTTCGGGTCCACCTTGTGAACGGCGTTGGCCACGAAATCGGCGATGTATATCTCGCCCGTCTCCGGATGAACTTTCAACCCGTCGGTGCTCTCCATGCCCTGGCCCCTGGCGACGACAGTAGGCGCCGAAGTCTTGCCGTTTTCGTCGAAGGTGTATTTCAAAAGACTCGCCTCGCCGAAATTGCAGACATACATATTGCCGTCCTTATCGAAGCCCAGGCCGTTGGCGCCGACTGTCGCACGCCAGTCGTCCGCTGTCGTCGTGAACTTTGCGATAAGGTGCCGGTCGCCTCCGCCGACCGCAACCTTGACCGGCTTGCCGGCAAACTCACTGTACCTGAAGCGATAGACGCCGCTGGGCATGGGAACCGCTTCCGGATCGAGCGAGGTCTCGGTTACATAAACGCTGTCGCCAAAACACGAAACCGCATTCGCCATTCGCATACCCTCTGCAACGGTGTCGATGCTCCGGGCTTTGCCGTCTTTCATGTTGACGCGCAGCAGACGCGATATTCCCTCGGGATGGCCGACCATGCCCTGGTTGTCGGCGATATAGAGATTGCCGTCGGAGCCGACATCGATACCCAAAGGCCCCACTTTTTTGGATACGGGATGGACGGGCAGAGTGCAGACTTCTTCGATTTTATCGTCTTCGGAAATCCTCAAGACCACCGCCGGGTGGGAATCGTCGTTGAAGTTCGGGATGTTCAAAAGAATCGTGTTGTCGGCGTCAAGCACCATACCATCCGGCGTGTTGTACTTTTCGCCCAGATCGATGGCAATCGTCGGCTTGTTCGCCTGGGCCTTTACCTGTTCTTCCTTAGGACAGCCCGCCATCGCCGCCGCAAGCACACAGCCGATCAGCACGCACAGGATCATCAAGTAACCACTTCGCTTCATAATGACTCCCTTTCAAATTAATAACCCGGATAAACACTTCCACTCAAAACCAGTTTATTTTGTCCGTAAAGATACGGCGGACTCGCCTTATTATCAAGCACAAACAAATTAACTTCACTACGACATCGTCTTTGTAGTTCGTGGTTCAGAGTTCATAGTTTGTCGACCAACTACCAACTATGCCCTGTTCTATCTCATGAGCATTCCGCCTGAGACGTCTACCGTTGCCCCGGTCATGTAGCTTGCACGGTCGGAGGCAAGGAACGTTACGACGTCGGCGATCTCCTGGGGTGTCGCTATCCGATAAAGCGGCACCCGGTTAAGGTACTTCTCCAGATTCCTGCTGAGGACTCCCTCGACCATATCCGTGCGAATCATGCCCGGCGCCACGGCGTTTACACATATGCCCTCTCTGGCGACCTCGCGGGCGAGAGACACCGTCAGCGAAACAATGGCGCCCTTGCTGGCGTCATAAGGCGCATGGCCGCTTGTCGAGCCGCGAAAGCCCGCCTGCGAACCGATATTGACGATCTTGCCGGTCCGCCCCCGGTCAAGCAGCCGCTTGACAAACTCGCGACAACAATAGAACGCCCCGTTTAGATTCACATCGATCGTCTCCCGCCACATCTCACCCGGCATATCCGCCAACCGGCGCGTCGGACAGGTCGCTGCGTTGTTGACAAGGATATCGAGCTTGCCGAACCCGTCAATCCGCTCGAACATGCCTAACACATCGGCCTCAACACCCACATTCGCCGCGACAGCCATCGCCTTGCAGCCGTATTTGTCTTTGATTTCGGCGGCGACGGCCTCGGCCTTGTCCCGGCTGCGGGCATAATTGACAACAACGTGTGCGCCCTCGGCGGCAAGCGACAGGCAAATCGCTTTACCCAGGCCGCGCGAGCCTCCCGTAACGAGTGCGACCTTGTCTTTCAGATTTAAATCCACTTCAATTCTCTCCTTACCTTACGGTTTCAAGACCACCCTCAATGCCTTCCCGCTTTCCATCAACTCGAAGGCCTCGAAGATTTCATCCAGTCCGAGTATATGCGTCGCCAGCTTATCGGCCGGCAGTAAGCCGCCCGCGATCATCTCGACCGCTCTTGCGACATGCTCGCCGGTCGAATCGCTCGTGCCCACAAGCCTGATCTCACCGTAATGAATTATCCGGCTGTTAATCTCGAGCATACAGTCCTCCGCCGGCAGCGAGGCGAACAGGCAGACCGTACCGCGTTTTCGCACTAATTCAAGGGCCTGCGCCTGGGGCGCCGCCGCCGGCGCGGCAACGATAACCACATCGGCGCCGATACCATCGGTATTGTCCTTTACGATCTGCGTCAGATCCTCGCCGGCGGGATTTACCAACACATCGAAACCGAACTCTTCGGCCTGGACGAGTCTTTCGGGATTGATTTCCGACAGGATGATCTTCGCCGCCCCGAACTGACGGGCGACACAGGCGTTCATAATGCCCATGGGACCTGCGCCAACGACAACGACCGTATCGCCGCCCTGGATATTACAGTTGCCGGCCGAGTTCACCGCACAACTCAGCGGCTCCGACAGCGCGGCGTGTTCGGCTTTGACATTCTCCGGAACCTTGACGACGTGGCCGTTCTGCAGCGCACGCCCCGGGATCGTCGTATACTCGGCCATGCCGCCGGGGTAACTAAATCCCATCGGGGCGATATCGACACACAGATTGCGCCGGCCCTTTTTGCAGTAGTAACACTCGCCGCAGGAAATCGATGTCGCCATGACGATTCGCTCGCCCATTGAAAAACTATCCACATTTGCACCGACCATATCGATAATACCGGTGAACTCATGCCCCATCACCATCGGGGCCTTGATGCGCCGGTTGCCGTGTCGGTACGCCTTCATATCCGTGCCGCAGACGGCGCAGGCGTCGATCTTAACGCGAATCTCGTCGTCGGCGCACTGTGGGAAATCGATCGTCTCCACCCGGATATCGCCGGGCGAATAGTATCTAATAGCCTTCATTGCCGCCGTCATCGGTCGCTCCGTCCAACACTTTTTCCGTCGAGCCTACTCCCAGCCTCTTGCAGCCCTGCTTGAGATAACCGACCGCCGTCTCCCACGAGCGAACGCCGCCCGAAGCCTTGACGCCCATCGTATCGCCGACCGTCTTGATCATAATGTCGATCACTTCCGGCGTCGCGGGACCGTCGCCGAAGCCGGTCGATGTCTTCACGAAATCCGCCCCTGCCGCCCGGCATATCTTACAGCCCTCTGCGACCTGTTCGCCGGTTAGCCAGCACGTCTCCATGATAACTTTCACCAACACGCCGTTGGGCTTTGCCTCGGCGACCACCGCCTCGATGTCCTTTTGCACATAGTCAAAGTCGCCGGACAGAAACCTGCCGATATTCCATACCATGTCGATCTCACGAGCGCCATGTTCGATAGCCAGCCCGGCCTCAGCCGCCTTGATCCGGGTGCAGTTGCCGCCATGCGGGAACCCCACAACCACCGACACATCGACTTTGCTGTCTTTCAACTGCTCGGCCGCCGGCGCCACATCGCAGGGCCTCACACACATAGTGGCGACCTGTCGCTCGTCGCACATCTTCGCATTATCGATAACATCCTGCCGCGTAGTAAAAGGCTTCAAAACCGCATGATCAATCGTCCCTGCAACCTGCTGTCGTGTGTACATTAACCAACTCCTGCATCCTGTATTCTGTATTCTGAATTCTGTATTCTGTATTCTGTATTCTGTATTCTAACCTAATGCATCTCTCTTCCGCCGGTTACGTTTATCGCCTGGCCAGTCATGTAATCGCCGCCTTCCGAGGCCAAAAAAAGCGTAACGGCCACAACATCCTTAATTTTAGCGAGTCTTTTCAAAGGAACCTTGGCGGTGAACTTCTTTATGACTTCTTCGATGGGGAGATTCAGATTCCTGACATAGCCCGACGAGACGTTGTTCCACACGCCCGTCGCCTCGGTAATGCCGGGGCACAGGCAGTTGACGTTAATGCCCGAATCGGCAAGTTCGAAAGCCAACGACTGGGTCAGACCGATGATCGCCGCCTTTGCCGCCGAATAATGGCTCATAACCGCAGAACCGGTCTTGCCCGACTTCGACGAGAAATTAATGATCCGGCCGAAGGAGTTTGCCTTCATCAGGCCCACGGCGTACTTGATAAACAAAAACGAACCCCTGCAGTTGACCGCAAAGACCCTGTCCCATTCTTCAACCGGTATATCCTCCACCGGCCCTTGCGCGACGATCCCCGCGACGTTTACAAGAATGTCGATCCTGCCGCCAAGAGCCTTCGACGCCGCCGAAACCACCGCCTCGACCTGCTCGCCCACCGTAACGTCGGCCGCAAGACCTTCGCAGAAGCCTCCCCCGCCGGAAATTTCCTTTGCCGCGGCGTCAACCGCATCCTGGTTCAGGTCCGTTATGAAAACTCTCGCGCCGCCTTCTGCAAAACCTTCGGCAACAGCCTTGCCGATCGCCCCGGCGGCGCCCGTCACCAAAGCAGTCTTGCCCTCAAAATCAAATGTCATACCACTCCCAATCCAAAATCTACAATCTACAATCGATAACCGCCGCCCATCGTAGCAGAAATCCCCCTTTTCCACCAACACTTTTGTTGTAAGCGCCGCTCGGTTATGGTATCTTTCCCTGCCGGGAGCCGATGGGACAGACGAAACACAAAGAAAAGGGGTAGATTATGAGAAACACAGGATTATTCGCGATATTATCAGGACTTGCGGTTCTGGCGATGTCAGGCTGCCCGAAGCAGGCCGAGCCGGAAAATGAGTTGGTGATACTCTGCGGCAGTTCATTTCCGCTGCCGATGGAGCGGTTATCCGCCGGCTTTACCGACGCGACGGGCATTAAAATTGTCACCACCGTCGCCGGAAGTGAAGTCTTCCTGCCCCAGGTCAAGGCCGCCGAACAGGGCGATGTTCTCGTGACGCATGATCCGTTTCTGGACCTGGTCAAGGAGGCAGGCAAGTACTCCGATCATGTCCAGGTCGGCTTTGTCGCGCCGGTTCTTGCCGTGCAGAAGGGAAATCCAAAGGGTTTGACGAAGATCGAAGACCTGACGCGGGAAGGCCTGAGAGTCGGTCTGACCGATCCTAAGTATTCGACCTGCGGCGAGATGGTCTTTGCGCTGTTGGAGAAGAAGGGCATCAAGGAGGCCGTCCTGAAAAATGTCGGAAACCGTCTAACCCAGGGCCACAGTACATTGGGAACCTACCTAAAAACCGGCGCCGTTGATGCGGTAATCATGTGGAACGGCGTGGCAAACACCTTCAAAGACAGCGTCGATATCGTCAAAACCCCTTACGAGTACGACGTGGAACGTCGGGTGCACGTAATAGCCCTGAACTACACAAAACAGCCCGAATCCCTCAAGAAATTCATGGAATTCATCCGCAAAAACGCCCCGAAAACCTTCGCCGAATACGGCTACGTCAAATGAGTACATAAAGCGTAACGGTGGCAACAGGAGTATTTAGGGTATAGGAGACAAGTAAACCCCCTGAGAATTTGGCTAAATTTCACCTACGCACTGTGTTTTTTTATTTCTTATTACAAGATGAGCCGATATCTTGTAATAAGATGATGTCTTATTACAAGTTGCGGAATAAGCCAATGAAGCGAGAAGAAACTGGACAATACATTACCATTAGTACGGTTGGTGAGAAATGCAAAGCATTTGTCCCGGCCCCGTTGCCGCCAAAACCCGATTTGCAGATAAAGGGCGATCTCAGAGCACTTCTGGATCAGACGCTTCTGGCCCTTGGCAGGCTGGACAGCACAACTCTACTTCTTCCCGACACAGACATCTTCCTGTATTTGTATGTTCGAAAGGAAGCGGTCCTGTCGTCCCAGATCGAAGGAACCCAATCATCACTTTCTGAGTTGCTTCTGTTCGAGATGGGAGGCACTCCCGGAAGCTCTCTCGACGATGTTCAGGAGGTATCTAATTACGTTGCGGCCATGAACCATGGGTTGAGACTCCTCAAAAACGGCCTCCCTCTGTCGGTTCGCCTGATGAGGGAGATGCACAAGGTTTTATTATCCAGGGGCAGAGGCAGTGACAAACAACCGGGCCAATTTCGCAAATCCCAGAACTGGATAGGCGGAACACGTCCCGGTAATGCTTCGTTTGTGCCTCCTCCGCCTGACCGTGTGGCCGAATGTATGGGGCAGTTGGAGAAGTTCCTTCATAATATTCCAGTCAAATACCCAACGCTTCTCAAGGCGGCTGTCGCCCACATACAGTTTGAAACGATTCATCCGTTTCTGGACGGCAACGGCAGAGTAGGCAGACTGCTCATCACCGTTTTGCTGTGTGCTGAGGGTATTCTAAAAGAGCCGATGCTCTATTTGAGTCTTTTCTTCAAGACTCACCGGCAAAGATACTATAATCTGCTCCAGCAGATTCGCCAAGACGGTGATTGGGAAATCTGGATTGAGTTTTTTCTAACAGGTGTCAAGCAGACGGCAGACAAGGCGACCACCACATGTTCGAACCTCATTAATCTGGCCCAAGAGGATCGAAATCGAATACACAAGATCGGCAGGGCCGCCAGTTCGGGGCTAAGAGTTCATAATGCCTTGTTGCGACGCCCGATCATATCAATTGCCAGGATTTGTGAAATCACGGGGCTGTGGACAACATCAGCTGCAAATGCTGTCGGACATCTCGAGAAGATCGGGATGATAAAGGAAATCACGGGAGCAAAACGAAACCGTCTTTACAGCTATGTGGACTATGTCGAGATTTTGAACAAAGGGACCGAGGTGGCCGCGATATAGCTTTTCGGAGGGAAATGGGCGGGTTTGCAATAAAGTGCCGGCTGCAGGCGTTTTTATCCGCGTCAAAGTGGTACGTTTGCGGTTCTTCAGCGGCAGGGTAACGGGGCGGTTTTACCGGTGGGTTCATACGTTGCCGGGATCATCTCCTTATACCAAATTCAGAATTAGAGCCGATTAACCGTTGATGTCATTCCCGCGAAAGCGGGAATCCAGCATAAAATAGCTTCCGCCGCAGGCGGTTTCCTGTTGTTTGCACACATACAAAATTTCGTAAAATCTCACAAAAAAGACATAACGGTAACAAATCCGTAACACACGCCTGCTATAAATTCTACTGTAAGAAACGGGAAATTAATGTTAATCTGTTTTGGAAAGGAGCAAGATCGTGGAAAAGTTCAAACACAACAAAACCTTATTTGCAGCGGTGCTTTTGTTTATTCTGGCGACATCCGTATATGCCGTCTCGCCGCCGGCCAAAGCCAGGTCCCCGCGTGTGCTGTTACAAAAGGCCATTTACGCAGAAACGACCGAAGGCGACCTGGACAAAGCCATCGAACTCTATCAGCAGACCATCGACCGGGCCGGCCGGATACAACGCATCGCCGCCCAGGCCACATATCAACTCGGAATGTGCTATCTGAAAAAAGGCGAAAAGAAAAAGGCCGCTGAGTACCTGGGGCTTGTCACAAATTACCCGACTCAAAAAGCCATCGTCGCAAAAGCCAAACAACAACTCAAAGAACTAAAGCCGGAGAAAGTGGTCTCGATATTCGAGGAGATTTCTCCGCAGGTGATTGGGCATCTGGCTGAAAGATACAGCAAGCTTGCGACGGAGGCGAATCGTATAAGCCTGCCGTGCAATGCGCGTATTTATTATGTCGATGTGGATATGAGGGTTTACAGCGGAGGCTTGAGTTATTATTACAATCGGGACGGCCGTTCGCAGACGGGCAAGGTTCATCTCGGTGGCACGACCTATCCGGACCAGACGCTTTATGACACGCTCGGTAACAAACTCAATGTCGAAATCGTACCGGAAAAAAGAAAAGAAAATTATTACCACATTTACTGGATTCCCGATGAGCCGCTTAGCCCGGGTGAGGCACTTTACTACGGCTGGAGCAGGAACAATACGAGAAAGCTGAGTGCGATAGGCGGAGCGGATAAAAGTTTGCTGGTCATGCAGAACCAGTATGGCCCAAATGTGATGGAGACGTTCTTTCTTGTACTTCCGTCTGATCTTTACATTCCCGGTGATTACGATGGAATAGCGATCTGGGAGGTGGACGATTACTCGGTGTATTCGTGGACGCAGCAAGTGGATGCAAATGCCAATCATCTTGTGAATGTTGTGATTCAAAAGCGGCCACCGTTGTCGGAAGAGATTACGTCTTTGATCAAGAGACTCAACGATCCGGATGCTCCACGTTTTGTTGCACTGGAAAAGCTTGTCAGGATCGGCAAGCCTGCGGTCGAGCCGCTTATTGCGGCGATGGAAAAGTCTAACGACTGGCAGATTCCGAAGGCGCTTGGGGCTATAAAGGATAAACGTGCGATTGGGCCTTTGATTGAGAAGTGGGAAAAGGCGGACTTTTCGCCGATGAAGGAAGTCATTGACGAAGCATTGGTGGCAATTGCAGGAAGAAAGGCACATGACATAAAAGGCTGGGCCCAATGGTGGCGGACCGATGGGCAGTATTATACACCGGCGGATACTATACAGAACTTTATGGCGGCGGCGATGGACATGAATGCGATTCGCGCGATGCACTTTGTTGCTCCGGCCAGTCATGACTATGATGATATAAAGAAGATTTTTGAAACTGCTGATCATCCGTTCAATGCCATGCTCCGAAAGATCGATCCTGCAGTGCCTATTGAGATCATTGAAGCGAAGGAGCTTGGCAAGATGTGTACTGCTGTGTGGCGGATAACTTTCAAAGAGGACTTTACGATCGAAGGGAAAACGTTCAAGAAAGGTGAGACGTTCGATCTGGACGGCGGTCTTCGCAAATATGAAAACAGGTGGTTAATAACGGGGATATAGCCCCGGGGTGAGTTTATTGGGTAAACAGATACCAAATGCAGGTGGTTTGCGGTGGGTGATATTGCTGCTGATTGTGGCGGTGATATTACCCACCGTATGCCTGCTCTGGTTCATGACGCAGGCGGTAAAGAACGAACGCCTCGCCATCAGGCAGAAACTGGTCGGTATCTATAAAAACCGTCTCGAAACTTCCGCCAGGGAAAAACTTCCTGACGATTGGATTGGTTTAAATACGAGCACTCCCTCAACGGATGGTTTTCTCGTCTTTGACAGCAACAATGAGCTTACTTACCCGGTCGTTGAGTTGGATGAAACCGTTGGCGGCGGCGATACATTTGATCTTGCCTCTAAACTCGAATACCGTGAAAATGACCCCAACAAAGCTATGGCCGAATATCGCCGTATCGCCGAAAACGCCGACAGCAACTCTCTGCGTATCAGCGCCGATATTGCGAAGGCACGTTGCTTGCGCAAACTAAACCGGATTGACGGAGCGATTTCGCATTTGCGGGCGGTTATCTCCGAATACGACGACAGCGATAAATATGTGCGTGTACGGAAATGCAGGGCAAGGCTGCTGCTTCTGGAGTTGTGCCGGCAGACAAATGACGATGATTTTCTCAAGGAGTTATCCGACACTTTCGATTACGCAACAGCCGGTATGGCCACAGATAACGATATGGTATTTATCGGGAGAAAATCACATACGGATAAATATATCCCATCGTCCCTGCAAATATTTATGCTTAACAGTTTTATCGACTACGCAGGCGACATGAAAGAGACTGCTTCAATTACAAAAAAAATTAAACGTGCACACAGGCTCATTGAGATAGCAAACACTTCGCTTATGCTTTCCAACAGATATACCGAACCATCCTTTGCTCTGAACAAAGGCATTTTCCGCCTTGATACAACTGAGCAATTTTACGGTAAAAAGGTGCGCATGGACGGCGACTTGTACTTGATGGCTTTTAAACAAGGGAATATGATCAACTGGTTCGCCGGTTACCTCAAAGATATAAAGCAACTGCCGGCAGTTTGCGGCATTTATGATGATAAAGGCGGATTCATCGCCGGTTCACAAGTTACCGGTCGAAAACCCTTTATCAAGGCGCCATTGCCCAGCGGCTATTTCCCCGGCTGGTATGTCGAATTATATATCGACGGGACAGCATTTGAAAAGGCAGCCAGGGCACAGGTGGCAGCATACGTCTTTGCAGCCGGCCTGGTAATTGTGCTTATGCTGGTATTGACCGGTTTTGGAGGCAGCCTTATCGCTCGCCAGGCCAGGCTCAACAAACTCAAAAACGATTTCATCGCAACGGTTACGCATGAGCTTAAGACGCCTCTGTCATCGATGCGAGTTCTGGTCGATACGCTGCTTGAGGGCAATTACAACGATCAACAGCAGGCGACAGAATACCTTCAGCTTATCTCAAAAGAAAACCTTAGACTCAGCAGGCTGATCGATAACTTCCTGACCTTCAGCAGAATGGAACGCAACAAGCAGGCCTTTGATATTGTGGGAACCGATCCTGCCGAAATTGCAGAAGCCGCAGTCGATGCCGTGCAGACCAAATTCAATCATGAAAACTGCCGATTTTCCGTAAAAATCGATGATAACCTGCCGTCTATCATGGCCGACAAAGATGCAATGGTAACCGTGCTGGTCAACCTGCTGGACAACGCATACAAATATTCGCATGGCGACAAGCGAATTGAACTGAAAGTCTTTTCCGAAAACAATGCTGTTTATTTCTCGGTCGCCGATAACGGTATTGGAATGACCGGCCGACAGGTAAAAAAAATATTCGACAGATTTTACCAGGCCGACAGTTCTCTTACCCGCCGCACGCAAGGCGCAGGCCTGGGCCTTGCAATAGTAAAATTCATCCTCGACGCGCACAACGCAAAAATATCCGTAGACAGCCAACCCGACAAAGGAAGCACCTTCACAGTAACGCTGCCGGCCGCCGATTGAGACAAGATAACATATGGAAACAGTTCTGATAATTGAAGACGATTCGACAATGCTGCGGGGCCTCAAAGACAACTTCGCGTACGCAGGCTACAACGTCCTCACCGCCGCCGACGGCGAGGTGGGCCTGAATTACGCGCTCGACGCCAAACCGGATTTGATTATTCTCGATATAATGCTGCCGGAGATCAACGGCTATGAGGTATGCCGATTGATACGAAAAGAAAAACCCGATATGCCGATAATCATGCTCACCGCCAAAGGCGAAGAATCGGACATCATTCTCGGCCTGAATCTCGGCGCCGACGACTACATGACCAAGCCATTCAGCATAAAAGAGCTGCTCGCCCGCGCCGCCGCGTTCCTGCGCCGAAGACGACAGGCCCAGCAGGATACGTACGAATTCGCCGATTTCGTATTCGACATCGGCGCGCGAAGGCTCACAAAAAACAACACCGAGATCAAACTTTCTCCCAAAGAATACAAGCTGCTTGAACTCTTCGTAAAACGACAGGGCAAGGCCCTCACCCGCGATGAAATACTAAACGACGTCTGGGGCTACAACAGCTTCGCGGGCCACCGAAGCGTCGACCGATTCGTAACCACCCTGAGAAGCAAAATAGAGCAAGACCACCACAACCCGACGTTCATACACACCCTAAGAGAAATCGGCTACAAATTCGAACCACTCTGACATTTGTTATACTGCTCACAATCGCCAAAAACCAACAAAAAAGCCGCCAAAGCCACAAATCAACAAAATCATCCAAAAAAAGAACGCACAAGCAGAATGCCTCTATTTCTACAAAAAAATTAATCCTTGCCAGGACCGTCTGGAATCATTATTATTCACATTGCTTGCACAGGGTATATTGCTTCTGTTTGATTCGATGTATGGGTGCGACAAGGAGTGGAGTATCGCTTATTATGGGTGGACCCAATAAGACCACAGGAGGGATCACGGGGAAATACAGGCCAAAGATAAATACTGAGGACTGAGAAAATGAAGATAGTACATAAATTACCCCTAAATACTATAGGGATTGTCTTACTTGTTGCATCGGTTACTTTTCTTGGGATCGGATTTATCAGGTTTAACGTAACCGAAATAGTAAAAAGGGAAAACCCTAAAGTTCAGGCTGCTCTTGAAATGGAGATCAACACAAAAGAAGCGGCCGCCAGTGTTGTGGATTATCTTACATATGAAGGGCTCGAAGAAGAAAAAGAG
>Ga0180301_10001712_pt1 | contig 17200 bp, 12 predicted proteins | sample GuaBasSediGuay16_FD_121797 | JGI IMG/M metagenome (GOLD analysis project Ga0180301, IMG submission 121797) | Subseafloor sediment microbial communities from Guaymas Basin, Gulf of California, Mexico - Guay16, Core 4569-2, 12-15 cm | ecosystem: Environmental > Aquatic > Marine > Hydrothermal... | reverse complement strand
CTTATCTACCTTTTTATTTACTTATCCTATTTTTTCTTTTGCTTACTTTTTTCTTTATTTTTTTTCTCATTTTTTTGTTAGCCTTAGCTTTCCTAGCTTTAACTTCTTCTGGATGAGTTGTTATTAGCTCATGTGTTTTTGGATCCACCTTTACATTAATCTTATGACGTTTGTCTCCCCAAATAAGTATGCCCTGTCCCAAGCCAGCATTCCTAATAATGTCTTGCTCAGTCTTATTCAGGTGGAACAACTTTGCAGTTTCATCTAACACAATTCCCTCAGTCCTCAAGATAAACTGGAATGCTGTGTTAGCCAGATAGGCTTTTCCTTCAGGACTATCCTTCAGCTCTGCAACACTCTGCGTCAATAACAATAGAGCTCCGTTAGATTTCCTGAATGTTCTTGCAAAGTTTTCAATATAGTCCGCCTCTGTTTTATTCTTAAGCACGCGCCATGCTTCATCTAAAACAAGCATCTTCTTTGCATCATCGTTCAAGAATTTTGTCTTGATGAACTCTAATAAGATCATCATCATAACAGGCCTGATTTCATCTGGTAGGTTCTTGAATTCAAACACGACAAAGTCTGAATCAAGAGTTAGATTATTATGGCTTTGATTCAAAAACTTAAATATTCCTGTTGTGTACCTTGTAAGTTTACTAGCTAAAACTTCGTAATCGCTCCTGATGTTAGGGTCTGTTGCAGTTCTTTTTCTAGCATTTAGCACTCTAAGAAGGTCAGAGAGTTTAGGCGCCTTCTTTTTCCAACTTTTTTCATTTGCTTCAGTAATGCCTTTACGTTTATACGTTTCAATTAAAGCACTCTCGAGCAAAGGTTTTTGGGTCTCTGTAACACCTTCAAATAATACAGACAACACCTTTGGAAGCGCAATCAACTTATCAGTTAAGCTAGCACCCATCAATGACAACACGTTAGGTATTGTCTTCGACTTTCTATCAAGCGAGATTATCTGCGAGTTTTTGATGCGCTTGCACATCTCTGTGTACTCATTCTCTGGATCGAGAATGAAAATTTTAGTACCATTAACCATCCTATCATTCAATACAAGTGCTTTTGCTGCGTATGATTTCCCAGCTCCAGTTGCACCTATTATAACGCCAACATACTTAGGCAATTTCCAAATAGACAAGCCAATAGGAATCTCATTATCATTAAATCCAAGCAAAATGCCATCTTCTTCATCTGCTGCATAGTAGTCAGAGCTAAATGGAAAAGCAGCAGCTGCAGCTGGACCAGGTACGAAGATCTGTCTGCCTTGCATGTAATCTCTTCCTGTAGGAATAACAGACTTCATTAGTTGTTCTTGATAGTTTATTGCTTGTTTTGCTTCAATACCTTCTGCTCTTAATGAAGAAAGTATCCTATTAGAAAGAGTCATAGTTGCTTCAGGTGAAGTACCCTTGCTTATCAGATATAGAGACATTTTGTAAAGTTTATATGTTCCTTTAATGAGGTTATCAAGCTGCTCAAGCAATTCTTTTTTCCTAGCTTCTAAAGATGGGTTGTGAAGACCACGTTTTGTATAACTGTAAAGATCGTTCTCTACTTTCTTGAGTTCGTCTGAAAGATAAACCTCTAATGCACGAACAGAAGATGGCCAGATAAATATGCTAAAGTCAATATTGCTTCTCTCTTGAATAAGCTTGCCAAGCCAGTTCTCGTTAACTTTGGCAGGGAAACCAGTGGCGACCATGCCGCGAAAATATTGCGTTCCCACTTGTATATAATCAGGATTACTATTAACGTATTCAGGTCTAATCAAGAAAGATAATATATCCTTATTAGCTATAAATTCTGTCTGAAAGCTTCCATCTCTCTTAGCCTGTAATAAATCCTCTTTCTTTTCAATGTTCATTGCAAATAGTTTTTTCATCAAAATCTTCTTCTCTTTTTTTGAGAGTTCTTTAGCTAGCATTTCAAACTCTTCTGGTAACACGACACCCTTCGTTGCGACTATGTTAGCTAGCTCATCAGCAATAAGATCAATCTCGGTAAAATTAGCTCTCATTTTTTCCCTCCATCTTTTTATTTTGAAATTTCCAACAGTCCCATAAGACTGCCCATTCATCTGAGCAAATAAACTGACGCTCTCCATTAATGAACAAATAAGGACAAAAATATGATTTGAGCAGAGAGCTTATATCAACAGTCCTTAACCTGCGAGGTTTAAAGCCAAGTATAGAAAGCGTCTTGATACAAGAGCCACTTCTTTTTTCTAGCAATAACTTTGCAGTTTCGTAGTTATCTTTTTTCTTGGCTTCTCTTTTAGTGTAGTATGGCAGATATGGAATGACTAAATAGTATAGTCTTGTCTCTTCACAGTTCTTTAGTAAACCTTCCAACCATTCGCTAAACTCTTTAAACTCGCGCAGTACGGACTTTAGTTCTAACCTCTTGTCTGTCCTTTCTTTTTTGTTGCTCATCTTTTCTTTTATGCTTTGCTCAATAGTGCTTTTTATCATCAAAAATTGTTTGTCTAACTCGGCGTTAACAGTTCTTCCAACCATCTGAACAGGATGTGTCAGACTTTCAATCCACATTCTATATTTACTCTCTATAGCTAATCTTTCTTCTTCGCTAAGTTTTTCAAAGTTTGTGCCAGCAAGCTCAACAATGACGTACATACTACCATCTCTTAAAAGGAGAAGATCATCTTTGATATCTTCAATATTCAACTTTCTATAGCATAAATCCTTTGCTTGCAAGTTCGTCTTTTGTTTGCTTGAAAACAACATTTTGTTTTTCCTCCCGATCTTTTCCTAACCAGAGTGAAGGCCAGACAGTTGTATTGTTAAGCTTAGCAACATTGGCGAAATATGAAGCATAAAGTTCCAATAATTCAGCGTTATCAAGTCTTTTGACTTCGACACCACAACGTTTTAACAACTCCATGCAATTATCTGCGCGTTCTGTAAGTTTTTTTACTGCTTTGAGGTACGCAGGGCTCTTTTCTCTTGTATCTGGAACTCTTCCAATTAATAGGTTGAACCAATATTTCCAGGTCTTGTTTGTTGTGCTTAGATCCATCCAGTATGGTAGCAGGATATAGAACAATCTATTTCTGACTGTTGATTTACTAACCTGCTCAAGCATCCATTCTCTAAAGATACGATAATGTTCCATGTTCTGCTTAACACTTGGCTTTTCTGCCAAATTGTTTAGCCATCTAGAGATGTCTAAGCTGACTGATCTTGAAACAATTTGCGTTTCGTAATCTAGGCTTTTTAACCATTGTTGATAGGCATTCAAAATAGCCTCTTTTTTATTCTCAGATAAAATCGAAAAATCCAATGGAGTAACTTGCAGCACAGCCACCATTGCACCATTCTTGTTGATTATCGCATTATCTGTTATCTCTTTAACATTTACAAAATAATCCATCTTGCTATCATTAAAAGAGGTGTTATGCAGACTCTTCTGTTCGTTTCTGCGGTCTTTGATTTTTTCATCAAGTTTGTAAAACACAAGCAATATACCAAGACCTGCAATTGGAAAACATACAGAGATCCTAAGCCAAATTGGAAAAATCACGGCTTTCATTATAATGAATGCTATTGCCATGATGCATATTAGTGCATATCCAAACTGCTTAAATGTCATTCCCCAGAGGAATAATTCTGAATAACGATTCAGATTTTTTGGAATTTCGTATGTCATAATATCGCCTTCAGGTTATTTTCTTTTGCTCATACGATTTACTATCATTTTCCTCATTTTCTAAGTGTTGCAACATTGTTATACTGCTGTTGTCTGAGCAGCAAGCATTAAATGAAGCGTTTATTCGTTTATTTTGTTGGCAATTATTTGCTTTGTATGGCAACTCTCTCTTTCATATCCTGAATTGCACTCACACCGGCTTTTAAAATAGCGACAAGTACAAGTATCGCATGAATAGCAACGCAAAAATAAAGTGCAGCAGTAATCCGGTTCATTCTTGCAAACTCATTGAGATTGCCGCTTGTGAAATGCAGCACGAGCATAAATATAGCGGGTAGGAACAACTCTATCAAAAACAGATATGCAAAGACCTTACCAAACTCTTTCATGGGCTCAAAATAAAACATAATTAAAATAAATGGAGCAATAACTATTAAAAAGATAAGTATGACATTCCTGGCTTCCATAGACATGAGGTACCATCTTGCAGCTTTGATAAATGGCGGTGAATAAGATATCATATAGCCAAACTTCTCTAAATTTCCAGAATATGTGCCAGGATCAGTCACTTCAGATTCAAATGTTACATTCGTAAAAAAGTCTTCATCAATTTTATAAGTTTGAGCAAACATAACATTGGTTGTGTTGCCAAGGTCATTTATCACTGATATGATAGGCATAAGCGCACCAGCAATTATCAGAATAATCATAATATTCTTTAATTGCCTTTTTGCTTTTTCTCTTTTTTCAGGATTTGCAGCAGAAACAATATACATGTGGCCTGTTAACACCAAGAAGAGAACCATAACTGCACCAGCTATCGCAAAAATCAGGTAGTGTGCGTTCTTCACCTTCTCATCGATAGAAATCTCAAAAGAAGTACTTTTTATGACTTCTTCCATCATGTTGTTTGTGTTATCTTGTATAACTTTATTAGCGCTCAATATGTAGGTTTCAAGCTCACAAATAACCTGTTTATCGTATTCGCCAGGTTTTATGTTTTCACATTCGTCTGATATAACTTGGTCATCTTTAGCTGCAGCAACACTTATAAATATACAAGCTATCAAAATAGATATAAGAGATATGAGCAATAAAAAACTCCTTTTTCCATTTCTTTTTTTGTTCATCTTGACAACCACATTCTCTTAATTTTTACAATATACAGTCTTATGATAACCATGCTAAAAAAACAAAAAAAGACAAGCGTATAGACTATGTTTATGAAATTCTTGTCAAGAACTTTTATATTCTTGCTCCTTGCAATAGACAACTCTCCTGAATAGTTAACAGTGATAAAATTACTATTTTTTTTTGCAATAAATTTAGATTCCCCATATCCGTTATAGACTGGCACCTGTTTTGAAATATTATCATAATTGGCTGTAACATAACCTGTTATTCCACAATCATTCTCTGAAACATTTATTCTTAAGGTTATAACCTCTTCTTCTTTGTACACTCCCTTGTCAGTTGCAATTGTCATCTTAGGAGAAAGTTTCCTAACAATCTCACAAGGCACAGTTTCAGAGTCAAAACCAGGCTTATTAAAACGATAGTAGTAAGTAAATGTACAACTACCAATATTAGCAGGATCAGTTTCAAATGTAACATTATTTGTAGATATAACCCTTACATCCGGACTAGCATAATAGTTTTCGTTCACTGTTCTAGTAGTATATAATGCGTTATAAGGAGCTAGCCACCAACCAGTAAAATAATCTGAACTGAAATGCATAAACTTTGCACCGTTTAAGAATCTGATTTCGTAATCATCAGCATCTGTCTCCACTTTGACTACTGGCTTTGTCTGCTCGTCGTATAGAGTGATTTTATGGCTGAAGTTAGGTTTTTGATATTGTTTGATATTTTGGTCATAATCATGTTTTAGATGAAGTATGTGATTTATCTTATTATTCCTGCCACTTTGCGAGAGGGAGCATCTATAATAGTAAGTGCAACATCCACATGGAGGCTCTTCACACTTACAAGCTTTACAACAGCCAGCTTTTTTCCATTTATAATGATCTGCATAAAAGGTATGCCTGACCTTTAATTTTGACCAATAGTTAGTTCCGAACCGTTCAAAATGCCCGTAAAGATTCAACTCTTGCTTATCTGATACCTCTCCTACTAACTCACTTTCTCCTTGATAGATCCTTAAATCAGCTTCATGGCTAAAGTCATGGTATATAGTCTTGCAATCTCCTCTTCCATATCTATCACTATTTGTGCTGCCGCCACCACAATACAAAGCGGTTGTACTTCTACTTTCTGCAAAATTCTTTGGCGGAAATAGGTCATAATGAGCAACAGCTACTGCATCACCTTCTTTTAGAGTATAAAGCGTACCATTTTCCATGTAAGACGGAATTACTCCTATCAAGGCTGTCCAGACATTTCCTATTGTCTCATACCTAAGTTCTTTTGCTTCGTCAGAAAGCTCGCTAGGAAAATCTGTATCTACTATAATGCCTTTGTTCCAGAGTTCTACGAACTCGTGTTCATCTATCACAGTCCGGTCAACCCCCATTAGTTGCGATATCATGTAGGTTTTTTGTTGATCTTCTGGTAGAGCATTCAGCTCAGGATCATCTTCAACCCAATCGCAAAAATCATCATCGATTTGTGCATAATAGGTTGCCTTTTTACAATTCTTTACAAGTAGCGTATCTTCATCATAGCTAGCATAGCTCAGCATAACCATAGCTAAAAATACAAAAAAAATTATGATAGTCAGTTTCATTCTTCCGATCTAACATGGTTTTGTAAAGATCATCTGCACGATCCATGGTGCAACCAATATAATCACTAGGCCGATGATTACCGACCTCATTTTACTGCCAAGTTTGTCCTTATCAGTTGGGTCTTTTGCGTTCATAAACATTATCCCAGTTATTATCAGTATCAATACTGCCAAACCGCCGCCAATGCTCATCACTAAAAGTGTAATCGTATTGATCACGCTGTTGATTTTCTGGCAAGCAACCAATGCATCGCCTGTTAGATTGCCTTCTACCTGTGCAGACACAAAAGGAAAAGCAATCAACACTAATAACACTACGGTCAAACCAACAGTAATCATTTTATCTTTCTTGCCTAATTTTTCCTTGCGCATTTTTTCGACCTCCATATTTTTTTTAAAAATTTATTGTAATTTAATGTGATTTATTGTCTAAAGATATTGAAAGACATCTATAGAGCAACAAATCTATAGATGTTAACTTTTTTGCCTGAGTTAACAATGTTTTCTTCTTCATCAAGCCAGTTTGTTATATCTTCCATCACTTCTTTCCTATTGTGGTCAGGATATTTTCTTAGAAATTCGGCTAAGAGTTGGCTAATCTTAAAGCAGCCTTTCTCTTTTTGAATTCTTTCGGCTATATTTTTTATTTCTGTCATTCTGTCGCTCACGTCTAGTTTGTCTTGGCACTTCTCTTCTAACACAATGTTATCTGCCATCACTATCTTTTTTGGAGTCTCAGCAATTTCATAGTCTTTTTCTTTTTCATGTCTTTTTAACCGCGATAAGAAGTTCAGTCGGAATAGGGGTTTTTCTTCTGTTTTTTTTTCTTTAACCTTTTCTTTTTTAATTTTTTCTGTTTTGATCTCATCAGCATTGACAGCTTTTGTTTTCTTTTCTAGAGATTTAGATTTTACTTTTTTAAATTTTTTGAGCGCTATATCTGTTTTAATTCTATCGAGAGACTTCTTCAACCTTGAAATATCTAATCTTGGTTCTTTCAGTTCTTTTGCAAGCATTTTTTCTTTGCTTTTTTTCGGTTTACTTTCTTTTGTCCTGTGTTTTTTTATATTTTCCATCTCAACAGCAACGTCAACTACATTTTTAGCTAAGTTTTTCTGCTTGTTTAATCTCTCAATCTTACTTTTTGTTTTCTGCAGTTCTTTTGCGAGTGCTGTTTTTTCTTTAGTTATCTCTTTTAGTTGGTTCTTTAAACTTTTTTTCTCTTCTCTGAGGCTTTCTACAGCAACATTTTTTTGGTTAACCAATTTCTCAAGTCTTTTCTTTAGTTTTTCTAACTCCACGTTCTTTGAGTTTAGTTGAAATAATTTCCTTTTAATCGATGAAAGCTCTCTTTTTGTTTTCCTCTCAGACTCGACTCTTCTTTGTTCAATCTCTTCAAGAGCCTTACATTTACTTTCGAGATAGTTTCGCTGTCTCTGTAACTTTAGCTCAAAGGATGAAACCTTTTCTGCATCTTCTCTTGCTGTGCGTTTTTTGTCATCGAGTTCGCGAATCTTCTCGCGGAGTGATTTCTTAAGGTCATCATATTCTTCTTTAAGCTGCTCAAACTCAATCTCTTTTAGTTTTAGTTTTTCTTGTAATGATAATTTCTCCCTCTTTGCTATTTCCAGTGCAGCATTAAGCTCAGAGTATCTGGCTTGAAGTTCGAGATCAGGACCAATCTTTTTAACTATCTTTTTAACTATAACTTTAGGTTTTTTTTGTATTGTTATAATTTTTTTAGGAACATTTTTTAGATTTTTTTCAGTAACCGCTGCAGGTTTTGGCTTTACTTTAGTTATACTTGTGGCATTCGCGCTCATTACCACCACAATCGCAACCAGGATTGCGAGCAGCATCACAACAACACCTGCAATCATGGCTGCAGCAAGATCCATCATCTCCAGCAGGAACAAAATCGTTATTAACATTAGTGCAATAAGTATCAGAATAGTGAAGAGAAGCGCAACCACACCCGTGCTTTTTTTATTTTTTAATCTTGTCATATATCGTCTATTAAGGTTAGGTTCATTTATAAGTATTCACTAGCATTTTCCGGAAGATTTTCGGCAAAAACGGATTCTTCTCGGATTGCGATCTCTTTGGATGTATTTCAGCTATATTTTGGTTCTTCTAGCCATTGATATCTTCATTTGTTTCCTCCAGCTATTCCAGCTATTATTGATATTATTATTGATAATTGGTTCTATATTCTATAATTCTATATTCAGTTTTATATTCTATATTCTAGTCTATATCTATATTCCAGTTTTATATTCTCTATTTTAGTTCTATACTCTATATTCTAGTTTTATATTCTATATTCTAGTTCTATGTTATTCTAGTTCTATGTTCTATTTTTCTTTAAGAATTTAAGAGATATAAATGCTAAGATTAGACACAGTGTGATGGTTATAATTATTCCTAAAATAGTGTAATCCTTCTTTTGGTTAGTCTTACTATACTCTTTATACTCTTCCTCTGAAAGTATATCTATAGATCTTGTATCCGTGAACATATCACCATTAAGGACAGCATGTAAATAAACAGTATACAAACCAGGAGGCGTTCCTTCTGGATCTGTCCCAAGCACTATTTCTATTATGTTCTCTCCAGTTGTTGCAACTACTGTTTTTTCATTTCTTGAAACAGGATAATTACTTAGTAAACTTTTTAATTCTGCTATTATGGTAGCATTTAAGTTGTGTTCATTGATATTATTTATATGCACACTTACTGGAATGGATTCACCAGACAGGACCTCATCAGGCAGTTCGATAAATAGATTAGTATCTATTATCTCCAATTTGAATTTTTTCATAGATAAAACACTATGGTCGTCACTGATTATTTTTAAGAGGTAATCAACAGAGTTGCTGTTGTTAATGTTAAACATCAATTGTTTTGTGCCAGTTATAAATTCTATATTTTCACTCTTTAAAATATTATCAAACATATCAGTTACGACTACCTTTCCACTTAGTTTGTCATTCCCAACCTTAATTAGGCTGTAGTTAATAACAACATTGCTGTTCTTTCTTACTGATTTAGGCACATCTACAGATTCTATTAGCACAGGTGTTTTTATTTCATATTCAAAATGATAAACTATTTCCTTATAAAGTTTAAAAAGACCTTTATCACAATCTATAACCTCGACAGGCTTTACTGTTACAATGTAGTGTAACTTATTGTTGATCTCTGTGTGTATAGAAGTTAGGCTTGCATTATGTTTATTTTTTTCGCATGTTCTTTTTATGTACCCTAGATCTTCAGACCATTCAGGGATATTAGCTTTGAATTCTTCAGGCTCTCTAAATTCATCTATAAAAGGACCTTCAACAAAAACACCTTCGGGAAATATGAGTTCTTGTTTTGCAAATGGTAATACAAGCTCTCTATCTAAAAGCAATTGCTCGTTGCCTTTTATATCTATCAATTGAAAGCCATCGACATTTATGACTGTTGGATGACTGGCTACGTACACATAACTTTTTTTGCCATGCTCATCAATAGCAAGACTAAACGAAATAAAAATCAAAAACAAAACCAATAATAAAACCAATATCATATAAACCCTATTTTTCATCGATATATTTTTCATCAATATTCCCCCATGTATGTTTTCTCTGGATATTTTTCAAGCTGAAAATAACCTTTACAATATTCTGCAGCCAGATAGATTACTTTGTGTATTGGCTTATAATATGGGTGAGAATATTCTTCATAGGGATAAATCGAGGAATAAATAAGTCTACTTAATGGGTAAGCTAAAACAAAACCATCGTACCATTTCAGCTGAAATTTATGACTGTGTTGATCACAAAATGTTTTTATTTGTTTAGCATGATACTCCCAAATATCTAGATCAATGGGTATGTCTCCATTATTAGTTACATTTAATTCGTCTTTTTGTTGTCCAGGTGCAGCAGGCAAACTTGATTTGAACAATGGAAGTAGTTTTATATATTCGTCAAAATCTTCACAAGGCAAAAGTACCTCTTCTCTACTAGGTTTTGGATTCGGCAAGCTGAATTTTGCATATGGCAGACCAAAGTAGACATAAGAAAGAAGTTTTATCTTACTTTCTTTTTCTTCGTTCAACAACCTGTACCTATTCCTTGCGCTTAAATAAGCATCCCCCAGTGTGCCAGATTCGTGTGCATCAAGACTACATATAAATGCTTTTAGGAATTGTTCTGATGCTGTTTTGTAGGAGCTAGTTAGTAGAGCCACATCCGGAGAGAGCTCATTCATAACATAATTGAACTCTTCATCTTCTATCGCTTTGTCCCAGTTGTAGATTATCAATGGTTTTTTTTCTTTTATATCGTCTTTGAATGAATAAAACGAACTCAACAAAAATTTATGTGACGCATCTTCTTGGATAAATCTTTTCTTTGGGTATACGAGAAGTATCCCATTCTCTTTTAACTTTTTCAAAAAAAGCATATTGTATGACCCTAAAAAAACTTTGTCTAGTAGCTTCCCAATGCTGTTTAATATGCTGTCTCTACTGCAATGATTCTCTTCATATATTTTTATTTCTTTAAAGTTAAAATAATCAAGATCCAGACTCTTATAAAGCTTCTCGATGTTTGGTGCGTCTATTCTAGAAATGAATGTTGCATCTACAGTTGTAGTCAATGTTACCCGTGCATGGCAAACACTAGTAAAAACAAGGCCTACTAGCAACAACCAGATTATTTTCATGTGAGTCATTTTATAATTATTATTCATTTTGTAATCATGCTCAGATCTGTTTAGTATACATAACCTTCTTTTTCCTCCACACATAACTTGCCCTTACATTTAGGACATCTGATTTTATTAGACTGCAATGAACAGTACTGTAAGGGCGATAGCAACTGGCTTTTTGAACCACATTCAGGACAATATTCTTTTAATGAATGAAATATTTCTTTGCATTTTGAACAATAATAGATTTTATATTTGATATTTGCAAGTCTATTTGCTAATCCTTCTGATACTTCTTTTTCATAACCACATCTCTTGCATTTTATTTTGTATATCTGTACCATTTTTCCTAAAATATGAAAAAATTTATAGTATTATAACCCTCTTTTTTTGCTTTTTCAGTAAAATGATACAAACGTTTTAGTATATCTGTTAAATAAACCCAATTCACATTTTTGTACATCTTATTTTCTTTGTTTTCAAAAACAGTTTTTATCTCTTCAATTATGGTTTCAGCATTAAGATTAAACTTGTCAAAATTTCTTTCTTTTTCTATTTTGCTTTTCCATTCGTTTTCGCAAGATTCTAATATTCTGAACAGTCTCTTGGCCAATTCCTTTACTTTCTCCAATTCGTACACTAAACTAAACCTCATGGTTTCTATATTTCTTCCAGATAAGTAAATCTCTTCTTTCTTTCCATTAATTTTTGCATACATTCTTATTCCCATTTTTCACCTATTCTAGACTTTTTAAGTTCTTTAAGTTTTCAAATGTTTGAGTTAGTTGATCCTTTGTATAGCCTGCTTTATATATATTTTTACCTTCCTCAAAATTTGGGACATCATCAACAACAACACCATACGAATTTTTATTTATTATCCTTTTAGATGCAATTTCATCTATTTCATTTGCTTCAATGATTTTATTTGTTGAATCTTTGGCCAAATAATATTTTTTATTAGACAAATCTTTTTTAACATCATTAAGTAGAGATTTTCTTCTTTCCATTTGTTCAACTAATTTTCCAATTACTCCATTAGAAGTGCCTGCCTTGACTTCAACAAAGCCAATGATTTTAAGATTATTGTTTGCTAGTTTTTCTGTTATGACATTGTCAAATTCTTCTCCTCTCCCGATGAAATGTAGTTTCCCGTCACTGTCAACTTTCTTAATAAATATGTCTTTTGTGAATACTTTAGAGCCTTTATTTTCTTTTAAAATACGTCTTCTTGCCATAAACTCAAAAGCATCCTGACCTATATTTTCTACATTTTCGCTATTTTTCAATATATTATCAATCTCTCTGCTATGATGTTCTAACACAAAAGCTATGTCTTCTGCAAGGTCCGAGGATGCTCTAGGTACTTTATCAATTATTTTATTCACAGTAACTAAAACATCCCAGCTCTCGTCAATTATTCTTAAAGTTGGATCTTTTCCTATAATTTTCTGAAGTCTGACTATTGCTCTGACTTGTTCGTCGCTTAGACTACTAATAACTTCGTCAGACAGACTTAGTTCACTCTTTAACATCTGTCTTAGATTAACAGTAACTGTTTCAAGTTCACCGAATTCGTCTGCTATATCAACAGCTTTCTGGATGGCTTTAGAGTAGAGGGCATCTGTTTCACCTGTTGATCTTATGCCTTTGTCTATCAGTTCGTCTGCGTTTTTTTCGAACTCATTTGCAACATCATCTATGTGATTCTTTATCAAAACAATAGTGTCCTCTACTTGAGACTGAGTGAATCCTCTTGTTTTTATTAGATAATCTGATATGCCATTTTTTATTCCTTGATCGAATTGATTTAAAAGTTTAGTAGTCTTATCACCCCCAAACTGGTTTACTTCACTCTTTATAAATCCAAGATAATCAAAATCAATATAATTAAAATTGTTTAAGAAGCTATTACCAACATTCGCACCAACATCTAAGTCCTCAAGCAAGATCTTTTCACCATTTTTAAATTTCTTGAGATCGTCTACATCCAGGGTACGTTCAACCAATCTATTTGCAAGAAATTCTTCAAACCACTCTGATCGTATTTTATATTTATAAGACTCAAATGTAGGAAGATTATTTATTGCTCTGTTCAGGCTTCCGAATGTTTCCCTTACTTTTGCATGAGCTATCTCGTGTGGAATAAAGTTGCTGCCCATTAATTGCTTAAATTTTAAATCATCAAGCTCCATAGGTGATGTGGCTGCAATCTCGATTATGTTTCTGCTCTGTTTAGTGGTTATTCTTGCACCATCACTTGTTGTAGAGAACACACTAGCAGGGACTAGTCTTATTTTTTTGATTGCGTTTTTCTCTAGTCCAAATTTATTTATGTTTTTTATAAACGACTCAGCAACGCTACCATCACTAAAAAGCTTTACACCCCTTATAAGCTCATCAGCAATCTCATCACTGAATCTAGCACCAGGCGCTCCAAACTCAAAAATAACCCTTGCAGCACCCTCTGCTTTCTCTAGCTTAGAGATAGAACCCAGTCCTTTTTGATACTCTAAGAAACTCTCAATCCTTTTACCTTCTCTTATTATAGGATCTGCAATATCTGGTGCATCAAAAACCCTGTGACCAATTTTTGGTAGATTGGTTAAAGAATCTAACTTACTTGCTCCTAGAGTGAGCAATTCTACTGTTTCATCATATTTGCCTGTCTGTCTTGCAATAGTAAGCATATCATCAACTTTTTTTATGAACATCCTGCCTCTGACAACATTATCAATATGGCCAACTTGTTTCAGTAGCCCAACTGATTTGTCATCCCATGTCTTACCTATCTTGGCAATTCTGCCCCAGAATTCTGCTACTTCGTCAGAATTACCTGCAACATTATCAGCCATATCAACCAGGCTATACAGTATTTTGTTCGTGTCATCATAATTAATGACGCCAGATTCTCTAGCTTTACCAAGTAATTTGCCAAATTTACTAAAACCATCTTCAAGATCGTCTGCACTTTTAATAACATCTTTCAAGCTGTCACTTTTGCTTATTATTGAAATAAGTTCGTCAGAATGTTCTATGGCTCGAGTGAACCCTTGAGTTAATCTTTTTGCGTTTTTTCCAGATTTTATTGCTGACGAGATAAGATGAGCCCCTGTTACAAAGGGTATAGAAAGAGCAACAACATTAAGAGAGCACCAGAAAAATGATTCAAATTTATTTTCTTCGCAAACTTTAGTTTCTCTAAAAAGTTTGTCACATTCTGTTGCAACACCATATATGTCAGCTATAAAATCTGCTCCAGTCATTAAACCAATGCCGACCAGTGTTAGATCAATCAAAATAACAGCATGACTATCCCTAGGAACACAAAGCCAAAACCCACCGTTTATAAAGGGTACAAGAAACTTAGCAGCTTTCGTTATGTTGTTTCTTGGTAGATTTACAAAGAGATGGTAACCTTCTTTTGAATATTCATTTCTGTCTATTGTGATAACAGGTTCGTCATAAGCAGCATCAAATTCAGTAAACAAGAAATTATTGTCTTTGTTGCCTATTATGATTGCATTTTTATTTTCTAATAATCCTTCAAAATTTCTTTGAATCTCGCTTGCATAATATAATTTGATATCTTCAGGCGAATTGATATTACCATTGCCAATAGGGAATCTCTTTGGTTGGCCATTCGGTTCGAGGCCAAATATATGATAAATTATGAGATGTTTCGTAGCGCTTACAACATCAATACCTGGAGACAAAGGGACAAATGGTATGATATTAATATATGCATACAACTCTTGATCAGAAAACGGGATGTTGTCATCGTAATAATAATTCAATGTTTTCAAAAAAACTTTACCCATATCCAAATATTCCTTATTTCCTTCTCTGAATACATACTCTTCCATATTATCAACAATGGAATCCACAATCGCATTCATCTGCTCAACAGGATATCTATCATTCATTTGCTTCAAAATTTTTTGTTGTTTCAAGAAATCAACAAGACTAGGGCAAGATGCTTCTTCAAAATATATCCTGCATGTATTTTTTATAACTTTAGCATCTTCTTCACTTAAAGGTACATCTTTGTTTGTGCTATACTCCCAAGGTGCTAAGAATAATTCAGCTGAATAAGGGTTCAACATTTCTCTAATACGATCATAATCAGTCTCATTGTAATCAGTCTCATCGCTAAATATTTCACCTAAATAATCTTTCAAACTTTCTCTCTGTTCAGAACCATCTGGTTGATTTTGGAGACTATCAAGTACATCAAGATAGTAATCCCCACAGCTGCAGTAGAAATGTCCAAACTTAAGGTACAAGGCTTTTTGAATTTTTTTAACATCTTCATGGTTTTTGTCTATGCCTGAATCTGGCAACACAATCAATATGTCGTTTACACTAAAAACATCCCCTGTGTGCATGCTAGTTACTTGCTTGCATTTGGGCGAATATGCGCTGTCTGATTTAAATGATACTCCACCACTATTTTCTAAAAAATCTGTATATCTGTAAAAAGGAATGACACTGTCGCCACCAACAAATAGAACATGGGGATAATGCTCATCATCTACCCCTACTTTTTGCTTTATGAATTTTTTTAATTTTTCTTGAAGATTATGCACATCCCATGAGTTCCATGACTCAGTTTCAATATAATCATTTATGTCATAGACTATCCCTCTATTTTCTTCGGCTGTAAAATAGAGTTTTTCTAGAAATTTAAAATTCTGAGACTCTAAAATTCTTGGGCTTACACTGCAGTGATCAAACAAATTTAGTTTATTGGTTAATATTATATACAACGGGTCTTTTATGATATCTAATTGAACTTCTTGATCATTTACCTCAAACGAATAATATGGTGCTGCCCATGTAGGAATTTGGAATTTACAATAATTCACACCTTGACTTATGTTTATCTCTCTTCCTTTTTCACAGCCATCTAACGGTTCAAGCTGAAAGTAAGAAAGTTCTTCACCATATTCATCCAGAGCCCTGTAATCTAGTCTAATTGTTGTATCTTCAGGCGAGTATATCCTTAAGGACACAATATCTCCTGGTTGTTTGTATACAGTTATATATGGAGCAGAGTCCTCTATGCTTATTTCAAATTTATCTTCGCAAGGCAAGCACGAACCGCCACAATCTAATCTTTGCTCACCCATCTGAGGTTGGAACACACCATCAAAACAATGTAAAACATCAAAGCATTTTGCTAATTCATTTTCATCTATCTCAATATCATGAAGACATTTGCCTCGTAATCCTAACAACAACCAGCTTCCATGATAGACACAATCTTCTCCAAGGCTCGAGCAGCGTTTTTCATCACACCCATTAAAAATGCCTCCACAGTCATCGCATGGGTTTTCCCTGTTTACCAGAAGAAAATATCTTTTGCATCTCTTGTAGGTTTCTTCATCATACATATTTTCTTGGAGATATAACTGATGAGAATCATAAGTTTTATTAATACACTCAGCTTCGTCTACTTTATCGTCACAATCATTATCAATTCCATCACCACATATTTCACTATTAATAGCAGATCTCTCTTGATCTTCATCATCGCAGTCTTTGTTAAATAAACATTCGTTTGTTGTTAGCTTAGACAGTTCTCTACAATCTTTCCCCTCAGCACAGAAAACACCAGAATTATCAAGATCCTGATCAACACAGACCTGGATACACAGATCTTCACTGTAATCATATTCTGAATTATAAGGGCAGCATCTATCATTCATAAAATGATCTTTTTTGCCTGAACAATATGTGCCAGTGGGACAATCTTTGTCATTTTTACAGAAATATCCACCTTCACTAGCACTGGGTGCTGTCTTAATAGGAGATAAACTCTGTGCAAACACAATGTGCATGTTTATTACTATTAATATTAGAAATACTGCTATCGGTTTCTTGGTCCATCTCACACTTAAAATATATAGGAAAATTATTTATAAGTCTTTATTATTATATGACGGAAGATTTCCGGAACAAAATCACAACCAGACCACAGAGATTTTTATTTAATTTTTATTTAAAAATAATTTTAGAAAATCAGAAAAGGAAAAATCCAAAAAGTGTTTTAGAAAAGTATATTTAGAAAAGTGT
>Ga0180301_10001709_pt1 | contig 17224 bp, 25 predicted proteins | sample GuaBasSediGuay16_FD_121797 | JGI IMG/M metagenome (GOLD analysis project Ga0180301, IMG submission 121797) | Subseafloor sediment microbial communities from Guaymas Basin, Gulf of California, Mexico - Guay16, Core 4569-2, 12-15 cm | ecosystem: Environmental > Aquatic > Marine > Hydrothermal... | reverse complement strand
TTTGTTTCCTTTGAAATTTGAATTAGTTAGGTCTTTTTACGGGGGAAGGTTGATTTAGTGGTTGTTTGTTGGTAAAACAGATTAGGTGGAAGGTTTGGTTGGTGGTTGAGTAAACACCCTAAAGGCTTTTAGTTCTTTTTCTAATGGCAATGCCAGTTATACTGCTGCCGCTTGCATCTGCTACGGGTGTATTGGTGCTGGAGGTGGGTTTGTAATTACTCCAGCTTTGATGAGTGCTGGAGTTAGAGGTATTCTTGCTGTAGGTACGGACATGTTCCATATATTTTCAAAGGCAATCATGGGTACAGCAGTTCATAAAAAGCTTGGAAACGTCAGCATTGGGCTAACTATTGCATTTGTGGTAGGTTCTATTGTTGGAGCTACATGTGGGGGCTATATAAACAGAACGATCTACTATGCAAATCCTGTAATGAGTGATATTTTTATAAGCTTGGTTTATGTTTTTCTTTTGGCTTCCTAGGTATCTACGCATTGCGAGATTATTTAAAATTAAAAAGAGTAGCCACAACTTTCGATGCACACGACACGCACGAGTCACATCAATTTAATGGTGCTGAAATTACAACAACGACAAAATTGGCATTGAAGGTGCAATCAATAAAACTTCCACCAATGATATCTTTTGACCATGATATTACGCCAGGTGGCCGTCAAGTATCTGCTTGGCCTGTTTGTGGGGTTGGATTTGTTGTTGGCTTGGTATGTGCAATAATGGGTGTTGGAGGTGGTTTTCTTGCATTTCCACTGCACGTATATGTTCTAGGTGTCTCTTCATTTACAACTGTTGGTACAAACATCTTTCAAATAATATTTACAGCTGGATATGCATCCATAGCCCAATATGCAATATTTGGATTTGTATTCTATACACTTGCTATGGGTCTTTTACTCGGTTCATTAGTTGGTATACAAATTGGTGCTTTAGTAACAAAGGTCGTTAAAGGATTTACAATCAGAGGTCTCTATGCTATTGCAATTCTAGCAGGATTCTTAAACAGACTTTTTGCTTTACCAAGAAAACTCGCATCTGCTGGTGTAATATCCTTAGATAAATCTATTGGAGATGCATTAAACCTCACTGGAGTTGCCATATTCTTTGTAATAATAGGTCTTTTTGCAGTGTGGGTACTTTGGAGCTTCGTTAGAAACTTTAAATTACTTAAGGAGGTATAACTATGCAGAAAAAGAGTTTAGGGGTCGGAATTTTTCTTGCTGCAACATTTTTTGGCGTCCTTGCACTCATGGCCATGCCAATATGGAATGGGGCTAACTTCGTAAAATATGCTGATGATACGTTCAATTCTCTTTCAAAGGGTTCAGTATACTTTATACCTGAAATTAGAAAGAAAGCAGAGAAATACAGTGACAGATATATAGATGTGAAAATAAAACTAGAAAACGAGTATATTGCAAAAAAAGTAGGTTTACTATATTCGAGAGCTGGTGCCTAAAGTTAAAGTTACAAACAATGAGGTTGCAATAAACGGAAATCTAGGAGAAATCCTCAAAAGTGCTTTAACTGATGCGGACTTAGCCTATAAAAATGAATTGGCTGCTAAACATGGGCTTAATGGTAAAGAAATACTATATTGTTGGTGGATATCACTGAAAGAAATAGCAAAATACTATGAATCAAACAGTAAGTTCGATGAAGCGTTATTCATTAAAGACGATGTTTTAACAAAAGCTATTGAACCAGCATATAACTTCTATGGATTTAAGGCCGAATCGGTTGAAAAAGAATTCTACCTCGTAGCTGGACTGCTATCGTTCTATGTAATATACACAGTCTGGTGGGGGTTTGCGATATTCTTCCTTTTCGAGGGTTTAGGGTTAAGGATGGAGAAAGCTAAAGAGAGAAAGGAAGTATGAGTCAGATTTCACAGTTTTGGAAGGTGGATTACATGATAGAAATGAAATGGAAAGTTTTAGTAGTGATTGACGAATCGGCAGCTGGTAGAAAAGCTGTAGACTGTGCAGTAGACCTGTGCTTAGCCGGATTCAATAGCAAACTCTACATACTCTACATTAAGGATACAGAACCAATACAACTTTCTGAAGAAGAAGAGAAATTTTACGGTTCTTTGATAATCAAAGCCAATAGAGTATTAGTAAATACAGTGGAGAGATTGGAAAGACTCAAAGTTGATTTTGAAATAATAGGTTGTCATTTTGGAGTTGCTGTTGAAGAAATTGAGAGAGTCGAGAGAGAATTGGAGATAGACATGATCATAATTGGAGCTCAAAAACTCCTTTCATTCAATAGGCTATTGGGAGGGCATTATTCAGAGAGGATGATATTCGAAACAAAATCACCTGTTTTAATCGTAAAGCCTGAACACAAATCTAAAGTCGAGATGCTGACAAAAGTAAAATTTTAGCTTGTTGTGGTGTCTGGAATGAGTAAATTTTGTAATTAGGAGGTGGGGAAAATGTTTAGGCTCTATCATATAAAACAATCTCTCGCAAATTGGCTGGATGAATTGGCAGAGTTTATGGATCCAGATACTGGCAATTTATTTGAGCCTATAAATGAGTTAACGATAAGTGATATTGAGAACATTGAAACCACTCAAAAGCATGTAGAAAAGAAAGTGAGTTACGAATAATAACACGATCTTTGCAACAAGCCTAGTTGAACAATTTCACACGGACTGTGAGCCAATTCTACAATACTCTAATTTTTAAACTTTTTATTTTGTTTTACTGCAGTGGAAAACTATTTTGGTATTCATTACCGAATACACGTATGGATTTAAGCGTGGTATTCATACCAATCGTAGCTTTTGTTGTCGGTTTTGTATGCTCACAAGCAGGTGTATCGGGAGCTTTTTTGCTCTTACCATTCCAAGTAAGTGTTTTGGGATTCATCAGTCCATCAGTAAATGCAACAAACTTCCTCTACAACATTGTAGCAATCCCCAGTGGCGTTTACAGATATTGGAAAGAAGGAAGAATGATGTGGATTCTTGCTTTGATAATAATTGCAGGCTATTTATCGGGAATTTACATAGGTTCGCTGATAAGGGTGAACTACCTCCTTAACCCAAAAACTTTTAAGCTCTTTATTGGCGTTGTTCTTCTGTACATCGGAGCTAGATTGCTCTTATCTGCAATAAATCCCGAAAAAAGAATAAAAAAATTGGATGAAAGGATAGTGGACTCTGGAATTAAAGGGGTTGTAAGAATCGAGAAAATCAGCTTTAAAATTGTATCCTTTGATTTTTGGAATGAGAGATATTCCTTCCCTCCATTGCTAACGTTCATGGTTGCTTTAGCTATAGGAATAATTGGTGGAGCTTACGGAGTTGGTGGAGGGGCGCTGATGTCCCCATTACTTGTCACGTTTTTCAACCTCCCAATCCATACGATAGCCGGGGCAAACCTACTTGGAACGTTTGCAGCTTCAATTATTGGAATAGGAAGCTTTACAGCTTTGGGATATCCACCAAATTTGAAAACAGGGTTGTTACTCGGTGTTGGAGGGCTAGCAGGAATTATTTTGGAGCGAGATTTCAAAAGTTCGTTCCCGAAGTTAAGATAAGGTTTCTGCTAAGTATTCTGATACTGCTGCTTTCTGGAAAGTACATAGTGCAATTCTGGTTGTAGCTAAATCACACCCATACTGCTAAGCTTCTCAGGCAGATATACGTCTGTAACGTAATCTAAACCGTACTTCGCCAAAGCCTGCTGTTCAGATTTCTTGTTCAATTCTAACTGCAGTTTGACCTCTTTTCTCCAAAACTCCGTGTTAAAGCGGGGATCGCTCAAAATGGAATTTAACGCCTTTATGTCCTCATCTGACAGCTTGTCTGATGGCAATTCATATTTCACAATATCAGAAGGTATTATTCCAATAAATTTAGCTTGTGGAGTTGCCAAGTATTCAGACAGATGAGCAGATTTTATTGAGCCGTAAGCCACGCTTGCAAAAATTCGATAACTCCACGGATCTCCATCTGTAAACACAACAACAGGCAGATTCAATTCAGTATTCAACCTTCTTAACAACCTCCTCGTGCTTCTTGCTGGCTGTCCCTTCAAGTGGACGATTATTGCATTGTAATCTTCATCAAACCCGTTTTCAACCAATCTGTCCCTCATACCACCTGTCTCTATTGCTATAACAAACTTAGCGTCATGATCAACGAATTCGAGCTTATCAACATTGGTTGGAATTTGATAGCCTCCTTCACCAACATCATCTTGACAATGAATTTCCTTAACACCCCTCCTCGTCTCCTCCCTAATCTTTATTGGGCCAATAACTGTAGCACCATCCTCCTCAGGTCTAACGTGGAAATGCTCTCGTTGAAAAGCTGTGAGGATCTCTAAATCCTCTATTAGTCTATCGCTTTCATGCTGTTCATCGAACTTAGCCAATCCCCAGTTTTCGGAGATATAGTAAAGCTCTCTGAGTGTTGATGATTTGTTTAAATTTAATTGCTCTTTCAAAAATCCGATGACATAAACCATCTTCAAGAGCTGATAAGCACCTTTAACACTCTTAGCCGATCTCACAGACTTTCTATCACCATAAACCCACACTTCGCTATCTTCCTTAAATTCAATGTTGTGTTTCGTTCTTGTGGCGATTTCAATTTCGGGAATTTTACCTAACTTAATCTGATTGTACAATCCTTCAGCTATGCTCAAAAGTGAGGCTAAACTTTGCCTTTCAATGGATTTCATGTATTTTAATTAATGTGGAGATATAAATTCTTATCGTACAGAGTTTAATTTACCAAACAAGCTTACAAGCCTCATCGTAACCAATTTCAATAACCGTGTCGATGAACTTAATGTGTTTTTGAATTAATTCCTCAAATTCCTTATCATCAATAACTTCCCCCTCCATTTCTCTTCTAACAAGATTGTACAGCTTATCTATCGGTCTTTTGAAATCATAAAGCCAGACTTTTTCAACTTTAAAACCCTCTTTTCTCAAGAAATCCTCAATCTTGTCATTCAAATTAATACATGCATTTTTATTTCTAGCCTTTTCAACAATTCTGATTGCTTCGTATTCAGCGAACTCAACATTTGATTTTAGATCATCCATTATTGCTTCCTTCCACTCCTCAACGTTTATTTTGCCAAGCTTTGCCTTCAAAACGAGGTTTAGCAAACTGGTTGATGTTTTTCTCTCCCTGTTGCTGTGGTCGTTGTCTTTATAGCAGTAGATTTTGGCGTTTAGGTTTGCTCTTACCAGTGGCTGTAGGGCGTTAAGGTCGTGGACATAAAAGGTAGCTATTCTTTGTAAGCTCTCAAAATTTTCTAAACTAAGATATGGCTCAAATTCAAGTGGTAGATTGACAAAAATCGCATCAAACCCTTCATTTCTTAAAACTTCGACCAATTTTTCTGTACACCATGCGGCATTCAAAACCATGAAGTTCACAATCACATTAGATGATTGTAGAGAATGTTAAAAATTCTTTTTGAATTTTTCGGTATACCGAAAAATTCAAATACATATTGAATATATATTCAATGGTGATTGCCATGCCGGGTGGTGATAGGACAGGCCCATGGGGGATGGGACCGAGAACTGGAAGGGGTGCAGGATTCTGTTCAGGGTACAGAATGCCAGGATTTATGAACAGGTTTGTCTGGCCGCCTTTTGGGGGTAGATGGTTTGGAAGATGGTTTGGTAGAGGATTTAGGAGGTTTTATGGAAGACGAAGAGGCAGGTGGTAGTCATGCCATGGTGGGCTGGTTGGGGTAGAGGCTGGGGATGGAGATGGTTTGCCTATCCATACGGTCATTTCATCCCGTATGTCCCAATTTACCCATTCGGTTACCCAACGAGGGAAGAAGAACTGGAGATGCTAGAGGAGGAAAAGAGATTTTTGGAGGAGGAACTTGAGTACGTGCGGAAGAGAATTGAAGAGCTTAGGAAAGAGATTGGAAAGTAATTCGTTTAATTTATTTAAATTTTTCATTCACAAATTCAAAAATTTAAATTTATTCTATAAGTTAGACTGCCAGAATAATGAATTTTTAAAAAACGAATTCAGTGAAAATATTAATAAATTCCAAAAGTACTGGAAAAAATTTATTAAAAGCGATATCTTCTTGACTCTGGAGCAAGCTTGATAATAAAAGAAGAGGTGAAAAAATGAAAATTGCTGCATCAACAAATAGTGGTGGGTTGGATGATACAGTTACCCCAATGTTTGGAAGAGCACCATCCTTTACAATAGTTGAAGTGGAAAACAATGAAATCGTTGCAATAGAGACCATAAAGAATCAAGCAGCGGTGCGTGGAGGTGGAGCAGGAATTGCCGCATCACAGACGTTGGTTGATAAAGGTGTTGAGGTTTTGTTAACCGGAAACGTTGGACCTAATGCGATGGGCGTTTTAAATTCTGCAAACATCAAGATATACAAGGCTGATGGATTGAGTGTTGAGGAGGCAATCAACAAGTATCTGAGAGGTGAACTGAAGGAAATATCAATGCCATCCCAACCGATGAAGGGTAAAAAGAAAGGGGGAAGATGGTTTCAGTAATTCTGAAAATTAAAGATCACTGCATCGAAACTGCTGCAAAAAAGAAGTACAATGAACTGGTGAATTTACTGATTAAAGAAGACAACCCTAAAAAGGAAGAGGAGTTGGACATCATTTTGAATTTTTTGAAAAAAGCTGATTTTGGAAAACTCAGAAAGATGGGGTATGATGGGAGTAAGGAAGTTGTTGTTGAAGTGTTTGAGGATGGTAGCATTAAGGAGGTTTAAATGAGGATTGCAATAGCATCAGGTAAAGGAGGGACGGGTAAAACAACATTGGCGGTAAATCTTGCAGTTTTTAACAACCTCAACTTGTACGATTTGGATGTCGAAGAGCCAAACGATTACTTGTTTTTTAAACCAGCGAAGTTAGATACGATAGAAGTGTTCAGGAAGGTGCCAGTTGTAAATGAAAAATGCAACGGCTGTGGAATATGCAAAGATGTCTGCGAATTTAAGGCAATAGCAGTAATCGATAAAGCGATGATTTTTCCTGAAATCTGTCATAGCTGTGGAGCTTGCATATACTTCTGTCCTGAAAAAGCATTAGATGAAGAAAACAAGTTGATTGGCAAGATTATTAAAGCATACAACGAGATAACACTAACTTACGGCATCCTTGAAATTGGTGAAGCTTCTGCAGTACCCTTGATTAAGGAGGTTAAAAAAGAAATCAAAAACGGAATTATTGATTGCCCTCCGGGCACTTCCTGCCCGATGGTTGAGAGTGTTAGGGACGTAGATTTTGTTGTTTTGGTTGCAGAACCCACACCCTTCAGCTTACATGATTTAAAGATTGCTATAAATGTTGTTGAAAGTTTAAAGCTCAGATATGCGGTTGTTTTGAACAAGCACGGTTTACCTTTTGACGGTGTTGAAAAGTACTGTAAGGAGAAGGGAATAGATATCATCGGAAAAATTCCCTTTAGTAAAGAAATTGCTGAGAAGTATGCAAATGGTATGCTGCTTGGAGAGTATAAAGATTTGTTCAAAGAAATCTACGGTGTAATAGGTGATTGAATGAAGCAAATAACAGTAATAAGTGGTAAGGGTGGAACTGGAAAAACAACGATTGCTGCGATGTTTTATGCTTTGTCAGATTCAGTTATTGCTGATTGCGATGTTGATGCCCCCAACCTACATATACTGTTAAAACCTAAAATAATCGAGGAATTGGATTTTTTTGGAATGAAAAAGGCTGTAATTACCGATTTATGCACGCAATGCGGTTTGTGTTATGAATTGTGTAGGTTTGATGCTGTTTTTGTTGACGAAAATTACTCAATAGACATGTCAAGGTGTGAGGGTTGCGCTTTCTGTTACAATGCTTGCCCTGAAAAGGCAATTGAAATGGTTGATAACAAATCGGGCAAGCTCTTTGTATCCAAAACCGATTATGGATACTTTGTTCACGCTTTACTGAATCCAGGAGAAGAAAATAGTGGTAAGCTCGTGTCAGAAGTAAAAATGAAGGCTAAAGAAATAGCCGAAAAAGAAAAAGTGGAATACCTAATCGTTGATGGTGCTCCCGGCATTGGATGCCCAGTAATAGCATCTTTAAGCGGAGTAGATGCAGCTTTAATCGTCGCTGAGCCAACTATGTCAGGATTAAACGATATGGCGAGAACTATCAGGCTATGCGAGCATTTTAAGATTGAAACGTTTGCATTAATAAACAAGTTCAATCTGAATGAAAGAATGGCAGCTAATGTTGAATACTACTGTAAAAACAACGACATAGAGGTGCTCGGAAAAATACCCTACGATGAAAACATTGTTAAACAGATATCAAATATCGAATTTCCGTTTAAGGGTAACGCAGCAGATAAAATTGCTGAGGTCTGGAATAGGTTAAAGGAGGTGGTTTGATGCAGAAGAGGGTTACGGATGAAGATATTAAAAAGAGGTTAGACAAAATAAAGTTTAGGATTGCAGTAATGAGCGGAAAAGGTGGAGTTGGAAAGTCAACGATGAGTGCTTTGTTGGCACTGCATTACGCAAAGGAGGGGAAAAAGGTTGGATTGCTCGATGCTGATCTGCTTGGACCAAGCATCCCACATCTGTTTGGGCTATCGAATCAAACAGTAGGTTATGGCAAAGATGGTTTTGAACCGGCTTTAACGTCCAAATACAAAATTAAAGTAATGTCAATGCAGTTTTTGTTGCCTGACAAGGAGATGCCTGTGATATGGAGAGGTCCTTTACAGGCTGGTGTGTTGAGGGAGTTCTTGGGCAGGACAGCTTGGGGTGAACTGGATTACATGATTATAGATTTGCCTCCAGGAACTGGCGACATGCCTTTAACAGTAATGCAGGATGCAAAGCCGAATGGGGTTGTTGTAGTTGCAACACCTCAAGAGTTGACGTCGGTAATCGTTGAAAAAGCGATAAACATGGCAAATGCAACAGAGACGCATGTTGTTGGATTAGTTGAAAACATGACGTATTATGTCTGCCCAAATTGTGGGCATAAGAGCTACATATTTGGTAAGAGTAGAGCAATAGACCTTGCAAGAAAGTATGGAATTGAGTATTACACAGAGTTGCCAATAGATTCTAAGCTTCTTGAACTGGCAGACAACGGTAAGATTGAGGAGTACGAAACGGATTACTTCTACCAATTTCCGTTTTAAATTTTATTTTTTTAATTCTTAGTCTAAAACGAAAACAATTTGAAGTTTAATTGTTAGCATTTCTAATGCTCATAGCAATTGAAGGCATAGATGGTTCGGGGAAGACGACAATAGCAAATTACTTAAAGGATGAGCTGGAAAAAGAGGGATTCAAGGTTGTTGTTCTTAAAGAACCGACAAACAGTGTTTATGGGCAAAGAATCAAGCAATCTTTAAACAACAGGCTGGATGTTAATGAGGAATTGGAATTGTTTTTGCTCGATAGAAAACACGATGTTGAAAACAACATACTGCCAGCATTGGAAAATAATTACATTGTCATTATGGATAGGTACTACTTCTCGACAATCGCATATCAAGGAGCAAGGGGGGTTGATGTTGATAAAATTAAAGAGATGAACGAGGAGATCGCTCCAAAACCGAATTTGGTGCTAATTTTAGATGTTGATCCAAAAGTGGGAGTAGAGAGGATAGTAAAGAGGGGAGACGAGCCAAACAAATTTGAAGATTTAGAGTACCTAAAAAGAGTTAGAAGCATATTCCTGAAGTTGAGAGATGAGAACGTTGTAGTAATCGATGCTAACAGAGATATAAATACGGTTAAAAAAGAGGTTTTAAATGTTGTAAGAAATCTGATAGTTTGATAGTAATCAATCTAAAAACTTCAATACTAAACATTTAATCACAGAAAATGTTTTATATATGTTATTTGATGAATTTTGTGGAATTTGCTCATGTTGTATTTAGAGAAATGGGCAGCGAAGAGATCGAAGAAATCATGGATTTGGAGGATGAGATTTTTGGTCGCAGCGTTTTTATAGAACTTTCGATGTTGCCTGTTCACAAGAAGGTGTTGGTGGCGGATGTTGGAGAGATAGCGGGCTTTGCCATAGTGTATTGGGATGAGAGCGGTTTTTATTTGGGTGCATTAGGGGTTAAGGAAGAATACAGAGGAAAGGGGATTGGTAGAGAACTTGTAAAGAGATGTGTTGAATTTGCAAAAAAGAAGGGTTACAACACTGTATGGTTGGAAGTGAACGTTGATAACGAGAAGGCAATTGAAATTTATAAAAACATAGGATTTAGGATTGAGGAGACTATAAAGCACTTTTATGGGATAGGAAAACATGCGTACAGGATGGTTTATGTAGATAAATAGTTCTATTTGATAAATCTATCATCCGCCCTTGATTTGGGCAATTTGTGAATACTTTTGGCAATCCAGCCTATTCTATCCGTTTTTCTTGCATCAAATTCAGGAACGTACGGCTTGATGTCTAACAGGGGTGTCCCATCAACAACATCAACATCTTCAATATACAGTATATTTCCCTCAACCCCGATTAGGCGAACCACCGACAAACCAATGGGATTTGGTCTTCTTGGTGCTCTTGTAGCAAACACTCCGTGTAATTCGTCATCCAAAAACGGTTTAACTACCAAGGAATAACCCTCTGACAGATGAAAATGGTAAATCAATATGATGTGGGAAAAACCATCAATATCCTTTAAACCTTCAACGTACTCCTCAAAGAGTTCTATACTGCCCTTTACACCTTTTGCTGCTGGAGGTTGAATTGGTGTGCCTTTAGCTTCTTTAAATGGAGAGTGAATTATTCCAATTGGTCTATATTTGATTTCGTGCATGCAAAATGTTTATTTGCAATCTTTAATGTTTTTCTCTTTCAACGCTTTTTCAACAATGCTCAAAACAAAAATAGAAAATAACTTCAATTCTTTGCCTTTCTTTCGGCAAGTTTTTCGATGGGTTCGATGTTTACCTCATCAAACTCTGCATAACCCTTGACTTTAATATAGTCCAAAACATCTCTAGCAAACCCCCCTCTCAGAAGTATCGTTGAATATCCATCATTACTACCAACGCTTCCAACGCTAACATCGGCTTCAACCGCAGTAAAATCTTTGCAGATTTCGCAGCCTGAAGGCACGATACTCTTCAGTTCTTTGACAGGCACTTCCAATCTGTTACCATCCCATTCCGCAATGAACTTGCCCTTCTCAATTGACATCCTCTTAACCTTGCTAATGTCAACTCCCCTTTTTTTCAAAAACTCCGAAAGTTGCCAGTGATAGAAGTTCTCAGTGCAGAACAAACCGATTGTGAGGACAACTCTCTCACCAAACAAAGCATCCTCTTCCTGCAATTTTCTAATTCCAGAAATCATACATGGCGTTCCGATAACTGCAACTCCCCTGTTACAAAGCAATGCTGCTGTTGTTGTGAGGGGCAAGACATCCGCAAAACTGTACTTCGACCCCCTAACATTTGGGTTCTTCAAATCTTCAATGCTCTTTATTTCAATGGCTTTTGGCTTCCAGTTTTCATCCCTTGTAACAAACACAGCTCTATCAATCAATCCCATTTCAAAGGCTGAAGCTACGATTTCTGTAACCATCCCACCATCCTGCCCCTCAAACCTCGTTGACTTTGCAGCCAAGGCATCTACGTACATCCCAAGTCCGCTCAACGGCTGATAATCCCACCTTGGGCAAACCCTAATGCATGCACCACAGTCCTTACACTTGTTCTTGTAGTTTGGAAAGTCTATCGGCTTATCCTCAACAACTATTCTACCCACAGGGCAGATTGCTGCACAAGTGCCGCAATAACTGCAAACACCAGTATCAATAACCCTCTCCTTTAACATCTCAAAATACGAAACTTCCCAAGTTGGTCTTTCAGGTATTGGGAGCTTTTTATATAATACATCCTCTGATACCTTTCTTTCTGGTATTAAAGCATACAACTCCTTATAACGAAGCATAATATCACTCTCGCTTCACCTTTCTAAACACAATTAGTGGGCAGTTCTTGCAGATGTCTGCTCCTGGAAAATCATCTCCAACAACAGCTATAGATGATCCGCCTTTCTGCTCAATTCTCTCAACCAACCTATCAACAACCTTGCCGATGTGTTCTCCAGGAATTATGACATTAACCTCTCCTCTTTCAGTCTTACCAGCAGTGTAACTACCACTGCATGCTGGAATGACGTTAATCGTTTTGTTCAAATACACCCAGACATCTCCGCCACACACAGCAGAATTCATCGTTAAGTTAAATTGCAGTGGGTGTACATCTAAAGCTGCCATGTAATCGTCTGCCAGATGATACGATTGAAGGTTGTCACAATAGAAGTGCACCACGTCAGGCTCAAAATAGGTCTTTGAGAGTGGAGAGACAATGAATGCTAACAGTTTGCCTTCAGGCAATCTTGGTTTTGTCTTTATAAATTTCTCAGCCTGCTCTCTACTCCTAACGTACTTCATGTGGCTCCTTATTTCACTCTCATCGTAGGATTTCCACCCGAAAACGTACGCTGCGTTGGAACAACCCATTCTCTCTCTAATACCAAGAATTGTCAATCCTTTCATCCTTGCCCCAGTCTGGTACTGGCAGTACGTTATTGGATGTCCGGTCATGTGGTACTCTGCATTTTCCTTAAACTCTTCTAATTCATCCTCACTAAAAACGAACTTTACAGCAATGGGGTAGTGTACCAACTTCAATCTCCTCATCAAAATATCTTCCATCTCTGCATAGTCACTGATATACGCTTCTCGATGAGATAGAACTTCCTCCATTTCTCACCACCGATTTCCTTAAATCCCATGCTCTTCTAAACGTTTCTGGAGTCCTGAAAGTATTACACAGTTACAAGTAAGTTTTATATTTGGTTGAACCTAACTTAAATATACTAATAAATCAAATTTACGAATATATTAAAAGCCTCGATTTCGAGTTTATGCGAATACTATTAAAGTTTTTCGGAGTTCTGAAATAATCTATAGAAATTCAGTGAGATTTTAAAAGTAGATAGCTCCAACGATAAGAGAAATGAGAAAGGGGTGAGGCAATGTTAGACGTCACTTGGATGGAAATAGCGGGGGAGACAATAAAAATCAACGCTGTCTTGTATTTGTTGTGGTGTATTTGGGTTGGTTGGATTTTCTCAACGGTCGGTGCCTTCGGAGGAATAATGGCAGGTGTAGGACACATCTCAATTTTGGGCATCGGTGCTTGGGCTAAGAAGTTGAAAGGTAAATCGATAAACATTGGAATGTACAGCGATGCTGGCAAATACCTCACAGACCACATAAGATTTTCAAACACCGCAATTACATGGTTGAACTCATTGTCGAGCACAATAAACTGGTACACGCAGAAGAGACTCGTTTGGCCTGCAGCAATTGCTATGGGACTGGGAATGGTATTTGGTGCACAGGTAGCTGTATGGGGCACGGGAGGCAAGTTAGGTGTTGCCCTCTACAAAGGTCTGTTTGGCATTGTGACAATCATAGTCTCGTTCTACATGTTCTACCAGATAACCCCAAGGGCAAAAGCATCAAAATCAAAAGGAAGAGAGGCTGCAGCAAGGTTTAGAGAGAGGGTTGAAGAGTTGCGAAAGGCTGGCAAACTCCACGAACTTGAGGGAATTACCAACGTCAAATATTCAGTTGGAAAGGTTGAATTTGACTTCTTTGGTGAACACTTCGTTGCCAAAAACTACTTGCCTTTCTTCTATGGACTGCTCATTGGATTTGTTGCAGCATTGGTTGGCATAGGTGGCGGATTTGCAATCGTACCGTTCTTCGTTGCCATAGGTTGGCCTATGTACATAGCTCCAGCAGTTTCAGCTTTAACTGTCTTCTTAAACCAGTGCTCCGCTTTGGCAGGATGGTTTGCTAGGGGCGTCCAATTTGTATGGCCAATAGTGATTGGTTGGGTTGGAATACTAATTGGCTCATACATCGGCCCAAGAACACAGAAATATCTACCAATGGACTTCTTGTTTGGAATGTTTGGGGCTTTGGCTTTCTACGTAGGATTCAGATACATAATGGCAGGGTTCTTCGGAATCAAGCTTCCACCGTAAAGGGTACGTGAGCATGCTAAATATAAATTACATAATTTTTTTTGTTGCAACCCTTGCAGTAATATTGATTACTGAAAGATTGGAGGAAAGAATACTATCATCCAAACTACTCAGAGGTTACAGCAAAGAGATGGAGAAAATAGAGAAGGAATTAAATGAATACTACGTTTACTCGCTGCTTGCAATAGCGATGAAGGATAAAGAGGCTTACGAGGGTTTTCAGAGTTTAGCGTCTGAGAAGTATTGGCCCCTCTTTTTTAGAAAAATGATGTTAAACACGTCCCTCTTCTTTCTACTCTTAACCCCTTACATGCTATTTGCACACATACTTTTAAACAGTATCATAAATAATGCCTTTTCTTGGGTTTTGTTTCTGGCGATAGCTTACTTTACAGCAAGGCTGGGCTTTGAATTTGTTAGAGAATCAATAAACTCTTGGAAAAATGCCAAAGAGGCTAAAAAACATATGGAGCAATTGAGAATTTAGCAACTTTTTACCATTTTCACAATTCTCCTCCGATAGTCACCGTAAAATTTTCTTGCATTTTTTATTATAAAATCGGCATATTCCCTTAGTTTCTCGCTCTCAAGAACCATTTTAGATGTTACGAAGTATATGTTTCTCTCACTTTCAAAATCTTCTAGATGTATAACTTTTATGAGCCCCACTTCGTAAGCTTTTAAGCAGGCAAAGAGGGATGTTATTGCCACACTCTCACCACTTGAAACTAAATGAAGTTGGGTGAAGAAGTCATCAACGTATGTACAAACATCGAGATTGTATCCGCTTTTGAGCAAAGCTTTTTCAACAGAGGTTCTAATACCGTAATCCTTGGTTAAGCAAACAATCGAGTATTCCATCAAATCAGACATTCTTACAACGTCTTTTTTGCACAATTCGTGGTTTGGAGGAACTATTAGCACGAGTTCATCTATGCCTAAAACCTCTGCAACGTAATGCTCCTCATCAAAATCTTCTGGCAAATCGCCACCAATTGCAAAATCAGCCGTTCCCTCTCTTACCATCTTGTAACAGAGATGTGCACCCCTCAACACTGTTGATACTTCTAAATCTGGATATTTAGCCTTTAAGAGTGTTTGTAGATGAGATAACACAGGAATCCCAACCATTCCTGAGGCAATTGTAATCTTATTTTTACTTCTGAGAATTATGTTTCTCGTTTGCTCTATGCTTTCAGTTATCAGTTTCATGTTTTTTAAAGCAATTTTCCCTTCATCAGTCAAGGAAACCCCTGTGGCACTTCTTTTTAACAATTTTGCTCCATAGTACTTCTCAACAGCGTTGATTTGGAAGCTTACCGAACTTACAGACATTCCAAGCTCCTCTGCAGCCTTCTTAATGCTTCCCTTCTCCACAACCGTTGCGAATGTGCAAAGGAAATCAATTTTCATTTTGCACACATTTCGAGATGGCGATATATGTCTTTCGATTTTCTTGAATTTACAATTTTTTCGAAATACATTTCGAAATTTCTAACATTACAAATTTTTAGAAAAACATTTCGAAATATTTAAGTATCAGGTCAATGAGGCGAGTAAAATGGCAAACATGCAAGAATGTGAGGGCAAAAGCTTTGAAATACCAGCAGATGTAAAGGGCTTTTTGAAGTACATCTTAGGTATGAGTGCTCTTGACCTAATGATTTACTCTGAGCTGTGCAACCTTGGTTGTTCCACCGTTGAAACCCTATCCGAGTTAATTGGGAAGGACAAAAGTACGATTTACAAAAGCCTAAAAAATCTGGTTGATAAAGGTTTTGTTAGAAGAGAAGTTAGAATTCTAAGGAAAGGGGGGTACAAATACATCTTCATACCCGCGCCACCCAATGAGTTAAAAGGAACGATTCAGGAGAAAATGAACAGTTGCTTTAAGCAGGTGATGAGCTTTATTGAAGTTTCAGGTATTGCTTGAATTTAATTGATTTTGTTAGCTATTAGCTCACAACCTCTTTTGTAACCTTTTCAATGTCCATTTTCCGAATATACCTTACTCCGGGGATGAGTGACAAAACTATAACAATAAAAACCAAAACGACAGTTAGGATGTAAGTTCTTGGGTAGATTACGAAAGGCATGTAGTAAAGCTCGCTTTGAAAAGAGTTTAGAAATGCGTAGGATGTGATGTATCCCAGAGGTAACCCTATAACAATGCCTAAGACTCCCGCAATCGTATTTTCAATCATCAAAACGTAAGAAAGTTCTTTGTTTGTGTACCCCATCATCTTAAGCGTGGCAATCTCTCTTCGCCGCTCTAAAATGTTGACGGTGGTGGTGTTGAATATGGATGCAAACCCCAACGATGCACCGAAGAGCAAAGAGAAGAATATGAAGACGTAAAAGAATGCAAGCATTTCCAGTATGTCGTCTTTAATTCCCTCAATCAAGTCAACTCTTAAGACGTCATCGTAGCTTTCAAGCTTGCTTTTTACGTAGTCTTTGGAGGCATCATCAACCCTCAAAACGATTGTGTTAATACCCTCAACTCCCAAAATTTTTTGCAATTCATGTATGTTTGCGTAGCAAGCTGGCGTTAAGGGCATTTGAATTGTATCATACACTTCAATTCTTCTTTTCCCAAATTCGGTGAAAAATTCTATCTTCTCCTTTTTTATTATGCTCAGATTGGATGCGAGGATTTTTGGCAAGATTATGCCCTTGGGAGGGGGCATGTGGATGTTGCCCTCACTATCATAAATGTTGTAGAGATGTTGGTTTTCCAATCCAATGAGACTTGCTGATTTTGAAATGCCACCCTTTTCTATTAAAATCCAAGTGTCGATAAGTGGATAAGCATCTCTAACACCTTTAATTGATTTGACATCTTTTAAAACACTCTCATTGACAAAACCGTTGAACTTAACTTCCATATCGTAGTTCAAAATTTTGTTGAATTGCAAATTAATTGCAAAATCCATTGAATCGACAAACACCATTGAGTTCAGGATTAAGATTATGCTTGCCACAACGCTAAAGATTGAGTAAACACTTCTTTTTTTATTTCTCAGCAGATTTCTGATTGTATAGTCCTGAAATTTTTGACCTTATAAACCCTACTCATTCTCCAACCACCTCATCAAAAAGCTTGAATGCAACACCTAACCTCGCCTCTACAGGCAACCTGCTCCAGAAGGCATCTTC
>Ga0180301_10001708_pt1 | contig 17228 bp, 15 predicted proteins | sample GuaBasSediGuay16_FD_121797 | JGI IMG/M metagenome (GOLD analysis project Ga0180301, IMG submission 121797) | Subseafloor sediment microbial communities from Guaymas Basin, Gulf of California, Mexico - Guay16, Core 4569-2, 12-15 cm | ecosystem: Environmental > Aquatic > Marine > Hydrothermal... | reverse complement strand
GTATATCGGGACCTGACCAACAGTTCTCGGAAACGTTATAGGTAGCTTACCTCCGGGATTATAATCCCCGAAGATTACATCGGCTATGGCGTGACCCGCCTGAATGCCCGGGAACCAAGCTTCAACAATTGCGGGTATATGTTCCGCAGACCAAGATATCGATAGAGGTCGACCATTCATTAAAACCATTATAACTGGAACCCCAGTCGCATATACTGCTTTGATAAGTTCCTCTTGAACCCCCGGCAGGTCAAGGGAGGATCTACATGCTGCTTCTCCGCTCATGTCCCGACTTTCGCCCACAACAACTACAGCTACCTCGCTTTCTCTCGCTACTTTCACAGCTTTATCAAATCCTCTCTTTGATGAACCCTTAACATTGCAACCTCTAGCATATAGAACCCTAGTTTTAGGGGAGACTTTACTCTTAATGCCCTCTAAAACTGTAACGACATCTTTTGGGTCGCCTAAACATGACCATGGGCCGAGTGGTGTTTCATTGTCAGCGGCTAATGGCCCTATAACCGCGATGGAATTTAAATCCTTTCTTAATGGTAGAAGGTTTCCATCATTTTTGAGTAATACTATAGATTTTCTCGCTATTTCTAGGGCGGCTTCGAGATGCTCCTTACATTTTACTATTTTCTTTGCTCTCTCCGCATCAACGTAAGGGTGATCGAATAAGCCTAATTTGAACTTAATTTTGAGTATTCGTTTAACAGCTTCATTTATGAGTTTCTCCGGGATCTTTCCCTCCTTAACCAATTTTAGGAGGGTTCTTCGGTAGACATCACCCTGCATATCCATGTCTACGCCTGCTTTTAGGGCTTTTTCAGCTGCCTCATAAATGTCTTTGGCTACTCCATGAGTAACAAGTTCGCCTATAGCGTTCCAATCGCTTACCACAAACCCTTTAAACTTCCATTCATCACGAAGAATTATTCTGAGCGTGTAGGGATTTGCTGATGCTGGTATGCCATTCAATTCGTTAAATGCACTCATTATTGTTCCCGCGCCAGCCTCAATAGCCTCCTTAAAAGGAGGTAAATAAATCTCCCTCAGGGTTCGCTCAGATATGTCAACCGTATTATAATCTCTTCCTCCTTCGGCGCCTCCGTAAGCCACATAATGTTTTGGGCATGCAACTATGGTGTCTGGATCCGCTAGGTTTTCTCCTTGGTAACCCTCAACAAGAGCCCTAGCCATAACCGATCCCAAATATGGGTCTTCCCCAGCTCCCTCAGCAATTCTACCCCATCTCGGGTCGCGGGCAATGTCAACCATAGGTGCAAAAGTCCAGTGGATTCCTTCCGCTGAGGCTTCCTTAGCTGCTATTGAAGCAGCTTTTCTGACAGCATCCGGATCCCATGTACTGGCTAATCCTAATGGAATTGGGAATATGGTTTTATATCCATGTAGAACGTCTAAGCCGAAAATTAGCGGTATTTTGAGCCTAGATTTTTCAACGGCTATCCTTTGAATCTTATTCGTTTTCTCAGCACCAGAAACATTTAGCAGAGATCCTATTTTTCCCTCCTTGATCATCCGTTCATATTTTCCTGTTATGCCACTGTACTGGCACATCTGTCCAATCTTCTCTTCGAGATTCATTCTGCTCAATAGATCCTCAATTCTTTTTTCAATTGGCTGGCTTGGATCTAAATAAATGGCTTTTATGCCTTTAAACGCTTCCAAAAATATTTCCTCCAAGAAATCATCCCAGTGATAAATATATATGGATTTGGCTAAAAACTTCATTTTTAACTCTGAAATTTCAGAAAACTTGTTTTTCATGAAAAGCGAAATATCTTTAAAGATTGTTTAATAATAAGTATTTGGGTGGGTCATTTTGCCCAAAGTTTTGATAGTAGCTGGGGACGGTGTAGAAGCTCAAGAAATTTTCTATCCATTCTGGAGATTGAAAGAGGCTGGAGTGGATGTTACCGTAGCAGCTCCATCAAAGAAGACCCTTTTCACGGTTGTTCACGATTTTGAGCCTAACTGGGAAACCTACAGTGAGAAGCCAGCCTACAGGTTTAACTGGGTTGATGTGGCTTTTAAGGATGTTAATCCCGAGGATTTCGATGGTCTAATAATACCGGGAGGTAGGGCGCCTGAATATATTAGAACATATGCTGAGTTAGAGCCTATCATAAAACACTTTTTTGAGAAAAATAAGCCTGTTGCAGCTATATGCCACGGCCCCCTAGTGATAGCTGGCTATGGATTGGCTAAAGGCAGAAGGATGACCTGTTATATGGCTGTTGCATTAGACCTAAAACAGGCAGGAGCTGAATATGTAGATCAGGAGGTTGTTGTGGACGGAAATCTCGTTACAAGCAGGGCTTGGCCTGATTTACCAGCGTTTATGAGAGAATTTCTAAAGCTTCTAGAAGAAAAGTGAATGGTGAATATTCTTCAATCTTCATTCCCTTTCTATTTTTGGATGCCTTAATAGTTTATTCCCATTCTATTGTGGATGGTGGCTTATGCGTAATATCATAGACGACCCTGACAACTTCAGGTATTTCCCCCGTAATCCTAGTTGAGATCTTCTCTAAAATCTCGTAAGGTATTCTTGCAAAGTTTGCGGTCATAGCTTCCCTACTTTCAACTATCCTTATGGCGATGGTGTATCCATAAGCTCTCGCATCTCCTTTAACTCCCGTTGTCAATGTGTTGGTTAGGACAGCAAAGTACTGCCACAAGCCTTTATGTAAACCTGAAGCCTCTATTTCCTCTCTAACTATTTTATCGGCTTTACGAACTATCTCAACCCTCTTGGGGGTTACTTCACCCATAACCCTAACGGCTAATCCCGGTCCCGGGAAGGGTTGTCTATAAACTATTTCATCAGGCAGACCCAGCTTTTTAGCAACCTCTCTGACCTCATCCTTATAGAGATCTCTTAGCGGCTCAACTATCCTTTTAAACTTTATCTTTGTCGGTAATCCAGCCACATTATGGTGGCTTTTTATTTTATCAGAAAATCTTCTAAATCCAGATTCTATTCTATCAGGATAGATTGTTCCCTGAATCAGATATTCCGCGCCGATTTCCTCCGCTACTTCCTCAAAAACCCTAATGAATTCCTCGCCAATAATTTTTCTTTTAAGTTCAGGATCGGTGACGCCTTTAAGCCTATCATAAAATCTTTCTTTAGCATCTAAGATTATAAGGTTCATGTTCATTTTTTCAAATACTTTCCTGACGAATTCCGGCTCATTTTCCCTCATGAAACCATGATCAACAAATACGGCTGTTAGCTGCTTTCCAATAGCCATTGCCGCAAGTGTTGCAGCGGTACTTGAGTCTATTCCCCCACTAAGAGCAATTATAGCCTTGCTTCTTCCAACTGACTCTCTTATTTCTTCTATAGCCTTCTTAATGAAGTCTTCCATCCCCCAATTTGGTTGGCAACCGCAAATGTTAAAAATGAAGTTTCTCAATATCTCGATTCCTTTCTCAGTATGTATGACCTCAGGATGCCATTGAACGCCGAAAATTGGTTTACTTTTATGTTGGAAGGCTGCTACCGGGCAGCTTTCAGTGCTAGCAAGCACCTCATAATCTTGCGGAAGAGCATATACTGCATCACCATGACTCATCCAAACTTTCTCTTTTGGATTTAGTCCCTCTAATATTCCTGTAGGTTTAGAAATATTCACATAAGTTATGCCGTATTCTCTTTTTTCAGCTGGTTTTACGATTCCTCCTTCCATGTAAGCTAATAGCTGATGCCCATAGCATATGCCGAGAATCGGTAATTTCATTTCTAGGATTTCCGGATTGGGCTTAGGTGAATCCTTCTTATAGACGCTCAATGGCCCTCCGGAAAGTATTAATCCTTTGATATTCAGTTTTTTATTTAGTTTCCGAATTTCATTGGGAGATATATCTCCAGGGACGATTTCCGAGTAAACTTTATTTTCTCTTATTCTTCGGGCTATTAAATGGCAGTATTGCCCTCCAAAATCGAGCACTAATATGGTATCATATCGCATAGAATTTGATGTCTCCCCAAAACTTAAAAGAATTTTGTCACAGTATTCTCTCACTATTAAAAATTTAGTAAATTTCTGTCTAAAAATTAACTGTATAGTTTTCCGTAGGGTTTATGGGATAGAAGAACTAATTTGGTGAAGTTTTTGCTCATTATCTCTTTCACGCTTATTTCTGGATTAAAGTATTTAGAGAATTCCTCGACTAAGTCTTTTATTAGCTGAAGATCTCTTTCGTCGACATCCATGACTTTAGCTTCTTTCCCAACGTGTTTAATTCTACCTCGAACGTAAATTGCGCCTCCATGCATACCTATAGCCACAAACTTCGCGTCATACTCTTCTTTTTGCATATTTATTTAAGCCTAAAACGAGTATTATGCCTCCCGCCATGTATTCGCCCAGAAAAATCCTATGGAACTCCGCCGATAACCATTACTGAATTTTTGTTCTTGTATCCTTTCATGTGGATTCCAACGCGGAAGCCAGCATCGCCCTTAACGAAGATTTTTCCTCCCCCTTCATTGAATAGCCGGAGACGTCGCCTACATTTCCATATACAACTATTAGGCCGTCGTTCATGGTGTTTCCACATCCATCTTGAGCATTCCCATAAACGAGTATCCTCTGTCCATTCATAAAGACTCCCAAATCGTTGCCAGGTGTTTCATAAATCTTAATTTCTAAAGGATTCCTTGAAAGCAATGTTTAAGGGAAGTTATAAGGAAGCTGATAGAATATTCTCGAGAATAGAGAAGTATATTGCCACAATGGTATTTACTAAGGAGCTAGATCCAAACGTAGCGTCGGTTTTAAGACTTATACTTGATGCCTCAAGGAGAATACTGGAATACAGTCGAAATATTGCTGAAGTAACCCTGAATAGAACTATTGAAGAAATGATTTCATCACAAAATGAAAACTTGTAAGTTACCCTGACTAACTTATCATCCTGATAGGGATAGAATAAATTTTAAAAGAGAAAAATTAGATTCTAAAGAGAGAGGATGCTTATGAATTCTAGGGAACGTGTAATTTTAGCATTAAATCATGAAGAGCCAGATAGAGTTCCCCTTGATTTAGGAGGAAGTCCAGTAACCGGAATGCATGTTAGCACAGTGTATGCATTAAGACAAGCCTTAAAACTGGATCCTCCTGGCACGCCAGTTAAGGTGATAGAGCCATACCAAATGTTGGGAGAAATTAAACCGGATCTTTGGGAAGCATTAGGAGTTGATGTTGCAGGATTAAGTAGCCAAATAACGATGTTTGGTTTCAAAAACGAAAAATGGAAGCCTTGGAAACTATTTGACGGCACGCCAGTTTTAGTGCCTGAAGGATTTAGCACGGAGCCAGATGAGGAAGGCAATATTCTAATGTATCCGCAGGGTGATCGTAATGCTCCTCCTTGCGCGCGTATGCCTAAAGGCGGTTTTTACTTCGATGCCTTAGACCGTCAAGAGAGGCCGCTAGACTGGAATAAGCTGGATCCTAAAGAAAATATTGAGGAATTTGGATCAATTTCCAGTGAGGAACTCGAATATTACCGGCGTGAAGCCGAACGATTATATAGTCAGACAGATAAGGCTATACTAGCTAATTTTGGGGGAACCAGTTTCGGAGACATTGCTCTTGTGCCCGGATTACAATTAAAGCATCCTAAGGGTGTTAGAGGCGTTAAGGAATGGTATTTATGTCATGTTAGACGCCCTGACTACATTTACAAGGTTTTTGAACTTCAATGTGAAATTGCTTTAGAAAACTTAAGGAAGATCTACAAAGTTGTTGGGAATAGGGTGCAAGTGATATTTGTTAGCGGAACAGATTTTGGAACCCAAAATGGCCCGATTATGTCAAGGAAAACTTACCGGAAGCTATATATGCCTTTCCATAAACGCATTAACAATTGGGTGCATGAAAATACTGAGTGGAAAACGTTCATTCACTCCTGTGGATCAATAGAACCATTGATCACAGACTTCATTGAAGCTGGTTTTGATATCTTAAATCCGGTACAGACTTCAGCCGCAAACATGGATCCGCAGATGCTTAAAATAAAGTATGGGAAGAAAATTACTTTTTGGGGCGGTGGCGTAGATACCCAACGAACCTTACCATTTGGCACTCCTAATCAGATTCAGAATGAGGTTTGCGAAAGAATTCGAATCTTTGCTCCTGGAGGAGGATTCGTCTTTAATACAATACATAATGTTCAACCTAGAGTTCCTATAGAAAATGTTTTGGCAATGTATAAGGCGGTTCGAGATTGCGGAGTATATCCAATTCGGTGAGATGAATTTAAATTTAATCGAATAAAATAATTAGTTAAAAGCAAATATTTTTCTCTAAAAAGCCAAAGATAATAAGCATCCTGACTTATATTAACGGAGATCGTCAGAGATGATGAACGTATCGTGAATAGAAGAGTTGCATGGCTACCGACCCAGCTTCTTAGGATATTCTTTAGTTTCTATTCATCCACCATGAATTACAGGTATTATTGTTATTTCATCTCCATCTTTAACTTCGACTTCTAGTCCACCTAACACGCTTATTTCTTTACCATTAATAAGTATGATAGTGTTTGGACGTGGATCTTTAAGCTCCGGATCTATTAGAAGATTCTTCAGATTTTTTGATTCTTCAGTTATTTTTGATACGACATCTTTGAGCCTTGTTCCCTCATCTAGTTCCATTGTTACTTCATCCTTTCCGTAGGCTTTTTTCAGTAATCCTAACATCCTTACTTTAACTCTCATATTCAACTTAGTCCTCCCAATTTTCCTTACTGTATGAAAAATTCAAGAACATATTCTCTTCTACAAGTCTCTTAAAATCTTCATCGTTGTTTAATTTGAATAAATGGCTTTTACATTTGCAGTCTGAGGAGCCAAATCCTTTCACTGGCAAACCTATCTTATTAATTTCTTTAGCCATTCGACATTCTTCTCTCCTTGGGGCTACTTTGTAGAGAATATTAACTATTTTCGTGTTTTCATCTTCAAGCAAATAGTCTATATGCCAAAACTTCTTTTTATTTCTTCTAAGGTGTCGGGTTATTCTTTTTTCTAGGCCATTTTGAGCTGAACCAACATATGCGTAAATTCCACTATCAAACATTAAAGCGCCAAGTGAACCAACTTTAATGGTCACTGGTTTTTTGATTAGGATCACTAGGATATATATGCCTCTCGTTTTAAACCACCCGCACACAAATAATTAATAAAATCTTAACCTTCATATATTAGAGGAGACATATAGACTTGCTGTGTCAGAGATACCTATCTTAATAAGGAAAGCTGAAGAGAAGGATTTAGAGGATCTTTATAGGATAGAAATCGAATGTTTTCATGGGGAAGCTTTTCCCTTTTCGTATATAAGACGATTCATAAGAGACCCAAAATTTATCACGCTTGTGGCAGTTTCATCTAATAAGATAGTTGGTTTCATTGTTGGCTCCATTGAAAAATTTAAAGATGATGTAGTTGGGCATATATATTCAATCGATGTTAAGCCAGAATGTAGAAGACGGGGCATAGGTTCACGTTTACTTAACTCCGTTGAAGAGATTTTGAAGAGGATTGGAGCTAAAACGTGCTATTTAGAGGTAAATGTAAATAACGCGGTAGCAATAAAATTTTATCTTAAGCACAACTATAGGTTCTTTGAATCCCTCAAAAACTACTATGGCATAGGAAAAGATGGAATTAGACTTATAAAGAAATTAGAATTTTAGATGAATGCTTAAAGTTAATTCCAAAAGGGGGATTTGGTTCCCACACATATATTAATTTAAATAAACACCCTCTCATTAAAAGAGACATAACAATTATATTTCTAAATTTTTTATAAATTTGCAATTAATAGGTAGAGAAGCGAATGTAAATGGAAACCAGAAGAGAACTCCCGAGAAACTTTCTTTTACTTTGTTTTATGGGCGCCTTTGCCATATTTAGCTCAACAATGTCTAAATCTCCAACTCTCTCATGGTTTTCAAAGTTTCTCGGCGCAAACGATTTTGAAATAGGGTTGATTGCGGCGGCAAGCACGGTCACTGGAATATTTGTTAATGTGATGGCTGGCTCCCTTTCTGACGTCTATGGTAGAAGAAAAATGCTAATTGTTTCCGGATTAATTTTCGCTTCAGCACCATTCCTTTATCTCTCTGTAACCGAAATCTGGCAATTAATTCTATTTAGAATATATCATGGATTTGCAACTGCAATATTTATGCCCGTCTCCTTAGCTTATATAGCAGATATGTTTTCCTCCCACAGAGGAGAATTTATGGGAGTTTTCTCCTCTTCAACCATGATTGGTAGGCTTCTAGCTCCAGTAGCCGCAGGCTTTCTGGTTTCCATTAATTTTCTAGCTCCCTTTCAGCTAGCTTATCTCGTCTGTGGAATTGTAGGTCTTATAGCCATGTTTTCTTCATTTCGAATAAAGCCTGTAGCCCGCAGAGAAACTATTGAAGAATCAAAGACGAATGTGATTAAAGGCTTAAAAACAGTCGTCAAAAATATTAACATTATTGTTGTTAGCTCAGCTGAGGCGGCTACGTACTTTAGTATGGGTGCTATCGAAACTTTCATGCCAATTTACTCCGATATTATTGGAATTGAAAAGTGGGTAACTGGACTCCTCATGAGCTTACAAATATTAACTATAGCCCTTTTCAGACCGATCGCCGGTTTACTTTCAGATAGATATGGGAGAAAACTATTTATAATAGCCGGTCTAGTGGTTTCAGCGGTAAGTTTACTTCTTTTTCCCTTTACAAACAATTTTCTCGGCTTATTACTAGTGATGATAATGTATGGATTTGGGGTATCACTAACCACTTCTTCAACCTCTCCATTAATATCAGAAATATCATCAAAGACAACACTCGGCTCGGGAATAGGAGCTTTAGAAACAATAAAAGATATTGGTCATGCTACTGGTCCAATAGCAGCGGGATTTTTCATAGAAATATTAGGGTTTTTCCCAGCCTTTCTAATTATAACTTTAATTTTAATTTTGACCCTAATAACTATATATGGTAAGCTAAAGGTGTAATTTTTTCTTTTAGTAGAGGAAGGTTATAAACCTTTTAAGTGTAGTCGTTCAGAGATATATTGAAGAAAATTGAGGAGAGAATGTAAATTTGGTTTATTGTGTGAGTTGCGGTAAGGAATTATCAGAGGATATGAATTACTGCCCCTACTGCGGTACGTTGCAAAAGGGCATTACGCGAAAAGAGTATGAAGTTTCATCAGACGATCTAATTAAGAAGATTAAAGAGTTAATTCATAAGGGAAACGTCACCAAGATAATAGTGAAAAACGAGAAGGATGAAACTCTTCTTGAAATGCCTGTAACTGTTGGGTTAATAGGGGCTTTACTTGCACCTTGGGTTGCTGCCTTAGGGGTTATAGCAGCTCTGGCGACAAAATGTAAAATAATAGTTGAAGAAGAGAAGAATAATTAGATTGAAAAACTATGGTGCATGGTTATGCTTGAATTAAGGATTGGTCATAGAGGAGCGAGGGCATACGAACCTGAGAACACATTACGTAGTTTTAGAAGAGCATTAGAGCTAGGTGTAAACGCCATCGAATTCGATGTTAGAAGAACTAAAGATGGCGAATTAGTAGTCATACATGACAATAAAGTTGATAGAACAACGGATGGTAAAGGCTTAGTTAATGAACTAACGCTTAAGGAAATTAAAGAGCTAAATACTGAAAAGGGTGAAAAAATACCAACTTTAGAGGAAGCGCTTGATTTTCTCGACAGAAAAGTCAAGCTACTCATAGAATTAAAAGAGACTGGATTTGAAGATAAGGTCTTAGAGGTCATTAAAAGTAAAGGTCTAGAGGACAATGTGATAATAATATCCTTCCATGAGGAAGCTCTAAAAAGAATTAGAGAATTAAGTGATAAAATTGAAACCGGTTTAATTTATGTTAAACACAAAAATCCAATAAAAGCAGCCCTATCATTAAAAGCGCAGTATTTACTTCCATTATATAGATTTACGCACTCAACCTTGATAAAGAAGGCTCATGAGAACGGTTTAAAGGTTATCGTTTGGACAATAAACACCCTAGAAGAAGCACAAGAATACGCTAGGAAGGGCGTCGATGGCATAGCCAGCGATAAACCGGACATACTGAAAATGGTGAAATAAAAATTGAAATTATACCTTGTTAAGCCTCTAATCTTTAGTGCATGCCAGTATTTATGCGCAGAGTTTTTATTTCAAATGGATTAAGCTTCAACAAAACTTTGCTATTCTGAATCTTAAGCGCCTTCACAGGGTTCTCCATCAAATCTGCTTCATAAACCTCTTTTACATCAATATTGAATTTAATCTCAACATTAGCTCCATCACCAGTAGCATCATAGATCCTAACAATAACATCATCTGAACTCTCGGATCTCTTGAAGCAGGAGACTACCACATTTTCGGGTTTAATTTGAAGTATGCTTCTTTCCTCCGGTTCATATGAATTACCGCTTATTTTTGGCGAGTTTAAAACAGCATAGGCTCTAAGCGGATGATTTAATTCGTATCCAACTCTGAAGGCTAGGGCTTTTTTCCAACAGCCGCTGTGCGGATATAGCGCATATAGTATTTCATGTACACCTTGATCTGGATTAGGATCTGGACTATAACTTGTTCTAATAAGCGTCATTCTTAACGTATTACCTTTCACATCAAATCCATATTTACAATTGTTAACGAGCGTTAGACCGTACTCATCATCCGATAAATCAACCCATCTCAATGCTGGAACTTCAGTTCCATCCGGAACTCTTTCGATATACCCAAATGGTATTTCAAATGTGGCCCTAGCTCTACCAAGTATGGGCGTATAGGAGACTTTAAGCATAGGCGCTTCAGTTTTATCATCTGATATCTCACGCCAATCAATAAATGTGTAGAAATCTATCCTAGGCAGATCATTATAGAGACTTATATGCTGAGTGATCTTAGAATCATGGTATTTCCAAGTAACCTTAATTGTTGCTCTTACAGGCCCCCTCTCAATTAACTTAACAATGGCGTCTTTTATAAGGTTCTCAATTTTGGATATTGGTCCAATTATCCACGCTGACATTGAGTGAGGCATTTCATATAAGATTTGCATAAGATTACTGAACACTGGCTTAGTATGTGGATACTTTTCCTCCTTAAATACAAATTTATTATTTACTTTATCATATAGGGATCGTATAGTCCCGGAAAACTTGTTTATTTCAATCTTGAAGAACTCGTTTTCTAGGGTGTCTTCGCATACTTTTAAGCTAGAAGATCTTTCTGGTTTCCCCTCAACAATATAGTATGTTTTATAGCCCATCGGTGGCACATTTGCTACGAATATTATTTCATCTCCACATAGCTGGATTGGATATCTCTCCTTTCCATCGTATGAGACTACTATAGCGTTCTTCGGGATTAGATGCGCTGGTATTTTTACTTTCACTAGACCTGTGCGGCTCCATGAAAGAGTGTTGAAGACAACTATAGGTATTTCATCTCCTGAGAATTTTATTTTTCTACATAACGTTCTGATCGCCGAATTTATTAAGTTCTCGACTTTTTCAAGGGTTTCTTGAGCTAGTTTCTTGGGGTATATGTATGCCTCAGCAATTCCACTTCCATCAAGAATATCATGGAATTGATTGAAAAGCATTTTTAGCCAAAACTCTTTTAGGGCACATTTTTGGCGGGTATTCGTGATTATACATATTTTTTCAGCGTCAACAAGTAGGGATTCACATAATCTATTATAGCGTTTGATATCGCCATGAGTGGTGTAACATCCATCGAAAGTGAACTGCAATTCATCATTAATAACGGGTATTGTTAGACTTTTTCCCTCAATCTCCCTTTCAACTTCCTCGAAAAACGCCTGAGTTGAACTAAAGAATAATTCTGGTAAAGTTGGTTTTTTCCGCATTTTACGAGCAACCTCAATATCCTCTATAGTTGCGCCTCCACCATGATCTCCAACTCCATAAACAAACATACTCGTCTTTAATCCATAGCGCTCATAAAGATTAATAACTAAATCAACAATATTCTTAGGCGTCACAACATTATTGTAGACGCTTGTAAAGGCTAAGATCCGTGATCCATCAGGTCCTTCCCACCAGAATAGTGGGTAATTTTTACTACAACGCATGAAATAATAATACTTTATACCAAATTTTCTTAATATCTGCGGAAGAGTCCATATGTGACCAAACGTATCTGGTTCCCAGCAAACTTTTGGTTTCACACCAAATTTTTCGTTAATGTAGCGTCTGGCATACAAGAATTGCCTTAGTAATGCTTCTGTTCCAGCCATATTAAGATCAGCTTCAACCCACATGGAAGCAGTAACATCCCAATTACCATTCTTAACGTAACGCTTTATGTCCTCAAAGAGTTTCGGAAAATGATCTTCTACAACCTTATAAGTTACAGCTTGGCTCTGCGAGAAATGGAAATCGCTATATTTGTCCATTAAATTAACCATTGTGGAAAACGTATTCTTAATAACGTTTAGAGTCTCCTCCCAGGGCCAAAGCCAGTTCATGTCCATGTGAGCATGAGCAACCAAATGAACTCTAAACTCTTTAGCCTTCTTTGAAATGGATGAAAGTTTTTCTCGAGTTTTCTCTATTTCCTTCAATAGATGCGATAGCCCACTTCTAAAAACGTTGAGATCAAACTCCTCTAAGACCTTCCTAGTTAAATCTTTATCTAGAAGCTTAGCAAATCTAATCTCTTCGATAAAGGATTCGATTTCAAAAGCTATTTTCTCAACATTACTATAAGCTATGTAAAACTGTGGAATATTAACTGGTTCATATTTTGGGAATAAATGAATAGCTATAACATGTTCTCTTCCCGGTTCAGCGCATTCATCCAGTATTATTTTTGGCCCCCTAAGTTCCACCCAATAATCTGCGCTTAGGATTTTCTTTCCGTCTACGAAAATTTCACTCTTGTCCAATACTATGGAGGAAGAAAGCTTCATTATTGAACCTGAAAGCTTAATTCCCTCAATTTCTTTGGGAATAACTATTCTGGATCTAAGCCATGCTTCGCCTTTCCGCGCATCAAAAGAGAAGGGTAGCTTAACAGTTTTCCATGAAGAATCGTCAAAATCTGGCTTGTATGCCTCCAGCACTTCACCTTGAAAGAATTTCCATGAGATCTGATTGCGGTAATTAACTAGGCTCTCATACTTCTTTTGAAGGTTTTTTATGATAGATAAGAATGTTTTTCAAACTCGGACTTTAAAACATTCATCTCCAAAAGCTTCCTACTTTCATTTAGAAACTAGAAATGATTATGATTTTAAATGTTGTTGCTCATAATCTTTATCTATTGTGTAGCGTCTCGTCTTTGCGTCCCAAATTATTTTACCTTCTTCAAAAAGTTTACGTAGAGACCTAAAGATTATTTTTGGCTTCTTATTTAATCTTTCAGCTATTTCTATGAGCGTTAGGGGTTCAGACTTGCTTAGAAGATTAAGTATTTCATTTTCGAGTTTACCCATAGTTCACCGCCCATATACCTATATATTATTACAGCAATTAACTCAAATTTTAATTTAATATTTTTTTTAGAAGATTAGAAGAGAATAATGGTAAGGGATTGTAGATGGAGAAGGGGATTGAGGAATTATATAACTGTTCGCTCCGAAAGCTGTCGCATGCTCTAAGGAAGATTAAGTGCGTAATCACCGCTTTTAACACAAACATAGATATAGTGCACTTTCTTAGATCCGGTGAACTGGAGAGAGTTATCTCCCAATGTGATAGAAGGGAGCTCGTAAAAAAGATTCAGAAACCTAAAAACAAAATATTTCGAAATGAAGATTTTTTAGCTGGCCTTCTTTTATCGATGAAGACTGGTGAAGGAATGGAGTGGATTATCAAGAAGAAGAGAGTAGCTGATTGGATCCGAGAAAACTTTTCGGCAGACGACTACAGGATGGGTGGATTTGCAGGTATCACGGCAAACGCTTTGGCACGTCTCGGCGTTAAAACAATCTATCCGCATGTGCCAAGCCTCTCAGAATTGCAGGTAAGACTTTTTATTGAGAGCGATAAAATTAGGATTCCAGTTGAAGCGGAGGGTAACTTATGGTTTAAGAAGCCTTCGGAGGCAGTTAGATACGACGATGAACCTCTTATTCACTGGATATTTGAGTACAGAGCGGGAATGGAGGTTGGAATCAACGAGAAGAGAATTGTTGTTCCTCAACCAAACAGATTTATAGCAACTTGGGATGAAAAGAATACGAGACTTTACGTAGACGAGACGTTTGTTAAAGGAGTGAAAAAAATCATTGATGAAGTGGATTTAGCTTTGATATCAGGTTATCATATGATGGTGGAGAGCGAATGTTTTCCTAAAGAAGACTATCTTAAGAGGATCCGATTTACGAAGCGCCTACTAAATGAGTGGAAGAAAACCAGCGATGTGAAGATTCATCTTGAACTTGCATTTTTCGCGGACTTAAATGTTCTCAGAGCTACGTTAATTCATCTAAGCGAAACTATCGACGGCATAAGTCTAAATGAAGGTGAACTTGCTCAATGTATTAATTGTTTAGGTAATCGAGAGCTTTCCAGAGCGATTATAGAGGGCTCAAAAATTGAAGCTTTTCTAGAAGGATTAATTTTCCTCATTAGAAAACTTAGCTTAGAAAAAGTGATTCTTCACACAAAGGATTTCTGTATTGCAATCTCACGTAAACCTGTAGAGAGAGATCTCCTTTATGCTATGATTGCGGGCAATTGTGTTGCTATGGCTAAAGCCGTAACTGGAAAGTTCTGCAATATAGATGAAATAAGGGAGATACTAAAGAATAAAAAAGTGTCTTTGAGCGTTAAAGGCCTGAAGAGCTTTCGCTCGCTTAGGGAAGAACTAAATAAGAGAGGTTGCCAACCTCTCGGAAACCTCTCATTTGACATGGACAAGTACATATTGTGGTTTATGCCTATGAAAATCGTTAAAAACCCATTAAGCACTGTTGGATTAGGTGACTGCTTTGCAGCTGGTTTCTCTCTACTAGCATATTAAATTTCCTACAGCACCACTAATTTAAGTTAGAAAAGAAAATATCCAGTTTATTTCATCACGATTGAACCGTTATTTTTCAGGTTTATGGTTCCAATTAAGGCTAAAGCTGAAGAAAACTGATTTATATGTTATCGTAATCTTTCTTTTGTGATAAATATGAATCATAGAGAAAGATTTTTCAAGGCTCTGGAGCTGGAGGAGCCCGATTATGTTCCAATAACGGATCTTGCTCTAGATCCTCCAATAGTAGATGCTGTTCTGGGGCGAAGAGTTTCCGATATTGTTTTTACAACGGCTGTTGGAAGTGGGGGATGGAATGCGTCGCTTAATTACAGACTTGCGCTCATAGAAGCATGTAAGAAGCTGGATTTTGATGCCGTGCCTGCTCTCTCTGATTATTCTCTTACAACAAAAGATTATAGGCCTAGATTCATTGACGATAAAAGATATGTTGATCATTGGGGAAGAATAATGCAAACCAGCAGAAAGGCTAAGACAACATTCTTTGTCGGAGGAACAATTAGTTCACCGGAGGACTTAGAAACATATGAGCCCCCTAATCCATTCCATCCAGACATAATTGAGCTGATTGAGAGAATTATGAAAAAAGTTAAGGGCGAGGATATTGCTATAATAGCGCAGTGTCATAGTGGATGGCATATGGCCTTCCAAGTGAGGGGTGGAATAGATAAGATACTGATCGATTTCTATCGAAATCCATCTTTTGCGAAAAAGCTCATAGATAAGATTGCGGAATCCTGCCAAGGCTTCGCTAAGATAATGGCTGAGTCAGGTGTTGACGCTCTTTTCGTAACGGATGATTATGCCGACAGTAAAGGCCCCATGATGAATCCTAAACTATTTAGGAAATATGAGTTGCCTAATTTAAGGGAAATAGTGAATATTGGAAAGAAATACGGGATACCCGTGTTAAAGCATTCCGATGGAAACCTCTATCCAATACTTGAGGATATAGTGGATTCAGGAATAAGCTGTTTGCATCCCATAGAACCAGGTGCAATGGATTTGAAAGATGTTAAGGAAAAGTATGGTTCCAAAATATGCTTGGCTGGAAACATTGACTGTAAATATGTACTGCCATTCGGAAGTGAGGAGGACGTAAGAAAAGACGTAAGAAGATGTATTGATGCAGCGGCTAAAGATGGAGGCTTTATACTAATGTCAAGCAACTCACTACATGCAAACGTTAAAGTAGAAAATATTTACACTATGGTTGATGAGGCGAGAAAATACGGAAAATATCCCCTAACTTAAAAGAAAGAATACATCCATGAATACGGCTCTATTCCTTAATTTCTTAACCCGCAAATATTCTCCATTAGCATTATTTAACGCTATATACCATAAGCTGACTTTAAGCATAGATGCTTCAATCAATACCGATAGATTAACCCCCTTTCTTTTCAATCTTATCGCATTAATGTTGCCAGCGTCTAAATAATATCCACTTGCCTTTAAGTCGATAATGTGATGACTATTGCTAATCTGAGACCAATTAGCATTTAAACAAGCTTAAAATCAGTATAGAAAGAGTTTATTCGAGAGTAATATAATCGTTTTCCGGTAAACCCCCTGGAATGGATCTGTTAATAGTTAGTGCAGCTCCCTGCCCAGGCTTAACTTCAATTCTTAATTTATCATATTCTTGTAGACCATACCTCCCTAAATTGATTACTAGAAAGGCTTTTTCAAAGTTTTCTAGAACAGAGTCATTATCATCATTATATATAATGAAGTATGCGGCGGGATCCTGAGGGTTTGTGAAGATTTTCGAGATTACCTCATCTAGATCCTCAGGATCCTCTTTAAGTCCAACACTACTTTCATTTATGACGCCTTTATATATGTCTAGCAGGCAGATTGATCCTTCAATTGAAATCACGGTGGTGTTTGCGTTAAGGTCAACCTCAGATCTGCCGACAGAAACCTTCACTGGGAACACTATGTAAACTAGATGTCGGGTTCCATTAGTTTTTCCGATAACCTCCCCATCTATTTGTAAAGCGCTTGAGGCTTCAGAAACGCCGCGGTTAATCGTGTCTTTAACTTTCTGGGCGGAATAGAATCCCATATTTATGACCACGTAGGCGAGGGCGGCGGCTATAACGACGAAGGCTATTAGAACGATCGCAGCC
>Ga0180301_10001707_pt1 | contig 17231 bp, 18 predicted proteins | sample GuaBasSediGuay16_FD_121797 | JGI IMG/M metagenome (GOLD analysis project Ga0180301, IMG submission 121797) | Subseafloor sediment microbial communities from Guaymas Basin, Gulf of California, Mexico - Guay16, Core 4569-2, 12-15 cm | ecosystem: Environmental > Aquatic > Marine > Hydrothermal... | reverse complement strand
TGGCTGCCCAGGTATGTGGGTCTGCATACAGCCTGTGGAGCCAACCCCTGGTCAGCTATGTATGATAGAATACGTGAGACACAGTTGGCGGGCTGAAGCTGCCTGCCAGATGCACAGGGGGGTGTTACATGACCAGTGAACAGGTAGTTGACCTGCTGAACAAAGACCTCGAGGGTGAGCACGCAGCCATCATCCAGTACCTGGGTCACGCTTATGCCATGGGTGAGGGGGAGATGGCTTGCGAGATCGAGGCCATTGCCCGCGAAGAGATGCGGCACTTCGACTGGCTGGCCGAGACTATAGTCAGCCTGGGTGGTGTGCCCAGCCTGGTGCGGGGGGATATGCGGACAGGTGGCGACTCGGTCTCGGACTGGATGAGGAACAACGTACTGCAAGAAGACGATGCCATTGCCTTGTACGAGGAACACATCGCCGCTATAGATGACCCCAGGACCAAACGTCTCCTTGAACGCATTCTCTCTGACGAGCGGTCCCATCGGCTTGACTTCGCCCACTTTGTGGACAAGGCCAAGAAGCAAGGGGCCGAAGACTTGAGAGGCGAGCGCCAGGACAGAGTAGCCCAAATCCTGAACTGGGGCATCGAACACGAGTACACTGTCATCCTTCAGTACCTCTTGCACGGCTACATGGCCAGGAGCGAAGAGGTGAAGGAGCAGATGGAGGACCAGGCTGTGAACGAGATGCAGCACCTGGGCTGGCTGGCTGAGGAGATGGTGGGTGGTGGGGGTACGCCCCGCATAGAGCACACCGAGGTTGACCAGTCCACGAGGCCCGTTGACATGCTGCGGGCGGACATCAAGATCGAGAAAGAAGTGGCTGCTGGCTATGACCGGGCCGAAAAAGAAGTCGACGACGCTGGCCTGAAGAGACTCCTCAGCCGGATCAGAGACCACGAACTGTACCACGTCGAGGTCTTCAGTGACCTTCTCAGGCAGGAGGAAGGGCAAGGTTAACCGGCGGGCCTGTGCTGTCTTCTTGGCCGTTGACACATGCAGCGTGGGGGAGCAGTGGGCGAATTTGTGGAAGCAGGCGCAGCCAGGGACTTGCCCGAAGGAAAGATGAGGGCTGTCAACATCAAAGGGCGAGCCATCCTTCTGGCCAGGGTGGGGAACCAGTACTACGCGGCTGACGACCGCTGCCCGCACTTTGGGGCAAGGCTGTCCGAGGGCCGTCTCGAGGGCGTCATGCTAACCTGTCCCCGTCACGGGTCGCAGTTCGATTTGAGAGATGGGCGTGTGCTGAAGTGGACCGACTTCCCAGGTCCGGTGGCGGCCGCAGGGAAAATCTTCAAACGCCCACGCCCATTGACCCTGTACCCCGTCAAGCGGGACGGGGACAGGCTGCTGGTGCAGCTCTAGCACACCGGATCGGAGGTATCCAATGAAGCAGAGCTACGAGGTCAAGCTGTGGGTCAACAGTGCACCAGTTGACCTTAACCCTTTCGTAGAGGACTTCCTTGCCCGGACCCTGGCGGGTGCAGTGTCTTCGCTCAAGGGGGTTGAGGTCATTACCGATCTGGAACTTTCGGTGCAAGAAGGCGATGTTAGCATCCTGGTCAACGGCAACGATATCCCACTCACTCCTTTCCCCAATGATGCCATCGCCAGCATAGTAACCGGTATCGTGTCCAGGCTTAGAGATGTGGGCAGCAGTGTAGGAAGAGTGAGAGTCCACATGGAGGCGCGCTGAGGCCGCTTCCAAAGGGAGCACGTAGCGCTGGTCACCCGCTAATGGCCGCCAGCCGGGGGCCCCGGGTTCATAACGGCAGTGTGAAGCGGAAGGCGGAACCCCGCCCGCGCTCCGACTCCACCCAAATGCGCCCGTGGTGCGCCTCAACCAGCCGGCGGCAGACCAGAAGTCCTAACCCCGCCCCCCGCACACCGTGCGCTCGGCTGTCTTCTACGCGCTGGAATGGCCCGAACAACTTGACCTGGTCATCCGGAGACATGCCAATCCCCTGGTCAATGACGCTGACAAGGATGTTGTCATCGTTCGCTTCAGCCGTGACGCGTATCTCGCCTCCGCCCGGCGAATACTTTACGGCGTTATCCAGGAGGTTACACAGTATACGCTCCAGCCTCAACTCATCTGCATATACCCGTGGAAGTTCTGTCGGCACCTCTATCAGGAACTGCAGGGATTGATGGGCAGAACCCTGGTGTTTGACCCTGTCCACTGCGTTCCGAGCAACTTTCTCCAGGCTGACTGGTTCGGGGTGCAGCACCAGTCGATCGGCCTGGGCCCTGGAAAGTTCAAGGAGGTTCCACACCAGACTGGAGAGTGACTCGGCCTCCAGGGCTGCATCCTGGAGAAGCTGGCGTGTCTCGGCAGGTGACAGGCGATCCCCTTCGGAGAGGGCCGTGTTTATGGCCCCCACTATCACAGTGAGCGGGCTGCGCAGCTCGTGAGACACCAGGCCAATGAACTCGTCCTTGAGTTGCTCTACCTTTCTGCGCTCGGCAATGTCCCTGAGGTACACCACAGCCCGGTTGAAGTCGCCGTTGCTTTCATAGAGGGCCACGGTCTTGGCCCACACCGGGACTACCTGACCATCGCGCCCCAGGATCTCAAACTCGTCTTCGACCTGTCCTACCTGCGCCAGCCGAGCATAGTTGGAGGAGAACTCCTGTGGGACTGGTCTGGCCAGCAGGTCTCTGAAGTCCTTCCCCTTGATCTCCTCCTTGGATACCCCGACAAGTCGGCACACCTCTTCGTTGCAGTCGATAATGGTCCCCTTGCCATCGAACGAAATAACGCCGTCAGGGGAGGATTCCACAAGTGCCCGGTAGTTGGCTTCCGATTGCTCCAGTATCTCTCGCACCCGCTTGCGCTCATAGCTTTCCACGATCGCCCACTGGCCGTCCCGCCTGATAAGGGCGAACTGATGGTTGTTGACGACGTCAATGACCTCCGACGCCCCGCACCTGTCCAGGCAATATGTGCACATGGCCAGCATCCGATACTTGCCGATGAAGTTGTTTATCTCCTCCTCGTACTCTGCGAAGCTCCTCCAGGAGTCTGCCTCAAGCCAGCCTGTGTTCCCCGATACTCTCAGGCCTTCATAGCCCATGGCGGCAGCCTTATCTAGCTTGTCAAGCCAACCATTCAATACCCTCTTCATGTCAAAGTAGCCGTCCTTGAGGTACCACTCGGTGTGCGGAATGACCTCTACCTGCCCTCGGGCCAGGTAGTCGCCAAACCGAGGTATGCCTACCTCGGCTGCTCTCAGGGCCTCCTGCCTGTTGAGCGGCGCTGAGATAACCCATACGCAGAACTCGCCGCTTTCCAGCCCAGCCCTGAAATAGGGTGTCAGGATGCTGAGAAGGTCATCCGTTGTATGGTAGAACTGGCAGAAATGTGTCCCCCAAGCGATGTCACCCAGGGCATCGATCCCGGTCCTTCTGAGCTTGGCTTTCATTCCCCTCACCCCCCTGCTGTCCACAGCCCTGCCATAATCTCTTGCAGCAACACTGGCCCGGCATCCGCCTCGCCATAGGTCTAGTACCGCGCTGCGAATAGAAAGGCTGGCCTTGCTCTGAGCTGCTTTCGGGTAGTCACGCCCCCACCTCTGCCGAGCCTTTTATTATGCCTGCTCAGCAGGTCACACCGACCTCAGCAACAGTCCCTTCCCCGAGGTGGATAGTGTGCCCTTTGGCGTTGGTGGCCATATTGTAGTCTTGGGCATGAGTGGCGTCAAGTTCGGCCCTTCGGGTTATCCCCAACTTTGACACAGGCTGAGTATGCGACTATATTGAAAGCGGGAGCAAGGGCGGGGAGGCAAGCTCGTGAAACAGTTTCGTGTGCTGGTGGTGGACGACGAAGAGCGGATACTCAACTTCCTCAGGAGCAAGCTCAGAGTTTCCGGATACGAGGTGGTGACAGCGAGCAACGGCTTTGAAGCCTTAGACCAGGCTCAAGCCCAAGAGCCGGATCTAATCGTGCTTGACCTGCTAATGCCCAGGATGGACGGTCTTGACACCCTCAGGCAACTGCGCACCTTCTCGGCAGTGCCGGTCATCATCCTGAGTGCCAAGGGGGCTGACATGGACAGGATCAAGGGGCTGGAGCTTGGCGCTGACGACTACCTGCCCAAGCCTTTCAACCCCGACGAGCTGGTGGCCAGAATCGAGGCGGTAAAGCGCAGGACTGAACCTACCGATAAGCGGAGGAAACCCGACTTGCTTCATCTGGGCGAGCTGACCATCGACTTCAGAAGCCATACTGTGGCCGTGGGCAATCAGCAAAAGTACCTCACCCGCATCGAGTGGCTATTGCTCAGCGAGCTGGCTGGGAATGCCGGAAGACTGTTAACCTACGAGCACCTTTTGACTCACGTCTGGGGTCCTGAGTATCGGGACGACGTCCAGATACTGCGGACATGGGTCAGCAGGCTCCGATACAAGCTGGAAGGCGACCCCAATGCTCCCAAATTGATCCGCACCGTCCCCAAAGTGGGGTACATCATGGACGTGCCCCAAGGAGCGGCAGGGCCGGGAGCAGCATCGCCGTAGCTGTTCTCGCACCAGACTCACCTCCCGCCTCGGCCTTCTGACATCACGGCTCTTCTTCAAATGTCACAACTTTTCAATGTTTTCACTGCCCCCGTTATGACTTCGTCATTCCTGCCGCTTAGTATTGGAGAAGGGGGCGTCGAGTGATATCCGCGCGCTTCATCCCCGGGGCAGAAGTAGGACTCCGACATTGGCACATGTAGCAGCCAGGACAAGGCGCAGGAGTGTCACACTCTACATTGTAGAGCAGCAACCGGTGTACCGGGAGATGTACAAGGCCGCCCTTTCACCCGTGGTGCTGAGGGCGCCGATCCAACTGCTGGGAGTGGCTGCAAATGGCGACCTGACGGCTGTAAGACAAGCTGTGTCTGGGCTCCATCCCGATGTGCTGCTACTGGGCATGAGGAAGCTTCGCAATGACGTCATTCAGGAGCTGGAGCAGGTACGCGCCACGAACTCCAAGATTGGCTTCGTCCTCTTGCTCACAGCCTATGACGTAGAGGCCATCCACTCATTGCAGCGCATTGCTCTCACAGGCCGAGGGGGCATGGCCCTTTTCTTGAAGCGATCGCTGGACCGGCTGGAGCAGTTGCGCGACATTATCCTGGCCGCGGGCCGGGGGCAGCTAATCCTCGACCCGGCGCTGGCAAACTTCCTGTTCGTTGAAAGGACTACCTACGCGTTCCTGAGGGAACTGACATCCAGGCAACTGGAGATTCTCAGGCTGCTCGCCAAGGGGTACACCAACGCGGCCATAGCGGCCGAGCTGTACCTGGACGTGAAGACGGTGGAGCACCACATAAACGGTATGTACGCCAAGGTCAAGGCAGCGACGGATATCGACGGAAAGCATCCCAGGGTGAGCGTTGCCAGACTCTACCTGGAGGCGACGGGAGAGTTGGTCCCGTCCAGCATTCTTGGCGAAGCCGATGCCGCTTCGCTCGCCGGTAAACGCTGAAGGTGGGAGTGGTCGGGGATGGCAGCAGAGGCCAACTTGATGGTCGGCGGCGAAGCCGGGCAGGGAGTGCAGGCAGTCGGCCACGCCCTGGCCAGGTCCCTGGCGCGGGGTGGTGCACAAGCAGTCCGGCTCCAGCCAGATCGTCGCGTCCAACGTGGCAGCGGTCAAGGCGGGTTACGACTACGCCAGGGACAACTTCAGGAGCGCTGCCGCTGGCAGGAACGGCGCTGGTGGTGAGTGGCTCAGATGAGCACGATGAAGAAGGGCACGTGATCGAGGACGCCGGTACCAGGACAGCAATGGTGCTGAAGTACCTTCGCAAGCTGGGCGCGCTGAGCCAGGAGATGGGCGCTCCTCAGACCTGGGGTGGGCCGGGTGCCGAGGTCACTTTGATAGGCTGGGGTAGCACCTACAGCGCCCTCGGGGAGGTGGTGGATGTGGTGGGCCGGGATGGTCTCAAGACCAACCTGATACACATGACCAAGGTCTGGCCATTCCCGGCCGCGCTTCTTGCCGAACGGCTCCGGTCGGCGCGAAGATAGTTGACCCGAGACTGGCTGTCATCGCTGTGGCGGGAGATGAAGATGGCTACGGCGAGGGCGGCAGCTACTTTGGGCACGCCGTCCGCCGCCACCGTGACATTACCTACCTGGTGCACACCAACCAGGTATACGCGCTGACGAAGGGGCAGACCTCGCTTGCCAGTGATCAGGGGGCTTCATCACCAGCACCACCCCCACCCCCGCAGAGCACCCAGGCCGCTGCTCGCTCAGTTCCTGTGACCAGCAGGACAAGAGGCCACTCAGTACCGGTAACAGCCGGTGGCAGAAGCCCCATTTCCCAGGTGCGTGAAGCAAGGCACAGACGCTTCTAAAGGTCCATGTTGCGGGCGTGGGGCCATCGCGGTGCTACATTCCCAGCTCGGCGCGAGTGTTGATGAAGGACAGCAGGTTGTCGCGTGCCACCATGCCAACGATGTTGCCGTCCTGCAACACTGGCAACTGGTTGACGTCCTCGTCAGTCATCAGTTGAAGCACGGTTGACAGGTCGTCGCCCGCCTGTACCCACTTGAGCTGGTCGAACGGTGTCATGGCATCAGTCACCGTTTTCACAGCCCATAACCCACGGGGGATGGCCTTCACGTTGTGCACCGTCACCAATCCCAATGGGCGGTCATTCTCCACCACCGGGAAGCAACGGCGACCGGAGTTCAGAATGTAGTCGTGTACCAGCTGCTCCAGGGACAGCTTGGGGGAAACCCGGGGGCACTCCCGGGTCATGACCTCGCTGACGGTATGGCCTTGCAGCATGTCGTGAAGAGCCACCTGACGGTAGCTGCCTACGGCAGCATTCTCCAGGAACCAGCCAATAAAGGCTATCCATAGGCCCTGTATCCAGTTGCCGAAGAAGACCAGGAAAATCCCGCCGAAGATGAACAGATAGCCAAAGCCTCTGCCGATAGTGGTGGCGGTCCTGGTAGCGCTACGCAGGTTCTTGTTGCGCCACCATATGATCGACCTGAGGACTCGACCACCGTCGAGGGGGAATCCGGGGATCAGGTTGAAGACGGCCAGTACGACATTGATCCACCCCAGCCAGGCAGCCACAGCCGCTACTGGCTCATTGACGTCTCTGGTTAGCCACCAGATACCCCAGCACAGGCCGCCAATGGCCAGGCTGGCCAGCGGTCCGGCCAGGGCCATTCGGAACTCTATCTCCGGCTGACCGGGTTCCCGGGTCATCTGGGACACCCCGCCGAACACAAACAGGGTTATCGAATGTATTGGGATGCCTGCTCGCATGGCCACCACGCTATGGGCCAGCTCATGTGCCAGCACCGACGCGAAGAAGAGCAGGCTGGTCGCCAGCGCCGTCACCACCGCGGTAGCCCGGCTCCAGTCCGGGTGGGCATCCGGAAAGTAGTAGGCCGCCAGGGACCAGGTTACCAGGAAGAAGATGATGAACCAGGACCAGTGGAGCCTGACAGAGATGCCAAAGATAGTGCCTAACGGTATTCCGCCTCTGAGCATTGCCATACCCCGCCCGCCTGCTCATGGGGCACCCGGCGCCTTCGCTCGAGACTAGTATAGTGAGCAGTGGGTTAATATGTGGTTAAGAATGGTAAAGCCCGGGTTTCCAAGCTGTCAAGCAAGTGTATGGGTCCCAATCGCCGATTCAGGGGACCCGTTCTCCTTTGACCCCGCTGCGTGGCGACCGATATAATGGCTTCACAGCGTGACGCCAGCATGTTAACGGTCAAAGAGGTCAACAGCACGTTCGCCGAAAGAGGGCTGGGCGTCAAGCTCCCGCTCCCCGATCACTTCGTGGTGAAGGCTCTCGACGTGCTTGAGAAAAGGGATGTACCGGGTGGTATGGGGTTGCTGCTAAGCGTCCGCTTTATCAACGACCAGCAAGAGGAAGTCTCTGACATTTTCTTCTGTGAAGGAGAAGTCAAGGGAAGACGCAGAAAAGCACCGCAGGCAGTCGAACTCAAGTATCTGCCCAAGTCTCAGCTTCTACCTCACCGCTCGACAGACAGCTTCGCGAGCGACGATGAGGCTCGGACTTACATTGCAGAAGCTTTCTCTCACCTGCTTCAGGACAAGGGGTACCAGCCTGTTGATCACGAAGCCGTCGACCTGTGCTTCGAGGACCGCGGCGACCGGTTTTATCTCAATCTGGCAGTCCGCTGCGATGATGCGGCCCTCGAAAAGGCAAAGGAAATGGCCGAGCTGCGACTCAAGGAAGGTGTCGACCACGAATATGGCCTGGCTATGCTTGCTTTTCAGGAATCACTGGGCGTCCCGCTCCTGCATCAGGACCGCTGGATGTTCCGAAACACTGAATACCTGGCGGCAAACCGCATTGGCATCTACGCGGTGGACAACTGGAACCCGAACCTGATCTACGGGTTCACCATCTACCCCCAGTCGAGGGAGCTCAAGAGGTACTTCATGGTCACTGCATCACAGTGGCAAATGGTGCGGCAGCGCTATGTAGCTGGCAGAAGCCAGAGAAGGAGAGAGTCGGAGCTTTAAGCTTGCTCACGTGCCCCGACGCTGTCGCCCGCCACCCAGGCCGCAAGCTATGAGGTGCCTCCATGAGGTCAACGCCAGGTCAGGTAGTATCTGAGCTCCTCCGCGCGCCGGGGCTGTTAACCCCCGCAACATGCTCCCGGCTGCGCTGATATCCACGCATCCTCTCTAGCTTTTGGGTACGGACACCCAACATAAATGGGTACAACCCTAATTGCCCCAGTGCACCGCCTCTCATTATGATGACGTAGCCAGAAGAGAAGGCCGTTCCACCTCGCATGCAACCGGAAGGGAGGGCCGGCTAGTTGTCGACTCGTCTGGAAGCAGGTCTGGCTGCTGACACAGATAGTGCGCTGCTGCCGAGTGGCCCAGGTGAGGCGCACTAACGCAGGGGAGGACAACCATGGCTGAGACGATTATCGCCTCTATTGTCCCCGACTCCGCACCAGCCGGTACCCTGGTAGCGTTGTCCGGGATGGTCAGCACACCGGATGGTGAGTACCGTATCCACTGGGACTCGACTGACCAGGAGCCGCTGAAGGTGGGCAGAGCCAACGGGAACCACGTGTCTGAGATGCTCGTCGTCCCGGCCGTGCTAAGCGGGCACTACCGCGTATTCCTGGAGGACTCGACAACCAGAGAGATCAGCGGAGCCCGTTTCACCGTCGTTCCCAAGATCGAACTGGACACGGCTACCGGGCCAGTCGGCACGAAAGTGACGGTCTCAGGCACCAATTTCCCTCCGGGAGTTGTTTCCGTCAGGTACGATGAGCACGAGGTCGCACTCGCTGACGTCGGCCAGGACAGGGCTTTCCGGGCAGATTTCATGGTGCCATCCAGCGTGGCTGGCGAGCACCGCATAACCACAAGCCCGGCGTCAACCACGCAGCTATTCGTGGTAACCCCCAGGATCGCCATCGACCGCGACACAGGCAATGCCCACACCGAGATCAATGTCAAAGGCACCGGTTTTCCAACCCGGGAGATATCCATCAAGTACGACGATCAACATCTGGCCTCGGCCACTGCAAACGAGCGCGGCGAGTTTGAAGCATCTCTCACAGTCCCGGCGGGCATCACCGGGATCCACAGAATAACGACGGAACCGCAGTCCAGCGTCGAGCTATTTCACCTTCTGCCAAGGATCGCCCTCGTTGACCCCGTTGCCGGGATGGTCGGAACGGCTGTCACTGTCCAGGGAGAGAACTTCGAGCCGGGCAGGACTATCGCTATCAGGTACAACGACAAAGAGGTGGCTGCGGCCAGGACGGAGGGCGACGGTAGCTTCCAGGCCGCCTTCACTGTGCCTCCCAGTGCCAGCGGGAAGCAGCTACTCACCACCGACCCGCCTTCAACCGAGCAGACTTTCACCATTATCCCCAGAATGGTCATACAGCCTTCCAGCGGACGAGTAGGGCTTGAAGCGGAGGCCATTGCCACTGGCTTTGAACCGGGAAGGACGGTCTCCCTCCGGTTCAATGACATGGAGGTGACCACCGCCACCGCTGATGAGCAGGGCAACTTTCGGGCTACGTTCGCCATACCACCAAGCGCTGCTGGAGAGCACGTGGTGACCACTGAGCCGCCTTCGACGGAGCAGCGCATCAGCGTAAGCCCGGAGCTCGTTCTGAGTCCGGTCAGCGGACCTGTGGGCACGCAGGTGGAGGCCAGAGCCGCCGGGTTTGGGCCGGGGCAGCGCGTTTCTGTGAGATATGACGACAGGGAGGTCGCTGTTGCTGTTGCTGACCAACAGGGCGGCTTCCAGGTCGACTTTGCTGTGCCCCCCAGCACTAACGGGCAGCATGAAGTGACCACTGAGCCGGGGTCAACCAACGAGAGTTTCACTGTAATGCCGAGCTTCTCCATAGAACCGGACAGCGGGCCTGTGGCCACAAGGGTAGAGGTACGCGCCGCTGGCTTTGCGCCGTGGAAGAGGGTCTCGCTGAGGTACGATGACAAGGAAGCCACCACCGCCAGCACCGATGGAGAGGGAAGCTTGCAGGCCTCGTTCGCTGTCCCTCGTGGTGCAGCAGGACAACACAAGGTCAGCACTGAGCCCCCGTCGGTTGAGCAGGCATTCCACGTTATTCCCAAGATGCGTATAGACCCCTGTAGGGGCCCTGTGGGAACAGAGGTAAATGTCATTGCCACCGGTTTCAGCGCCGACAAAAGGGTCTCGATCAGATACGACGACAGGGAGGTAACCACGGCGACTACCGACGGCGAAGGCAGCTTCCAGGCCACATTTGCGCTGCCGCCGGGCACTCGGGGTGCCCACAAAGTAACAACGGAGCCTCCCTCATCTGAGGACGTCTTTACTGTAGACCCCAACGTCATCATCGAGCCTGCCACCGGACCTGTGGGGACAGAAGTGACCGTTACTGGAACAGGTTTCTCACCCGGGGATATTGTCCTCAAGTATGACGCCGAACAGGTGGCAGTGGCGACGGCCGATGAGCGGGGTAGCTTTCGGACCAGTTTCGCGATTCCATCCGGTTGCGCCGGAGAGCACCGCATAACGACGAGCCAGGAGGCAGGCGCGAAGACCTTCGTAGTCACACCCAGGCTAGCCGTATCACCCAACGCCGGTCCTGTGGGAACCAGGGTCACTGTCACCGCCGCCGGATTGCCGGAGGGGGCGATCTCGGTGCATTACGATGGAGTAGAAGTGGCCAAGGCTACTTCTAGTGACAGGGGAAGCCTTGAGTGTAACTTCGCTGTGCCTCGGAGCGTGGCCGGAGAGCATAAGATAACTACCAGGCCCACCTCGATGACCGAGGTATTCAACGTAATACCCAGCCTGATGCTTACGCCCACCAGGGGATTCGGGGTAGCCACAGTCAGCGGCGAAGGTTTCCCGGGCGGGACAATGGTCAGAGTAGACGTCGACGCGCTTGAAGTCCCCACCATTCCAGTCCACGTTTCGACTGATCCTCGCGGTAGCTTTGCAGCCCTGGTCACATTGCCATCAAGTACCCCGGGTAACTACACCGTCTCTGCGGAGAGCGGGGGTGGCATGGCGTCGGCGACTTTCCATCTTGTCGACAGCCGCGGACCGAAGGGCGATAAGGGGGATATGGGACCCCAAGGCCCCAGAGGCGATCCGGGTCCGCAGGGCCCTCCGGGGCCGGCCGGTGAGAAGGGAGAGCCCGGTCCCCCGGGCGAGAAAGGCGACCCAGGGCCACCCGGGCCCCCCGGACCGCTACCTGAGAAGCGCAGGGGGATTTTCTCGATTTTCAGTCGGCGTGGTTGACACACCGGTTGAATGCGGGACGCCCGATACCACGCTGCTCGCCCGGGTGGAAAGGCTTCGGATCGGGTGAGGGCACCCGACATCCACGGAAAGGTCTGCCTGGAACGTAGCATTTCAACCTGTCCAACTCGTGTTGCCGCAGCAATGGCGCAGAAAGGTGAGAAGCGGCGTCTCCACGCCAGTCGCTGGTCCTGGGGCGAGCGTTTTCCCTTGAGCCACGCCAGAGAAGTGCGGTATAATGGGCCTGAAGGAAAAGCGGCCACTATAACATGCCTATCTACGAGTACTTCTGCTCCGGTTGCCAGTCCAGGTTTGAGTTGCTGCGTTCGATAAGCTGCGCTGATCAGGACGCGCCGTGCCCCAGGTGCAGCGCCCCTGCCCGGCGTATACCGTCCACCTTCAGCGCCTTCAACAAGTCCGGCGATTCAGGCACAACGCCCGTAGCTGGTACTGGAAGCTCCTGTAGCGGCTGCACGGCTTCGACGTGCACCGGCTGCCACTAGGATCGAGTCCGGTACCGGACCGAGTCCCAGGTTATGATTGTTATCATCGGACAGGCCCCTGGCCTTCGGTAGACTACGGGGTACTCATTGCCCTGAACCCTGAGAGATGCACGAGCTGGCTGTCACACAGAGTATGCTGGACTTGGTGCTGGAAGAGGCAAAGAAGGCCGGAGCCTCGAGGGTACAGAAGATCAACATCGTCCTGGGGAACCTGTCAGGCATCGTCGGCGATTCGGTGGAGTTCTACTTCCAGTTCCTGAGCAAAGATACCATAGCCGAGGGGGCCAGCCTCAGCTTCGACACCCGTCCGACGCAGGCACGTTGCCGCGGCTGCGGACATTTGTTCCCGCTCCAGGAATCACAGTGGGTCTGCCCGCGCTGCGCTGACAGCGCCCTGGAGATCGCGGCCGGAAACGAACTCTACGTCGACAGCATAGAGGTGGAATGAGATAGCCGTCGCCTCGAGCGCCGGAGTCTTTGAGAGGGAGCGCGCTACAAATGGAAATCAAGGTGGTCAAAGATATCCTTAGTGTCAATGATCAGATGGCTGAGAGAAACAGAGCTGTGTTCGAGGCCAAAGGACTATCAGTCATCAATATCATGTCGTCGCCGGGTTCAGGCAAGACCAGCCTCATCCTGGAGACGGTGAGACGGTTGAAAGGCAAAGTCGGCATGGCAGTAGTTGAGGGTGACATAAGCTCGAGCATAGACGCCGAGAAGATAAGCCAGGAGCAGGTACCGGTGGTGCAGATAAACACCGGCGGCGAGTGCCACCTCGATGCTGGCATGATAAACCGGGCACTGGATAGCTTACCCCTGGACGACATCCGTCTGTTGCTGATCGAAAATGTCGGCAACCTGGTCTGCCCGGGGGAGTTCAACCTGGGCGAGAGCAAGAAGGTGCTGATCTTGAGCGTCCCAGAGGGAGACGACAAGGTCTACAAGTACCCTTTGATGTTCAGCATCGCTGACCTTGTTCTGGTGAACAAGGTCGATCTCCTGGCCTATACCAGATTCGATGTTGAGCGCCTGACCGGGGCGGTCAGAGCCATAAACCAGAGAGCTGAGGTACTGCGGGTATCGTGCACAACCGGCGAGGGGATCGACGATTGGGTCTCCTGGGTTCAGGCTAACCTTGGGCTCTAACGGCAGACTTGCCGTTCAATCTCGGCCACTCTAGCCACGTTGGCGACTTCCTCTTCTTCAAACGGGGTGTCGAACCAGGTATCCAGTATCTCCCCAGCCATTGTCGGTGGGGTGTAGCTCAGGCCCATGACCAGGATGTTGGCCAGGTTCCACTTGCGCGCTCCGGCTGCGACGGCCGCGCTGGGACAGAGCGCCGCTCTCACCCCGGGGATCTTGTTCGCTGCCAGCGAAACGCCTGTTCCAGTCCAGCAAAACAAGATGCCCTCATCGCTTTCGCCCGAGGCCACGCTTCTGGCTACCTTCTCGCCCACCTCCGGCCAGGGAGCAACGTCGAAAAGCCTGTAGCGAATACCTTTGGCCTCCAGGTATTGCGTCACGCTGTCAACCAAAGGGGTATGCTCATCGGTGCCCACAGCGACGCTCTCCACGCTACCCTCTACCCTCTGCATCACCACCTCCGTGTCGGAGACCGCATCAAACACTCGCGGGTCGTTTATCACTCTTCCCACGATGTTGACAGGGCTGGCGGCACGAATCTCGTCTCCCTGGCTGGCCGGGGTCAGTCCGAAAAACACGCAGATGCAGTTGCCATCCGGCCAATAGGCAACATCTCCGAAGCTGACTACTTGACGCGCGCTCTCTGCCTCTAGCTTGAGTGGCACCTGGAAGTACACCTCCTGTCCCCACCTCCGCCCCGCCCCACCAAGGGGAAGAGATTCCCAGACAGCGTCTGCGGTCTTTGTCGAGTTCAACCAGACGAAAGCCCTCGCCTTTCCTGCAGTGAGCTTTGCCTTCCTCATCACATCCCCGCTCACCGGGCCTGCACGTTCAACACGCGAAGGCCCACCTAGTCAACAGCGACGACTTCCTTGACCTCGGGGATATCTTCCGTTATCTGCTCTTCGAGCAGAGCGACAATTGTCTCGCGGGGCATCCCAACAGCACAGGTTGACGCTATCACCCTTACCTTCACTGTGCCGTCGCTCACATCTACCAGTTCAACCGCGTTCACGCCCAGAGCCGGCTGTATCTTGTCTATTGCCTTTTGCACCCTATCTTCCATGGCCCATTGTCCTTTCTCGGATTCCTTGCTTCGGGCCAGCAGATTGGCCAACTAGCGGGCCAGTGGCGTCTCCCCGTCTGCTATACAGCCACCACGTCCTTGATACCCGGCACTTCCTCGCGCAGCACGCGCTCGATACCGTTCCGCAGCGTCATGGTCGCCATGGGGCAGCCACCGCAAGCACCGGTCAACCGCAGTGTGACCACACCTTCCTTCACGTCCACCAGCTCTACATCGCCCCCGTCAGCCTGCAAAACAGGCCTGACTCGTGAAAGCGCCTCTTCTACCTTCTCTCGCATCCTCACCTCCAACTAACCATGCATTGGGTCCTGCCAACCTCCGGGCACACCGACTCCTGCCGGCGACTGACACCCGCTCGGCCACCAGGTATCTGGTGCCTCGATGGGCTCCACATAAATCTTACGTGTTAACTCGCCTTTTCGTCAAACCTGAATGCCGCCGGACTGCCACAGCTGTCTCGCCCGCCTCAGGTCCACCTCAGTGTTCACGTTGAAGAAGCTGAGCCGATCGGCGTCCAGCCTTTCGATCTCCTCTCTTTCCACGTATCTTACACGTACCTCGTCGAAGAAGCTCCTTATTCTGAGCTCACCTCTCTCTACCAGCCGCCGCATAGGACCAACACAGTTCCTGGAGTACACGGCGTGAAGCGGTTCCAGTGCCCCCTCAATGCTGGGAATTACAACGTCGTACGGCTCGGCGATTTCAATCATGTACCGCAGCAGGTCGGTGTTCAGAAAAGGCATATCGGCGGCGACGACCAGGCTGCGGAAGGACCGGGCAGCCACCAGCCCGGTGTAGATGCCCCCCAGAGCGCTCTTGCCCGGATAGAGGTCGATTATGACTTGTGCTGCGTTGGGTGCTAGTGGGGGTGTGGGTTGTCCTTGGGCAATCACCACCAGGATTTCGTCGCTCACCGGCCTGACCCGATCGAGGGCTCTCTCCATCAGGGTGAGGTCACCAATTCTCTCCGACAGCTTGTCACCCCCGAACCGCTTGGCTTTGCCGCCCGCCAGGACGATCGAAGTCACCAACCGTTTGCCCATCACCATTTAGCCAGGAGGATTGTGCCCCACCGCACTTGTACATTGTAACCCAGCCTTCCCTCCACTCACAATCGACTGCCCTGCATGGTCTGCTCTGGCGTGGCTGGCTCACGCGGTGCTAAAATGGGCGAGGGTCGGTCCACGCCCGAACAGTGTGGCTATCAGTTGAAAATGGCCTCTGCTGCCGGAGGAAGTCCAGACAAGGAAGACTGAAATGGGAAATGCCGAAAGCCTGCACCGGGAAGAAGTGCGTGATGACGAGAAACCTCTGATCGCTCCATGTGGCATCTACTGCGGGGCGTGTGACATCTTTCTCGGTCGTAGTCGAGAGCTGGCGCGGGAATTGCACCGGATCATGGACGGCTTCAACTTCGCCGATGTGGGGCCATTCTTCATGGGGATTGAGCGCCAGGAGATACAGGCTTTCCTGGATATGCTGGAGAAATGGGCTCAAGCGGACAGGTGCCCCGGCTGCTGGTCGAGCGGCGGCAATCCGGTTTGCCCGGTGAGGACGTGCGCCGAGAATCAGGGGTTCCTGACCTGCGCCGAGTGCGACCGGATGCCCTGCCACGCTGGCAAAAGAACGGACGCTGACCCGGGACAGGATACCCAGTTCTGGCTGGAGTTGATCACGAAGCGGTATGCCCGGTGGAATATCGGGAACCTGGAGAGAGTGAGGGAGGTGGGCTATCGTCGGTTCATCGATGAGATGCAGGAGAGAGTCCGGGCCGGGTTCTTGACCAGCGATGTAATATCCGATGAACCAGTGATAACTGAGGCATTCAAGGGAGCACCACAGGGGGACTGACCAGCAGAGTCACCCCGGGTCGAACCAGTCCTGATTATCAGCGGCCACGCCAGGTGATAACTGTCCCCGTTGTGGCGTGGAATCTGCATTACTCTAGTCAAGCGCCGCTGCGACCAAGTCCGCACCAGCTCGCAGGAGGCTATGAGTGCAAGAACCTTTACGCAAGCATCGACAAAGCGGACAGGTCCTGTACAGCAGGCCGTTCCTGCCCGTCTATGACGCTGTTGCTCTCGGCTTGTTTTGCCGCTTCGTCTGGGGATGCGCCTCGCAGCAGGTACTGGAACTCTACAACCAGCACGTATCTGCGAACCATCTGGACGTAGGCGTGGGCACCGGGTATTTCCTGGACAGGTGCAGGTTCCCTGTTGCCAATCCCCGGCTGGTCCTGCTGGACCTCAATCCCAATAGCCTCGACAAAGCTGCAAGACGCCTGGCGCGATACCACCCCCGGACCTACCGCGGCAATATTCTGGCTCCAGTGGAAGTCGCTCCTCCCGGGTTCGACTCGGTGGGGCTGACTCATGTCCTTCACTGCATACCGGGCGCGGCAGAGGCGAAGGCGGTTGTACTCGAGCACGTGGAGGCCGTTTTGAATCCCGGCGGAGTCCTGTTCGGGTCAACTCTTCTTTTCAGGGGCATGAAGATGGGTCTGGCAGCAAAGCTTTTCATGAGCCTGACCAACGCCTTGGGGCTGATGAGCAACAGGGAAGATGACCTTGAGGGACTGAAGCACAATCTGGAGAGCCGTTTCCCGGAGAGTTGCGTCACACTGGTCGGTTATGACGCCCTCTTTTGGGCTCGCAAGGCTGGATAGATAGATGGCAAGAAGGACCGGCATACCTTCTGCCCCGGGTCCCGGGACCCGGGGC
>Ga0180301_10001706_pt1 | contig 17231 bp, 13 predicted proteins | sample GuaBasSediGuay16_FD_121797 | JGI IMG/M metagenome (GOLD analysis project Ga0180301, IMG submission 121797) | Subseafloor sediment microbial communities from Guaymas Basin, Gulf of California, Mexico - Guay16, Core 4569-2, 12-15 cm | ecosystem: Environmental > Aquatic > Marine > Hydrothermal... | reverse complement strand
ATTCTAATGAGAAGAAAAATTCGAATTTACAGAAACATGTGGTGAGGATAGAAATGGAATCAAATCAGAACGAGAAAAGAATAGAAGGCAGCATGAGCTCTGATAGAAAAGAATTGCTAGAATTCTTTCAAAAAGCAACAGACGAGGAATTATACAAATATCTACGAAAGATAAAAAAATTGCCAAGCATTGACTTGAGAACATGCAATGAAATTGAGCGATTTACTGTTATTACTAGAGGTATAAGAGAGCTTTTTAAATTAATATCTTCCCTAATAAAGATTGGTGAAGAAGCCTTATTATTAGTTATTGCCCCAAGAGGCACTGGGCGTACCGTAGCTCTTAGATATATTAATTGTTTGTTTAATGAACTAAAAATACGTGGCGAACTTATAGAAACTTTTTACTCTATAACGGATTTTGAACATTATACAAAAGATTATCTCTTCATTATAAATGAGCAAACAGTCAAACCAGATCTCCTCAGAGATCTACCGGGGGTAAAAGTTGCTAGATATCACCCATACAAAATGTTTTTAGACTTACAACATAGTGACTTAGAAAGACCCTATCAGTATATACTTTTTCCCGAGCCCTCGGATAATGAATTAAGGAAAATAATACAAAGCCATATGAAAGAATATTTCACAAAGAAAAAACTTATACTAAAAAACCCTCTACTCAACTTATTAGCATACAAATATAGTAACGAATTCCTAGGATTGAATGATTTTTCAAAAATAAATAATCTCAGCGAAATTCAGTTTAGAATACTTTTTTCTATTTGCGAAAAACCGAAAAGTTTGAAAGAGTTAGCCACAGAATTCGGCTTGAAAAAACCTACAATTCATCACCATATAAGCAAATTAGAGGAACAAAATTTAGTTGTAAAGGTTAGAGATAAAAGAGGAGTAAAATACAAAGTTTCAAAACTTGCTTATCAAATATATACAGAGAAGAAGGCAATAGAAAAATTCCTGCTTAACGAGGTCGTTCGCCTATGACTTCTCCAGTGAATGTTAAAATTCTAATTTCTCCTATAGATATCAAAGATAATACTACTAATATCCTACAATACTTGAAAGAAATAAAAGGAAATGTAAGCGAGGATATTAGTATAGATAAATGTCAAATAGAACCAATTAGCAACGGGTCGCTAATTCTATTTAGAGGGGTCGCAAAAGCAAAGAAAATTGAGACTTTTCTTACGTATGATTCTGAAAATGAATTCTTTCAAAGAAAAAACACTGAAAAGGTTCATTATCAATGGTTTTACATATTTATTTATGCACATAATAATGGAGATGCGAGTCTCTTTTGGTTCTTCCCAACTTCCATATCCTCAGAGACCATGAATCGCATTATAAATAGCACTACAAGAGTGCTCTCTAAAGTTTTTAAAAATATCCATCGTCCCTTATCATTGCCAAGCAATCCTTATACATTAGCAGAGCTGATTACGACTTATAATCGTAGATATGGTGGATTAGCTGAGCGAACATCTGTTAGACCAAAAAGAGAATATGAAGAGATCATACGAGGGAATGTTAAATTAGGTCTAAGAGAAAAATCTGAAGAAATGAGGAAAGAATTTAAACCGAAAGTATGGGAATTAACAACTACACATTATATTCAGTATCTCAGAATATCGGCACGAGGAGATATTAAAATAGCATTCGTATTAAGAAACAAATTTTTTAATGATTTTCTTAATGTAGGTAAGGAAGAAAGAATAAAGAAGAGAGCAATTCAAAAAATACTTGTAGATCTCGAAACTGTATACCGCATCTACGAGTTTATACTTACCAAGCATATAACGGGCGATTCCACAAAAATAATAGATTTTTACTTAATTTGAGAAGTGATAGAAATGTATGGAGTGGTTTTTCTACTTTCTGATTAGAACTGAAAAGTTAAGTTTAAAGAATAATTTTTTAGAGCAACTCTTATATAGTTGTATAGGGGTTGCGTGAATATGGGTATAATTAGAAAATGGCTAGAAAAAGGAATTGTGGCCAAGCGAGTTAAGGAAATTGCTTTAAAGGAATTAGTTGATATTTGTTCTCCCGCTGCTTGGAGCGAGGTTCTTAAGACAGAGGTTTTTGAAGCAAAGTTTTTAGAGGATCTAAAGAATATGCGGGAAGATGCACTTATATTCTCTCCCTATCTTAATGAGGAGGCGGTCAACAATTTCATAATTGACATTAAGACCCATAAAATCGATCCCAAGAAGATCTCTATCGTTACTAGGCCATTAGAAGAAAGTGATGAAAAAGCAGTAAGAGCCATAAAAGCATTAGTAAAGGAGAATTTTAATGTCTATTCTCGGCCAAAAATGCATTATAAATTAGCGATTATTGATGATATAATCTACATAGGCTCGTTAAATATTCTTCAGTGCTATAAGAGATATCTAACTAAGCCAGAGGAGGAAAAATGGTGTTTAGACTATATGATTAGGCTTCGAAGCAGCGGACTAGTTCAAGAGATACTGGGAAGAATAGCGCCACCATCACCTAATGAGAAAATAGAGTTACAACATGAGGACTAATAGCACATTAAAAGAGAGGCGAGGAGAAAATCATGATTGAACTTCCTGTTAGACTTGTATCTCTTATAGTTTCTGCCATTAGCGCTACTTTGGGAATTTCGAAAAATGATGCAACAAAACAACTTATGAAAATTATTGGTGCAAAATATCTGGAAAAAATGGAAAAACTTTTGGAGCGAAAATGCGACTCAATAGACTATCTCAGAGAATTTTTGCAGAACTTTCCAAACTTCGAGAGAGTGTTTCAAGAAATGCATAAAAGTCTTAAGCTAATAGGAGGACCTAATTGGAAACCGATTGCTGATATATTAGGAATTACTCCAGAAAGAGTGAGGAAGAAGAAACTTAGCTTTGATAGTGAGTTATTTCTGATTATCTCATTACTGCATATTTTAGTAGATAAATGCAACATGGATACAATCCTGTTAGAAGCTAATAACGAAGATCTAAAGATTCTAAAAGAAACCCTAAATACTGTCAAATCCAAATTAGCAACTAAGAAAGTCCCTGCAGAACTCCAAGAGTACCTCACCTCTAACCTCAAAAGGCTTGAAGAGATTATAAGTCTTCATGAAAGGCGCCATCTATTAAAACCCATAGAGACGCGAGGGTTAATTATAGACAAAGAGAGAGAAACTATTGAAAAAAGTGCTGACTTACGGGATATTATAAGAGCATTTATTGAAGAGAATAAGGGAAACATAATCATGTTAGATGCGCTATATCAGTTTAGTCTTAATCCTACTTCAAAAACGGCTGGGTATGCACTAGATGAAAATTACGAACGAATAGAATCTAATCTAAGAATTAGATATAAGGGGGATTTCTCCACTATCGTCAATAAATTAAGAACATTTTTTGATAAGGTGATTGAAAACTGGGTATCAACTGGCTATTATGACTTGTATCATGCTTGGATATATATTCGAGAAGAAATGCGAAATATGAATATTTATGACGTATTCATTAACCATTTCCTAAGAAAATTTGAAAGTTATGGAGAGACCGAAAGGAAAATTTTAGCTTATTTGATATACTTATTTGAAGAAGAATGGATCGAGAATAGCTTTTGCATTAGTGGATATCCAGGCCACAAAAAAGACATGAACATTCTAGAAGCACGGTTTAAGGTAATAAATCCCACCCTCACATTCGAAGATATAATGAACCTGTCCATAGAAGCTGGCCTAGTTAGTAAACTATACTGGCTTCACAGTAAGCATGAGTATTCGTGCGATGAATATGTATTCCACAGATACCTTAAGGATGCCAAAATCAGAGAACAGTTGACAAAATTAATTGAGCCTATAATCGAACAGGATATTACTAAAATTAGTGAAGAAAGTATAAAGGAGAGCATCAAAAAACTCTATAACTTAAAGGCTATGAATACTATAAGAACTCTCTTTTTACTGGCATGCTCCAGAAAGGGCTACACAGAACTTCCTCAAAGGGATTTAATATTAGTCAAGTATTTCAAGGAACTAATAGGAGTGAGCGAAAAATTTGTCGCAATTCTCTCACCTAGACATAAGCATATTCTTTACAATGCTCTTAAAGCAGTATTCTCTAAAATAGTTAATAAATTCAAAACAACGGTGGGAGATGCTATTATTAACTATATCCAAGAAAATCCCGCTGCTATCGAATATTCATTATTATTAGATGAAGACCTTTTCACAATTCATCAACTCACTTTACTTGTAGATGGTGAACAAAAAACTATAACAATAACTATTACACCCACAATCTCTCTCTTACAAGAAGTTACTACTAGAATTTTCTCGGATTATACCATTTACTTCACACTATTCGACAATCGAGAAATTTTGAAAAGAGCTCTTAGGCAACAAGAGGCAGGGTTATCTTTCCTATCTCCACAACCAATTATAATATGTTACGACGAAAATTTAGGGAAAATACTAGAAGAAATCATGAATAAGGTAGAAATAAACTTCTTAAAACATGAGATCTAGCGAATTATTAGTAGGAGCGTTGCAAATTTGGTGCTTAGCAATTTTCGATCGAATTTTTCCATAATATACTTGTGAACCTAGAATTAATTGTCTTGCCTTGCTTTATTTTCATTTTCTCATAATATCCTAAATGACTTGTTTCATTTGCGACATTTTTTCCAAGATCGTCCGAGAAACTCTAGCTACTTTGTTATCCCTCTGGAGTTCTTCCTGGAGTATTTCTAAGGAACCTTTCTTGAATTTAATTAGAAAGAATTAACTAACTTTAAATTGTTCAAAATTTTTCATAAGTATCTTAAATCAGAACTTCGAGAAGTGATTGGATTAAGTATTATTCGATCTGTGTGGGCGCTATATAAACATATGCGTATTTAGTCTTTACTTGTAAGATGTTTTCCTTTGTTTTTCTAAATTTTATGGGGTTTAAATATTTGAAATATAACATGTTTATTCTCCACCCTATATTGGAGCTAACTAATATATCCCCACGTTTTCTTACGATGACCTCCTCATCCGCTTGGAATATTTCTTTTTGTGCAAAGCCCATTGTTTTGTCTCTTGTTAATATCATCCCATATTTTTTGAGATCTTGTTTCAAATTGCATATACTTTCTTTCTCGACATAGGCTACTAATGCGACTACATCGTTGAAATTTTTTACTCTTTTTTCCATCTTTACCATGGGTAAATTCTTTAACAATATTAGAAGATCTAGTATTTCCCAATCCCCCGCATCTATTTTACTTCTGAATTCATGGATTAGGGCATCCAATGATAATTTCCCCTTTTCTATGAATTGTGATAGTATGTTTCTAATCTTGCTTCTTATTAACTCTTCTAACTCTTCTCTCGTCTTAATCACGTATCTCTTCCCCGGTAATTGGATTATGAATTTACCGCGTAGTTTATAAGCTTCAAATGGAGGGAGAGGCTCAACTACTTGTTCCAGAATTTTTAAAGCTCTCTCCGTAGCTTTACTCAATACTTCTTCTCGAATTTCTTCGTAGCAATACATACATATGCCTGAAATGAATTTTAATGGAGTATTTGCAATGACTATTTTGTCATCTTTTATTTCAATATCCACTTTTACTCTCTTAGCTCTCTCTTTGATGAGAGTCTCTTGACCCATCCCAGATAATGGTTCTTTGCCTAATGAGAAATAACGGGTCTTCTTTCTTAATTCCTTAACAACATAACCCTTAACCGTCCCTCGTCTCATACATCTTCTACACACAAGTATTTCCTCAAACTTGAAGTTATCACCATAGAGCTCCCTAACCTTAGCTCTTATTCGCGCCAATACCTTCTCCTCATTTTTCATAACCGTAAAATCAAGCAGCGTGGATTGCATAAACCCCCAATAACGATCTTTACATAATAGTATAAATTCCCACATACAAGTCTCTTAAACTCGAATAGAAACAAGAGCAGTTTGAGAAATGAAGGATTTGGAAAAACTAAGAAGTTATTGAAGAAAGAACGATAAGCTTCTCGACTTATCTTGAATTGAGAGAGTATAAAGATATCTATCAGAAGAAATGACTTCAATTAGTTCAAAAGTTGATTGGAGAAAAATTATAGAAGCAATAAAACTTTATGCTCAAAAATCCATCTATCTTTCATAGATCTTTCTTAGGCAAAAAACCATTATTCTTCCTCGCCTTCTTTCTCTTCATCTGGAATTTTACCCTCTTTCAGAATTATCAAACATTTTTTAATTTCTTTTAATTCGTCATCCGTGATTCCGTAAAGTTCGGCAACAGTTTTATCTATTTCTTCTTCAATCTTCTTCAAATTTTCTCTTAAATCTTCCCTGTTTTCCTCATAGATTTTCTTGGTTATTTCATGGGCTTTTTGTGAAAATTGAGAAAGTCTTCGGTGGAGTGGATTTTTAGGATCGAATTTTGGGATAAAAAGATACTTTAATATATGGGATTCCATTCTGAGTTCGTATGTATAAGATGCGATTGCCAATAGTAGGATAGAAGAATTCAGGACACTACATAAGTAATGAGCTTCATTTCTATCTGAAAGTGGAACGAAGATTACTGTATGAGAGGGAATTATTGGTTTTTCTTTAGAATCGTATTCTAAAGATTCTAATACCGTAGACGCGAATCCTACGGCTTTACCTGTTATGCCACCTGCAATCTCTTTCCAAGCCACCTTATATTTAGCAATCGCATTTCTAGAATTTAAAACAGAATAAGGTGGGCTATTACTCTTCGAAAATAGCTGTTTATAAGCAGAACGGTTCTTGAGATGTTGTAAAAAGAAAAGAAGAACTCAAAAGTATGTGGATATTTCGTCCTAAGCTGACTTTCTGATAATATATTCCCTTGTTTATCTATTGGAAGTAATATCCATCCATCTATTTTTGAATACCATTTTTTCAAATTTTTGCCCCGGACTAGAGGAAATATCATCTCTTCTTCGACTAACTTTTTAATCTTTTTAATATTACTTCTTACCGTTTTTCCAACATTCTCAATTAATAGTAAGTCTCCTTCCTTTCTCAATATTTTGATCCAAAAGACAGCATCAGCGCCTGTATAAACCCCAGCATGGGCTTTGTACCATGGGCTATTTCCAATCACTTTTTTGATTCCTTCATAGGCTTTTTCAGTTATTTCCATCCACGGACTTTCAGGTTTATTTTTTTCTATCGGAATAAAAACCAAATTAAACCGTCTAGTGATCTTCTTTACCTCTTTCAATTCTGCTTCTTGATCAATTCCCTTACTGCTTGGGTTATGCCACATTACACAAGGTATTGGAAAGTCCGTCTTTCCAGATTTTTCGATAACTATCAAAGAAGTTCTGTTAACAGCCTCCTCAAATGGATAAAGAGTAACCAAATCATGGATCTTCAAAACCTTGCACGGAGAGTTGGCTTCCTCATTCCGCTGGTAACCTTTGGCTAAAAATTCTCTAAATCCCGCTCCCGCTTGTGTTTTGTAAACTGTGAAAGGAATTAAGAAAGCTAATTTTCCATTTTCTTTTGTGAACCTATCCAAACATCTTGCAACGAAAAGCATTGCCATATCTCTTTTAACTTTTCCTAGACCAACTCCTTTAGTTTTCTTTGTCAAACCATACCATTCCCATAATCCTTTAGTTTGCTCTCTGTAAAACTTTGGTAAATTCTCCCAGTTAATCCAGGGAGGATTACCAATCACATAATCAAACTTTCCTATAAGCAAAGGCGCGAAAGAGTTCTTCAAAACTCTTGTCCAGATTTTGTTCTTTCCTTTTTTCTCTAAAGAAAGAAGCTTCAAATATAATTGAATTAACGATTCTATTGCGCTATTGCTTAACTCATATTTCCCGCTTATAAACTTTTTAAACTCTTCTTTTGAGTATTTATTCTTGATACAGAACTCGACATCTTCCAATACACTTGAAAGCAAACCTTTATCTAAAACTTCATGAGGTACACAAAACTCTCCTTCAGAAGTTTTTAGATAAACTTCCCACCCACTTAAAGTGGCTCTCCTTCCCACAGCTATAGAATCAGCTAAATAGATTGGAATTTCTATTCCTTCTCTTGGCCTATATCTAAGCAGATCAGCTAATGCAATGAGATAATTTGCCTTAGCAGCTAAAACTGCTAAGGGATTTAAATCTATACCTTGAACATTTTTGACTATTTTTGTTATCAATGTTCTTTTGTCTATAAAGTGCTCTTCAGCATATTCTTTGATTCTTTTTATTACCAAGACCAAAAATGTTCCAGAACCACAAGCTGGATCTAAAATTCTTTTATCTGGATTGCCGTCATAACCAACTTCATCCAAAACCAATTCAGCAAGCCAATCTGGTGTAAAGTACTCTCCAAGCTTGTGTCTTATATCTCTTGGAACTAAATTTTGATATAGCCTTTTAAAAAGATCTTTGATTCTTTCTGGACTCAACTCTACGGTTGCTGGCTCGTAATCCAATAACTTCTTAACAATATCATAGATTAATCCTGCAATTTCGTCATTCCATTCATCCAAATACCATGCGAAGTAGTCAGCTTCAAGAAAGTTCTTTATTCCGAGTTCAGCAAAAATTCCGCCCTCCTCTAAATCCTTGAACTCTTCAAGCATTTCATCTTTATTTCTTAAGTAAGCTTCTTCCAATCTTTTCAAATAGGAGCCGATTAGACTGTCAGCAAACAATGTTACGATTTCTGAAGTTAATAGTTTCATGAGAATTGTATAGTATGTATGAATGGCAAAAGTTAACTTTTCAGCATCAACATTTTCTGGAAATCCGTAGTATTTGGCTAAGCCTTTAAGCTTATCAGGAGAATATGCACAGACTTGAGAAAATACTCTTTTCCAATCTTCAAAAAGCATTTGAGTTCTTTGAGTTTTTGAGCTTGTCAGTGCCTTATAAAGGACTTGAATAGCCTTTTTAGTTATAATTGCTTTTGGTCCAAAATCTTCTAATAATAATTGAGCATCTATGGGCTTTCTCTTTAAACCTCTTATAGCTTCCAAGAGTCTTAAGATTGTTTGCGCGTTAATTTCCAAAGGTTCCTCTTGCTCTTCCCATTTACCCTTCCTAAACCTGATAAAGCCTATGTGAAAACCATCTAAAACAACACCAAAGTATCTTCCATAGTATCTTGGATCGCAGCTTCTGCTTCTATGTATTTCTTAACTTGTTCTTTTGCCTTTTCAAATTCTTTTTTATTTTTGAATTTTCCGGGAGATTTGAATTCTAAGATAACTGTGCCATATAAAGCATCTTTCCTTACTCCTGAAACTACACACCTTATGCCTTTAGCATGTCTCTCATAAGCTGGTTTTATATTCCAAGATCTTAGGATAGGGTCAAATACCACAGCAAATCCTATTTTCAGTTCCTCTTCATTAGTAGCTTCTTGAGCCCGCTTTTTAATCTCTTCTGCGAGTTTTTCCGTATCAACGCTTTCTAACCAAGTTTCTTTCATATTTTTCTCACCAACTTTTAGCGACAGAATTCAAAACTCTCCTAATTTAACTTTCTTTCTTTTAGCTTCTCGATAATGGAAATTTCTTTCACAAGCTTAAGATGTCTATCTTTTTAATCTAATTTTAAATTTAGTGTTATATAGTTATAATAGTTATACAAAATTAGTATCCCTGAAGCATTACGCTGTGGGGGGTTTGCTTGCCCCCTCACTTCTGCCCGAGGTGTGGATCATTTCTTATTATGCGAAAAGGTCAGGGGAATACTAGGAAATATCTTTGCCCTGTTTGTGGTTATAGTGTTTCTGAGGATACTGTCTCTTCTGAAGATGTTAGTAAATACTCTACTCAAACAAAATTTCGTGATACTTCTCTGATTAGTACGCTAAGAGATATTCTTGAGAAAGAGCGACAAAAAGCTCTTTCTATCATTGATAAAGAGATTACTAGATCCCGCGTCATAGAGGTGGGGGAGAAAATTATCACATTAGAAACAAAAGATGCTAGTCTTTTTCAACCGGGAGACCCGGTCGGCTTCATCCATCCTAGACTTTCTGAGGGGAGAGCCCGTTACCTAGGAACCGTAATTGATTCAACTGACAACATTCTAGTTGTTTTACTCTCGTCTTCTCTATCAGATAGGTTTGAGCCGTTCTCACGATCATACAAAACCATTCTGTTAGAGATTTTTAACTACGAACCATTAATGAGTTATGATTTACAGCTCAACTTGCTAAGCATTATTGAAGAGGAAATGCTGCAAAATGATTTAGAAATTTCAATTGGTAATAGTGCGGCGATCGATTTAGTATTTGGAGAGATCCCTCAACCCGAGATCCAATGTGAGTATTTGCGAGAATATAAGGATGTATCTGGGAAATTTTTCCTAGATGATTCTCAGAGTAAAGTCGTGGAGGCTGCACTAAACTTGGATGATAATCAACTTCTGTTAGTAATTGGACCGCCAGGAACTGGGAAAACATGTGTTATCCAGAAAATAGCTTATAAACTGATGGAGAGGGGAGAAAAAGTACTAATCACTTCTCATACTAATAGAGCTGTTGATAACGCTATAGAGAATTTACCTTTAGAGAAAACATTACGAGTAGGTAGGCCAGAGAAGGTTCTAAAAAATATTAAACCCTATTTACTCAGTTACAAAGCTCGGGAAAGATTAGGAGATAAGTTAATAGCGATTGAAAAAGGGATTAGAGAATTACTGAACGAAATTAGAGAAATCGCTAAGTATTTGAAAGAAGAAAGAGACCTAGAAATAAGAAGCATGTTATGGGAGGATCTAGAGAGAGATAAAATGTATTTGAAAGAAATGCTTGCGGAGAGAAATGAATTGATAAAATCTGCCGCGGAGCAACTCGTAAACGAGATACCGATAATTGGATCAACCCTTATAAAATCCCAACTATATCCTCTCCAAGACATAAAATTTGACACGGTAATAATTGATGAAGCTAGTCAAGCATCAATAACGCTCGCTCTCTTAGCGATGGTGAAAGCTAAAAAATGGATCGTTGTAGGGGACCATAAGCAGCTCCTCCCCATATTTAAATCAATAAAGGACTCTAACCAGGATCTATTGGAGAAACTGAGTATATTTACGAATTTATTGAAGAAGTATAATCATCGGCATTTGTGGTTGGAATATCACTATAGAAGTAATACCGAAATAATAAACTTCTCAGCCAAGTATGTGTACGAGGGAAAAATAAGGGCACACAAAACTTGTGAGAATAAGAAACTGTACTTAAGGAGGCTCCCAACATCTAGGGAAATGTACGAAATATTACATCCAGATAGGGCGGTAATTTTTATACACGTTCCAGGCATTGATGAAAGAGTTGAAAAATCCAGATGCAACCGCGTTGAGTCCGATGTTGTCGTAGAATTAGTTAAGACTTTACTTTATTGTGGAATAAACCCGAAGAATATTGGAGTTATATCACCTTATAGGGCACAGAGAAGCCTGATAAGGGAAAAAGTGCAAATGATCTCTAACCTAAATGAATTGGAGATAGATACGATTGATGCTTTTCAAGGGAGAGAGAAGGATGTAATAATATTTAGTGTAACTGCAACCAGGAATATGCGCTTCACCACAAACCCTAACAGGCTTAACGTAGCGTTTACTCGCGCACGCTATAAACTAATCGTTATCGGTAATATACACAGTATAGTCAGATTTGCTCGAGGATCACTACTATATAAATTCGTAGAATATTGCAACGAAAGAGGAAGAATATATGATTGGAAAAAGAGAAAATGGATAAGAATAAGTTAAAGCAAAAGTCTTAAGGGACTTATGAGTGCGGGTTATCTAGGCAACCCTTTCTATGATCTTTTCAAATCATCGTAGGTTATTCTCCCGTCCGTCAATACCATCAAAATGACACCCTAGACGGTTTGCCAAAAGTGTCTATAACTTTTTCTATAAGTGTGCATAGTAGCTCTTTTAATCTCTCTTTCGCTTCTGACCTTTTTGTTTATTTGAGAAGTATAATAATACCTCTATTAGATAATCTAATAGTATGAGATCCACTTCGTTAGCTTCTTTAAGCTGTTCTATCTCAGTAATTTCATTTACTTTCCAGCCTTTTCCTAGTTTGTGTAGAATAGTATTCATCATTATTAGTTTAAAGAAACCATCTACGTGTTTTTTTAGGATCGAATGTACGTCGTTTTTACAAACTGGGCGATCTTCTTTGGGAATTTTATCAATTAGACATTTTACTACTTCTAGTAAACTGTAACTATCTATCGGTAGACCTATCGATTTCGATATGATATAGTGCACGTTAATGAATCTGTTTTTTAAATCTCGTGTGCTTAGGTCTGTTTTAGAAGCAAGAAGATCCAGGAGATATCTTCTATCAGCGCCTCCATAGTGGTAAAAATAATAACCTTCTTCTAAGCTTCGCAGAACAAATTCGATGACGGCGTCCTCCTCATTAAACAAGTATTGTCTGACATTTTCATCTTTCAAAAATCCATAGAGAATTACCTTATAAGCACCTTCGGGCCGCTGGATATACTCGAGATCAAATATTATTCTCTTAGGATGAGTTAGCATGTCTATCTCTTCACTAGCTATGAATATCATATTTCTTTGCATACTTATAAGACGATATATTCCACTTCTCAGATTTGCCTCAAAAATTCCACTCAATCTACACTCTCTCTTCAGTTTCTCAAATACCTCTTCAAGCTTATCCTGAAACAGCAGAATATCCTTCAATCTTCTAACTCCTAAATCCCAGAGGAGAATTACTGCGCACCAAGTAGCTCCTCTTATGCTATAATATAATTTCGCAAGCATTGGAAGTGAGTTGAGAAATTTCTCTCCATAATTAATGTAATGATCTAAGATCAATGGAAATCCTCTAGAACCGAAAATCCTCTTTAACCGTTCAGCATAATAGTCTGGATGCTCATTATATTTCACTAGCATTTCTTCAACCACGCTAGGTACATAATACCACTTAACGTTAATATTTTCATGATCTATTGTTATCAAAGCTACATTACCTCGGCTAAAATTATCATCATGAGATGCAACATTAATTACTAAAGTCTTCTTTAAGTGCGCAACTTTCCCTCCATTTAGATGTGAATGTCCACAAATATTAACGATAACATTTTCCCTCTCTGTAACGAAATTTCTGATCCCCATCATCCCAACATTTGTCTGTCCAAATCTCATAGAGAAATCAAGAACTCCATACGGAGGAGAGTGTGAAACTAAAATTATCCTATTATCAGAAAAGCGCTCAGCGACTCTGGTCAAGTGTTCATATGCTCTCTCCTCCTTTCTTCTATAACTTTCGAATCGAAACATAGTGGCTTCTTCTGGGTAATCTCTCGCTCGCGTCTCTGAAGGATCTAGAGCATCGCTAAGACCAATTATTGCGACATCATCAATAATTACGGGTTCGTCATCTAAGAAAAACACTCTATCCGTCTTCAAATAATCAATGTATCCAGGTACATCATCATTACCATAAACAAACCCTAACCCATACTTAGAGAATTCCGATAATTGTTTAAAGAAATTTTCACCAAGCTTTAATTTCGGCACGTATATAAACCCCAAAAATCCTCATTAGCTTGAGTAATCTTCCAAAAACACCTTTTAGCAATAAATCTTAATACTGCCCCTGGATCCTTCGAATGTATACGGGAATAAATTTCATCTAGAAGTTCTTGAGCATATCTCGAAGCCAAGCTATGGCCTTTCGCTTCTTCAAACATCCTTTTAATGACTGATTCTAAATCGGGTTTTGTTGAGGATTTAATTTTAAAGATATACATATTATGGAGCCGAGTAAAGAATAAGCCCCGTTTTTTGAATGAAAAAAGTAGCATGAGATAGATAGAAATTCACTCTATGGTAATCCTCAGGTATGTATTTTTGAGCAATGTTGTACTCAAAAATGTTCAAGATTTCATCTTTAGTAAAATCAAAAAATCTCTCTAAATCATCACCACCATACACCATGAAATCAACCGACCTAAGTCTCTCTATCAATTTAAGCAGAGCATCAAGAGAATGTACTCTATAATCAGAGAAAGCTAAGATACGAAACATATCCTACCAACCATAAATGAGGATACTTGCTAAGACTACAAACTGTAACTACATTTAAAAATCTTCAGCGTGTTAAGTATTTCCCTATGAAGTACAAGCAGGATAAGAGGATCAAAGCTCTCTATAATCACCCAGTCTGATATTAATGCTACTCTTTACAAAAATCTCTATCTAGCATCATCATTTGTAAAGTCTAGCAATACCAGTTAATAGTGAAAGTTCAGAAAACCAAGGCTTCATGGCTATTATAATGATGATACATCTGTCCTCAATCGGTAGAGGATAAACCTGAATAAGATAGTCGCTGAGTTTAGTGCTTAATATATTTTGAAGCCTCTCGATATCATTCTCATCTATGGTTTTTCCTATCTTTATAGGTGCTATTTTTGTATTCTTTTCTATTCCAATTATGATTATGGATCCAGATGGCTGGATCTGATGAAGAATTTTCTCAGCTGCCTTTTCTACCCCATCTTCCAGAATTCTAGGTGATTTATAATCTATGTCTAGTGGATACGAATATTCTGGCACGAAAATGCTGTAAAGAGACCTCAGTTCATTAGAATAATAAGCTTCTGCAGCCGCAAATAAATTCGAAAGACTTGTTCCTTGAAAATACAGTTTGAGAAGATTAGCGATAACTATTTTAAGTATCTTCCTTAATTCTTCTGAATAAGTTTTTCTGAGGATTTCTGCAATCTTAGAGATAAAATTTTTTAATTCTTCATTTGAATTATTAGCTTGTACTTTGTTTAGGAGTCGAAGGGTATCTAAAATACCAATTGGTTCAGAAGCAACCTGATGTTCAATGTGCAGAAGATACAAAGGTCTCTTTGGATTCATTATATGTGAAAACACATATTCTATTAAGTTGTGAGTTGGTTTTATTATATCATTCACTAAGAGTGTAAGAATATTAAGTCGAGGATCAAAAAGTTTAGGTATTTCCCCTACTAGATTATGGTATTTATAAATCCCTATGCGATCAATATCATCATAAACTTGAAAGTTCTCCTTCATATAATCTAGGATTTCGGGATATTGAGATCTGATTATGTCATATCCCGAAGCTATGCGAATTAGAGCTTTCTTGAAACTATTTATTTCCGAGGCTTCATAAGTTTTTAATCCAATGTGACAACGTTCTATTATGTAATCTCTTCTGCTACTAGTCTCAATAATGCGAGGGACACCATTTATAATAGAGATTACTAATTCTCTCTCAAGAAGATCTCTAACTAACGTTTTAAGATCATCAAAACGCAGATCAGCATATCCTCTATTTAATACGTTCCGAACTACAATGCGGACTCTAGATGTGTAAGGAATTATCTCTGGAATACCAAAATACTGTTGAATCATTTGAGATCGGCTTCTGGAAAAGAAATATAACATGATTTCTCCTTTCACTTCAGCAATTATAACATATGAAATAATATCTGTGCTGTTAAACGGACTAATCGAGAAAAGGGGTTGAAGAGGTATTATTTCCTCTCGTTGATTTAAAAATTGTTCTAGAGAATATCTAATTTCATGATCCATTTCGTAACTAATGCGCGGCCTTGAATATGTATGAAAGATTATAACAATTGGTTTAGAGCTATTAATGATAGACCCCTCTATCAGAAGCATCCCTACGCATTTTATCTCAGCCCTCTGGGATGGATACAAGTTTCTAGCGAAATCCTGTAAGAACCTAATAGCTTCACGAATAAAATCTCTGTCTTTATACAGTCGTCCATCTTGCGCTAGGGCTTTCTTGAATCGCGTGAAAATGAAGCTTAAGAGTTTCTTAATAAACTCTCTTCTGTTTTCTGGCATTGAAAGAATTCTGAACTTAAACTTTTTAAGTCTCTTCCTAAGCAATCGTCTTATTTCCTTGAGAACTAGCGCTTTTTCTGCTGCATTAATGTAAATAGGTAAGAAAGTCTCGTCACTAATCGAGTATAATAGAATGTAAACGCCTTCCTCTATCCTAAAAAAATCTTCCAAGCTTTCTTCTTTTCTATTGCGTTTTTTCATTTAGATTCCCAAGGCATACGTCCCTGCTCTTCCTAAAATATATCATTGCTAGTAATACATTTTTTACATTTTCCTTGCATCTAAAGGTTACATTTTCAACACAATTTATATTAGAGATAATAAGGCGGATCTTTAGTATGGTTAAGATTTTCGATAAATAACATTTAAGGAATAAAAATAGTTTCAAGATAGTTCATTAGAGTTAAGACTCCACCGCATCCACGATTTTCCTACTTTCTTTTTTTAAATATTATTCGGCAATTTATTTCCATAATGGCGACATTTTAAAACGAGGACTTCGAATGAAAAGAAAATGGCATACACTGAGAAACTATGCTCTCTTAATGTATTTATTGAGTTTTGGTTTCAGATTTTTTGAGACAAAGGATGTCGCAACTAGGTTAGATGTATCTGAAAGACATGCAAGGAATATCATTAAGGCTTGGATAAAAATGGGATTAGTGGAGAAAGAAGCTAGGAATTTGTATCGGTTCACTAATAGAATAGCAGATATCCTCTACAGGAAACGAAAGATCATTTGCAAGCAATTGATGGAGAGACATTTAATGCTTAAGGGAACTCTTAAAATTCCTATCATTACACAAATAGGAAGAACCGCACCATACTGCAGATATGATACTATAATAGAACTTATCACCGAAGGAAAAGCCACTTTAAAAGAATTATCGCCCATTACTAATAAGATCCTAGCCTCTAAAGGTTTTCTCGAAGAAGCAGATATAGAAAAAAATACCTAGGAAGGATCTAAAATTTTTCATGAAAGATGAGAAGAAAGATGTATACAAGCTAGTACCTTTTGGATTCACATTGATCGTCAATAAAAAATGGCGCAAAGCCAGGAAAATAAAGTTTAGATTTAGATATCAAAGATTAATATTATAGCTAGTGCTGATTACATTAGCGGTTCTTCCACCATTTACCAGACACGAAGACATAGAGTTAGAGTAGTACTCCTTCTAGCGCGGGACTTTTATACTTTAATTCTTCTAATAATATTTTTGCACATTCCTCTTGACGTAATTGATGATTTTTTCTATGTCTGGTAATCTTTCCTCTATTGCTTCTTTATCTAGTTTTCCTTCGTGGTATCCCCATACGTGGAGATCCCAGGCTTGGCT
>Ga0180301_10001705_pt1 | contig 17232 bp, 15 predicted proteins | sample GuaBasSediGuay16_FD_121797 | JGI IMG/M metagenome (GOLD analysis project Ga0180301, IMG submission 121797) | Subseafloor sediment microbial communities from Guaymas Basin, Gulf of California, Mexico - Guay16, Core 4569-2, 12-15 cm | ecosystem: Environmental > Aquatic > Marine > Hydrothermal... | reverse complement strand
TTCGACGATTATGTTTTCGATATAATAAGCGGGATTCTCTCTTCCGGAAGAACTTCCAGGTTTTATAGAAACATAATAGAGACCGGAATCGGAGTATCGGTAACTTCATCCAACGGAGAACCAGGTGCCAGGTTTGACAATCTCTTTATGATAGCAGGAGCACCGAGGGCTCCGCATACAAACGAGGAGTTGGAGGAGGCAATCTGGAAGGAGCTTGAGAAACTTAAAACAGAGCGGGTTGAGGAGGAAGAGTTTAACCGTTTCTTGAAAAAGGTGGATGCAGGTTTTATTCGCAGTCTACGGTCAAACTCCGGGATGGCCAGACAACTTTGTTTCTATGAGGCTGTAACGGGCGACTGGAGGTATATCCTGGAATGGAGAGAGGTTGTAAACTCAATAACGCCCGAAGATATAATGAGAGTGGCCCAAAAATACTTTGTAAGAGAAAACTATACAGTAGCCATGCTGGAAAGGGAGGAGGAGGAGGGTAAAGAATGATCAGGAGCAGAGTATTTCTTATAATTATGATAATACTTTCTGCCGTTTTTCTTAGCTCCTGCGCATCGGTTCCCGAAACAGAGAGGGAGCGGGGAGCAGCGCTTCAGGCTGAAGATACAGATGGAGGGGTAGAGGGTGAAGTTGAGTTCTTAAGAGAGGGAATACAAAGAGCCGAATCCCTCGATGAGATAGCCTTTAGCTCAATCGAGTTTATTCCTCCGGAGCCTCAAAAGCACCTCCTGTCCAACGGGATGACGGTTTTTCTGCTGGAAGATCACGAGCTACCGCTCTTCGACCTTTATGCAGTTGTAAAAACAGGCTCGATCTACGTCTCCCGGGAGAAGAGGGGACTGGAGTCAGTATTTCCAGTTGTGATGCGTACAGGCGGTACACCAACCAGAGAGCCGGATGAGCTTAACGAGGAGCTTGAATCACTGGCTGCATCGGTTGAAATCAATATGGGAGCGGAGTATGTTACTGCTTCTCTCTCCTGCCTTGCAGGCGATATGGGAAAAGGGCTTGAGATTTTTGCAGATATTATGAAAAACCCCGCCTTCAGAGAGGAGAAACTGGACTTAAGGAAACTTCAGGTACTGGAGACTATCCGAAGGCGTAACGACAATCCTGTGGGGATAGCAAGGAGGTATTTCTCTGCAATGGTTTATGGAACCGAACATCCGAGGGGATGGTATCCTACGGAAGACACCGTAAACGCGATAAGCAGGGAAGACCTGAGGAGCTTTCACAGCAAGTATTTTGTTCCCGATAACATCATGCTTGCTGTAACAGGAAGTTTCGAGACGGAAGCCTTGCTGGAAGAGCTTGAATCCCTTTTTGGTTCCTGGCAGAAAGTTGTAGTCGATTTTCCTGAGGCTAAAGAGATAACAGCTCCTTCGCAAAGGGAGGTCTATTATATCCCCAAGGATTTAAACCAGACTACAATCTTTATAGGGCATCTGGGCTTTAAAAGATCGCCCGGAAATGAAGACTACTTTCCACTTCTTGTTATGAACGAAATTCTTGGAGGAAGCGGTTTTACATCCCGTCTTTTCCGTGAAGTAAGGGATAAAAGAGGCCTTGCCTATGCGGTTGGGAGCGCCCTGGATACCACCTCCTACGAGTATCCGGGAGTGTGGTTTGCCTACTCCCTTAACCGTGCCGACAAAACGTGTGAGGCTATCTCTTTGATGCTGGATATAATCGAGGACATACGCCGCAATCCAGTCGGAGAGGAGGAGCTTTCCCTTATAAAAGAACATATTGTAAACTCCTTTATATTCGGCTTTGAATCCTCCTCTCAGGTGGTATTCCAGCAGTTGATGCTTGATTTCAGAGGCTATCCGCAGGACTTTCTGGAAACTTATACCGAAAAAATCGAGGCAGTAACAGCAGAAGATGTTATCAGGGTGGCGGAAGAATATCTACACCCGGATAAACTTGTGTTCGTGGTTGTAGGGAATAGTGATTATTTTGACGGAAATCTCTCCGATTACGGGAAAGTACAGGAAATCGTACCGGACTAGGAGAGCAATACGTTTTTAAGCTCACTTGCATCCTCCATCAGCTAAAATTTTCTCATTCTCTCTACCGATCGACTCCTTGACGTGTTCGGCAATCGCCTCCTTCCTTCCATCTGCGATTTTTTTAAAAAAAGATTTGTGAGGAAGGGTTTAGGGGGTTGACAAAAAGTAAAAAATAATAGAGTCTATATTGCAATTTATGCAGAGGTATAAATTGCAAAAGCAGGCATCTGTAAAAAATCCACTGTTTCTGATAAAAACTCCGGTTTTAAGCCGGAGTTTTTTTTAGCTTTTAAAAGAGAGCCTTTTGGCTCTCTTTTTTTATGTCCTGATGGTGTGGATACCTCGCACTACGCCGAAAGGCTGGGGATGGCTCATGCCCATGCAGTACGGCAATTTGTGTTGTTTGTCCGAGACCCGATAAATGATCGTGAAACTTATCCCGCCCTGTCAGGGTGGTCAGGAAATAATTTTAACGGAGGAAAAGTTTGGAGAAAGAAAAAATGACTGAAAGGTTTTTTGACAAGCTTGAAAGACTGTGTCGAGAGAAGAGAAGCCTTCTGTGTGTTGGCCTCGATCCAAGGATGGGAGGTGAGGGAGAGGTGGGGACGGAGGAGATTGTAAGGAGAAACCGCCTCGTTATTGCGGAAACGGCACCGTATACGGTGTGTTATAAACCCAACATCGCCTTTTATGAAGCTTCAGGTCTGCCCGGTTTAATGGCTTTAGAAGAGACGTTAAACCTGATTCCGGAAGATATACCTGTAATCCTGGATGCCAAACGTAATGACATCGGGCAAACTGCATGGGCATACGCAAAGTCTCTATTCGAAAGATACCACGCAGAAGCAGTTACTCTTAACCCTTACATGGGAAAAGAGTCGGTTCTTCCCTTTCTCGAGTACAAGGGAAAAGGACTTTTAATGCTCTGCCGTACATCCAACCCGGGAGCAGATTCGATTCAGAACCTTCTGGTTTGCGGCAGGGCCAAAACCGGTATAAAAGGAGAAGTTGGCAGAACCAGCCTTAATGCCTACGGTATCAATACTTCACCAGGGCACTCAGGCGTGGCCTACCCTAAGGAAGAAACATCCGTCCGGACGAATATAACAGGAAGCAACACCCACCCAGAACCGGAACCACTTTACCTTCGCCTGGCCAGTGAAGTGCTTAACTGGGGAGAAGATATAGGGCTTATAATAGGCGCTACTGTACCAGAAGCTCTTGAAGCAGTAAGGCAGGAGCATCCCCATGCGTGGATCCTCTGTCCCGGAATCGGCGCTCAGGGCGGTTCACTGGAGAAAGCGGTTAGTGCAGGCATCCGTGAGGACGGATGCGGGTTGATCTGTGTCGTGGGAAGGGATATTTACGGCAACCCCGAACCGGGCAGGAAGGCCCTTGAGTACAGAGAACTAATAAATCGGGTGCGTGGGCAGAAACAGAGAGAAGGTGTTGTTTCATCGTACAAGCAACCCCTGGGTTTATCGAAAAAGGAGAAGTTGCTTAAGGCACTGATTGATCATGGTTCTCTTAAGTTTGGAAGTTTTAAGCTTAAGTCAGGAGAGATGTCTCCCTACTATCTCGATCTGAGAAAAATTATATCCTCCCCCACACTCCTTTACAACGTTGCAGAAGCTTACTGCACCATTCTTGAAGATCTTGAGTTTGAAAGAATTGCCGCTGTACCCATGGCGGCTCTCCCCATAGCTACCGCTGTATCACTGCAGATGAATGTCCCTCTTATCTATCCGCGGCTCTCCCTCAAGGATCACGGAACAGGTAACAACATCGAGGGGGACTTTATCGCAGGCGAAACTGTAATTCTTCTGGATGATGTTTTAAGCTCTGCCCACAGTAAACTCGAGGCACTGAAAGTATTAAAAGAAGCAGGTCTTAAAGTGCGTGATCTGGTTGTACTGGTAGACCGGGAAAGCGGAGGTGTGGAGAAACTAAAGGATGAGGGGATAAAACTACACAGCTTTGCCCGGATAACCGAAATGCTTAAACTGTTCAGTGCCGAGAGACGAGGGGAGAACAGGGCGCAACAGTTTGCACAGCCGTTTAGAATTTAGTAACAGGCGGTTATTCCTCTTAAGCTCCAAATTTTCCCAGACGCCCGGCATGTGCAAGAGCAAGGGGCATAAGATTTACCGCAGGAAAGCGTGCTCCGAGGCCTCCGGCTATACAATCGCGTTCCCCAAACCGTTTAATATTATCCGGCCTGCAGAGAGGTGACCACAGTAGTACGGGCACGGGATGCCAGCTATGAGATTTCATCAGGGATGGGGTGGAGTGATCGCCAGTTACGATTATTACATCGGGGTTAAGTTTCCTCAGTCTGGGTACATGTTCGTCCACTTCTTCTATAAGACGGCTTTTCTCTTTGAAGTTTCCATCCTCACCGGAGCTGTCTATGTGTTTTGCGTGAACATAGAAAAAATCGTATGATTCCCAGTTTTTCTCAAGCACTCCAAACTCCTCTGAGATATCATCGGGGGTCTGCAGGATTTCCATCCCAATCAGTTTGGCAAGACCGCGATACATGGGATAGGCGGCTATGGCTGCCGGTTTAAGACCAAAGACTTGCTGGAAAGAAGGCCAGTCCGGATACATTGCAAAACCTCTTAAGAGGATGCCGTTGGCAGGATGGCTGTCGGAGAGCTTCTGGTGAGCCTTTTCAAGGAACTCCTTTAAGAGGTCGGAAGTCTTTTTAGCCTCATGCGATTTCGGTTCCGGAGGAATCTGCTTTTTCCCCACCTCCTGTGGGTCGGTATCGTTTATCTCATCGGAAAGCCCTTCACCCCTCAACACCAGCAAAAAACGGTGCTCCTTTTCTGTCTGTACGAAGACCTCTGCACCGGGTAATTTAATCTCTTTAAGCATTGAGCAGAGCTCCTGGTTTCTCTCCGTGCTTATTCTCCCCGCCCTACGGTCTGTTACTATCCCCCCTTTATCCAGGGTACAAAAATTGCCCCTTGCCGCCACATCGCTCGACTTGAGATCAAAGTCCACCCCCAATGCAGAAAGGACACCTCTTCCAACATTATGGGCTATAGGGTCATAACCAAATACAGCCAGGTGTGAAGGGCCGCTTCCCGGTATAATCCCCGGACCGACCGGCTCATGCAGACCGCAAACTCCCTCCTCTGCAAGCTTATCCAGATTGGGAGTTCGAGCCGCCTCGAGCTCGGTCTTTCCTCCAGGTTTTTCTGGCAGACCTCCCAATCCATCCATTATGAGCATAACGATTTTTGTGTTTGTGGGTTTAACAACCTGCTTGATAAACTCGAAGTCCATTTACTTCTCCTCCTTAAGAATAGTTCATCGCCGCTCTGCCGGAGGATTGCCTTTTCCTGTTTTTATCGTCCCGGCAGGGTGATAGTTAATCCTTTCGATCGATCACATACTATCAGATTTTTTTACTGCTTGTATATATATATTGATGCATTTGCTCTTGTCAAAATATATTAATTATATTACTCATAAATAATGAGAATCATTATCAATGGCCAGGCAAATTTTCGAAGGAGCACCAATGAAGACTGCAAATATTGAGAAAACTTTGCATGAAAAAGGAATAACTCCTACCATGCAACGGCGGATAATCGCCCAGACCCTTTTTTCTATGGGGAAACATGTAGGGGCTTCCGAACTATATTCTATAGTTCGGCAGAAAAACCCCGGTATTGGGTTTGCCACCGTTTATCGCACCCTCCAATTGCTCAAAGAAAACGGACTCGTCGAGCAGAGGGATTTCGGTGATGGCAAGAAGAGGTACGAAAGAAGAGACGAAACCCATCACGATCATCTGGTCTGCATCAATTGCGGGAAGGTAGAGGAGTTCGATGTACCTGTAATCGAAAGACTCCAGGAGGAGGTGGCCAGAGAGAAGGGGTTTAACATGGTGGATCACCGTCTCGAACTGTACGGTTATTGTAAGAAATGCAGGGAGGAGAAAGAATGAGCATATTTAGAGCTGCCGGAGGGGCGGGCTGTCATGGAGCAGGTACGGCTCGATTACAGGAGAGAGAAAATACGGCCACTTTAAAAGATATGAAAAAAATCGCCATAGTGGGGAACCCCAATGTGGGTAAGAGCGTAATTTTTAATTCACTTACAGGCGCTTACGTAAATGTCTCCAACTATCCGGGTACAACAGTGGAAGTCTCCAGGGGAAAGGGAAGATTCGGCGATGCGGGGTATGAGGTGATCGATACTCCAGGCATGTACTCTCTTTTGCCCATAACCGAAGAAGAGCGGGTGGCCAGAGAGTTTATTATGGAAGAGAAGCCGGATATTGTTCTTCACGTGGTGGATGCAAAGAATCCGGGAAGAATGCTTCCCCTTACTCTTCAGCTTATAGAGGCGGGACTGCCTGTTATTCTGGATATAAATATTATCGATGAAGCCGAAAGGGTGGGGCTTGAGATCGATACGAGGCGTCTTGAGGAGGAGCTTACTATCCCCGTTGTGGCAACTTCGGGGATTTCGGGTAAGGGGATGGATGAGCTTAAGAGAAGGATATCGGAATACAAGGCCGGGAAAGCAATATCTATTGCTTACAATGAAACAATCGAAAAATGTATAAAAGAAATAGAAGACCAGCTCAAAGGCGAGTATATTTTTTCAAGACGTGCTATTGGCCTTCTTCTCTTACAGGAGGATCCGGAAATCCTTGAAATAGTGGAGGAAAGGGAAAGGACAATAGAAAGAATTAAGGAGATAATATCAAAAATTAAATCTGTCCATGCAAATCCATTTCACTTCTCAATCACCATGAGAAGACAGGCTGTTGCCGGAGAGATGCTTAAACACATCCTTAAATCAAGGCGGCCCGACAGAGTGTCATTTCAGGAGAAACTTAACCGGATGATGATCAATCCGGTTACAGGAATCCCTATACTTCTTGTGGCAGTTTACTTTGGGCTTTACCAGTTTGTAGGGGTATTCGGAGCAGGCACTCTGGTGGATTTTCTGGAGGAGGTGCTGTTCGGAGAGTACATAAACCCCTTTTTTATATGGGTATTTGAAAGCATCATACCCTGGCCGGTGATTCAGGATCTCTTTGTAGGAGAATACGGTATTCTTACCCTGGGGTTAAGGTATGCAGTGGCCATAATCCTTCCCATTGTTGGGACTTTTTTCATATCTTTCTCGATCCTGGAGGATACGGGTTACTTTCCCCGTCTTGCCATGCTTGTGGACCGTTTGTTTAAAAAGATAGGGTTAAACGGCAGGGCGATCATCCCCATGGTGCTGGGGTTCGGCTGTGACACCATGGCAACAATGGTTACCAGAACGCTGGAGACAAAGCGTGAGAGAGTGCTTGCCACGCTTCTGCTTGCCCTGGCCATCCCCTGCTCTGCTCAACTGGGAGTAATACTGGCTATTCTCTCGGCAAAACCTCTTGCACTACTCCTCTGGGCTGCTGTAGTTACCCTTGTATTTCTCCTGACAGGATTTCTTGCCGCCAGACTCATGCCTGGAGAAAGACCCGATTTCTATATGGAACTACCCCCCTTACGGCTGCCCAAGTTAACCAATGTTCTTGCCAAAACCGTCTCTCGTATGCAGTGGTATTTAATGGAGGTAATTCCACTATTTCTCCTGGCAAGCGTGCTCATCTGGGCAGGCAGGCTAATCGGGCTCTTTCAGCTTGTGATAAGGGGGATGGAGCCTCTGGTAAAAATAATAGGTCTTCCCGAAGATACAGCACTTGTCTTTCTGTTTGGCTTCTTCAGGCGTGATTACGGAGCGGCAGGGCTATACGATTTGCAGCAGGAGGGGCTACTCTCTGGTAATCAACTTGTAATAGCTGCTGTAACCCTAACATTGTTTGTTCCGTGCATAGCACAATTTTCCATGATGCTTAAGGAGCGGGGCTTAAAGACTACCCTGGGGATCATTCTATTTATATTTCCCTTTGCATTTTTAATGGGGTTCTTGCTAAATATTTTGTTTTCTTTTCTTGGGGTGCAGCTATGAGATATCATGGGAGGAATGTGCCTATAGTTTGTCCCTTTTGCGGATTAAGATACAAACAGCAGGAGGGATACTCGGCTTGCCGGGGTTGTCCTCTAAAAGGTTCTTGTAGTCTTGTCAGGTGCCACAATTGCGGTTACGAGATTCCGTCGGTATCAGGAATCGTGAAATTATTTCACCGGGAAAGAAGTCTTCTTGATTCTTCAGGACAATCAAAGTGATGAAAACGGCCCGAACAGCAAAGCCGATTTAATCTTTCTAAGGAGTAACAATCAATGACGATAGACGACAGGGCAGAAGAGATTCTCGAAAGTCTGTGGGTGGGGACGGAGGAGATGGGTAGAGAAGAAGTATCACTTGATGATCTGGGGATAAAAGAAGAAGATAAAGCTCTACAAAACCTTATTTCACAGGGGTATGTATCAAGAGACAATGATAAGGTAGCTCTTCTTAAAGAGGGAAGAGATGAAGCAGAAGGAACGGTGAGGCGCCATCGTCTTGCAGAGCGGCTCCTTGTGGATATTCTGGATGTAAAGGGGGAACTCGTAAACGAGTCTGCCTGCAAGTTTGAGCATCTCTTAAAGAAGGGTATCGATGATAAGATTTGCACGCTTCTGGGGCATCCGAAGCTCTGCCCCCATGAAAAGCAGATCCCTCCGGGGATATGTTGCAAAGAGACCAGGGAGAGCGGGGTAAAGCTTGTCTCTCCCCTTACGGGATTAAAACCGGAGCAATCGGGAAGCATAGCCTATCTTGCCTCCAGGGATTCAAAGAAGATAAAGAAGCTTATGTCAATGGGAGTTCTGCCTGGAAATAGAATAACACTTGTAAGCGGTTTTCCCTCTTACGTATTTCAAATCGGCTATTCCCAGTTTGCAGTGGATCGGGAGATGGCGCAGAACATCTATGTTCGAGTTGAGGGCGAAGGGCGCTCCTAAAGAGACATTATCGATTCGCAGGCTATCCTCTCCGGAGATTTCCCGACACGAAGGGTATTTCTCCAGAGAGCTAAATGGAGCAAATTGACCAATAAATAGATCAATATAGACCAACTGTAGCAAATAGACACAAAAACAGGCCTTAATCTGCCCGACAACCGATTACCTTTAAGGAAGTATCATTTTATAATTTCTTATTAATTATAGAAATAGAAACTCTCTGGCAATCTTGGCACGATAATTGCTACAAATATTAGTGAAGAAAGAATCTTAAGCGAAAGGAGAGATACTATGAATACTTTAGTAAAACTCAGGAGAAACGACGGATTAAGTCTCTGGAATGATTTCGATCGGATGGTCGATTCACTGTTTAAGGACATGCCCTACTGGGACACAAATTTACCCTCTGTGGATGTTCGTGAGGAAGAGGACAAGTACATCATTGAGGCCGATCTTCCCGGCTTGAACGAGAAGGAAATCGATGTTAAGACCGAAAAAGGATTACTCACCGTCTCTTCCAGGAAAGATGAGAAGAAGGAAGAGAAGAAAGGGGAGTACCTGATCAGGGAGCGCAGAAGCAGCTCTTTCTCGAGATCTTTCCGTTTACCCGAAGATGTGGATAAGGAGAAGATCGAAGCAAGTTACAGGAACGGTGTGCTTACTCTGGAACTACCCAAACGTGCCGAGGTAAAACCCAAAAGCATAAATGTGAAGGTTAAGTAATTTCTTTTAGAGAGCACAGACCCGGGGACGGAGGTGCGTAACACGAGGTGCGTAACAGACCCCGGGCGTGGGGACAGAGATGCGTTTCCGGGCGAAAGGCTGTCTCCAATGGAGGCAGCCTTTTTTTGTGTTCTCCTGCCCTGGGTGTACCTGCAAGCCAGGGGCTATCTTCACCATACTTTAATCTCTTTGAGTCGATCTATAACCTGCTCCTCCCACCCCCTGTTTGCAATGGGGCTGGCAGGACTGGGATGAAGAATAGAGGCGGTCAAAGGCGCCTTTTGCGGTGCTGTGCCGTACTCTCTACTTAGTGACTCAACTACCGCTTCGATCCGTTTGCCGGCAAACCTTCCTACCCCTATCACCCATTTCGGGGATAGGGTGTTGATCACTGCCAGCAGGTGTTCATCGCATATATCGAGAAGTGCCTTTCCGGAAGCCTGAGGGAGTTTATCTGGAGTAATGTTCTTCCCTTCTTCCGTAAAGAATGCCAGGGGGCAGTAATTGGAGACAAAGTGTTCTTTAAAAAACTCATCGGGGGAGCCGAAGCGTTTCTTAATCAGCCCCCACAACCTCTGTCCGCTTACCTCTCCACGCTTGCATGAGAAGCCGTATACAGGCCTTTTGGGATGAAGATGATCAGGTTGACCCACCGGTTCACATATCCCGAGCCAATCCCTTACCATGTGCACATCACCAAACGGAACACCCGTTTGAATCATCCCCCAGGGACCAGGGTTCATCCCCACAAATAAAACCCTCTTTCCGGTATTACCATATCGAGTGATATATGCCTCATTTGGTAATCTTGCATAAAAAAGTGGATTGTAAATGTATCTTACAGGTTCTGAGAAAGAGAGAGATCCTGCCTTCCCGGCCAATGTGCGGGAAGCTTCTATCAATTTTGCCGAAAATTCCGCTTTTTGCATAACTCCTTATAATACAGCTATTTCTGCTTTCCTTCAAGGTCGAAAGGATTCTTGCCCTATTACATAACTTACTGTATTCTATTTCCTAATGAGAAAGAAGTCGGAGCCAGACAGGGAATCTCCTCTCATACTTAAGGAGCTGGTTCTCCCGCTCTATATACCTTCCCTTTTAAAGGATCTGGGATTGGGAATGATGCTTCCGGTTATCCCCCTTTATGCGCACAGTCTCGGTGCGGGAATTGCCGTGTCGGGATTGCTTGTCGCTCCCAGAAGCATAGGTGCCTTTTTTTTCGACCTTCCCGGAGGTGCCATTGTATCCCGTTATAACAAGGGTACCCTCCTCATCGTTTCCATGGGGTTAACTGCCCTTTTCGGCGGCGCAATGGGCATTACAAAGGGTGTATGGGCACTTTTCCTGTTATATCTACTCTACGGCTGTTCACATTCCCTTCTGCTGTTATCCAGGCTCTCCTATCTCAAGGCTTCGGTTCGCAGAAACTTAAGGGGCCGGACGATGGCAGGATTCGGTGGAGTGCTTAGAGCAGGCAGATTTATCGGTCCGATATTGGGTGGACTCGTGGGAAAATTCCTGAATCTTCCGGCAGTATTTTTCGCTCAGGCTCTTATCACCTTTCTGGCTTTTTCAATCATGATAGTTTTTCTAAAACCGGAGAAAGGTGTACTTAAGCCTGACCCTGATATATCCATTCCGAAACAATTTCTGGAAGTAGCAAAAGAGCACCGGATGACCTTCTTAACAGCAGGTACTGTCATGTTCTTGCTTCAATTGATCCGAACAGGAAGAGAGATAATCATCCCACTTTGGGGGACAGAGGTGGGATTGGATGTTGCCAACGTCGGCTTTATTCTTGGTATAGCATCTGCCGTGGATGTCGTGCTTTTTTATCCGGTTGGAACGCTTATGGATAACCTTGGCCGCAAATGGGCGGCCGTACCCTGTCTCATTCTTCTCTCGCTGGGCTATACGCTGATCCCCCTTGCAGGAAGTTTTTACGGGCTTCTGCTGATAAGCCTTCTAATGGGATTGGGCAATGGCCTGGGAGCAGGGATAAATATGACTTTAAGTTCAGACCTTGCACCGAGAAAAGGACACGGGGAGTTTTTCGGGCTGTGGCAGATGATAACGGATACGGGAGGCTCGGCAGGCCCCTATCTGATAGGCACCATCGCCCAGGGTCTCGCTCTCTCTCTTGCACCACTGGCGGTGGCAGGATTGGGATTAGTCGGAGCGGTAATAATGATATTCTTTGTAAAGGAGACTCTGCATAAATAGCGCTGTTAAGAGCCGTTCTGCTTGTTGAGTATCTCTTTAATCTGTGCAAGGGAGGTAGCCTCAATCACCCTTTCGGTGCCGATTTCCCGTTTAAGCTCAGAGGCGCTTCGTCCATAAATCTTCCCGTCTCCGAGGTATAGAATAACCTCTCCACCGTATTCGATGCGAAGCATCACCTCCGAGTAGGTACCCGCTCCTCCCGGGAGAGCAATCAATATATCCGAGGTCAGCACATTTATATGATTTCTGCTTAAGGTATCCTTCCCCTGTTCTCCGCTCATGGGAAGATGGGTTTTGATCGGTATTTCCACCCATTGATTGATTTCCCAGGGTGAGTATATTCTCTGCTTTCCAGAAAGAGCCTGCTCCTTGGACGATCTGTCTCTTCTTCGATTTTGCCTGATAGTTACATCGCCGGGTATGATCCCTATACAAAGCCCCCGCCGCCCCTTTACTTCGTAAAATCCCCTGCATACTTCTTCCATCACACCCATTCCACCTCCGGTTAACAGATGGAAACCGGCTTCGGCGATAATTTTCCCCAGGGGTCTCGCCACTTGAGGAAAGGATTCTGTGCTTGACCCCATCACCCCTACAATTTTAATCCTCATTTCTGCTTTTCTCCCAATCAAAGTAATCCCTAATGTAAGAGACGGCCTGTGATACCCTCTGCTTGAGATCGGCCTTTCCTTTTTCGGCAGTCGCACTCGAAGGATAGCCCCAGACACCTTCGGGTGATACCCCCTTCATGCCTACCAGGTCGAGGGCGGAAGTAGTGCATTTGGGGGAGAAATCAACGACCCTATCTTCTTTGAAGCAGGCGGGATAGAAGGCCTTTATAAAAGAGGCTTCCTGGCCGCATGCATGAATCTCTTCCATTGGAGCCTGCCCTCTGTAGGAAAGGATATCTTCTGTAGAGATCAGTTTGAAATCTCTGTACAGGGCATTTAGCTCAATGAGGGTCGGCTTTAGTACCCAGTTTCCGCCGTGCACATTTACGATTACTCCTCTTTTAAAGCCTCCTGCACGGAGACTGAAGACGATGTCTTCTATGATCCGGCGTGCGGTCATGGCGCTTACGGTAACCGTGCCTTTGAAGTGGATATGGCTCCAGGAGGTACAGACAGGAAGTGCAGGCAGAAGGTAGGCCGAGAGCTCCTCGGCTGCCCTGGCAGATAACTCGATGACCTGAAGGTAGTCCGTTGAAACAGGCTGAGAAGTGGAGTGTTGTTCGGTGGAAGAAGTAGGTATTACAGCTACTCTTTCTGTAATTTTTTGTATTCGGGGTAGAGAACTGTGCCAGTCGATATAGCCGGATCCTGGTATTTTGCCGGAGGGCCACCATAGTTCTTCTGCCTTTGATTCTGAGGGAAGCTCTGCATCGGGAAAGAGAGCAAGGGCATACTCTATGTATTCTTCTGTTCTTGCAAGCATAAGCTTGTACAGCTCTTTCCCAAATTTAATTGAAGCTTTTTGGGGTTTGCCCCAGTAACCTTCGGGAGATATTCTTTTAAATCCCCGGTAATCCATATACTCTCTTGGTGCAGTGGGGATAAAGTCTTCTGGAAGAGAAGAGACTGAATTTTCATCCACCGCAAGGGCGAGTGATGTCTCCACTGCACCACCTCCGTAATCGGGTAGAAGCTTTTCTCCTGCAACCTCTCTTGCAAACTCTTTGGGATTTACCCAGATTGTATTGATTCCCCCTCTGTTTAAGTTTATCTCCCGTACACACTGTTTAAGAATCCAGTTATGGTTGCTGAAGTCAAGGATAATAAGATTCTTAAAATAGTGTCTCTTAAGAACAGATGCAATATCGAAGAGGACATCCCACAGGGTCTGCTGTTTGAGCGCCACAATTCCGGGAAAACCGAGTGCCTCCACAGCGGTGGAGAAGGGAAAGACCGGCATAAGATAGAGAGCCTTGCCGGTGCAAAAGTCATGACCGAATTTATTGGCAAGGATAATATCCAGCCCCACGGGTAAGTGGGGGCCCTTTGGCTCAACCGAACCCATCGGAAGCACGGCGGTGGTTACGCCTGATTCTTCTATCTCAAAGGTTGTGTTGAATATGTTTACCATAACATTATCCTCAATCAGGGTATGCAAAGCCGCCTGTTTTGCAGGTGGTGGAATACCGGCTTCAGCCTGTATTCTCCTTAACTCGAGCAGCAAAAGCCGCCTGTTTTGCAGTTGGTTGTTTACTTAATATAGAAGGCTCTTTCAGTACCGATATCTATCCCCCGGTCTGCGCGGATGCTATTAAATTGTAGATCTCCACTTCGAGCTCCCCGAATCTCTTCTCAGATTTAATCTCGATTCCTCGCGGTCTCTCGATCTCAATTGTAATATCGGCCATAATCCTTCCTGGCCGTTCGCTGAATACTATTACCCGATCTCCCAGGAGGATTGCCTCGGGAATATTGTGAGTTACAAATATGACCGTCTTTCGTTTTTCCTCCCAGATTCTTAAAAGCTCGAGGTTAAGCTGATCCCGGGTAAGGGCATCGAGAGCTCCGAAAGGTTCATCCATGATCAATAGCTGTGGGTCTAGGATCAATGCCCGGGCAAGGGCAACCCTCTGCTGCATCCCTCCTGAGAGCTCTGCAGGATATTTATCCTCAAAGCCCTGGAGTTTAACAAGTCTTAGAAGCTCCCTGGCATATTCCAGGTAATCCTTCTTCTTAAATCCTGCAAGATCTACAGGTACAAGCACATTGGCAAGAACTTTGTGCCAGTCGAACAACACGGGGCGCTGAAAAACAAAGCCGAGTTTTTTTATAGGTTCCTCGGCCTTTCTGCCGCCCACCAGTACATCTCCATTTGTGGGTCGAAGCAGTCCTGCCACGATCCTAAGGAGGGTGGACTTCCCACAGCCGCTTGGACCAACCACCGAGACAAACTCCCCTGAGTTGACGGAGAAGCTTACATTTTCAAGCGCATGGACGAAATCGCCAGAAAAAGAACTAAATACTTTGGACAGAGATTTCGCCTCTATAAATGGATTATCCACCACATCTCCTTTCCTTAATATGAGAACAAAGCCATCGGCCTGACCGATGGCCTGAAGAGAATTACACCCCGTTTGCTATGAGAATAAAGCCACCGATTTTGCAAGTGATGAGCAGGGGCTATGCCCGTTAGCTACCTGCCTTGCCTGTGATCTCTTACTGCTCCGACTTCCACCTTAGATATAGCTCATCCACAGTGGGCAGGTGATTAAGAGACGGCAGTTTATAGTCAGGAATAAAATCAACGGTGTACATCTCTTCTGCGGTTACCTTTCTTTCGACGTCGAAGTACATGTTTATGTTATCTACGGTCTCCTGCATCCTCTTTTGATCTATCCATCCCAGCCTTGTCCTCTTTATAGTATCTGTTGCTACGAGATCCTGCAGGTCATTTACAAAGCGTACAAGTGCAGCCAGAGGAGGAACCTCGGGATTGTATCTGGTAAAGATTTCAACGGCCTTGTCTGGATTGTTTATAGACCACTGCCAGGCTTTCATGGTGGCATCGAGAAATCTCTTAAGCATGTCGGGCCGGTTGCGGATTGTATCTTCGGATGCCATGAGCGCATTTCCGTAGGGGTTTACACCCCATTCTGCCCAGGGAATTAAAACCAGATTGTCTTTATCAAGACCTGTTTCCCAGTACTGGAGGTTGCCCACGATCCAGTCAAAAACCGCATCCACCCTCTTTGCCGCAAGGGTCTGAGGTTTTGCACCCGGGTTGATATTGACAAGGGTTACCTTATCCATATCTATGTTGTTTGCCTTTGCAAGAGCAGGCCAGAGAACCCTCTGGGCATCACCTGCAGGAACACCTACACTTCGGCCTTCCAGATCTTTAGGCCTGGTTATTCCCGAACCCCTGTATGTTTTAATTCCATTCGGAGAATCTGAGTAGATCATTGCAATAACCTTTACCTTTGCGCCCTGAGAACGGGCAACCACAAGAGTTCCCGTATCGGCGAGTCCCACATCAACGGTGCCCAGATCCACACGCTTGACCGTATCTCCCGAACCCCGGCCTCTTTCTATCTCAACCTCAAGCCCGTTATCTTTGTAGAATCCCATCTCCTTAGCCACGAAGTAGAAGCAGTGATCCCCTCCGGGAATCCAGTTTAGCTTAAGGGTAATCTTTTCGGCCGTAAGAACCGAAGAGATTAAGAGAAAAAATCCTATGGTAATAACCAAGACTTTCCAGACTTTGCTTTTTTTCATATCTTAAGCCTCCTAAAATTTAATTCGCCCTGTCCGGGGCGATTATTTTCGCCGTTTCGGTTGTCCCGAAGGGTCATGTCCTACTCCTTTTCCTTTAATTTTGCCCATGGCATTAAGAGTTTTTCCACAAGGTTTACCAGACCGAAAAGGACCATGGCCATAAGAGATATCCATATCAGCGCGCCCACCATGGCGTCTGTCTCTACATAACTCTGAGCCTGTAGAATCAGAGCAGCGAGACCATTTTCGGAAGCGATAAACTCGCCAACTATTGCACCTGTTACAGAAAGAATCGATGCAAGCTTGATTCCGGTCATTATATAGGGAAGAGCATAGGGGACTCTGATCTTAACAAACCGCTTCCACTTGGGCGTGTTGAATGTAAGAGCCAGCTCTATCATTTCATAAGGTACTTCGCTCACACCCCTTGCAGTGTTTAAAAGAATGGGAAAGAAGGATATTAAAAACGACATTACGATGTTGGGAAAAAGCCCGAACCCGAACCACACGATCACAAGGGGGGCAGCCGCAACTTTTGGCATGCTGTTGAAAAAAACAAGAAAGGGCATGAGGCTCCTACGCAGTGTATCATTCCACGCTACGAGAAGACCGAGGAAAATTCCAACCGCAACCGCAATGAAAAACCCACCAATTACCTCCTGAAGGGTGGCGAAGATCTGACTAAACCACTGCCATTTAAGGTTGGTAAGTTCTTTTACAACACTGGGTGGAGAGGGAAGGATGTAGGCAGGAACATCAAAGAGAGTAATAATCCACCATACAGCAAGAAAGAAGATGAAGGGGATGACTGCCAGAAGGTAACTATTTAAAGCGTAGCGGAATAAGTTTTTTCTGGTTCTGGTATAATTCTCGGATTCTATTTCATTTTTCATGCGCCGGATAGATCCCTTTTTTTAGGTTATTGTAGGCTATAGTTAAAAAAATTGTCAATTGTTTCGTGGTAATTACTATTCTAATAATAGCAATTGTAGCCGAGAAAGAAATAAAGAAGAGAAAAATTATATATAAGTAAGGTTTGTGGCAAGAAATTAGCAAACTGCCGCTTAATCTGCTCCCTAAACTGTTGATAAACTCAAAACAGTGTAGTAGGTTGTGGCAGGG
>Ga0180301_10001704_pt1 | contig 17237 bp, 15 predicted proteins | sample GuaBasSediGuay16_FD_121797 | JGI IMG/M metagenome (GOLD analysis project Ga0180301, IMG submission 121797) | Subseafloor sediment microbial communities from Guaymas Basin, Gulf of California, Mexico - Guay16, Core 4569-2, 12-15 cm | ecosystem: Environmental > Aquatic > Marine > Hydrothermal... | reverse complement strand
TTCTATTGCGACAACCCTCTCCCAGCCATGTTCCTTCCATATCCACTGCGCTATCCGCTTCTTTCCCCAGTCAGGATGCTCCCTTCTCAGCTCGATAATCCTCCTCTCGATCTCAGGGTCAATGGTGTGAGGATTATGCACAGTATGACTCCTCGGCTCACGAAGCCCGTCTACGCCCTCCTTCTCGTATCGGGGCTTCCACCGATAGTAGGTGCTGCGCAAGACCCTTGCTCTTCTGCATGCTTCTGAAACGTTCCCCAGTCGCTCAACCAGTTCGAATAAGTATATTCGCTGTTGAAAGGTAGTTTGGCGATAATAGACTGCCATCCCCAAGTTCCTCCTTCACATAGAAGTAGGTACGGGAAGCTTTTAAGTATAAGGTATGTTTCCTATCAAGATAGCCATAACAAAATTTTGATATTTTTGATTTCTTTACTGTAAATCCCAAGTATGATAGAAGCGGTCACATATCTCATAATTGTTACAAATAAAAATATTCCACCAGATATGGCGGGATCAACGCCTATTTTGTAAAAAAGATATACTGCACTGCTCTCTCTAACCCCTAATCCTGAAATGGAAATAGGGATCAAGGCAGTCAGGCCAGAGATACTGCTAATCACTAAAACATCAAAAAAGGAAACATTTACATTGAAATATAGGAACATTAAATATTTAACAAACGCTGCTAGTGCCAGCCTCGCAAAGGAAAGAAAGAAAGTTAGGGCTAAAATAGTTTTTTTAACCTTTACTAAAAACTCCAAGTTACGATAGAACCCCTCAAATTTTTCCGCATATTTTCCGAGTACAAAATCTTGAATGATTTTTCGAATTTTTTCCGATTTTATCAAAAGACCGAGAATAAGTAAGAATAATAGCAGATAGAAGGTAACCTTTAAAGCGGTATCTCGTTCAAAGAAGATAAAAAAACCGTAAATGGCTATTGCAGAGAGTGTGATATAAGCAACTAATCTCTCCAATACCAATACAGCAAGAGTTACTCCATAAGAGATTTTGTTTTTTTTTAAAAAATACAGCAGTGATAAACGTCCAACTCTGCCGGGTGTGAGTAGCCCTAAAGCATGGGACGGCAAATAATATCTAAGGGAATCTGTAATACCAATTTCCTCTCCTAAACCCTCTGTCAGTATCTTGATGATGGCTGCGTATAGAAAAATAGTAAGCAGCAAAGAAATTATCACTAAAAGAACTATATAAAGGTTCATACTTGAAATAACGTCTACAACTTCTGCCGCACCGAGCTTCAGAATTAGCAAAGAAATGATTGATATTCCTATTAAAAATCTGAGAATGTCCCATGTCCTCTTTTTTATTTCCATTCCACTCTCATAGATAGGATGAATACACTTGTTATTTGGTTGTTCAATCTTTGGCTAAAGTTCACCTCCAGTAGATATAACTTCACCTTAATATATTCCTATATCGCTCATCCCCGCATTTCATCGTTAATGTCAAAATAAGTAAAAGCATCATTATATAACATGACAGAGTCAAGTATAGTCAAAGAGGTGTTTCTCCTCAATAGAGAGAGTTGTCTCTGCGGCAAATATTTCAATGACCTCACGAAGACATTGTTCCCGATGGTTTAGGGGGATGAGCAAACTTTTAACCAGATATTGTTGGGATTTCTTGCACCACTCTTCAAATCATAAGAGGCATTGAAATTGCTAAAATAGACAAAGATTTACCCTTTCTTTTTCGTTACTTTGCTTCATACACAAAATACCGATTGTCATAACTTTGTATAACTTCAGTCGCGGTGTTCACATCAAGAACCACTGGCATATCCAATTTATGAAGAGAGACTATATAATCAGCATCAACAGCACTCACATTGCCGATTTTTATTATATTATCGGTCCAGAACATCGTCCCCCATCTCGCCCAATTCATTCTATCCGCATCTCCTTCATCAAATAATATCACCGAACCTCCTGGCGCATGCCCGTGCAACCACAATCCAATAATCATTTCGTCTTGAGCATCGTTAGATGCGGTATACATAACACCAGACGCGATTGCGCTACCCGCTGTAAAGAATACTAAAAGTAAAGGTGCTGTGTATTTCCACCTCAATGCGTCCTTTTTAGCTAAAATCAAGAAGAGGAAGGGTAATAACATTAAAGATAATTTAACAAGGGTGGCATTAGGTTCAAAAGGTAGGATGCCCGCTTCATACAGATATTGTGGCACGAGAAGTATATATGTATCCGGAGTGTTGAATGCATGTATCAACGAATTTATTGGGATAAATGCCAATGCGAATGAGCAAACAACAAGTGCATAAAAAAGTGATTTGAAATCACGGTTGACAAAAGAATCCAACCCTACTGCGCCCATGATTATAAAAGCTGGTAGGATCGAGTCAATGTATCTGCCCATAAGGTAAGGACCGCCATAGAATTTTTGTTTTGTACAGAAGAGTACGAGCACGAAGAAGGAAACCCATGAAATTACGGTGAATGTTGCGAGTTTTGCGTTAGTATAATTACCCCCGTTTATCGATTTTTTCTTTATAATTTTCCATGTTTGAAGCGTAGCAAGTGCAAAAAATACAATGCCAGTTGCAAATACGAAGTATCCAGTATGCATCATAGCCCAGTAAATAAAGTCTATCACTGGAATATTCGTCGGACTGGTACATCTCGGAGCTCCCTCAAGCCAACGTGTAGGCGCCCCAATTACTCCACCGATTGAAAATCCAAAATAATAACCATTTCTTAAGAACCAGGGACCTGCAACCACGGCAAAAGATAAGAAGATTAGCCATTTGTTAATAAATATCTGAAATATTTTTCGAATTTTTGTTTTTATAGTATTCTTATCTTCTGGAATTGTGTATATATATTTCGTCAATAAAGCGAACAGTAGCGAAATTAGTAATACAAGACCATGCATTTTCGTTAGGACTGATAATCCAATAAACAATCCACAGAGCACGTCCCACTTTTTATTATCTCCTATGACTGATTTTATTATAAAGAATATGGAAAGCATGAATAATGGATAAAACAAATTTTCACTCATAATTGTTGAAGTGTATGAGAAACTTGCAGGCATTAAAGACGATAAAAATGCGACAATTATGGACTTTTTCTCAGTTAGAAACTCCTTAGCAATTAAAAAAACCGGGATTATTATTAAGGAGGATACGAATGCATTGATGATTTTCATTACCGGATATGCGACAGTAATATCTCCAAAGAGGTATGCTATTGATAATATTACAGGATATAACGGGGGTGGATAGGCGGCGGGTGCGCCCCATAAAGAGAATGTTTTGGATTCAAAAAAAGACTGTGCCAGTTTTGAGTATGCTGTCTCATCGGAGAAGATGAACGGGGAAGGTGTTTGAAGTACAAAGAGGATTTTTATAAAAGTAAGTGTCAGATACACTAAAAGTAAAGTTAAAAAGCCTGTATATGGTTGCTGCCTTTCAAATAACGGGTCTTTTTTTAGTGTGGTGCTCATATTTTCACGCCTATCTCTTCAGTATCTCTTCATAAACTTCTAATGTCTTCTTTGCTATCTCATCCCAAGTAAAATTCTGAGCAGTTCTCCTTGCATTCCTACCCATCTGTTTTCTTAAGTTCTCATCTTCAATAAGTATACTCATTTTTTCTGCTATTTCCATGATGTTGGTTGGATCATCAATCAGCAATCCGTTTTTGCCGGGTTCAACGGCATCTTCTCCAGCAGCTGTATTGGTTGTGACAACAGGCAACCCTGCAGCCATCGCCTCTACAACAGGTATCCCAAATCCCTCGTATTTCGTAGGAAAAACAAAAATATCTGCCAGGTTATAGTGTCTGTTCAAATCCCCATTTTCATTTTCCATAAGTGTATTTTTCCAGTGTCAAACAAACTAAATCTCCCGGAGTCAGAATTTTTCTTCCAAAGAACGTTCTCCATTTCTCTTTTTTCAACACTTCCAGCCATGCTCTATGTATACTCATCGTATTGTATACATCAGCTGATAGACGATCAACTCCATTTGCCTGAATTATATCAAAATCATTTGAATTTATTATTAAAGTTGTTGACAAAACAAAAGAGGAAATTGATAGTGGTGGGTAAAATAAACTTCCAAGGTACCCAACCCCTCGAAATTTTGAGAACATGTATGTCTTATGAAATACTAAATTGCTATTTCCAACATCCTTCCATTTAAATGCAAAAACATGGACTTCGTGTTCTTTCACAAAACGCTCAGCCAGTTCTGCCACATATCTCGAAATTCCTCCCTGTTTACTGTATGTACCGACTGTCATTGCTATTTTCATACTTCTGCACCTTTTTAATGTTTTTCAAACTCATTAATGGCATCAGCAATATGTGATATCTCTTCTTCCGTCAGTTCTGGAAACATGGGCAAAGACAATATTTCATTTGCATATTTTTCAGTTACCGGTAAACTCCCTTCTCCAAGTCCCAAGTCCGCATAAGCTTTTTGCAAATGGATTGGTGTTGGATAATGCACATCTGTCAGTATTCCTCTACTCTTTAACCATTTACGTAGCTCATCTCTCTGCTTAGTTCTGATAACATACAGGTGATACACATGCGTGGAGTTCTCTCTTTCAAACGGAACTATTACCTTTTCGCCTATTAACTCACTATATAGCTTGGCATTCCTGCGTCTAAGCTCATTCCATTTGTCCAACCTCTTCAATTTTACCCTCAAAATTGCCGCCTGAATTTCATCCAGCCTGCTGTTGTATCCTTTGATTGCATGATTGTATCTTTCAATCTGCCCATAATTCCTCAACAGCTTTAACCTCTCTGCAAGTTCCTCATTATTCGTTGTGATGAAACCTCCGTCTCCGTAAGCACCCAAGTTCTTGGTTGGATAGAAGCTGAAGCAACCGATATCACCTATCGAGCCGACTTTTCTGCCCTTATATTCAGCACCATGCGCCTGACAAGCATCTTCGATAACATACAAATCGTGTTTTTTAGCAATCTCAAGTATTGGATCCATATCGGCAGGTTGCCCATACAGATGGACGGGTAATATCGCCTTCGTTTTTTCATTTATTTTTTCCTCAACCCTCGAAGCATCCATTGTGTAAGTTTCATCCACGTCAACAAAAACGGGTTTTGCACCCGTGTATGAGATGGCAATGGCGGTTGGAAAGGCTGTATTTGAAACTGTTATAACTTCATCACCTCTGCTAATACCACAGGCTCTAAGTGCAAGCTGAAGTGCATCGGTTCCGGATGCAACACCTATCCCATATTTTGCATTACAGTATCTTGAGAATTCATCCTCGAACAATTTTACGTTCTCACCAAGTATGAAATAACCACTTTCCAATACGTTTTTTATGGCATTATCTATCTCTTCTTTAATTGAATAATACTGTCTTTTTAGATCTACTGTTGGAATGCTACCAGTAATATGATTTGTTTCTTTCATAATACTTCACCGTTTTTATCAATCCTTCTTTAATATCCGTTTTTGGTTCCCAACCAAGTTCATTTTTTATCTTGGTTATATCTGCAATATAGTTGCCAATCTCAATTTTTTTCCACTCCTTTGGGTATTCAACTAATTTGTAAGTTCCTCTTCCAACAGCATCAATTATCAATTTAACAAGATTTAAGAGAGATATAGGGCATCCTCCGAGATTAAATACCTCACCATTGACTTTATCATCTATTGCAGCCATTAATAAAGCATCTACGACATCATCAACATAGTTAATATCCCTGACTTGTTGTCCATCTCCGAAAATTTTTATTTCTTCGTTATCAATTGCTTGTCGAATAAACCATCCCACAAATCCCTGCTCTTTATGTTTCATCTGATGTCTTGGGCCATATGTGTTCGTTAACCTCAAAGAGGTTGTTTTTATACCATAAACATTGTAATACAGTAAATGATATTGCTCACAGGCATGCTTCGTTATTCCGTTTGCATCAGTTGGATTTATCGGATGCTTCTCATCTACAGGATTGTAAAGAATCTTTCCATACTGTGCTCTTGTCCCGGTGTAAATTATTTTAGTATCATCATTAAATTTTCTACAAGCCTCTAATAATATTAAATGCCCTTGACAATTGATATCTAAATCCGAAAAAGGGTCCTTCATGCTTTCTGTATGGCTTAACTGCGCAGCCAAGTTAAATATATAGTCTTTATCCTTCACCAATTGGTTCAGTGCATTCTCATCTCTGATGTCAGCGAAATTTAATTTGACTCTGTCTCTGATTTCATAAATGTTATATAAGTTACCACCCATCTCAGGTATCATTGCATCAACTATAGTAACATTCGCATCCAATTTGACGAGTTTATGGGCAAGATTGCTGCCTATGAACCCCAAGCCTCCTGTTATCAGTACTTCAGTTTCCTTGAATTCTTCGTTCATTTCCTCACCATAAATATGGCAGTTCCGCTAAACAAATTTGGAAATAAATTTGACAAAACGCTCTCACTTTTGCTATCCAGCCACAGGAATTGTTCTTTGATTATTTCAACCTTTAATTTCTTCGTATATTCAAGAAAATCTTTAATCGAGAATAAATGAATATGTCTTGTATTATACCACTCATAGCCAAACAGAGGTGATTTTGGAAACCTCCCAAGAAGTACTTCAAGCCTCGCAATTATATGGGCAAAGTTTGGAAAACTAGCAATCACCTTTTCACCCACTCGTAGAGCTTCAGCCATTACAAAATCTGGGCGATATACCATTTGAAGTGTAACATTTATCACAACATAATCAAAGGATTTATCTTCAAAGTTTAATCCCTCGTCTATATTCCCCAAGATTGCCTTAACTCCCTTTGCTATACTTTGCTTAACCCCATTTTCATCAATCTCAATTCCATAGACTTCACAATTTTTATTTTTGATTAAAAGCTCTCCAAGAGAACCATCACCACATCCCAAATCCAATACTTTACTTCTCGGCTCAATCCACTTTACGATATACTTATATTCTGGCCTTTCCATACTGCTTATAACTTCTGAGTCTGGATATGAGTAGTCAGTATATGGTCTTGACATTTTCATTTCATAATCTGCTTTCGTAATCTTTCTCACCCTTGAGAGTACATTCAATTTTTTAATTAACAAGCGGTTTCCACCACCATTCATTTTCAACATACCACTTTACAGTAGCTTTCATTGCACTTTCAAAATCGTACTTTGGTTTCCACCCAAGTTTATTCATCTTTGTAAAATCGAGAGAATATCTCCTGTCATGACCCGGTCTGTCTTTCACGAATTTAATTAAACTCTTTGGTTTGTTTAATTCCTTTAAAATTAAATCTGTCACCTCCAAATTTGTTTTTTCATTTCCCGATGCAATATTATAAATTTCTCCAATTTTTCCTTTTCGATAGACCAAATCGATGGCAGAACAGTTGTCGATTACATAAATCCAGTCTCTCACATTCAATCCGTCACCATAAACAGGTAGGGGTTTATCTCGTAATGCATTTGTTATGAATAGGGGTATCAGTTTTTCTGGGTATTGATATGGCCCGAAGTTGTTTGAACTTCTGGTAATTAAAACAGGCAAGTCGTAAGTTTTGTAGTAAGCCTTAACCAGTAAGTCAGCCCCTGCTTTGCTTGCTGAATAAGGTGATGAGGGATCCAGAGTATCTTCTTCTTTAAAAGAGCCATTTTCTATACTCCCATATACTTCGTCTGTGCTTATTTGAATGTATTTCTCGACATTGGACTTCCTTGCACATTCCAAAAGATTATAAGTTCCAAGAACATCGGTTTTGACAAATATCCCGCCTTCTATTATGGACCTGTCTACATGGGTCTCTGCTGCAAAATTAAAAATGATATCGCACTCACCCACTTTTTTGACATCTTCTATATTGCAAATATCACCCTTAATGAAGGTTATTTTATCCATAACATCTTGCAAATTTTCTAAACGACCTGCATAGGTGAGTTTATCCAAAACGGTGACTTCATCTTCCGGGTATTTTTCCAACATATATCTAACAAAATTACATCCTATAAAACCTGCACCACCTGTGATCAGAACTTTCCTCATTTTACACCTCACGTTCTAATAACGGCATTCTCTCCCACGATGAATCTGTAACCTCTTGGCAAAGAATTCTCAGACAAAATTATCGTATTCTTTCCAATTAGACTGTCAACAATTTTTTGCTCAAACTTGATGGTTGCATCACCAATCACAATACTCGATTCTATTTCTCCACCTATTATCTTGGTGTTATCCCCTATGGAAGTGTAAGGTCCTATATAGGCGCTGGGACCTATAACGCAATTCTTGCCTATGATTGCTGGCCCTAAAATGACGCTGCCCTGTTTAATAATTGTTCCTTCGTCAATATTAACAGTTCCCATGATCTTTACATTCTCCTCCACAACCCCCTTATTTAAGGGTTTAAGGTCTGTTAAAATCAGTCTATTTGCTCGTAAAACAGATTCTGCAGTGCCAGTATCGTCCCACCAACCTCTGGTAACACGAGATATGACTTTATATTCCTTTGATTCGAGCATCTTTTGTATTGCATGGGTTATTTCAAGCTCACCTCTTGCCGATGGTTTGAGTTTTCTTATAAACTGAAAGATCTCCGGTTTGAAGAAGTACAAGCCTGTTATGACAAGATTTGTTTTTGGTTTTGCGGGTTTCTCTTCTACTTCTATCACCTCTCCTTTTTCATTTGTTAGAGCCACACCAAACTTTTCCGGTGTTTCACTTTCTGATAAAATAAGGCATGCATGAGCACCAGATTCTTTGAAATATTCAAGATGCTCTTTTATTCCTTCTTTAAACATATTATCACCGAGATGCACAACAAAATCATCTCCACCAATAAAATCCTCTGCTATGCCAACTGCATGAGCTATTCCCCTCGGTGCATCCTGCTCGATATAGGTGATTTTAACACCCCATTTCGAGCCGTCACCAACTGAGTTCACTATTTGCTGTATTCTTTCTGGAGTATAACCAACAATTATGCCAATCTCCTTTATTCCAGCATCTTCCATACATTCTATTCCATAATGCAGAACTGGCTTGTTTGCTATGGGTATCAATTGTTTTGGCCCCGTATGAGTTAGAGGTCTCAATCTCGTGCCAAGGCCTCCAGCAAGTATCAATCCTTTCATTTTACTCCTCCCCGCTTTTTGTATTTCTCTATTACATCTTTATATACTTTAATGGTATCTTCGACCATCTTATCCAAGCTGAAGTTTTTCACTATTTTCGTTCTTGCTGCTTTGCTTATTTTATTTGCTAAGTCTTTATCATTCAATAATTTTATAACTTCATTACTCAAAGCATTAATATCCCCGGGTGGAATAAGTATTCCATCTACATAGTGTTCTACTACCGTGGGAACACTACCAATGTTTGAAACTACAACAGGTTTTGCACATACCATCGCCTCTATAATAGTCAAATCATATCCATTTTGCCTGATGGTCGGATTCACAAAAACATCACAGGCATTGAAGTAATCCGGCAGCTTCTCAAATGGAACTGTACCGGCAAAAATAACGTGTTCTTCCAGATTGAGTTTAGATACCAATTTTTTTAATTCATCTCTATAACTGCCATCTCCCACAATCATCAATTTTGCATCCTTCACTTCTTTCAAAATTGCTGGCATTGCTCTAATGATGTTCGGAATGCCCTTTTGCTCTTCAAGTTTTGAGACGGTCAGGATTACTTTATTTTTCTCCAGACCATATTTTTTACGAATTGTGGTATTTGGATTTGGTTTAAAAACTTCTGTATCAACACCATTGAATACTTTGTAAATCTTATTCTCAGGAATAAAGTATTTTTTCTTTATTATCTCTACCTGTTCATTACTTGTGGCTATCACTCCATTAAATCTTTTTGTATATGGTAAAAATTGGAAGTATGCTAAAGTTAATTTGAAAAGACTTAATAGTGATTTGATTTTGCTTATAATATTGACACTTGAGCAAATTACATTCAAACATGATTTTATTTCATCATAAGCTGTTCCGTGAAAAGTTGTTACACTAGGAATAGCTAATTTTGAATATTTTATAAAACTAATGCCTAAAAGAGTTGATTGGTCATGGACGATATCGAAATTTGCCTTCCAATGTATCTCCTGAAAAAAACTGATAAAATCCCTATAATGTGAGGTTCTGTATAATATGGGATTGCTCTTGGAGTAATAATAAATATCAACACCATTTTTATTTTCATATTTTATCCCTTTGGGATGTTTTGTAGCTAAAATAGTTACTCTATGATTTCTCCTCACCAAACCTTCAGCTAATCTCTGATGTGAATTTCCCGTCCGCCAAGTATGTGCTCTGTAGTATAGGTAGCAATAATACAGATATTCATGTTTTTTCTACTTCCTCTCCTTCAATGAATATCCTGTACCACAATTCAAAGGTTAAAAGGAGGAATATCAACTGTGTATAGTCTTTTCTGTAATTCATATGATCTCTTACCATTTTAATAATGAAATCCCTATTAAGGTATTTTCTATTGAGTGTACTCTCATCTAAGAGAATATCTTCAACCCACTTCCTTAACCTCTCATCCTCCCTGAGCCACTCGCCGTAATCCGGATAGTCACTTTTAAGTGGAATTTTGATCAATCCGCGAGATTTGATTCTCACAATTCTGACAATTTTTCTAAATCCAGCCCTCATGAGTGGGAGATATTTGTTTAATATTGATGGAGCATCGGCTTTTATTCCGGTATGGTTATTCTTAATTTTTACCAGCTCTGGTGACATTTTTTTCAGGAACTTGAGATATACTCTTTTGTTGTATCTTAGTTCTGGTGGAATTTTAAGAATAAAATCTAAAAGGTCTTTATCACTAAAAGGTGCTCTCTCTACAAATTTACATCTTCTAAAAGTATCTCCTAAGTTTACCAACCTGATCTCGCGGTTTATGAAAACAAACCAATCACTTTTATTTGCAAGATGTTTATTTTTTGACTTCTCTAACTCTTTTTTAAGATTTCGAAAAGCGGTACCACTAATTTTACTGTAGTAACTAGTCGAAAATAGAGAAGAAGTTTCATTAACAATCTTCCATTTTTGATAGATTAATCTAAGCAATTTATCCTTGTTTTTTGCTGATAGTATTTGCTTATCCAAGTACTGCCCCTTAACGATCTCGGGTCCCCAAGCGCTGATAATCACATCGCAGTAGTCTCTGACTTTGTCTAATAGACTAATTTCACTAAAATGAATGATAGGGATCATACCGCCGGTGAGATAAACTCCTTTTTTTGCATATTTAATGAGAAAGTCTCTTTCTATGTAAAGTTCTTTATGGTTGGATCTACATGTCTCTGCTACCTCTCTCGCAATTTTGGGAGAGTCGTCGATCCCTGCAAAACTAAAAGTGAATGTGGTAATAGGATACTTCTTATCAATTGCAGCAACCACAGCTCTTGAATCTAACCCACCACTAAGAAGAACACCAAAATTGTGTTTTCCTTTCATTCTTCGCTCAACCGCTTGTTTAAATAGTTTTGTTAGCTCATTTACCCAGTCACGATTGTTACTATATCCTTCTTCAAACCTAAAATCCCAATATTGCTCCACTGACATACTTCTATTATTCCATTTTAGAATAGATGCTGGAGGCAGGACTTCAATCCCCTTAAAAAAAGTTTTATTGCCGAGTAATTGACCAAAAGTGAAAAACTCGGCAACTGCATCATCATTTATTTCTTTTTTCACTTCTTTGTCTTCCAAAATTGCTTTAAGTTCAGGTCCAAAAAGTAACTTGTTGCTAATCTTTGTGTAGTATAAAGGCCTTAATCCACACCTGTCATTTGCAATTAATAACTTTCGATTTTCCTCGTCTAGAATAACCAGTACAAAAGATCCATTCAGTTTTTTAACGAATTTTTCACCATACTCTTCATAGAGATGTAAACAAAATTCTGGGTCGTTATTTACATTGAATGTGTATCCTTTTTGTTTCAACTCTTCTTTCTCCTTTTCATAATCAAAAATTTCACCATCCATGAAAATACATAGACTTTTATCTTCGTTGTAAATAGGCTGTGGTTCTGAATTTACGATGCCTAAATGCACTCTTGCAAGTTTAAATTCATCTTTAAGGAATTTATCAATTTTATACCAAGATTCATGTTTTATTGCATTGCACATCCTATCTAATAGACGCTCATTGGCATCCCCAGCCATACCCACAATTCCGGGCATTTGTGTCACCTTCTTTTAACAACCCTGTATCCCGCTAGGCATTATTTTCTATTGATAATCTCCTCACATATTTTATAAACCCTCTCAAAATATTTATCCCAAGTATAGTTGGATAAATCAATTTTTTCTTTAACCTCGGTATTTATTGCTTCTTCTAACGCTTCTGCAAATTCGTTCACAGTTGGATTTGCCACAAATACGTGCTTATCTGTTAGAACAGGTTCATCAGCTTCTGAGGTCCATACAACCTTTTTCTCGAGTGCTAACGCCTCATAAGGAGTTATCCCAGAAGTGGTCCAGCTTGGAAATGCAAATACATCGCAAGCTGCATAATAGTCGAATAGCTCATCATCTGGGATGAAACCGAGAAATTTTACCCTGTCTTCTATATGTAAATCTTTAACCAATTTTTTTAATTTTTCTTCCTCCTCGCCAATTCCGCCAATAAGTAGGAAAACATCCTTGTATCTGGTATAGAGTTTCGAAAATGCCTTTACTAATACATCTATACGCTTTCTAAGGTCCAGGCGACCTATACTCAGTATGATATACTTATCCTCAAAACCTAAGTCCTTCTTGATATCTCTTTTAGGATTATAACTCAATAATTCAGCGTCCAAACATCCTCTTGAAACTATGGCATCCATATCGTACAATTTTTTAACTTCCCATTTTATTTGGCTTGTTAAAACAATGATTTTTTTGGATTTTCTTACAGCAAGGTAATTCAAAATTGCCATCATATTGAGTTTGATTTTATCTTTCATTGAAATTTTGGGATTTGTTGGAATAAATTCTCTATGGCCCATTAGAGAATTTCTAATTTCATTAAAGACTTTTTTATAAATTATTCCATATTTTCTTAAATCAAGGCGATTATCAAACCAGAATGGTGTCCCATGAATATGAGTAATATATGGAATTTTAGTAGATAAGGTTGCTAAGTACAAAAACTCAGAATCCCAATATGATTGAGAAATTATTAAATCTGGTCTAAAATCCTTTAATTTTCTCCTCAAAGATAAGATTTTGCTTACTGGATTTTTGGCGTTTATTACTTCAACATCTAAGTTCTCATATCCAAACAGGGCTCTTTTATTTAATTTAAATGTTAATATTTTTGATTTAATACCTTTCATTTCAAGGTATTTTGCCTCTTTAACCATTAAACGCTCCGCTCCACCAGGATTGACAAGTTCGCTACTAAACAAAACAACTTTGGATAAGTTAGCCATATCCACACCTTATCTTCTCGATTATATGCACAACACGTTGAACATCTGAAATATTTTTGGTCACTCGTCGTAATTCCAGATTATTAGGATATTTTTAATCTTTACTGTAATGAAGCGCTTTTATTTCATTGGATACAATCTCAATCTCCTCTTTATCCAACTTAACACCACTTGGCAAGCTTATTCCCTTTCTTGCTATTTCCTCGGCAACTGAAAGATTCGAACTCTTACTGTCTTTATATATGGGCATTGTATGTATAGGGTAAAAGAATGGTCTCGTTTCAATTCCTTTTTCTTCAAGGGTTTTCCCAATAGTGTCTCTGGTTACACCGAACTTATCTTCAATCAAAATTGAATACAACCAGTAAACACATTTAGCCCACTTCATCTCGGGATATAATTTAATTAATTCTTCTTCTAATTCTTTTAAGCTTTCTTCATACCATTTTGCTATTTTCCTTTTTTTGCTAATATATTTATCCAATTTATTAATTTGTGCAACACCAATTGCAGCCTGTAGATTTGTCATTCTATAATTAAATCCAATGACATCATGCCAAAAATGCTTTATGGGATTTTTTCCATGATTTATAAGAAGCCGTATTTTTTCCGCTAACTTATCGTCATTGGTTAGGCATATACCTCCTTCTCCTGTCGTAATTATCTTATTTCCATAAAAACTAAAACACGCGATATCCCCAAAAGTACCCAACTTTTTTCCTTTATACTCTGCACCGTGTGCTTGTGACACATCCTCTATAATGTATAAGTCATGGTCCTCTGCAATATCTCTAATCCAATCCATGTCACAGGGATGCCCATAGAGATGAACTGGAATAATTGCTCTGGTTTTTGGAGTTATAACTTCCTCTATTTTTGATGGATCAATGTTGTAGTACTCGGGATGTGAATCAGCAAATACTGGTTTTGCATTACAGTATACTACAGCATTCGCAGTTGCTACAAACGTCAACGTTGGAACAATAACCTCATCTCCCTTCCCGATTCCTAAAGCTTTTAATGCAACATGAAGTGCCGCAGTTCCATTAGAAGTTGCTATAGCATGTTTCATTCGATGATATTTTGCAAATTTTTTTTCAAATTCTTTTAAGTATTCTCCCCCCGCCGAACCAATCCAACCAGATTTAACAGCATCCACTACATAATTTAATTCTTCATTTCCGAGAGAAGGTTCATGTACCGGGATTTTTCTCATACTCTCACTCCATTTACTTCACATTTGATAAAATATTTTTGAAGCTTTCTATTATATATTCCAAATCTTTTTCTTTTAAGTATTGATGGCAACCAATGTAAAACCCATTTTCACCAATATAATCAGCATTAGGTAATTCTTTAGCGTACTCTTCTGCTAAAAACTTGTATGCAGGCTGTTGTGTCGGGATACATCCAAATAAGGGTCTTGTCTCAATACCTTTTTTTTCAAGTTTCTCTCTTAGTTCTCTCCTCGATATATTATTGGGTTTTTTAATTATTATAGGATATGCAAGATAACTTATATCCTTACTGTATACTGGCAATTGTAGAATATCTGAAAACCTCTCAAGCCCCTCATTTAAAATCTTTACATTCTCCTGTCTTTTTTTGATTATCCAATCTATCTTATTTAACTGCTCAAGTGCCAATGCCGCTTGTATATCCATCGTCTTGAAATTGTATCCCACTATATCATGTAGAAATCTTGGATCGTAATCTTTTTCTGGGTAATCTCTCCTTAATATTGGCAATTTTGGACACTTCCCCTTACTTCTTAAACAAACTTTACAATCACACATTCTTCCGTTTGCTTTTAGTTTTTTTATTAGTCTGTATATCTCAGAGTCACTAGTATTCACTACACCCAATTCTCCTGCTTGGATATTGTGTGCAATATAAAACGAAAAAGTCGAAAGTAATCCAAAACTACCTGCCTTTTTTCCATTATAAGTACTTCCATGAGCTTGTGCCGCATCTTCAAAAAGAATAAGATCATGGTCCCTACAAATTCTAATTAAGTCATTCATATAATTCATATAACCCATAAGATGAACAGGGATTATAATTTTTATATTTTCATCTTTTTTAACAACTTCCTCAAGTTCTTCGATATTCAAAGCAAATACGCAGGGATCAATATCAACAAATACTGGTTTAAAGCCCGTAAGGACTATTGCATTAACTGTTGCAATGTACGTTACAGGAGAGGTAACAACTTTCGTTCCGTTTGGTAAATTATATCTATATTTTAATGCCAACAATCCTGCAACTAAAGCAGATGTCCCAGAATTAACTAGAATACTGTGTGCTGTACCAACAAATTCAGACCATTTTTTTTCAAATTCTGCCACTTTAGGTCCTTCGGTAATTCTGTCACTTTTAAGAACATCTAGAATTGCATTTATTTCTTCATTACCTATTTTAAAATCACCTACTTTAATTATACACCTATCTTCCTTATACTTTTTGGCCATATCAGTTCCCTCGAACTTTTTATGTCCTCAGAGTTCGAGTTAAAATCTTCGCTTCACTCGGGTAATTTGGGGCATCCCATGGGAATCTCTCACCGTTTTGCCACCTCTCCCAATTCGTTAAATCTTCTTTGACCATTATATGAACAAGTTTATCAAATTCAACCTTTGGCTTCCATCCTAACTTTCGCTTTGCTTTTGAATAATCCCCCTGTAAGAAATTGACATCCAATGGTCTTAAGAATCTCTTATCAACCTTAACGTATTCCTGCCAATCTAAACCAACAACATCAAATGCCTTTTCAGCAAATTCTTTTACTGAGTGAGACTCGCTTGTAGCTATCACGTAATCATCCGGTTCCTTCTGTTGAAGCATTAACCACATGGACTCCACATAATCAGGAGCATATCCCCAATCTCTTTTTGCCTCCAAGTTTCCAAGTCTCACTTCCTTCTTTATTCCTAAGGCTATTTTTGCTACTGCATTGGATATCTTCCTTGTTACAAATTCCAAGCCTCTCAATGGGCTTTCATGATTGAAAAGAATCCCATTACATGCAAAAATATTGTATCCTTCCCTATATACCCTCGTCAGCCAGTAACCATACAGTTTTGCTGCTGCGTATGGACTTGCGGGCTGAAATGGTGAGTGCTCAGTTAAACTCGAAGAGTGCCCATTTCCATATAATTCACTTGTGGAAGCCTGATAAAACTTTATTTCCGGGTTGATTTGTCTGATAGCCTCTAAAATTCTTGTCACACCTAGACCTGTTACTTCGCCAGTACCAATTGGTTGTTCAAAAGAGGCACCTACAAAACTCTGAGCTGCCAAATGATAAACCTCGTCAGGTTCAGCAGTTTTAACCGCTTCTGCCATCGACCCTGCGTCAATCAAATCTGCTGGTATTAAGTTCACATTCTCAAATATATCCAAATACTGTAATCGCCAGAAGTTAGGAGTTGAAAGTCTTCTATACGTGCCATATACTTCATACCCCCTATCCAAAAGGAACTTTGCTAAGTATGCTCCATCTTGTCCCGTTATGCCAGTAATTAGTGCTTTTTTCATCTCTGAAAAAACACCCCCACCTTATATCTTACTTTCCTCCTTCATTTATATTTAACCTTATGTATCGACATTCATCTCTTCGTGCCTTCCTCGGCACATGGTTAAGCCCTTACAGGGCTTGCGGGGTGGCGGGGTAGAACCCCACATGGGGCGGAGCCCCACAGCGTCGTTAGAGTGGCGACCTCACTCATTTTATCAAGCACTTTGCACAAATCCTCTAAACTCATACCGTATTTCTTTTTATTGCCCTTAACCTTTAC